>OLNN01000230.1_pt1 | contig 65470 bp, 54 predicted proteins | sample 1672141 | NCBI WGS metagenome assembly OLNN01 (sample SAMEA3136652, study PRJEB25190) | human gut metagenome | biome: human gut; feature: human-associated habitat; material: faeces | place: Austria | collected 2013
CGTCCTCGTTCAGCTCCATCTGGTAGCCGCCGGGCAGCGTGCGGATAAAGTGGTCTGCGTTCGCGGCCTTGGCGGCGGCGATAACTTCCTCGTCGGTGGCGTCCAGGCGGCCATAGCGGATGTTCTCCATGATGGTGCCTTTGAACAGCCAGGTATCCTGCAAGACCATACCAAAGCCCTCGCGCAGGGCGCTGCGGTCAAAGTCGCGGACATTGTGGCCGTTCAGGCTGATTTCGCCCGCGTCCACATCGTAGAACCGCATCAGCAGCTTGACCATCGTGGTTTTGCCCGCGCCGGTGGGGCCGACGATGGCGACCTTCTGGCCGGGCTTGACGTTGCAGCTGAAATTGTGGATGACTGTCTTTTCCGGCGTGTAGCCGAATTTGACGTGGTCAAACGTGACCTGGCCATCGATGCAGGCAGGATTCGCGCGGTGGGCGGGGTCGGCCTGCTGGTTCTCCTCTTCTTCGTTCAAAAATTCAAAGACGCGCTCGGCTGCGGCAGCCATGCTTTGCAGCATATTCGACACCTGCGCCAGCTGTTGGATGGGCTGGGTGAAGTTCTTGACATACTGGATGAACGCCTGGATATCGCCGATGGTGATGCTGCCCGCCGCTGCAAAAATGCTGCCGACGATGGCGACCGCCACATACCCCAGGTTGCCCACAAAGTTCATGATGGGCTGCATCAGGCCGGACAAAAACTGGGATTTCCACGCGGATTCATACAGTTTGTCATTGGCGGCGTTGAAGTCTGCCAGCACAGCGTCTTCACGGTTGAACGCCTTGATAACGTTGTGGCCGGCGTAGACTTCCTCGACCTGGCCGTTGACAACGCCCAGCGTTGCCTGCTGCGCCTTGAAGTATTTTTGGCTGAATTTGACGACCAGCAGCACCAGCGCCAGCGACACCGGCAGGATCAGCAGCGCAATCAGCGTCATCTTTGGGCTGATGGTGAGCATCATGATCAGCACGCCAATCATCGTCGTGACGCTGGTAATGAGCTGGGTCACGCTCTGGTTCAGGCTTTGGCCCAGCGTGTCCACATCGTTGGTGATGCGGGACAGTACCTCGCCGACGGTGCGCTTTTCAAAGTAGGCCAGCGGCAGGCGGTTGATTTTTTTGCTGATCTGGTCGCGGAAATCATAGCAGACCTTCTGGGACAGACCGCTCATGAGCCAGCCCTGGATAAAGCTGAATGCCGCGGAAAGCAGGTACATCCCCGCCAAAAACAGCAGCACTTTCCCAATATAGGCAAAGTCTATGCCGCCCACGCCGCGCAGCTTGGCAATCCAGCCGGTGGCCAGCGCCGTGGTGGCCTTGGCAAGGATTTTCGGCCCTGCAATGTTGAAAATTGTTGACAGAACGGCGAAGATAACGACCACGATGAGCGACAGCTTATATTTGCTCAACGCGGAAAGCAGCTGCCGCAGCGTGCCCTTAAAGTCCTTGGCGCGCTCGGTCGTCATGCGTCCGGGTCTTGGCATATCACTCACCCTCCTTCTGCAAATTGAGTTCCTTCTGGCTTAACTGGCTGCGGGCGATCTCCTGGTACTCTGGGCAGGATTCCATCAGCTGGGCGTGTGTGCCCTTGCCGACGATGCGGCCCTCATCCAGCACCAAGATCTGGTTCGCGTGCAGCACGGTGGAAATGCGCTGCGCCACGATGATGACGGTAGCGTTGTCGGTCTGGGCTTTCAGTGCGCGGCGCAGCGCCACGTCGGTTTTGTAGTCCAGCGCCGAGAAACTATCGTCAAACAGGTAAATCTGCGGGTGCTTGGCAATCGCGCGGGCGATGGACAACCGTTGTTTCTGCCCGCCGGAGACATTGCTGCCGCCCTGGGCAATCGGGGCGTTGTAGCCCTCGGGCTTGGCCGAGATAAATTCGGCGGCCTGGGCAATCTCAGCAGCCCCGCGCACGTCGGCGTCGGTGATGTGGTCGCCGCCAAATTTCAGGTTGGAATCAATGGTGCCGCTGAACAGCACACCTTTCTGCGGCACGTAGCCCAGTTGGTCGTGCAGCTGCGCCTGGCTCATATCGCGCACATCGACGCCGTCGATCGTCACACTGCCTTCGCTGACGTCGTAAAAACGCGGGATGAGGTTGAGCAGCGTCGATTTGCCGCAGCCTGTGGAGCCGATGATGGCCGTCGTCTGCCCGGGTTTGGCGGTAAAGCTGATATGCTCCAGCGCGTCCTCGTCAGAGCCGGGATAGCGGAAGCTGACATCGTTAAAGGCCACAACGCCCTTGGTGCCGCCCTCGGGCAGGGCTTTCGGCGCGGCAGGGTCGTGGATGGCAGCGGGGGTCTTGATGACCTCGTCGATGCGGTCTGCGGCCACACCCGCGCGGGGCAGCATGACGGCGACCATCGAGAGCATCAGGAACGACATAACGATCTGCATGGTGTAGGTGATGAAAGCAATCATCTCACCCACCTGCATATTGCCCAGGTCCATGGCCTTGCCGCCAAACCAGACGATGAGCAGGCTGGTCCCATTCATGATAAGGGTCATAAACGGCATCATGGCGACCATTGTGCGGTTGGTGAAGAGCTGCGTTTTCATCAGGTCCGTGTTGGCCTTGTCGAAGCGCTCCTCCTCAAATTTCTCGCGGCTGAAAGCGCGGATGGGCATGATGCCGGTCAGAATCTCGCGGCTGACAAGGTTCAGCCGGTCCACAAGGGTCTGCATCTGCTTGAATTTCGGCATGGCTACGTTCATCAACACCGTGATAAGCACGAGCAGCGCGGCCACCGCCACAAAGATGATCCATTCAAGGCCGGTGTTGCCGCTGGCAACGTGCAGGATGCCGCCGATGCCCAAAATGGGCGCGTAGGCTACCATACGCAGCAAAATCACACAGGTAAACTGCACCTGCTGGATATCGTTGGTGGTGCGGGTAATCAGCGATGCGGTGGAGAATTTCTCGATTTCGGCGTTGGAGTAGCCGACGACGGTCTTGAACACATCCCGGCGCAGGTCACGGCCAATGGCGGCGGAAACGCGGGACGCGATGAAACCGACGGCAATCGCCACGGCCACCATCAGCAGCGTCAGGGCCAGCATCTGGCCGCCGGTGCGCAGCAGATAGGACATCTGTACATCGTGGGCAATGCCCTGGGCGTCGTATTCCAGTGCTACCAGCAGCATAGCCTGGCTGGATAAGCTGTCTGCCACGGAATCATCCTGCGGCGCGGCGTCGGCCAGCTGGGCTTGCAGCATTTCCCGCGCACCGGGAGCCTGGGCCATGGCGGCAAACTGGGTCGCGACGGCGTCCAGGTCATAGCTGGTGGGCGTCACGGTGTCGGTCGTGCCGGCGGCGGTCGCAGCATTCTGGGCAGCGGCCATATAGAGCACGATGTCGGGCGTGATGAATGCACTTTCCAGTTCCGACATGGCAGCGGTGGCATCGTGAGAGAGGGTACGCACACCGTCGGCATCGGGGGCACTGTACCACTGTTCGGCCAGCACGGCGTCCTGCTCGGACATAAGCAACTCCAGTGCCTGCAGGGTCGTGTCGCGGACGGTATCGGGCACAGGGCTTTCGATGCCGCCCTGCTGGATGCCTGTATCCACGATTTTGCTGGTGTAGTCGGGCAGGCTCAAGTCACAATAGGCCTGCACGACGAGCAGCGCCACGACGGCGAGACACGCCGCCCAGTGCCGCCCCAGCTGTTTAAATATTTTGGTCATGCGGGGGTTCTCCTTTCCGGGTTTGCTGCATCGATTCATTTTCGGCCTCGATGGCGGCCAGCAGTGCGTCTTTCACAGCGTTGGCCTGGGCCAGTTCCTCGGGGGTCAGCCGTGCCATGATGCGGGCAAAATAGGCGTTCATGGCCTGCTCGTTTGCGCTGCGGGCGCGCTCCCCTTCCGGGGTGATGCGCACCAGCGTTTTTCGGCGGTCGTTAGGGTCTGTCTCGCGGGTAATGTGGCCGTCCTGCTCCATGGCACGCAGCCCGCGGGAGACGGCGGGCATCGGCTGGTGCATATACCGCGCAATGTCCGAAACATAAATTGCGCCGTCATAGCCGTGCTGCTCGATGAGGTTATACAGATGTTGGAGCATTCCGTACCGGCATTTAGGTTCATCGGCCAGGGCCGCACGCATACCGCGTTTGGACAGGGTATGCAGCCGCGCGACGAACCGGAATACACCGCGCAGATTGGGTGTTTCTGAGGTAGACATTACACACCTCCTGTTAATAATTATCATGTGTTAATAATTGTGCCGTGATAATACTACACCCCCTTGCATCGATATGCAAGGGGGTGTAGGGAAGGTTTAAGATTTGTTTACAAATGGCAGGTGAAAAGGCTTTCCCCTCGGGGGAAGCTGTCCGCGAAGCGGACTGATGAGGAGAGAAGTTTCCGCTATGACCCGTTTATGGGTTGCCAGGGTCAACACGCCCCTCATCCGGTCCTGCGGGGACACCTTCCCCCGAGGGGGAAGGCTTGGAGAGTGTGACGTTGTAGAGATTCACCCCGCTGCACAGCCCCAGCTTCAGTTCTGCGCTCTCCTTCGTGATTGTGATATCCTTAAACGTAATATCCTCGATCTCCCCGCCATGGCAGTCGAACCCGACAATCTCGATGGGCGCGGCGTCCTGCCAGATGTGGTCGTGATCCAGCGGGCGGCCGGTCAGGGTCAGCCCCTCAAACCAGCAATGGCTGAACTTCGGCGGCTCGGGGGCGGGTTCGCCGTCGTCATTGTAGGATACGCTGTGCAAAATTACCCGCGGGACGGTGCAATCGCGCACGGTCACGCCGCGCACATAGCCGCCGCGCTTGGGTGTGGCCTTGATCTCAATGCCGTACAGCGAGTTGGTAAAGTCGCAGTCCCAAATCTGCACGTCCTCCACACCGCCGCTCATCTCGCTGCCGATGCAGATGCCGTGGCCGTACCCGATGCGGCAGTCAAACACCTTGATGTGGGCGCAGGGACGGCCGATTTCGTTTCCCTCGGGATTTTTGCCGCTCTTGATGGCAACTGCGTCGTCGCCGGTATGGAACTCACTGGCGAACAGCGTGCAGTTTGTCGAGGAATCCGGGTCCCAGCCGTCGCCGTTCCAGACGCCCTCGGATTCAAAAACGCAGTGGTCGGTCTGGATATTATCGCAGTAGACCATGTGGAAAGTCCACGCCGGACTGTTTTTGAACGTAATACCGCTGAACCAGACATTCTCGCAGTTGCTCAGGTTTACTAAGCGCGGGCGCACACGGCCGGGGATCGTGTCGTCGTTCTCGCAGCTTTTGACAAGTTCCTCGTTATCGTCCAAAAAGCTCTTGATGCGGGCGCGCTCGTCCTCGATAATTTTCTTTGCCAGCACCTGCCCGCCGCCGCAGATGGTGCCCTTGCCGCGCACGATGATGTTATGGCAACTCGAGCCTTTCGTGTGGTCAAGCCGCCCGGCGTTGAGCAGGCTGGAATAGCAACGCATCTCCATTCCTTCAAAGCGGCTGGGGATGCGGGGCGAATAGTCGTTGATGTTGGCCGTGCCCTGCAAAACAGCCCCCTTGGAAAGGTAAATCTCCAAATCGCTGTGCAGCTGCAGCGCCCCGGTCAGGTAGTCACCCGCCGGAAAATACAGGATGTCATCGGCGCGGCAGTCGTTGATGGCCCGCTGCAAGTTGTCGGTGTTCAGCGTTTTGCCGTCGCCCTTGCAGAAATAGGGCGCAGCCGTTACGTTGACGCGGCGCTTTTCTTTGCCGAATTGCAGCGTCTCGACCCCGACGCAATAGCTGCCGCTGGCAACTTCCAGCCGGTAAGTGCTGCCGTAAGGCAGGCCCTCGATGGTGAAATGTGTTTTATCCGTGCGACCGATGACCTCGCCGTTCAGCGAGACGGTATACTCCGCCCCTTTGGGCGCAGCGGCGGGTTTATCCCAATAGAGCACCGCGTAATCTTCGGTGCAGCGCAGTTTTAATTTATTTTGCTTCATGATGTTTCCCTTTTACACGCAAGTTGTCTGTTGCTTACATATTGTACCACAGCCCGCCGGTTTATCCAATACATAGGGGTGCCAAAATACAGCGGTCGAAACGCGGCAGGTTTTGACAGTTTTACAGGCTTGACAGCGCGGGAGGCGGCGTTTATAATCATATAAGCACAGTAGGTATATGTGCCATGCCGTTGTAGGGGCCGGGCAGATCCGGCCCTCAACTTTGCCGAACCCGCAGCTTTACGGTTGAGAGAGGATACAACGCCGGTGAGGTCATCAACGATATTGCGCTGAACCGCGCGTGATTTGAACATCCTTCTCCCCTGCCGTTTGGCGGGGGAGTTTTGCTTTTACTGGGGAAATATGATATAATTTCAACATCCGTGCAGGGGCCGGACACCTCCGCAGGGCGTCGAGGACGCCGCCCCCCCCTACAATACACGCCGCCATGCGAAAAATATTTACTATTTGCCGAAAGGAGCTGCCATGGACAAACCCAAATTTGCATCTGCCCATATGGCGGCGCTGAACCCGCAGCAGCGGGCGGCGGTGGAGGCTGTGAACGGCCCGGTGCTGCTGCTGGCCGTGCCGGGCAGCGGCAAGACCACGGTGTTGATTACCCGGCTGGGATACATGACGCTGGTCTGCGGCATCCCACCGCAGTCGATTTTGACAATGACCTACACCGTGGCCGCCACGCGGGAAATGCGTGCCCGTTTCGCCGCGCGGTTTGGGGATGCACTGGCCGGGCAGCTGGAATTCCGCACGATAAACGGCGTGGCATCGCGCATTATCGCGCTGTACAGCCGTATGTACAACCGCACGCCTCCCGACCTGATCCAAAACGAGAACGACACCGCACCGCTGCTTACACGCCTTTGGCAGGAGACGAACCACGAATACCCCACCGAGAGCACACTGAAGGATCTGCGCACAGCCATCACCTACATTAAAAATATGTGCCTGACCGACGACGAACTGGACGCACTGGAAACCGACATCGACAACTTACCCGAGTTATACCGCGGCTACCAGCGGGCGTTGAAAGCCGGGCACAGGATGGACTACGACGACCAGCTATGCTTTGCGCTGCAAATCCTGCGCGGTGCGCCCGCTGTGGCGAAGGCGTTCCGGGAGCGGTATCAATATTTCTGCGTGGATGAATCCCAGGATACCTCCAAGGTGCAGCATGAGATTATCCGCGTGCTGGCGCAGGAAAGCGGCAATATCTTTATGGTGGGCGACGAGGACCAGAGTATTTACGGCTTCCGCGCTGCCTACCCCCAGGCGCTGATGGACTTTGAAAAGACTTACCCCGGCGCACAAATCTTGCTGATGGAGGAAAACTACCGCTCACGGGAACCGATTCTGGACGCGGCCAACCGCTTTGTGGCCCGCAATCGTTATCGCCGCCCCAAAACGATACAGCCCACGCAGGGCGCAGGCGAACCGCTGCAGATCGTCACGGTACGCCGCCGTGCCGATCAGCTGCCGTTTTTGTTTGAGACGGCGCAGAACTGCGAAACGGAAACCGCCGTGCTGTTCCGCAACCACGAGAGCGCCCTGCCCATCATCGACCTGTGTGAGCGCCGGGGCGTGCCCTATGGCTGCAAAAACAGCGACCCCACGTTTTTCTCCAACAAAATCGTGCGGGATGTGGCGGATATCTTTGCGCTGGCTGCCCATCCCGCCGACGCAGATGTTTTTCTGCGTTGCTACTACAAATTTGGTGTTCCTGTCACAAAGGTGCAGGCGCTGTACGCCTGCAGCCAGGCGCGGCAGTACGGCCAAGGCTGCTGGACAGCCCTGCTGAACGAGGACAGCATCCGCCCGCGCATCCGCGCCGCCATGGCCGATGTGGCCCACGGCCTGGCCCGCCTGCCCAGGATGGCGGCGGACGACGCCGTGCGGTTTGTGGCCGACGAGCTGGGCTACGGCAAATACCTGGACAAAAAGGGCATGGACCGCACGAAATTGGCCGTGCTGGAAATGCTGGGTGCCCAGGAGGACAGCCCTGCCCACCTGCTAAAGCGGCTGGAAATTCTGCGCGGCATCGTGCAGGATCATATTACGCCGCCAGGATGCAGGTTTATTTTATCCACGATACACTCCGCCAAGGGGCTGGAATACGACCGGGTGATTTTGTTGGATGTGTTGGACGGCATCCTTCCGGCCAAGCCGGAACTTGCCTGCCGCACCCCTGGCGAGACCCAGCAGTACGAGGAGGACCGGCGGCTGTTCTACGTCGCCATGACCCGTGCCCGGCAGCAGCTGGTGCTGTTTGACTGCGTGGCCGAGCGCTCGGCCTTTGTGGAGGAAGTGTTGGCAGCCCTGCCCGGGCACCGCAAGCGCCCCGATGTGGAACCCGCAGGCCGCCGCCCTGTCCCGCCCGCCGCGCGGGCACCCCTGCCGCCGGTGGATGTGGAGAGCATCACGACCGTTGGTGCCCACGTGCGGCACGCGGTATTCGGCCCCGGCACGGTAGAGAGCGTGAGCGGCCACCGCGTGACCGTGCACTTCACCGCTGGGTCGCGGACATTGGACGCCCAGGTCGTAGCCGAGCGGCATTTGATGTGGAAAGAATGAGGTACCCCCATGAAAAAAATCCTACTCCTCGCCACCGGCGGGACGATTGCAAGCCGCCCCACGGCGGCGGGCGGGCTGGCCCCGGCCATCACGTCGGAGGAACTGCTGGCCTGTGTGCCGGAGCTGGCCGACCTGTGTGCTGTGGATGCCGTGCAGGTGTTCAACCTGGACTCAACGAACGTAGGCCCCGCGCAGTGGCAGAGTATTGTACACTGCATCGAAGAAAATTATGATGCCTACGACGGTTTTGTCATTGCCCACGGCACGGACACAATGGCCTACACCGCCGCCGCGCTGAGCTACATGGTACAGAACAGCGCCAAGCCGGTTGTACTGACGGGCAGCCAAAAGTCCATCTACAACCGCGACACGGACGCCCGCAACAACCTGTACCGCGCCTTTGTCTACGCGGTCAGTGACGGTGCATGGGGCGTGCAGCTGGTGTTTGACAACAAGGTCATTCTGGGCACCCGCGCCCGCAAGACACGCACCCGCAGCTTCAACGCGTTTTCCAGCATCGACTACCCGGAGACGGCGGTTTTTCGCGACACGCGGCTTGTCCTTTTCCTGCGCCGCCCGGCTGCGCTGCCGCCGGTGCGGTTCTATGAAAAGCTCGACCCCGCCGTTTTTGTGCTGCGCCTTGTGCCGGGGATGCGGGCTGATATCATTCCGATGCTGGCCCCGCATTACCGGGCGCTGGTGTTGGAGAGTTTCGGCGTCGGCGGCCTGCCGGGCGGAGAACATGGCGCCATGTTTGCCGAGCTGCGCCGCTGGTGCGAGAGCGGGCGGCTGGCGGTGTTTACAACGCAGGTTCCCCACGAGGGCTGCGACCTTGCCGTTTACGAGGTGGGGCGCGCCGTGGGCGAGCTGCCCGGCGTATTGGAGGCCCGCGACATGACCCCCGAGGCCGTCGCCGTGAAACTGATGTGGGCGCTGGGCCAGACAGGCGACCGCGCGGAAGTAATGCGGTTGTTTGAAACGCCGATCGAGTGCGATATTGTATAAAAAATGACCATCCAGCAAATACGCTGGATGGTCATTTTTATTTTACTTTACAACTTCCACCGCGCAGGCACCATAGCGGCCCAGGGTCACTTCCCCGCTGACGGTTTTGCCGGTCAGCAGGTCGGCCCCGATGGGCACAGCCACGGTCTTGTCCGTTTCGGTCGTGTTCAGGTAGAAGTGATACACCGCGCGCTCGTCCTCGCGGCAGTGGTACTCAACGCCATCGGGCAGGGTCTGCATCGTGCAGCCTGCCTGCGCCATGGCGGCGCGGAACACCTTCGCGTTGCCGTCGGCATCCATGCGGGCCGCAACGTAGTAGGCGTGGCCCTTGCCGAAGGCGTGGTGGGTCGCCACGGCGTAACCCTTGTAGAAGTCCTCGCCGTAGGTTGCCAGCACATCGGTGTTGTCCGCCGTTTCCAGCAGCTCGCAATAGTCCTGGATGGCGGCCTTGCTGCCGTCCGGGAAGGCGGCGGTGTTGCGCTCGCCGGGGTAGAGGGTATCCAGCTCGGTGGCGGTCACGCCGAACACCTCCCGCAGGCCATCGCCGGGGAAGCCGCCCAGCCAGGCCAGCGTAGAATCATTGACATAGCCCAACAGGTAGGTGCCGATAACCGTGCCGCCGTTTGCCACAAACTGACGAATCTTCTCACCGAAGCCGGGCTTGACCATGTAGAGCATCGGCAGCACGACGACTTTGTAGCGGTCGAGAGATTCCTCGACGCCGATGACATCGGCATCGACGCCGCAGCGGCCCAGCTGTTCATGCAGGGCGCAGACGGTCTCGCGCAGGTTCTTCTGCTGGATCTGCATACCCCAGGCATCTTCCAGCGCCCAGCGGCTGTCCCAGTCAAAAATCAGCGCGGCCTCGGCGCGGGGCAGGCTGCCGATAACCGGCGTCAGCACGTTCAGCGCGGCGTTCGTCTCGGTCACATCCTTGAACACACGGGTATCGTCGCGGCCATCGTGGTCCACTACCGCGCCGTGCCACTGCTCGGTGCCGCCGCGGCCCTTGCGCCACTGAAAGTACTGCACGCCGTCACCGCCGCAGGCGACCGTCTGCAAGCCCTGCAAACGGTTGACACCGGGGCGCTTGAGCTTGTTATACTCGTGCCAGTTGACGAGGCTGGGCGTGCTTTCCATCGTGAAGAAAGGTACGTCCCGCTTGCAGCCGCGAATCAGCGCGTGGTCAAACGCGGTCATGGCAAAGGTCGTCGTGATGCTGCGGTCGGGGCGGCCCCAGTGGGGGTAGCTGTCCCAGCAGACGAAATCCAGTTCTTTCTGCAAATAGTGGTAGTCCAACCCGGGGAAATACTCCATCAGGTTGGTGGTGATGGGCACGTTCGGGGTCAGCTTGTGCAGCAGCTCGGTCTCGCTGTGGACATAGTCGGTCATGTTCCAGGTGGTGAAGCGCCGCCAATCCAGTTTCAGGCCCAGCAGGCTCTGTTCGCCGTTCTCAAACGGCGGCTCGATCTCGTCAAAATCGTTGTAGTGGTGGCTCCAGAAGCCGGTCCACCAGGCGTGGTTCAGCGCGTCGATGGTCTTGTACTTGTCGCGCAGCCAATCGCGGAAGCGGGCCTGGCAGCGGGGGCAGTAGCAGTCGCCGCCCAGTTCATTGGAGATGTGCCACAGAATCAGCCCGGGGTGGTCGCCGACGGCCTCGACGAGCTTTTCAATGATGGTGTGGACCTTCTCGCGGTAGATGGGGCTGCTGGGGCAGGCATTGTGGCGCATACCCTGGTGGTCGGTCACGCCGTTGGCCTGCACGCGCAGAATCTCGGGATATTTTTTCGCCATCCAGTTGGGCTTAGCGCCGCAGGGGGTGGCAAGCTCGGTGTAGATGCCCGCCGCGTACAGGCGGTCCATCGTCTCGCGCAGCCAGGCAAAGTCGTACTCACCCTCCTGCGGCTCGTACTTGGCCCAGGCGAACACGCCGAGGGTGGCGGTGTTCATACCGGCCTTTTTCATCAGTTCGACGTCCTTTTCTAGGATATCGGGCCGGTCAAGCCACTGGTCGGGGTTATAGTCCCCACCGCGGAACAGGATGGGGGCTTTGGTGATCGTTTTCATGGTGAACCTCTTTACTTTAAAATAAGGTGCCTTGTAGTGGCCGGGCATATCCGGCCACTGCGTTAAATCTGCCCTTCACCCACAAAAGCGCTGCCCCTTGCGAGGCAGCGTTGTTGTGATAAACTATCAGCCCTTTGCCGCGCCGGAGGTGATACCCTCGACGTAGAATTTCTGCATGATGACAAAGAGGATGGAAATGGGGACGGCAACCAGCACACCGCCCGCGCAGAAACGGGAGAAGTAGCTGTTGATCAGAGCCTTTTGCAGCATATTGTACAGGCCGATGGCAACCGTCCAGTCCGTGCTGATACCGGAGTTCAGGATCATCTTTGCCATAACAAAGTCGGTCCAGGGTATCAGGAAGGAGTTGATAATGGTGTACACCAAAATCGGGCGGGACATCGGGATAACGATCTGGAAGAAGATGCGCGCTTCCGAAGCGCCGTCCAGCTTGGCGGCCTCACGCAGGGAAACCGGAACCGTGTCGAAAAAGCCCTTGCAGATCAGGTAGCCCAAACCGGAGGAACCGGCATAGACCATGATCAGGCCCGCGTAGGAATTCGTCAGGTTCATGTACTTCAAGACGAAGTAAACTGCGATCATGGCCAGAACGCCCGGGAACAGGTTGACCGTGACGGACAGGTTTTGCAGCAGCCTGCGGCCCTTGAAGCGGCAGCAGCTTATGGCGTAAGCCACCATCAGCACAAAGCAGGTGGAGATCACGCAGTTAAAGCAGGCCACGACCAGGGTGTTCATGAACCAGCGCGGGAACTGTGCAACGGAGTCCGGCGCTGTCATAATGCTGATGTAGTTCCACAGGGTAAAGCCTTCCGGCACAAAGCGGGTAAAGTTGATGCCCTTATCGGTGGAGAACGAGGTCAGCAGCAGCCAGGCAATGGGCACCAGCCAGATAAAGGCCAGCAGCGCCAGGATAAGATGGCGGATGATGGAGAAAATTGTTTTCTTGACGCGGCCCTGTTTGAGCTGCTTCTGCACGGCGGCATCGTTGATGGTAGTGGTACTCAAGAGAACGTCGCCTCCTTCTTATTGATAAAGTGGAAGCACACAACGGTGAACACTGCGCAGACGATAAACACCATGATGCCCAGCACAGCGGCCATCTTGTAGTTGTAGTATTCCTGCGTCAAGCGGAACAGCCAGGTGACCAGCAGGTCGATCTCCTTGGCGTTGGACTGGGCCAGCTGCTGGTTGTTCGTGACAAACACGTCCTGGGTCAGCAGGTAAATAACGTTGAAGTTGTTGACGTTCCTGACAAAGTCCGTGACGAGCGACGGTCCCTGCACGCTGAGCAGGTAGGGCAGCTTGATGCGGAAGAACATCTGAACCGGGTTTGCACCGTCGATGCGGGCGGCCTCGATCATGTCGGCGGGAATGTTCATTAACACACCCGTAGAAATCAGCATCTGGTACGGTACGCCGATCCAAATGTTGATCATGATGATGGTGAACATGGCCCAGCCCGGCTGGGTCAGGAACGGAATGTAACTAAGGCCCTTGTCCAACAGGCCGATGTTATGCAGGAAATCCGTAACTCCGGCGTTGGCCATCATTGTGTTGAAGATGCCGTTGTTGGAGAAGAAGTTGCGTACCAGAAGCAGCGTAACGAACTGAGGCACGGCGATGGTCACCATGAACAGGGTACGCCAGAACTTCGGGCACTTGGTCTTGTTGTCATTGATGAACATGGCCAGCAGGATACCGCCGAAGAAGGTGGTAAAGGTGGCAAAGAACGCCCAGACCAGCGTCCAGGTCAACACCTTGGCAAAGGAGTAGCCGAAGGTCGAGGTCATACCGCCGCCGCCAAACAGCGTGAAGAAGTTGGTCAGGCCCACCCAGGTGAACAGGGCGTTCGGGGGCATATGCTGCTGGTCATAGTTCGTGAACGCGACCGCAATCAAGATGAACAGCGGCACGATGGTAAATACCACAACGCCCAGCACAGGCAGGGTCAGCAGCGTGACATAGAACTTTTCATTCAGGTAGACGTTGATGTCCTGTAAGAAGTTGTTCGTCTTTTTGCCCGCTGCGCGGATTTTTTGCAGCTGGTAGTTGGAGGTGACCACCATCATGGCGGCCGCGATCAGCGCGGCAATGACCACGAAGGAAATCATGCTCATCAGCAGGATCTCGAAGGAGTTATCGTAATTGTTCACGACGTTTTTCATCGTCGTAACGTCGAACACCATTTCCATTTTGACAGTGCCCAGCGTGCCGAATTTAGCAAGGTTCGGCGCACCGTAAAATGCCAGGAAGTAAAGTCCCAGACCCTCCACGAGGGTGACAAGGAGCGCTTTCATCAGCTGGCCGTGACCAATATAGCCAAGGCCCCATACCAGGAGCGAAACTTTGGTAAAGATATCGCCTTTTACAAAGGCTTCCCCAAAAGTCTGGAAGAAGTTCTTCTCACCCGGCATGGCTCGCGTTGCAGTTTTCGCCACAGCGAAGTCCCCTTTCGTTCACACGATCTTCATAAATCATATGGATAAAACAGCCCGCTTGCATCGGTCGTTTTCTACCACAAGCGGGCTGTCTTATCAGATCATTTCTTTATTAATTATTATAGATAGGAACAGAGATTACTGGGTAACAGGAGCGGTGATACCGGCGACAGCGTCATCGACCAAAGTCTGGGTGTCCTTGCCATCGGGGTTGCCGTTGACGCAGATGGAGCCGAGGGTCTCAGCGGAAGCCCAGAAGTTGCCGCCAACGCGCTGCAGGTTAGCGTACTCGGACTGGTCAACAACAGCGGTCAGAGCCGGAGAAGAAGCGGCTGCCAGAGCGTTGGTGTTGGAGGGGCCCTGTGCGCGCTCCTTGAAGCGCAGTTCCTCGTTCTCTTCGTTGGTAACGAAGTCGGCCAGCAGCATAGCAGCACCGACGTTAGCGCTGTGGGGGTTGACACCGATCAGTTTGTAGCCGGAGAAGGAGGCCATCTGGACCTGCTCACCGTTCAGGGTGTAGGTAGGCAGCTTGCAGGCGGCGTAGTTGTCGCCCCAAGCTTCAGCAGCGTCGTTTGCACGCCAGGTGCCGTTGACGCCAGCAACCAAAGTGCCGTCCTTCAGCTTACCGGTGAACTCCTCGTCCTTCAGGGCGATGAAACCGGGGTTTTTGCAGATATCGATGACAGCCTGGGTAACGTCAGCGCCCGGGGCCTCATTCCAGTTGCAGACGGTGTTCACGCCGTCATCAGCCAGAGCCAGATTCAAGCCGGCGCCAGCATAGAAGCTGTACAGGTACCAGCCGTTCGCAACGTCCATAGAGACCTTCTTGCCTGCGGCGGCTGCCTTGTCCATCATCGTGTCAAGGCTCTTGACATCGTCCTCGGTGAAGAAGCTCTTGTCGTAGAACATGAAGTAGCCGTTGTCAGCGGTCAGGGGGTAAGCATAGAGCTTGCCATCGACCGTAGCAGCATCGACAGACGCGGGAGTGTTGCGGCTCTTGACATCGTCCGCATTCAGCTGCACTTCCTGCAGGGCGCCTGCCTGAACCAGCTCGTTCAGCTGGTCATCGGCAAAAGCAAAAACATCAGCAGCGGCGGTGGGGTCGGTCAGGACGGTATCCTTAGCCTCCTTTTCGGACTGAGCGCCCAGGTTGATGGTGATCTTGCCGCCGTAATTGCCGTACTTCTCGATGAACTTGTCGCTGATCTCACGCAGTAGATCCTGATCCTCTTCAGCGCCCCACATGGTCAAGGTAACATCCTGAGCGAAGGCAGCGGCAGCAGCCTGATCAAGGACATCGCCGGCAGCAGCGGCCTCGGTGGAAGCTGCGCTGGAAGCCTCGGTGGACTCAGCAGTGGAAGCTGCTTCGGAAGTGGAGGTGGCGGTGCTGGCAGAGCCGCCGCAAGCGGCGAGGGACAAAGCCATTACACCGGCCAGAGCCAGGCTGATTTGCTTTTTCATAATGTACTCTCCTTCTTTTAAAAATGTTCTCTTGTGAACACCTTGAGCGGTGCTGCGCAACTAACTTGCGCATCCGCCTTACGTTTTTTAGGATACAGGATTTCCTGCTTGGTGTCAATGTGCAGATTATACGTGTTTTGCAGTGCGTTTTTGGCTGTTTTGCCACCGAGAATGGCTTATTCGACGAAAAATATGCGCAACTTGCGCAACTTCTGGGTTGCACGCGGTTGTTTTTAGACAGATTTTCCTTGTTTTGTACAGCAATCTGACGTTGCTGTAACTATTTTGTAATTTGATTCGATGATGTCATAAAATAAGAAGTTGCGCAGAGCCGGAAACTATGACACCGCCAGAATAGCAAAACCGCCCCGGAAGGCATTCCTCCGGGGCGGCATGATAAACGCTATTTACTTTGTCGAATCCCGTAAAATGACCTGATACCCTTGCAGCTGGCGCTTCGGCACGTCCTTCCCGGCCAGAATGTCCAGCAGCATCCGGCAGGCAGTGGAGCCGATGCGCTCGGCGTCAAACTGCACTGCCGAGATAGAAGGTGTTATGTCTACGAGCAATTCGCTGTCATACAGGCTTGCCACGCGGATGTCCTGGGGCACATGGATATGCCGTGCCCGCAGCTCCCGCACAACGTCAAAGGCCAGCCGGTCGTCACAGCAGAGCAGGCAGTCGGGGCGGTGCTCCAGTGTAGCTTCCAGTGCGTCGGTGCGCTGTTCGTCGCTCTCCAATCCTGTGTGGATCAGCGTTTGGTCGGCCTGCACACCGAACTCGGCCAGACCTCGCAGATAGCCACGCAGCCGGTCGGCGTTGACGGTATAAGTGCCGCTGCCGCCCAGGTAGGCGATGCGCCGGGTACCCAGTTGCAGCAGCAAGCGGGTCATTTCACACGCCGCACCGAGCTGGTCGTTGTCGGCCTGGGGAATCTCCGGGTCGTCGATGCGGCCGATGGCCACAAAAGGCACACCGTACTGATTCAACAAGTCGATGCAGGGGTCATCCGACATGGTGCGGGAAAGGATGACACCATCAACTTTATGGCTTGCCAGCTGGCGTTCCAGTTGGTCGGTGTCGGTCTCACTGACATAGCAGAGCAGCAGGTCATACCCGCACTGCGCAGCCATGGCGCAGATGCCGCCCATACATTTGCGCAGGAAGGGCAAATCCAGGCGGATGAAGTGTTTCGGGATGATGAGTGACAGATTATGTGTTGCGCCCTGTGTCACCGGATGGGGCGGCGCGACCTCGCGCCCGGTCAGCCCGGCGTAGGCAAGCACCCGGGCGCGGGTCTCCTCCCCCACGCGTCCTTTGCCGGAAAGCGCACGTGATACCGTGGTTTTCGAGATTCCGAGCGCGTCTGCGATCTCTGCAATTTTCATGGGTGTAGTATTATTCGCCATGGTGCGCACGTTCCCTCCCTTGCTGAAAATGTTGCGCATGATAGTTGCGCGCAGTTCAAGGATACCGTTGCATTCAAAAAGTGTCAATCCGCAAACCGCACAAAAAAACAGACGAAAATTTGGCAATGGTGGCGGGCATGTTCTTGTTTTATATGGTATGTACACACTTGTGCAGGGGCTGCGCATATTGATCACTACACAGAATCACGTATTATCGCTGCATTTCAAAACTTATTACATATTTTATGAACAATCATTACACAACTTGTAAACATTAGCACTCTACTATTGACAGTGCTAATTCGCTGTGCTATTATAGAGGCGTTCCAAGGGGAACAGGGACGAAAGAACCAGAACTCCCAAAGGAACAGCAAAGCTTAATTCAAAAGTCAACTGTACGCACAGTCTACGTTCAGCCGATGAAAATTGGAGGAATGACTTATGATGATGGTTCCGTATATGTTCAATGATGGTTTGATGGATGATTTGTTCAGCGATGCCTGGGCGCATGACTTTGACCGTGCAATGCGCGCTGCCGAACCCCGCAGTATGTTTGGCAAACGTGCCGCCAATGTGATGAAGACCGACGTCCGCGAGAACAAGGACAGTTACGATGTGTTTGTCGACCTGCCCGGCTTCAAGAAGGAGGATGTCAAGCTCGACCTTGACAACGGCTATCTGACCATCAGCGCCCAGCGCAATGAGGAATTGGACGAAAAGGACAACGAGGGCCGCTACATTCGTCAGGAGCGTGCCACCGGCAGTTGTGCCCGCAGCTTCTACGTTGGCAAGGAGCTGGAACCCAAGGATATCAGCGCCAAATTTGAGAACGGCATCCTGAGCCTGCACCTGCCCAAGGCCGACGCCAAGAAATTGGAGCCGAAGCAGACGTTAATTGAGATTGAGTAATCGCTCATCCTCTGGGACGCCGTAGCGGCGGATGTGAGCATCGACCCCTGCAAGACATACTCTTCCGGGCCGCAACCCTAAATTCTTAGGGCTGCGGCCCTTTTGTTTTGCCTAAAAGTGTGTTACAATTCCATATAGATGAAATAAAAGTACAGGGAGGTCCTGCCCGTGCCATATTCCGACGAGCATCTGCGCTATCTGCGCCTGCTTTCCCAGAAATACCAGACCGTGGCCGCCGCGGCCAGCGAGATCATCCGCATTGAGGCACTGCTGCGTCTGCCCAAGGGCACCGAGCATTTTATGAGCGACCTGCACGGCGAGCATGAAGCGTTTGTACATATTTTAAACAGCGCGTCGGGCGTCATCCGGGAAAAAATCGACACAGTGTTAGGCCCCGGCGTCCCCGCCGACGAACGCGCTGATCTGGCAACACTAGTCTATTATCCCAATCAAAAATTGCCCGAGCTGAAAGCCCGCCAAAAAGACCTGCACGCCTGGTATCGGCTGACACTGCTGCGGCTCATCGATCTGTGCCGGTTCGTGTCCAGCAAGCACACCCGCGACCATGTGCGCCGCTGCCTGCCCCAGAATTGCGGCTACATCCTCGACGAACTGCTTCACGCCCACTTTGAGGACCACGACAAGGACCAGTATTACGGCGAAATCATCGAGAGCATCATCCGCTACGACCGCGCCGACGCCTATATTGTTCGCTTCTGCGAGGTCATCAAGCGGCTGGCCGTTGACCGCCTGCACATCGTGGGCGACCTGTTCGACCGCGGCCCGCGCCCTGACCGCATTCTGGACAGCCTGATGGCCCACCACCAGGTGGATATCCAGTGGGGCAACCACGATGTCGTCTGGATGGGCGCGGCGGCGGGCAGTCCGCTCTGCATCATGACGGTGCTGAAAACGACACTGGCTTACAACAATCTCGACACCCTTGAGGGCGGCTACGGTATCAGCCTGCGGCAGCTCGAGCGTTTTGCCCAGCATACCTACGCCGATTCCGATGTGTCGCGCTGGCTGCCCCACGCAGACCCGCGCACCGCTGCGGGTGATTTGACCGCCGCCGCGCGGATGCACAAAGCCGTGACCGTCATGATGCTCAAGCTCGAAGCCCAGGTCATTGCCCGCAACCCGGATTTTGATTTGCAGGGCCGCGACTTTTTAAATCACATCGACTTTGACGCGGGCACAGTGGATTATTTTGGCACGACCTATCCCCTGCTGGACTGCGACTTCCCCACCGTGGATCCGGCGCGCCCCACCGTGCTGACCGCCGACGAGGGCAAGGTCATTGCCGGGCTGGTGCGCAGCTTTGCCGAGAGCGAGCGGCTGCAGCGCCATGTGCAATTTTTGTACGCTCACGGCGCATTTTATAAAATGTGCAACGGCAATCTGCTCTACCACGGCGCTGTGCCCATGACCGAAAACGGCGCGTTTGCGGCCATCACCTTTGAGGGCGTTGCCCGCAGCGGCAAGGCGCTGTTCGACTACTGCGACCGCCGCGCCCGCCAGGGTTACAGTGCGCCGCAGGGCAGCCCTGCGCGGCTGGCCGGGCAGGACTTTTTGTGGTATCTGTGGTGCGGGGCAAAATCGCCGCTGTTTGGCCGCAGCGCCATGACGACGTTTGAACGGCTGTACATTGCCGACCCCGCCGCCCACGTTGAGGTAAAGGACCCCTACTACAAGCACATTGCCGACCCGCGCACCGCCGAACATATTTTGCGCGAATTTGGCCTGGAAGGCGAGGGCAGCCATATCGTCAACGGCCATGTGCCGGTCCGCGCTATTGAAGGCGAAAGCCCCATCAAGGGCGGTGGGCGGCTCATCATCATCGACGGCGGCTTCTGCCGCGCCTACCACCAGCGCACCGGCATTGCGGGCTACACACTGGTCTACAATTCCCGCGGGTTGATTCTTCGCACCCACCAGCCGTTTGAAAACACTGACAAGGCCATCCACGAGGACGAGGATATCACGTCCAAGAGCGAGTACATCTACACCGCACCGCAGCGTATCCTGGTGCGCGATACTGACGAGGGCGGCCGCAAGCAGGCGCTCATCCGCGATTTGACCGCCCTGGTGGAGGCCTACCAGACCGGCGTTATCCCCCAGGGCGTGGCACAGGAATTGTGATTGAAATTTGGGAAAACAGGTTTATAATAGGGTTATATAATACATAAGGAGATGTTCAAACATGGCTTGCACTACCATTCTGGTCGGCAAAAATGCGTCGTATGACGGCTCCACGATGATCGCCCGCAACGACGATTCCGGCTCCGGCCATTTTACCGCGAAAAAATTTACCGTGTTCCAGCCGCAGGACTACCCGGCTGTCTACAAATCCGTGATTTCGGGCGTCGAGATCCCCCTGCCCGGCGATGGCCTGCGGATGACTGCCGTGCCCAATGCCGTGGAGGGCAAGGGCCTGTGGGCGGCCAGCGGTGTGAACGCCGCCAACGTCGGCATGACCGCGACCGAGACCATCACCTCCAACCCGCGCGTGCTGGGCGCTGACCCGCTGGTCAAGGGCGGCATCGGCGAGGAAGATATCGTCTACCTTGTGCTGCCCTACGTGCGCACCGCCCGCGAGGGTGCCCGTCGCCTGGGCAGCCTGCTGGAACAGTACGGCACCTATGAGATGAACGGCATTGCCTTCCAGGATGTGGACGAGATTTGGTGGCTGGAGACCATCGGCGGCCACCATTGGATGGCCCGCCGCGTACCCGACGATGTCTATGTCGTCATGCCGAACCAGCTGGGCCTGGACACACTGGACCTGGACGACGCTTTGGACGAGCAGAAGGACTTCATGTGCTCGGCTGATCTGCGTGACTTTATCAAAAAGTATCACCTCGACCTGTCCCAGGACGGTGCGCTGAACCCGCGGGATACCTTCGGAAGCCACGACGACGCCGACCACGTCTACAACACGCCCCGCGCGTGGTATATGCTGCGGTATTTCAATCCCAACACCTTCGTATGGGACGGCCCCGACGCCGACTTTACGCCGCGCTCCGACGATCTGCCCTGGTGCATGGTGCCCGAGAAGAAAATCACGCCCGAGGATGTAAAGTACGTGCTGTCGTCCCATTATCAGGGCACGCCCTATGACCCGTACGCGGCCGCAGCCGCCGAGAAGGGCATCTACCGCCCCATCGGCGTGAACCGCAACGACTTTATGGCGCTTTTGCAGATGCGCCCCGACGTGCCGGAGGATTTCCGCGCCGTGGAATGGCTGGCCTTTGCGTCCAATGCCTTCAACACGATGCTGCCCTTCTATGCCAATGTGGACACGACACCGGAGTATCTGTCCAACACGACCGGCGATGTCTCCACAGACAACTTCTACTGGGCCAGCCGCCTGCTGGCCGCCATGGCCGATGCATCCTACGCAAAGTCGGTGTTCCACATCGAGCGCTACACCCTGAGCGTCGGCGCAAAGTCCAACGGCTTCATCAACCGGTACGACGACGCCCAGCGCGCCGAGGCTGACCCCGCCGCCCGCGCCGCCCTGCGCGAAAAGGCCAACGAGGAGATTGCCGCCATGGCCAAGGCCGAGACGACCGACGCGCTGAACAAGGTGCTGTTTGAGCTGAGCAGCTGCATGAAGAATGCCTATTCGCGTTCGGATGCGTAAATAATTCCTACATAATTCATACGAAAGCGAGGGACGCACCCATTGCGGCGCGTCCCTCGCTTTTTATAGTTCTTTCACTACGTACAAAATGCCCTTGTCCGTTTCCTGCGCCGCCGTGGTTCTGCCGGGCGCAAGGCAGGCCGCAGGGTCAAACCCGACAAACCGCCCGCCCTCTACGGTGATGGCTCCATCCCCTACACTGTACAGCAGGTGGTCGGCGCTGTCGCCCTTTACGGCGTACAGGCCGCCGTGCAGAATCACCTGCCCCGCCGCCGCACAGACGGCACAGGATCCGGCACCGCCCAGATAGCGGCCGCCGTACAGGTCCACGCGGCAGCCCTGCCCGCGGGCGTAAATGGGGCAGCCTGCGCGGCTGTGGCTGCGGGCGGTAGCCTGTATCATGCCTTTGCCATGTACTGTCAGGGCCGCACCGTCGGCCAGTTGTATCGTGCCTTTCAGGCGGTGGCCGCCGGGGTGGGTGTCGGCTCGGCGGTAGGTTCCGGCGTGGCAGTCGGTTCTGCCGTGGGGGACGGCGTAGCCGCAGGTTCCTCTGCGGTCAGTGCGGCGGGGGCCGGCGCGGCGGCCAGCAGGGTGTCGGGGGCTATGGTTTCCTCGTCGAGGAATACGGGGGAGTCCGCCTCGGGGGCGTCAGATTGCCCGGCGTTATTGCTCCAAGTGCCAGCCTGGATATCGGCGACCTGCACGGTGGCGGTGCTGGTGAAATAGGCCGACGTACTGCCCACATGCAGCGATGCAAACAGCGCCGAACCCGCCGCCGTCAGGCAGAGCGCCCGCAATAGGGTCTTGCGATTGAGATTTGGCATAAAAGGCATCCTTTTAAGGTTGTAATTTACAGCAAGCAAAGGACGTAAACGATATAGTTTGCGCCCTTTGCTTGCCGCCCCTCCGGGGAGGGGACGGCAATTTAGAAAGGAAGTGATGAGAAAAGCGGATTTAGTGTGCCGAAATGGCACGCCCGTGCCTTGCAGAGAATGTAGGGGCGAGCATTGTTCGCCCGCCAACCTGGCGCAACTGCGCGTTCATGGGAAAGTTTCTCACTAGGCAAACGGCCCGGGCGAGCAATGCTCGTCCCTACACAAGGGAGTTTGTCTGTTTATGATAGACGTTAAAAGGTAACTGCGGCAACGTTGATTGTGCTGGACTCGGTGCTAGCCGGGGCATCGGCAGACTTCTTGACCATCACAGGCTTGGCAGTCGTGAGGGCAATGGCGCTGACAAGCAGGCTGCGCTTGACCGATGTTCGGTTGTCTTTCATTTAAATTCCTCCTAATTTTTTCAAAACTGTCAAATACAGTTTCAACGAATACCCATATTTCACCACCCGGGGGGTAAGGCTATTCGCAATTTCACAGAATATACATAAATATTCTTGTGGATTTTTTACAAAAAGGGGAATTTTTTGGGGAAAGCGGCGGTAAAGGGGATGCAAAAGCCCCTCCCCCTTCGCTCCACTCGCCCGGCACAGTCCGCGGGGCATCGGGGACGCCGCCCTGCAACGTGTATTTTTTAAAATTCAAACTATTTTACAATAATGTCACAATCTTTGAAAGAATTTGGCCTTGCTTTTGCGGCACAATCTTTGTATAATAAATGTCAGGATGGGGCACTAGGAGGCTGACTTAGACCCCTGTTGCCCCATTCAGCCAAAAGTATAGAGAAAGAGGTATATGTAAACATGGCAAATCTGGATTTGACTAAGTATGGCATTACCGGCACGACCGAGATCGTGCATAACCCCTCTTACGAGATGCTGTTCGAGGAAGAGACCAAACCCGAGCTGACCGGCTATGAGAAGGGCCAGGTCACCGAGCTGGGCGCTGTCAACGTTATGACCGGCGTTTACACCGGCCGTTCCCCCAAGGACAAGTACATCGTTGTTGACGAGAACTCCAAGAACACCGTTTGGTGGACCAGCGACGAGTACAAGAACGACAACCATCCCATGACCGAGGCCACCTGGTCTGCCGTTAAGGACATTGCCAAGAAGGAGCTGTGCAACAAGCGCCTGTTCGTCGTGGATGCTTTCTGCGGCGCAAACAAGGATACCCGCATGGCGATCCGCTTCATCGTGGAAGTGGCCTGGCAGGCACACTTTGTCACCAATATGTTCATCAAGCCCACCGCCGAGGAACTGGCCAACTTCGAGCCTGACTTCGTTGTTTACAACGCCTCCAAGGCTAAGGTCGAGAACTACAAGGAGCTGGGCCTGAACAGCGAGACCTGCGTTGCCTTCAACATCACCAGCAAAGAGCAGGTCATCATCAACACCTGGTACGGCGGCGAGATGAAGAAGGGTATGTTCTCCATGATGAACTACTTCCTGCCGCTGAAGGGCATGGCCTCCATGCACTGCTCTGCCAACACCGATAAGGAGGGCAAGAACACTGCCATCTTCTTCGGTCTGTCCGGCACCGGCAAGACCACCCTGTCCACCGACCCGAAGCGCCTGCTGATCGGCGACGACGAGCACGGCTGGGACGACAACGGCGTCTTCAACTTCGAGGGCGGCTGCTACGCCAAGGTCATCAACCTGGATAAGGACTCTGAGCCTGATATCTACAACGCCATCAAGCGCAACGCTCTGCTGGAGAACGTTACCGTCGACGCCGAGGGCAAGATCGACTTCGCTGACAAGTCCGTCACCGAGAACACCCGTGTGTCCTACCCCATCAACCACATCCAGAACATCGTTCGCCCGATTTCTTCTGCCCCTGCCGCCAAGAACGTCATCTTCCTGTCTGCTGATGCGTTCGGCGTTCTGCCCCCGGTCAGCATCCTGACCCCCGAGCAGACCCAGTACTACTTCCTGTCCGGCTTCACCGCCAAGCTGGCCGGCACCGAGCGCGGCATCACCGAGCCCACCCCGACCTTCTCCGCCTGCTTCGGCCAGGCCTTCCTGGAGCTGCATCCCACCAAGTACGCTGAGGAACTGGTCAAGAAGATGCAGAAGTCCGGCGCCAAGGCTTATCTGGTCAACACCGGCTGGAACGGCACCGGCAAGCGCATCTCCATCAAGGATACCCGCGGCATCATCGACGCGATCCTGAGCGGCGCTATCAACGAGGCCCCCACCAAGAAGATCCCGCACTTCGACTTTGAGGTTCCCACCGAGCTGCCCGGTGTCGATCCCGCCATCCTCGATCCTCGCGACACCTACAAGGATGCTTCCGAGTGGGAGACCAAGGCTCTGGATCTGGCTGGCCGCTTCATCAAGAACTTCGCCAAGTACGAAGGCAACGAGCACGGCAAGGCTCTGGTCTCTGCCGGCCCCCAGCTGTAATTTGAGCGACTGCGCTTAAAATCATAGCATAACACCCCGCCCGCACGTCACGGTTTTCGTGATGTGCGGGCGGGGTGCTTCTATATACTGAAAAACAAGGCCCCCTGGCGTGCTGGCAGGCAGCAGCGCCCGGGGGCCTGACGTGTTATAAATGCTGCGTTTCCTTGGCTTTGCGCAGTTCCAGTTCTGCCCGGTACAGCTCGTACTCGATGCGGCTCATGCAGACCGGGCCGATGGGCGTGTTGACGAGTTGGCGGTCGGTCAGTTCTTTTGGCGCGGCGGAAATGGTGGCTTTGGTGTCCATACCTCTCCCCTCCCCTTACAGGCGCGCCAGGGCGTCGTGCTGCTGCAAGCGCTGGACGGACTGGCGGTAGGCAAAGACAAAATAGGCGATCTCTGCGGCGGCAGTCAGCGCCCAGGAGCAGGGATACAGCAGGTACAGCGAGGGAATCGTGTGGAAGTGGGCGAAGATCGTGTAGACCCACGCCACGCGGAATACGCAGGACCCCAGAATAACGATAACGGTGGGGCCGATGGTCCGGCCCAGCCCTCGGGAGGCGGCAATCGTGCAGTCCATGAAAGCCGAGATGCAGTAGGCCCAGCCCATGACTAGGATGCGCTTCATGCCTGCGTCGATGACGGCACTCTCGGTGGTGAACAGCGCAAGGAACTGGCGGCCGAACACCAGCAGCCCACCGCCCAGCACCGCGCCCAGCCCAAAGGAGTAGGCCAGCGCGATGAAGTAGCTTTTCTTTACGCGGTCCAGCTTGCCCGCACCGTAGTTCTGGCTCATAAAACTGGCGCAGGCCATGTAAAACGCCGCCATAGCGTCATAAATCAGAGCATCCGCGTTGGCGGCGGCCGAGTTGCCCTTGACCATCAGCGAGTCGAAGGAGTTGACGCCCGCCTGGATAAACAGGTTGGCGATAGCGAAAACCGCGTTCTGGAAGCCTGCCGGAATCCCCAGCAGTAAAATACGTTTTGTCGTTGGAATGTCCAATTTTATCTTGTGAAAGTCCAGCGCATAGCAGTCCCGGACTTTTGTCAGCGCGTGCAGGATCAGCCCCGCCGAGACGCACTGGGCAATCGTGCTGGCCAGCGCCACACCCGCGACATCGAGCTTGCAGACGATGACGAAGAACAGGTTCAACACAATATTCAGCGCACCTGCGATAGAAAGATAGGTCAGTGGCTTCTTGGTATCGCCGATGGCGCTGAACACAGCGTTGCCGAAGTTATAGAGCGCCAGCGCGGGCATACCCAAAAAGTAGACGCGCAGGTACAAAATAGCACCGGGGAGCAGGTCCTCTTTGGTATTCAGCAGCCGCAGCAGCGCGGGCGAGCCGACCAGACCGATAAACAGCAGCAGCACACCCGCCGCCAGGCTGACCAGCAGCGCCGAATGGACGGTCTTGCTGACGTCCTTGGGGTGCCTGGCACCGTAAAACCGCGCCACCAGCACATTGATACCGTTGCTGAGGCCGATAAGAAAGCCGGTGAACAGCGTGACGAACGTTGCCGTGGAGCCGACTGCGCCCAGCGCCGTGGAGCCTGCAAAGCGGCCCACAACGGCAACATCGGACAGGTTGAACAGAATTTGTAAAAGGTTAGACAGGGCCAGCGGCAGACTGACCAGCAGAATTTGTTTGGCCAATGGCCCTTCGGTCATGGATTTGGATTTGGCGGGGGTGGACATAGTAGATGATGATTGCTCCTATTTTTGAAATATGGCAGAGGTGTAGGGGCCGGGCATGCCCGGCCCTCGCGTGGAAGGCAGACGGTTTCTTACCGCAGGGCTGCGGGCCGCATATCTGCGGCCCCTGCACCTCGGCCTTGCGGTTCGCAGGAGCGGACTCCATATCCGCCCGCATCCGCCTCCGTTACATCTTGTGATCCGCAAAAATCGGGTCGTCCTGCCAAAGGACGATCTTTCCCGCCGCGCGGGTCTTGTTCATGTCAATGATGCGCTGGTTGCTCGAACCGCGGAACCGCAGGCTGATATCATACTTGTCCTGCACAAATTCGCCGTCCACCAGCACATCTATATATTGTAGGAACTCGTCCGTGACCTCGCAGCGGCCACAGCCGGGCTGCCAGACCTCGTGTTCGAGATTATTGCCGGTGTAGCACCAGATGGTCTTACCCGGGCAGCGGGCCTTTACCTCTTTGATAAAGGGCAGCAGCGCACGCTGGTTTTCCGGCTCCAGCGGCTCGCCGCCCAGCAGCGACAGACCGTTGATGTAGCCGGGGGCCAGGCTCTCGATGATTTGCTCCTTCACCGCGTCGGTAAAGGGCGCGCCATAGTTGAAATCCCACGCCACTGCGTTGAAACAGTTGGGGCAATGGCGGCGGCAGCCCGAGACAAACAGGCTGGTGCGCACCCCTTCCCCGTTGGCAATATCACAATATTTGATGGTGGCGTAGTTCATGGCAGTTCTCCTGTGGGGCATCCCCATATCTTGTGTAAGGGCTTGGGGCATACCCCAAAACCTTACCTAGTATACCAGCTTTACCGACATAATGCAACCGTGAAAACAAAATACAGCGGTGCGTTTTGTGCGATACAGCGGCATTTTGTGTAGAACCGCTCAAAATCACTAAAAATTCTGCCTCATTTTTGGCAGTATCCTTTTTGCACGTTGAGGCGACGAAAACGGAATATTTTGTTCTTTGAATATCATATAACACAATATCTAGTGGTTTCATCCATTGACTTTTCCCCCTGGTTGCGGTATTATAGTCTTGCTCGCAAAACGGGCTTTGTACAGCCCGGCAACAGATACGTGTTTTATACAGTGCGTATTACCACGTTCCGCATCTGTTTATTCTATTATAAAAAGAGGAGTCAACATGAAGATCATCAAGCGCAACGGCAGCGAAGCTGTCTTTGACATCACAAAAATCATTTCGGCCATCACGAAGGCGAATAAGGTCGTGCCCGAGGCCCAGCGCTTGACGAAGCAGCAGATCATCGAGATCAGCGACCATGTGCAGGAGGTCTGCTATGCCCGCGGCCACGCCATGAACGTGGAAGAGATTCAGGATATCGTCGAGGATGCCATCATGGCTACCGGCGCGTATGAGGTGGCCCGTAAGTACATCACCTACCGCTATGTGCAGAGCCTCAAGCGCACCCACAACACCACGGACGACAAGATTCTGTCCCTGATCGAGTGCAACAACGAGGAAGTCAAGCAGGAAAACTCCAACAAGAACCCCACCGTCAACAGCGTCCAGCGCGACTATATGGCCGGTGAGGTCAGCAAGGATCTGACGATGCGTATGCTGCTTCCCCCGGAGATTGTCAAGGCGCACGAGGAAGGCATCATCCACTTCCACGATGCCGACTATTATGCCCAGCATATGCACAACTGCGACCTCGTCAACCTGGACGATATGCTGCAGAACGGCACGGTCATTTCCGGCACTTTGATTGAGAAGCCGCACTCCTTCTCCACCGCCTGCAACATTGCCACGCAGATCATCGCACAGGTTGCGTCCAGCCAGTACGGCGGCCAGAGCATCAGCCTGACCCATCTGGCCCCCTTCGTCGATGTCAGCCGCAAGAAAATCCGCCGCGATGTCGAGGCCGAGATGAAGGATCTGGGCATTGATCCCGGCGAGGAAAAAATCTCCGAGATCGTCGAGAAGCGCCTGCGCGAGGAAATCAAGCGCGGCGTGCAGACCATCCAGTACCAGGTCGTCACCCTGATGACCACCAACGGCCAGGCACCGTTCATTACGGTATTTATGTACCTGAACGAGGCCGGTGATAACCAGCGTCTCAAGTCTGACTTGGCCATCGTCATTGAGGAAATGCTGCGCCAGCGCTACCAGGGTGTCAAGAACGAAGCCGGCGTCTGGATTACCCCTGCCTTCCCTAAGCTGATTTACGTCCTGGAGGACGACAACATTTACGAGGGCCAGCCCTACTACTACCTGACCAAACTCGCCGCCAAGTGCACCGCCAAGCGCATGGTGCCCGACTATATCAGCGAGAAGAAGATGCTGGAATACAAGGTCGATGCCAACGGCGAGGGCCACTGCTTCACCTGCATGGGCTGCCGCAGCTTCCTGACGCCATACATCGACGAGAACGGCAAACCCAAGTATTACGGCCGCTTCAATCAGGGCGTTGTCACCATCAACCTGGTGGATGTGGCTCTGTCCAGCGGCGGCGATTTTGATAAGTTCTGGCAGCTGTTTGACGAGCGTTTGGAGTTGTGCCACAAGGCCCTGATGTGCCGCCATAACCGCCTGAAAGGCACCCTGAGCGACGCCGCGCCCATCCTGTGGCAATACGGCGCATTAGCCCGCCTGAAGAAGGGTGAGCCCATCGACAAGCTGCTCTACGGCGGCTATTCCACCATCAGCCTTGGCTATGCGGGCCTGTATGAGTGCTGCAAGTATATGACCGGCAAGAGCCACACCGACCCCGCCGCTAAGCCCTTTGCGCTGAACGTGATGCAGCATATGAATGACGCCTGCGCCAAGTGGAAGAACCAGCACAATATTGATTTCAGCCTGTACGGCACACCGCTGGAATCCACGACCTACAAGTTCGCCAAGTGCCTGCAGAAGCGTTTCGGCGTGGTGCCGGGCATCACTGACCGCAACTATATCACGAACTCCTACCACGTCCACGTCACCGAGCATATCGACGCCTTCACCAAGCTGAAATTCGAGAGCGAGTTCCAGAAGCTGTCCCCGGGCGGTGCCATCAGCTACGTGGAAGTGCCCAACATGCAGGATAACCTCGAAGCTGTCATCAAGGTCATGCAGTTCATCTACGAGAACATCATGTATGCCGAGCTGAACACCAAGAGCGACTACTGCCAGGTCTGCGGCTACGACGGTGAAATTCAGATTGTGCCGGAGGACGGCAAGCTGGTCTGGGAGTGCCCCAAGTGCCACAACCGCGACCAGAACAAGCTGAACGTTGCCCGCCGCACCTGCGGCTACATTGGCACCCAGTTCTGGAACCAGGGCCGGACGGCAGAGATCAAGGATCGAGTGCTGCATCTGTAAGCAATATAATTTGTTTTGTAAATCTACAATTATATCGTGAATAAGCGTTTTCGCGCTGTACGAAAAAATACAAGTATATCTTAAACAAGCAAGACCGCTTCCACCTTACAGTGGAAGCGGCCTTTTGCTGACAGAATATAGAAGGAACATTCGCACTGTACTATGCGGATGTCCCACTGTCTTAGGCAAGGATAAATTTTACCATGTCTGGTGTCAAGGATTCTCCCTTCTTTTGCGTGGTGTTTTCTTTGGCTCAGGTTTGTCTGTTTCGGTCAGGTGCCTTACGACAACGCGGGTGAGCGTCTTCTCGCCAATATCTTTGCTTGTTTCAAATACCTTATCGACTACAATGGCGATTTTTTTGGTGTTGACATGGTCTGCTTGCTGCGTTATAATAACAAAACTATGCGAAAAAGGAAGTACCTATTTTATGGATAAGCGAAGGACAAAACGCGGCTTTACGCTGGTGGAATTGATTGTGGTGCTGGTGATTCTGGCGTTGCTGGCCGCGTTGCTGGTGCCCGCACTGACCGGGTATATTGATAAGGCGCGGAAGAGGCAGGTCATTGCGGAGACGAGGATGCTGACCCAAGCCGCACAGACTGAACTATCAGCCTTATATGGATCCGATGAATTTGCCAAAGCCAAAACGTCTAGTCTAGGTCTGGTTGTTGCTTCTAAAGACGGAAGTGCTATTACTGCAAGCTCGGCTTTGGTTAGCGCACAAACGCGGTATAATGACATGGTTGCACTGGCAGAAGTTCCAAGTATTACAAACGGCAAAGGTTCGTTTTTTATCATTGCAAATTTTAACGGCGCAATCCGCTGGACAGTTTATAACGATGGTAAAGGTTATATTGGTATCTTCTGTAAGGACGATGGTTCAACAGAGACATTTACAGAAGATGAAGTTCCGCGCTATGAAGGATATAGTGAATACTTTGGTAAAGTTATATGTATGAATACGGTTGACTCGCATACTCCCAACCGAGGTGATGATGCAGGAGGTCCTACGCAAACAATCGATTACTGGTCTAAAAATAACCTTTATGCATTTCTTGGCATTAAAGGATATGATTTTGACGATTGGAGTAAATAATTCGCGGTAGAAAGTTCCCGGAGGAGTCAAGCCACTTACCAATTAGGCGGATGTAGTGGTACAGTTGCGGGCCGGGCATGCCCGGCCCCTACATGGGCGGTGGATGGCGTATCTTGTGCCGCCCGCAAAGTACCCGAGAAGGGATGAATTCCTCCCCATACCCCTTATATGCACAAAAAACGGCAGCCCATGGCGGGCTGCCGTTTTCTATTGGCAAACTTATTTTGCGTACTCGGTGGCGCGGCTCTCGCGGATGACGCTGACCTTGATCTGGCCGGGGTAATCCAGCTCGTTCTCGATCTTCTTTGCGACATTGCGGGCCAGCAGAATGACCTCGTCGTCGCTGACCTTGTCGGGCTGAACAAGGATGCGCACCTCGCGGCCAGCCTGGACGGCGTAGGAGCTTTCGACACCCTCGAAGCCGTTGCAGAGGGCTTCCAGCGTTTCCAGACGCTTGATGTAGCTCTCCATGTTCTCGCGGCGGGCACCCGGGCGGGCGGCGGAAATCGCGTCGGCGGCCATAATGATAAACGCCAGTGTGGTTTTCGGCTCCACATCGCCATGGTGGGCCTCGATGGCGTGGATGACCTGCGGGTTTTCGCGGTACTTCTTGCAGATGTCGACGCCGATCTGGACGTGGCTGCCCTCAATCTCGTGGTCGAGCGCCTTGCCGATATCATGCAGCAAACCGGCACGGCGGGCCAGCTGGACATTGACACCCAGCTCGCCGGCCATCAAGCCAGCCAGCCAGGCCACTTCCAGAGAATGGCTCAGCACATTCTGGCCAAAGCTGGTGCGGTACTTCAAACGGCCGATGAGCTTGACCAGGTCGGGATGCAGGCTGTGAATGCCCAACTCCATAATGGCTTTGTCGCCCTCGCGCTTCATCTGAATTTCCAGTTCGCGGCGGCACTTGTCGACAGTCTCCTCGATGCGGGCCGGGTGGATACGGCCATCAGCAATCAAGCGTTCCAGCGCCATGCGGGCGACCTCACGGCGGGTCTGGTCAAAGCTGGACAGCGTGATAGCCTCCGGCGTGTCGTCAATGATGAGATCACAGCCGGTGGCGGTCTCCAGAGCACGGATGTTGCGGCCCTCGCGGCCAATGATGCGGCCCTTCATCTCGTCGCTGGGCAGCGGCACAACGCTGACGGTGGCCTCGCTGGTGGCGTCAGCCGCGCAGCGGGCAATGGCCTGGCCAACCAGCTCACGGGCGAGGTTGTCGCACTCGTCCTTCATGTTAGCCTGGTAGGCGCTGATCTTCATGGCCTTTTCGTGGGTCAGCTCGTCGTCCACCTGCTTCAGCAGCACGGCGCGGGCGTCCTCTTTGGACATGGCGGCGATGGTTTCCAGCTTTTCAGTCTGGCGCAGTTTCAGCTGTTCCAGTTCGTCTAAGCGGGCTTCCACCGTCTCGCTGCGGCGCTTGAGGTCCTCTTCTTTGCGCTCCATCTGGGTGGTGCGCTTGTCAAGAGCTTCCTCTTTCTGGTCGATGCGGCGCTCCTGGCGGGAAATTTCGGCGCGACGATCCTTGATTTCCTTGTCGGCGTCGCTCTTGAGTTTGAAGGCTTCGTCCTTCGCTTCGATGATGGTTTCCTTGCGCTTCTGCTCAGCAGCCTTGATGGCATCGTTCACGATGCGTTTGGCTTCCTCTTCGGCGCTGCCGATCTTGGCTTCGGCAGTGCGCTTGCGGTTCTCGCCGCCGAGGTAAAAACCAAGCGCCCCGGCAGCAACAGCAGCAACAAGGACCAGCACCACGGTCAAAATTGGTGACATAGTCGGTTTCACTCCTTGATTTAACTAGGAGGATGCGGCGCAGCAGGACGCTTAACTTATGATATTGTTACAGTAAAAGACGCGGCAGGTCGGCCAAAAAGGCGCACAATGCCCCTGCACGCAGAATATACACAGAACCGTCAAAAAAGACGTTGAATATCGTAAAAAAGCGGCGTTCCCGGTGGGCGACACCCTTTAAGGAACCACGCGCAGGGCACACCTGCCGTCTGGTTCTTTATTTCCTAGTTCTAATTTTACTTTGATTTAGTGCTTTTGTCAAGAAGAAGCCGGGGTCAAAGTGGTATTTTTCATGCAAAACGCCCTTATTTTATACTGATATCGTAGATACGTTAAAAAGCAGCAAAAAGCAGTTGCCAAAGCTGCGATTTACACATCAGCTAAGAAACAGGGATAGCCTCTTACCAAGGCCATCCCTATTTTTTTGCGTTTTCTTTCAGCAGCGTCCCCACCACCTATCCGGCTTGTGATTTCCGCACAACCCACGGTCCGGCTCTGCAATCGACTGATACCGACCCAGCTCACTGCTTCACGCCTTAAATAAAAGCGGGGCCAGCTTTCGCCGGCCCCGCCTACTTTACCGAGGCTAATTTTATTTTACCGGTGTCTTAGAGCTGTCACGCATCATCTTTGCGAAGATATTCTAATGCTTTTGTTTCTAACATTTTAAAGCGTACGCTCTTTATCGATTTGGATTGCTTTGTTCAGCAGCTCTTTTTATTGTATGCGTGGACACCTTCCACAAGAGATCAGATAATCATGGCAATACTGTTGGAGCTAACCATGCCAAATGCAACCAGTGCCGTACCAATAAATACACCAGGCCAGATGCTGTTGGTCTTTCTGCGGATAAAAATTGCCAGACCGGAAGCCACGCAGAACTGCAGCAGCACATTAGAAAGGAGCAGCATGTAGAAGTGTGCAAAATGACCCGTGTAGAACGGGCGGTTCAGACGCAGCGTTACTTCATAGAAGATAAAGAGCAGCAACATACCCACCATGCCAATGCAGGCGCCCAAAATAACCGACTTGGTCATATCCTTACCTTTGCTGACATCTCCGCGGAACTGTAAAGTATTGCCTGCAAGCGTAACCAGCAGGAAGTATGGCAGCATACCAAGGCAATACCAAGGCATCGTTGCACATTTGGCGTCATTCAGCAGACGGAAGCTGATACTGAGGCCGTGAACATCTGTATCCGCATAGCGATAGATCAACATCAGGACAAAGTATCCCAGCATAAACAGGATCAGTGCAAAGACGGCAGATTTTACAATATAACCAATGTGTACTTTGGTATCACTACCTGTGGCAAGGCCGTAGCTGGAAACATTGCAGCCTTTCTTTTTGCCATACATAAAGTGGTACGCAAGGAAGAATACCAGCATGCCGCAAGCCGCGAACAGGCTCCAGATCAGAAAGCCATTGGGGGTAGTACCCAGCTGGAACAGTTTATTAGAAGCCATCTGGTTGCCGACCGCTGTACCGGGGAAGAAGAACAGTACCGGAATCAGTGCCAGAATAGCAGCGCAGATCCACCAGCCCTTTGACTTAAAGGCAAATCCTGCTGTAACCTGCGGGGCAGGCAGCTTCAGGGACGAGAACAGGTCAGAATCCAGCAACAGATCTGCCACGCAGAACAACATCATAACGATGCCAATGATCACAACAAACAGCGCCACAAAGTTCCAGCCGTAGATCATATTGCTTACAGGAAGCGGATTAGGTGCTTCCATGCTGTTCATGGCGGAGTCCACTACCAGGCGGACAAACTGACCCCAGTACATATCATCTGCATGCGTCTGGTTGACCACATAGAAGATGCGTGCATTGTGGTCTTCCCACGAGCCATACAGTTTGTTGGGTTCGATCTCATCCGTGCCGAACAGTTCTGTCAGGAACGGATCTTTAAACAATTCATCAATCTTATTGACGCGCGCCAGCAGACCTTCATCATGCTGCCCGGAGATCTGTACAAAGTCCAGGTTGTAGGTGGGCATAGCCTCGCTGTAAATAACATCAGAAATGACCAGGGAAACCTGACGTTTGGTTGACAGGCAATAGCTGTAAAGCGAACCCATGGAATGTCCGCCCACGCCAATCTGGGTTGCGTCTACGAATGGCCGATTTGCCAGATAGTCGTAGACTGTTTCCAGCTCCATAGCACCGTGGTTCGTCCAATACTGCGAAGCATTATCAACTTCCGTATCGCCACAGCCGGTATAGTCCACCAGTGCTACCACAAAGCCACGGCGTGCAATCTCACTGGCCCAGGGAGTAAGCAAATCGGACGGGCTGTCACCACCGGGGCAGATAATCATGGCCGGGGCAGGTGCCTCCTGCGTTGCCGTTTTGGGGATATAAATTCTTGCACTTACTGTATAACCATTGTCATTCATCAGATAAAGGCGATCTGTTTTAATTTTTCCAAAATCCGTGTTGATTGCGTTAGAAAAGAAACTGCCAACCAAAATCAATACGAATGAAATCACCAATAAGATAGAAGTACGTTTTCTGTGTGTCATCGTTTATCCTTCTTTCCATTTTGATTGAAAATGTGTGTGCCTTGGCTGCAAGCACCGCTTGCTATGATGGATACAATTTTGTTCGGTACCTTTTCACCACCTTGTGTTCTTGATTCTTCTATTTGCGTCAGTCAATCTAACTCTCCGCTTCTTCGCTGTGCAGGCAGTGTCGCGATCACCAACCATGCAACCAGGAAGAAAAAGGTCATTCATACAACTAGCAGGATTTCCACACTCCTGCGATTTGTGCATTTTACATTTAAATCATTGCTTTTCTTGAATCTTTGTGTTAATATTATACCATTCTGACACCGAATGAAAGCAATTCTTTTCCCATATATGGACATTTATTGACATAGTGGATTGTGAGAACCTGTTATGCTTGCAAAATTTGAAAAACGCGCCTATGTAGGCAGTGAAAAAGTGTGGGTCGGCAAGTACAGAAACCTGCAGAATATATCCCACTGGCACATGGAGCATGAAATGATCGTTTGTATGGAAGGCTGTGCCCAGGTCATGGTTGCCGACACAATTTACACTCTTCAGCCCAAGAGTGTCATTTTTTGCCAAAGTGGGTGTGTGCATTACATCCATACCGATCCTGATTGTCTGCTGCTGGTATGCTTATTTGATGAGAAACTCTGTGAACCGCTGACACATCCTTATCAGCTGTCAACGCCGCTTTTTCAGGATCACTATAATGTTCTGGAAAGGCTCACTGCCATTCGGCAGGAACTTTCGGAACAGCCCCGCTTTTTTGAGGTCCGCACAATTGCCATGATTGAGGAATTGATGACGGACATCTTTCGCAGCGAACCCCTTATCGCAAACGATCAGCAGCCAAGCGAAGTCACCGCCCGTTACAAACAGCTTCTGGACCGCATCGACCACGAATTTTACAGCATTACCTTTTACGATGCCGCCCTGTTTATGAATGTTTCGGAATCTTACTTTTCCCGCTACTTCAAACGCCAGGCGGGCATGACCTTTTCGCAATATCTGAATGTTGTGCGGATTGAAAAAGCTGTGCAGATCATCAATGCCGAGCCAGACTTGAAGGTAACTGATGTCATGTCGCGCTGCGGCTTCAACACCATTCGCAGCTTTAACCGGGCCTTCAAGCTCATCACCGGTTACACACCGCGTACAATTCCCAAAGGATATGTACTGAACACACGATCTTTCCCCGCAGTACAAGGCACTTTTGACCCCACCCTTGCCGAGGCTGAATTACTGGCAGAATAATATAACGTCACCTAAAAAGTGCCGTGCGAATGGAAATCTACCATTCGCACGGCACTTTTTGGATTATCCTTACTTTTATTATTTTATGCCCCGGTAGACCCCGGCCTTGCGCAGAATGTCCTTGACGACCTCCGATCCGCAGACCAGTCCGCAGGCGGCGGGCACAAAGGCATTGCTGGCGGGCACGGTGCGCCGTGCGGCAACCGGGGTCTCGCTCGTCTCATCTGCCAGCGGCGGCAGGGGCGGCTCCTCCGAAAAAACGACCTTGACCTTGCCCAAGCGGCGCTTGCGGCACTCGATGCGGATGACCTTTGCCAGCGGGTCAGCGGTGGTTTTCTCGATATCCGCCACTTTGAACGCTGTCGGGTCCAGCTTGTTGGCTGCGCCCATGCTGCACAGAATCGACACCCCGGCCTCTTTGCAACGGCGGATCAGCAGCAGCTTGGCGCTGACCGTGTCGATGCAGTCCAGCACGTAATCGAACTGCGTCAGGTCAACATCGGCGGCTGTTTCGGCGTTATAAAACATGCGGTTGGCGTGTACGACGATGGTGGGGTCGATATCCGCAATGCGGGCGGCCATAGCGTCCACTTTGTATTGACCAAGCGTGGAGTGCAGCGCCACCAGCTGGCGGTTCAGGTTGGAGAGCGCGACGACGTCGCTGTCAAACAAACTCAGCTCCCCTACCCCGCTGCGGGCCAGCACCTCAACGGCCTGGCCGCCGACACCGCCGATGCCGAACACGGCCACATGGGCCTTGCGCAATGCGTCCAGCGCGGGCGTGCCCAGTTGGGCGCGGGTGCGGGTGTATTGGTCGGGCATGAATGGTTCCTCCCTTATACTCTATGCCGCCCAGTAGGGGCCGGACATTTCCGGCCCGCAGCTTCACGGCAAACGTTCTGTATCGGTATGGCTGAGGGCCGGGCATACCCGGCCCCTGCGGTTCATTTGTTTTTTCGTTTTGCACGCCGTTCCAACACCGTCTCATAGCTCGACGACATCTTGTCGGCCATGCAGACCAGCGCGGCCTCGCGGCTGTGGGGGATGTCGGTGGGGGTCAGCGGCCACATATGGCTTTGGATAATGTCCTTTTCCTTGTCGGTCAAGGCAAACACAACTTCAGCGTTATAGCGTGCAATGCGCGGGTGCTTAAAGCCATGCCAGTGCGTGATATTGCTGCAATTATGCCAGTCATACAGGTAAAAATCATGCAGGAACGCACCTTTTACCAGGCTGGCTTCGTCGGCGTGGGCACGCAGATGGATGTTGAGCCAGAATGCAATGCGCGTGACCCGCATACAATGCTCGTAGGTCGTCACACTGCCGTGCTGGATGAACTTTTGCATTTCCAGCGCGTTGGGGTCGTCGGCAATGCCCTTTAAAAGGATGTGCATACGCACTTCTTCTTCGGGGGTCAGTTTGCAGAGCATAGCAATTCTCCCTGTATGTAACTTTTATCGAAAAAGTCACTTGACCTTTACATTACTTCATTGGCATCTGTCACAATGGCATTGAAGATTTCAATTTCTTCTCTGCTTTCCACATGCAAGGGATTGGAAAGTTTTGTGTCCATTAAGCTGAATTTCAGCCTTTCACAGCAGGGCTTAAAGGAAAGATATGTAATGCTGCCACCAAGAACGCCTCCTGCAACGGGAATGGCCTTTTTGAAAAAGCCCGCAAAGACTTCCTTCGTCATCTTTACACCAAACCACTTTGCAAGATGTATTTTTCGCGTACCTTACTTCACCAGCAAACATACTGTCTCCACATGCCGTGTCTGGGGGAAGAGGTCTACCGGGCAGAATTTGGCGGCGCGCCAGCCCAGGCGGGTGAAGGCGGCGACGTCGCGGGCCAGGGTTTCGGGGTCGCAGCTGACGTAGACGACACGGCGCGGCTTCATCTTGTTCACGGCGGCGATGCACTCCGGCGTGCTGCCCGCGCGGGGCGGGTCGAGGAACACCACATCCGGGCGCAGGCCCTCGCCTGCGGCGGCCGTCATCCATTCGGTGGCATCGGCGCAGACAAAGTGGGCGTTGGCGATTTTGTTGCGGCGGGCATTGGCGGCGGCGTCCTTCACGGCGGCGGGATTGCGCTCGACGCCGATGACCTGTTTTGCCTGCGGCGCAGCGCACAGGCCGATTGTTCCGATGCCACAGTAGGCATCAACGACTGTCTCACGACCGGTCAGTTTGGCGAGTTCCAACGCCTTTTTGTACAGAACTTCCGTCTGTGTGCGGTTGACCTGGTAAAAGCTGCGGGAGGAAATCGCAAACTGCGTGCCGCACAGCGTATCCAGCACAAAGCCGGGGCCGTAGAGCGTTTTTTCGCGATTGCCCAGCACAGCGCTGGTGCGGGTAGGGTTGATGTTCTGCACGATGCTGACGACCCACGGCGCTTTTTTTCGCATCGCGGCGCAAAAATTCTTGCTGCCGGGCAGCTCGGGGCCGGGCGTGACCAGTGTGACAAGCACCTTGCCGTCGGCGGAACTGCGCAGCACCGTATGGCGCAAAAGCCCGGTGCCGCGGTCCTCGTCGTACGCGGTCCAGCGGCAGGTGCGGGCTGCGTCCAGCACAGCGGCCAGCGTTTTGTTCAAAATATCCTCCTGCAGCAGGCAGTCCGCACCAGGCAGGACCTTGTGCGTGCCCTCGGCGTACAGGCCGCAGACGAGCTTGCCGTGCTGGGCAGCAAAGCTGGCGATAGCCTTGTTGCGATAATGCAGCGGGTCGGTCATGCCCTGCACGGCCTTGACCGGCGCAAAGCCGCCCAGCAGTTCTTGCAGGCGGGCCTGCTTTTGGGCCAGTTGTTCCCGGTAGGGCATGGCCAGCAGCGGACATCCACCGCATTTTTTGGTAAAATTCAGGCAGGTAGTGGTCATGGGGATGGACCTTTCTTTAATGATTCGTTTAAACATAGTAGGGGCCGCATATATGCGGCCCGCAAGTGGTCGTCTGCCGGAAAGCCGCGGGCGGCCTATATGCCGCCCCTACACAAATGCTTGCGTACTATGCTATAATGGTATACAGAGCAAATCAAAAACGGGGGTATTGACTATGAACGTACTACTGATCAACGGCAGCCCGCACAAAAACGGCTGCACGAACGCGGCACTGGCCGAGGTTGCCAAGACGCTGAACGAAGCGGGCATCGAAACGACGATCTTCCACATCGGCGCGGCCCCGGTGGGCGGCTGTGTAAGCTGCGGCGGCTGCGGCAAGGCGGGCAAATGCGTCTTTGGCGGGCCGGTGGCCGACGTGCTGCCGCTGGTGGAAAAGGCTGACGGCATCGTGTTTGGCGCACCGGTACATTACGCCACGGCGGCGGCCAGTATGCTGGGCTTTATGCACCGGCTGGCCATCAGCGGCGGGAAGTACCTGCGCCACAAGCCTGCCGCAGTCGTCACCAGTGCCCGCCGCGCTGGTACGACCACCGCACTGGAAGCGATGGAGAAGGTACCGCAGTTCTTTGAGATGCCGCTCATCAGCTCAACCTACTGGCCGATGGTCCATGGCGGCAAGGCCGAGGACGTGCTCTCCGACGAGGAAGGCTTGCAGATCATGCGCAACCTAGGCCGCAACATGGCGTGGATGCTCAAGTGCATCGAGGCTGGCAAGGCTGCGGGGATCGAGACCCCGACGGCGGAGAATGATAAGCGGACGAATTTTATAAGGTAAAGTTGGTTCTTGCGGGAAGGCGGCAAAGCCCTTCCGGTCATCGCTATCGCCCGACCGCCTCCCCTGTGAGGGGAGGCTTTTTTTCGCGGGCTTTGTCGCTTTGCCTTTACGCCAAACTCTTGCTTCTCCCGCCGTTCACGTTCTCCTCGGTCACGGCGTTGGTCGTGGTGTCGGCCGTGTGGGCGTTTTCCGGCGCATGGCCGGTGGGCCAGACATCCTGCAAAAGGTCCAGAATCGGCTCATAGTCGCTGGTGCGGGCGGCGGCGGTCACATAGACCGTCTCACCGCAGTCGTAGTCGATCTGCGCAAAAATCGTCTGATAGCTGCCGCAGTCGTAGCGCACAGCCTCCACAGCGGCATCGGGCACAGTAAAACCAAAATCATACTTGACCGTGCCGGTGGTCTCTTCCAGCTCCTGGCCGGACTGAGTCAGAAAGTCCGTGTAGGCGTCGGTCTTTTGCAGCAGCACCACCGTGTAGCTCAGCTGATTGCCCGACGTCAGGGACAGGGTGTCGTCCTGCGCCATGACCGGCTGTTCCCACTGGTTCTGGTCGTAGACAACGGTCACGCCGTTGCCGCCGTCGCACTGGGCGTAGTCCGGCTCGTCGCTTTTCACAAAGCTATCGCCGCCGTAAAGGTAGAGCATCACATCCTGAAAGCTGCACCCGGTCAGAGCCAGCGCAGTCACAGCGGCCAAAGCGGCCGCAGCAAGTTTTTTCATAATTACGTTCCTTTTACAAAAGCATAATGGCGTAGAACCCCAGGGCAGACGCCGCAAGTACAAAGGCGTTCCAGCCCAGTACGGAAAACACTGTGCCGAAGGCCAGGCCCGCCAGCACGTCGCTGACATAGTGTACCCCGGTCACGACGCGGCAGACCGCAATGACCACCGCCAGCACGGCCAGTGCCAGCCCCCAGGGCTGAAACACGTACCACGCTGCCCCGGCGATGGCCGCTGCCGAGAAGCAGTGGCGGCTGGGCATACTCTGCCCGGCCTTATCCTTGGGGAAAAGCGGCGTGAACCCCAACGCTGTGTAGGGGCGCGGGCGGTCAATGGCCTTGCGCACCAGCGTCCCAACCAGGAACGCCGCCGCCGGTACGACGAGCGCGGGCCAGAACTGCCCCATGCGATGCCAGACCAGCCAGGCCAGCATACCGAGATAACCCAGGTAGACCAGCGCCACCGCGCCGCGGCTGACGACCCGCAGCGCCATTTTAGCGACGGGTCTGGCGTTGAACCACCCGATAACGGCGCGGTACTGTTCAGCATTCATAGGGGCATCCTCCCACTAATAATAATACAGTATAAGAATAACATTCTGGAAAAGGGTTGTCAAACCGTGGGGGAAATGTTTATAATAAGTTTAGTTCTACATCAGGAGGTATCCCCTTTTGTTTGGTTTTGCAAACGGGCTGCTGCTGCTTTTGCTGGCGGCGGCTGTGATAGATTTTGCCCCGGTGGTACGGCGGCGCTTGTCCCCTGCCAGCTGGTGGAATGACGAGCGGCTGCTGTTCACCCCGCGCGGCGGCGATTTGCGCCAAAAATACGGTGCATGGGCGTTTTTGCTTGGCGTGATGGTGTACGAGTTCCTTGTCGCATTCAACAACAGCATGGCGCGGGAGAACTGGCCCTGGCTGCAAACGAGGGTCTCCCCGGTGCTGGACTGGGTCATCTACCTGTGCTTCGGGGCAAAAATTTTACTGGGTACAAAGTACAATGGCCGCAGCATTTTGTGCGCCGGTATGCTGTATTTTGTGGCGCGGTGGGTCTATTTCAACGGCCAGAACATCTGGTGGCTGGGCCTGTGCGTGGCGCTGCTGGCCGCCAAGGATGTGCCGCTGCGCCGTGTGATGAAAGCGTTTTTGGCCAGCGGCGTGCCCACGCTGGCACTGGTGCAGGTGCTGCACTTTGCGGGCATCATTGCACCCAACGCCGCCAGTGAGCGCGACGGCAGTTACCGGCTCATGTTCGGGTACGGCCACCCCAACACCTTCGGCGGGGTGGTGCTCGGCCTGCTGCTGGCCTGGGTGCTGCTGCGCCGTGCCCGGCTGACCTGGGCCGAGCTGGGCGGTCTGGCCGCCGTGGGCGTGTTTTTGATGGTAGCGCCCAAGAGCCGTTCGTCAGCGCTGTGTACGTGTTTATCGGTGTTGCTGCTGGCGCTTGCCAAGTTGTACACCCGCAAAGGCCCGCGCCCGGTCGGGCGGCTGGCGGCTGGCGGCTGTGCGGCGCTGGTGCCGTTGCTGGCGGCGGTCAGCTATATTCTGCCGCTGTTCGTCGTAAAAATCGGGCCGTGGGCGAACGATATCGGCCCCGGCTGGCTGAAAAAGCTCGACGATCTGCTGACCTGCCGCATTTCGCTGGCATGGGCGGCCTACCGGATGTTCGACATAAAAATTGCGGGCCAATTCTTACAGGAATGGCCCGCGCTGGACAATATTTTTGTGTATCTGCTCTACCTGACCGGCCCGGTCATGGTCGTTCTGGTCTGCGCACTGATGATGGCGGCCCTGTACGGCTACGCCCGGCGCGGCGCGTGGCAGACTGTGGCGTGCCTGGTCACGATGCTGGCCTACGGCTACATGGAGAGCCAGGTCATCCACCTGACCAGCGATCCCGCCGTGCTGCTGCTGTGCGGTGCGGTGTTCGCGCTGCCGAGGGATAAGTGGATGTTTGAAGATGCGTAAAAGGCTTCTCCTGCGAGAGAAGCTGTCCGCGAAGCGGACTGATGAGGGGCGGCATTGCCAATATTGCCCTCTAAATAGGTAGCAAGACGAACGCGCCCCTCATCCGGCCTCGCTTTGCTCGGCCACCTTCCCCCGATGGGGGAAGGCTTTTTGTTTAATCCTCCGGGAACGCATCTGCTGAAATTTCCACGGTCTCCCCTTCCTCCAACGCGGCGTCGGCGCTGGCTTTGGCGGCGGTGACAAGGCCCGTCACTTCACCCGACGGCTTTTGCAGCAGGTAAGCCCCCACGGCCTTGGCCTTGTAGACCAGCAGCACGCAGTAAGTGTCGTGGTCGCCGGTGGAAAGCTGCGGGCAGAGCACCGTCCACTTTTCCACCGTTTTACCCTTGTAGTCGGCCAGATCCAGGCCGCTTTCCTGTACGATCTGGTTGAACGCCGTGAAACTGTCGTCCCACTTTTTGGGAATCTTCACTTTGTCCACGGCGGCACTGGCAAGGTCGGTGTCAAAGCCGTAGCCGGTAAAGTAGGTGCCGATGTCCTGGGTCGTCTCGATGCCCGGCACCGCCGCAGCCGACACCGTGACCGCCCCGCCGGTAAAATGCACCGCCGCAGCCACCGTGCCGCACAGGCACACCGCGCACAGGGCCAGCGCCCCGGCCTGCCGCAGACCCGGTTTGGTAACAGTAAATAAAAACATAAACGCAGCCCCCTCACACATTGTCAATGCAATGTATGCGGGGGCTGCGGCGTTTATGCGGTTATCGTGCATGAATTGCGGGTGCCTATGGAATGCGCCCCTACGGCACAGCGGTTACTCCCGGTATTTCTGCTTTGGCGCGTACCACTGGAAGATAACGGCGTCGTTCTCCGCTTCCAGCTTGGCGGTGTCATGCTCGGGCAGGGCCGTCCACATGACCATCATAGCGCCCAAGGCCGCATTGAGCTTCACGGCCCAGTTGCGCTTGGCAGGGCACCAGGCGATGAAATCCGGCCGCCCCAGAAAGTTGCCGAGCAGGTGGGAGAACGCAAACGCCGGAACGGCGTGCGTCCCATCCTTGCGGTAGCTCTGGTAGCTGTCGGCCAGCTGGCCGCGCAGGATATCCGGGGCTTGCCGCCGCACAATGCCCACGACGCGTGGGTCAAAGCTCTCGATGCAGTAGGGGCCGGGGTAGGCTTTCAGCTCGGCGATTGTGGCGCGGCAAAGCTCTTCCAGGTAGGTCTTGCTGTACTCGGCGCGGCTCTTGATCTCCACGATCAACGGCGTGTCGGGGTTTGTTTCGGCCACAGTGCGCAGCATATCGGCAAACAGCGGCGGGTGCTCGTTGCTGCCCGCCAGCGGCTGTGCCGAGAAGTCAGCCCAATCCATATCATGTACGAAGCCCTTGGCCGGGGTCATACGGTCCAGCGTGTCATCGTGGAACACCACCAGCCGCCGGTCCGACGTAAACTGCACATCCAGCTCGATGCCGTAGCCATTCTGCGCGGCGGCGGCAAAGGCGGGCAGGCTGTTCTCCGGCGGGCGCTGATCCTTGCCAAAGTAGCCGCGGTGGGCACAGTTATGCCCCACAAACGGCGCACGCAGGGCATCCCTGCGCTTATTCGGCCAGACGGCGAACAGCACCAGCAGCACCAAAATCAACACAATACAAAACAGGATTTTCATAAGTAGTCACTCTCCTGCCGCCATTGTACCGCGCCGCGCGGCAAAATGCAACAGTCGTTTGCAGATTTTACGATTTTTCGCGCCGCACCATCGGCAGCCGGGTCTGCGCCAGAAATGCCGCCGCCAGGTCTGCCCCGATGGACGACGCCACGACCAGCGCCAGGCGGTCAATGCGCTGCCCGTGCAGAAAATCCTCGATCTGGCGCAGTTCATCGGCCTTGCTGCTGTATTTCTGCCCCGCGCAGTAAACGCTGGATGTGGGCAGGATGCAGTAGTAGTTTTGCTGCAAGTACCGGGCCACCGGTTCACTGCTGGCCCCGGTCACGCCCATGGCGTGGAAGAACAGAATGGCCGGGCTCTGCCGGTCGCCCCTTGTCGCAAATTGCATGGGATATCACCTCGTTGGTTAGCGTATGCTAATTTCAAGCCGATTATAGTTCCGATGCTCCCAGCTGTCAAGGGGTTGTCTTCTGCCATTTTGCCCGGTAGGCCGAGGGCGAAAGCCCGATCTCCTGCCGCAGCAGGCGGCCAAAATAACTGCTGCTGCCCAGCCCGCAGGCCTGGGCGATCTCCGTGACCGGGGTGTCGGTCTCCATCAGCAGCTTGCAGGCCGATTGCAGCCGCACGGTGCGCAGGTACTCCGTGGGTGTTGTGCGTAGGCAGGTCTGGAAGGTGCGGTAGCACTCCCGCTCACTGCAATAGCCCGCGGCGGCGATTTGCGGCGCGGTGATGCGTTCGGCATAGTGGGTGTGGATGTAGACCATCATCCGCTTGATTTTTTCGTCGGCGGCATTGCGGGGCACGGCGTGTTCCGGCGGGCACACCTGTTCGACCAAACGCAGCCAGATATCGGTCAGCATGGCCTGCAATCGCATTTCATGGCCGAAGGCCGCCTCATCCAGGCGCAAACTCTCGTCAATGCGGCGCAATGTCTCGGTCTGAGCTGGGTCATCGGGTGTCAGCAAAATCAGCTCGTGCCCGGCATCGGCGGTCAGCGGGCGGATGTAGCGCTGCTCCACCGTGCCGCCCGCCACACCCGCCACCAACGAGGGCGAAAAAAGGTGCAGCGCCATATCCAGCGATGGGTCGAGAATTTTTGTCGTGTGCAGGATGTGGGAGTTTACCATCCCGCCGCAGCCCGCGTGAACGACGTGTTCCGCGTGCGGCGTGCGGTAGAGAATGCTCCCCCGTCGCACGTAAAACAACTCAACGCTCTCGTGCCAGTGCCAGGGGGCGACGTCAGACTGGTAGAGCCGCCCGTCAATATGGCTGGCAATATGCGGGAACTGCGGCGTGTAGCCGGGCAGATATTCTTCCCGACTGTCCGGGTTCATCTCAACTGTGGTGATCGTGCGCATGGCGATACCTTTCGTGTCTGTGCATGACGGGCGCACACATAGGCGCACCCCTACATTCGATATTCTTATTTTAACACACTTTTGTAAATTTTTTTCGATTTTTTCACAATTCTTCCACTCTTGCGTTGTATTGTGGTAAAATAGAAATGGAGAAAGCAGCAAGGAGGTCTTTTCCCATGGCAAAAATTCTGATCGTTGACGATGAGCCGCGTATCCGTGACCTCATCCGTGAGCATCTGCAATATGCCGGTTTCACCTGCGAGGAAGCCGGTGACGGTACCGCTGCCCTCAGTGCGTTGAGCCAAGGCGGCATTGACCTGGTGATTTTGGACATTATGATGCCGTTTATGGACGGCATGACCTGCCTGCGGGAGATGCGCACCCGCAAGATCATGACCCCGGTCATCATGCTGACCGCCCGCAGTGAGGAGTACGACAAGCTGGCAGGCCTGGAAAGCGGTGCCGACGATTACGTCGTCAAGCCCTTCTCCCCGCGGGAGCTGGTGGCCCGCGTCAAGGCCGTGCTGGCCCGCACGATGCCCAAACCGGCCGAGGACTCCGGCAGCTACACCTTTGGCGACCTGCACATCGACACGGCCAGCCACAGCGTGAAAGTAGCCGGGCAGGAGGCCCCGCTGACCCCCAAGGAGTTTGACCTGCTGGTGTTCCTCGTCAGCAACAAGGGCATTGCCCTGAGCCGCGAGAAGATTTTGCAAAAGGTCTGGAACTACGACTATTACGGCGAGGATCGCACCGTGGACACCCACGTCAAAATGCTGCGCAGCCACCTTGGCCCCTGCCGCAAATACATCACCACCGTATGGGGCATCGGGTACAAATTCGACCCGGATACGCTATGAGAAAACCCAACACACCTAAAAAGCCCTTTGCATTAAGCATCCGCTGGCAGCTGATGCTGTTTATCGGCGGCATTACGCTGTTTACGCTGCTGCTGGTGTGGGGCATCATCACCTACGCGCTGGCACCGCAGTACAACCGTAATATCCGCAATAAGCTGGACGCCAAAGCGGCGGCCATCACGGCGCTGATCGATCAGTCGGACAGCGCGATCTCCAACCGAAGCTATCTGGGCCTGACGCTGAACGAGGATTTCTGGGACGGCGTCAGCGAGACATTCCAGGACAAAAAAATCAATGTGGACAGCTGCTGCGTTGATTTTTCCGACACAACGCTGCGCTGCCTGAAAGCCTACGAGAGTATGTACCCCTGCCTGCTGCACGAGAGCACCGGTGCATTCGACGGCGCGTTCGGCTACAATGTGGACACCCATGTAGCCATTCAGCTGCGGCAAAAGCTGTTCCAGAACGGTGAGCTGTACCAGATCGTGAAGGTCGGTTCTACCATGCAGATGTGCGTGGGGCGGCTCTCGGCAGACGGCCAGTACGGCGTCATCGTCTCCACAAGTCTGGCACAGATCACCACCGCCGCCGAGGTGCTGCGGTCGATCCTGGGCCCTGTGGCGCTGCTTCTGCTGGTGCTTGACCTGCTGTTTGCCATGCTGTTCAGCCGTTGGTTCACCAACCCCATCCGCAAGCTGTCCAACGGCGCACAGGAGATCGCAGCGGGCAACTATGACGTCGCCATCAAGGTGGAGCACCACGACGAGATCGGACGTCTGGCCGAGGATTTCAACTATATGGCCGCCGAGGTCAAGCGCAGCGCCCAGCTGGAAAAGGACATTCTCGCCAACGTCAGCCACGACCTGCGCACGCCGCTGACCCTGATAAAGGGTTACGCCGAGACGGTGCGCGACCTGACCGGCAGTGACGATGCCAAGCGCACTGAGCAATGCAACATTATTGTCGATGAGACGGATCGCCTCTCGACGCTGGTAAACAGCGTGATGGAACTGAGCAAAGTGCAGAGCGGCGCGGAAAAGCCAAACCTTGTTGACTTTGACATGAGCGAGCTTTGCTTTGAAGTGGCGGGCCGCTACGATGCACTGTGCGACAAAAATCACTGGAAGCTCGACTTGCAGGCCGACGACGCCTGCCCGGTGAGCGCTGACCCCGCTATGATGGAACGGGTGCTGCACAACCTGCTGGGCAATGCGTTCCACCACATTGGCGCGGACGGCGTCGTGGTGCTGCGGGCCATCCCGCAGGAAAAGGGCTGCCGCATTGAAATTGAGGACCATGGCCCCGGCATTCCGCCAGAGGATTTACCCTACATTTTTGACCGCTACTACCGCGCCCGGCAGGACAGCGGCCGCACCGGCACCGGCCTGGGCCTCTCCATCACCAAAGCCATCCTGCAGCAGCACGGCTTCGCCTTCGGTGTCAACAGCGCCGTCGGGAAAGGGTCAACGTTCTGGTTTGAGATGGTGGATACGAGAAATAAATAACTGCCAGCCGTAAGGGTCGGATATGTCCGGTCCTCAACTTACCCGTAAGCAGCATCTGCCGATACAGCCGCGGGCCGGGCATGACCGGCCCCCACACCACAGCACCCCAAAAAGGAGGCCCCCACATGGAAAACGTAAACGCTAAAATGGATGAGCAGCTGAAAGCCCGCGTGGACGATTTGACGCGCTCCAACGATGAAAACCGTGACGGCAAGCTGGATGCCGCCGACCTGAAAGCCCAGCTGAACCGCATTGAGGCCCAGCTGGAGCTGCAAGACCGGCAGAACCGCGGCATTATCGCCAACCAGCGCAAACGGATGATTTTAAGCGTCGTGCTGGTGGTCGTGATTCTGGCGGCGCTGGCGTTTTTCGGCTGGCGGATGAATATTGCCTACAACAACGTCATGGACGCCTGCAGCCGCGTCAACGACCTGGCCGACACGGTGAACACGAGCCTTGCCACGCTGGACCAGAGCGAGCTGGACGCCATGATGCAGGACCTTCCGGAAATCACCGACCAGTTGAAAAAAATCGACGTGGACGCGCTGAACAACGCCCTGACCCAGCTGCCCGCCCTGATGGACACCGTGAACAGTCTGCAATCCCAGGTGCAGAGCATCGTGAATCTGTTCAGCGGGTTAAGTTCCGTGTTTGGACGGTAAATAAAATGTAGCGAAAAAACCTTTCCCCTTTGGGGGAAGGTGGCCGCAGGCCGGATGAGGGGGGCCTTGCCGTAAGTTTCGCTTTGCAGGGTGGCATGGCAAACTTGCCCCTCATCAGCCCGCTTTGCGGGCAGCTTCCCCCCAGGGGGAAGCCTTTTAGCACAGCAACGCCCCGCATTCCATATACCGGGAATGCGGGGCGCTGTTGTTTATATTGCGTAATGGTAGTACGCCCATCTTGGCGTGCCGTCCTCGGTGTAAATTGTCCCGCAGCGCACAAAGCCGCAGGCTTCCAGCGTGTGCTGCATATAGGTGTTGTCGGCGTGGGTATCGGCGCGTACCGGCAGGCCCTGCTGTAAACACCACTGCACGCACAAGCGCCCGATGCCGCCCACGTGCCCCGCCGACGCCAGACGATGGATCGTCGCGTAGGGTACATCCTCGGGCCAGGCACCGTCCTCGATGTGATGGTAGGTGGGGTCGTCGCCGGGTATCAGGCAGAACACCGCCTGAATGGCCTCCTCCCCCATCACCACATGGCAGACGCCTCGCTCGATTTCAGCGGCCAGGCGGGCTTCACCGGGGTAGCCTGCGTGCCATTGGGTGGGGTTGCCGTGGGCCTGCATGAAGGCCCGGGCGTTTGTGTATAACTGCATCAGTTCCGGCAACTCGGCGGTTGTTGCCGCGCGGACGGTCAATTCCATAGACAGCACTCCTTAATAATACCCGCAAAGTATATCACATTTCATCCCGGTGCACAATCACTGAAACTGCGGCGGCTTACCGCTTTTTGATATTTTTCTTGCATCCGGCCCCTGTGTGTGCTACACTGTATCTGCAAAGTTAGAAGAGCCAAACTTTTAGACAAAAGAGGATTGTAAAATGACACTGGCAGAACTAAAAGTTGGGCAGGATGCTGTGCTGCGCACGATTGGCGGGCAGGGCGAACTGCGTCATCACCTGTTGGATATGGGGCTGACCCCCGGCACCGAAGTGACCTTGCGCAAGGTCGCACCGATGGGCGACCCTATCGAGGTGGAGCTGCGTGGGTATGAGCTGACCCTGCGCCTGGCAGACGCCGCGAAAATTGAAGTGGAAAATATCCACGAAACGGATCGCGCCGCCCGCAGTGAGCAGCGGCACACGCCCGTCCCCCACCCAGGCGTAGGCGAACTCCGCAAGGCCCCCAGCTATCATGACCGCAAGAATGGTTCGGAGATTGCCAAGGGCCGCCCGTTGCGCTTTGCCCTGGCCGGCAACCAGAACTGCGGTAAAACGACACTTTTCAACCAGCTTACCGGCTCCAACCAGCACGTCGGCAACTTTCCAGGTGTGACGGTGGACCGCAAGGACGGCGTTATCCGCGGCCACAGTGAGGCCACCGTCACCGATCTGCCGGGTATCTATTCCCTGTCGCCTTATTCCAGCGAGGAGATCGTCACGCGCGATTTTTTGCTGAACACGCACCCGGATGGCATCATTAACATCGTAGATGCGTCAAACATTGAGCGAAACCTGTATCTGACCATGCAGCTGATGGAGCTGAATATCCCGCTGGTGCTGGCGCTAAATATGATGGACGAAGTCCGCGCCAACGGCGGCACGGTCATGGTCAACGAGCTGGAGGAACTGCTCGGCGTTCCGGTCGTGCCCATCTCTGCCGCCAAAAACGAGGGTATCGACGAACTGGTCGAACACGCCTTGCATGTAGCCCGCCACCGCGAGACGCCCGGCCGCATCGACTTTTGCGATGCTGGCGACGGCAAGGGCGGCGCGGTGCATCGCTGTATCCATGCTGTGAACCATTTGATTGAAGATCACGCCGCCCGCGCGGTCCTGCCTGTGCGCTTTGCCGCGACCAAACTTGTGGAGGGCGATCCGCTGATTGAAAAAGCACTGGATCTGGATGAGAACGAGAAGGAACTGCTGGGCCACACGATTGCCGAGCTGGAAAGTGAAACCGGGCTGGATCGTGAGGCCGCCCTGGCCGATATGCGGTTCAACTTTATTGAACGTCTGTGCGAAAGAACCGTTGTGCGCCCCGGCGAAAGCCGCGAGCACAAGCGCAGCGTAGCAATCGACAAGATACTTACCGGCAAATATACGGCTCTGCCATGCTTTATCGGCATTATGGCGCTGGTGTTCTGGCTGACCTTCGGTGTGATTGGTGCAGGTTTATCCGACCTTTTGACCCTGGGCATCGATGCCGTGACAAATTTGACTGACCGCGCACTGACCGCCTACGGCATCAACCCGGTCGTACACAGCCTTGTCATTGACGGCGTGTTTGCCGGTGTAGGCAGTGTGCTGAGCTTCTTGCCGGTTATTGTCACACTGTTCTTCTTCCTTTCGATTCTGGAGGACACCGGCTACATGGCCCGCGTTGCCTTCGTTATGGATCAGCTGCTGCGCCGTATCGGCCTTTCCGGCCGCAGCTTTGTTCCCATGCTGATTGGCTTTGGCTGTTCTGTACCGGCCATCATGGCGACCCGCACATTGTCCAGTGACCGCGACCGCAAAATGACGATTCTACTCACACCGTTCATGAGTTGTTCGGCCAAGTTGCCCATCTATGCGCTGTTCACAACGGCGTTTTTCCCGCGGCAGTACCGGGCCCTTGTCATGATCGGGCTGTACCTGACCGGCATTGTGTGCGGAATTTTGTACGCCATCCTGTTAAAATTCACCAAATACAAAGGTGAGCCGGTCCCCTTTGTCATGGAGCTGCCCAACTACCGTTTTCCCTCTGCGCGCAGTGTCGGCCAGTTGATTTGGGAGAAAGCCCGAGACTTTTTGCAAAAGGCATTCACCATTATTTTTGTTGCCACGGTGCTTATCTGGTTCCTGCAAACATTTGATGCACGGCTCAATGTAGCCGCCACCCCGGACGCCAGCCTGCTGGCGGGCATCGGCAGCTTTATTGCCCCCATTTTTAAACCGCTCGGCTTTGGCGACTGGCGTGTTTCTACGGCGCTTATCACCGGTTTTACCGCAAAAGAAAGCGTTGTTTCTACCCTGACTGTGCTGCTGGGCGGCGATACCACTGCGCTGGCTACGCTGTTTACGCCGTTCACGGCAATCGTATTCCTGGTATTTACCTTGCTGTATACGCCTTGTGTGGCCGCCATTGCGGCTGTCAAGCGTGAGCTGGGCGGTGCTAAGGCTGCTGCCGGGGTAGTTTTGATGCAATGTGCTATTGCATGGGGCGTGGCATTTGTGGTACACTGTGTAGGCAGTTTAATAGGTTTTGTGTAACACAATACAATAAATCGAGGTATCCTACATGGCAAGTGTCATTGTTGTTGTAATTATTTTTGTTTTGCTGGCGCTGGCGATCCTGTTTATCTGCCAGAACGGCGGCTGGCAGGGCGGCTGCGGCGGCAACTGCGCCGGCTGCCACAACAAATGCGCCGAGAGCGAGAAGAAAAAGAAGTAACGCACTTGTAAAGGCTTTCCCCGCGGGGAAAGCCTTTTTTCAAATGGCTCTGTTTTCCCATCTTGTTTTCCTTTCCGGGTTTCGCGTTTCTACTCCACTATGTTTAAATCCTATTCTCCTGCCCGGCCTTTTTTCTTGCTGCCAAGGTTGCACAATCCGTCAAAACCGGGTATACTAATTATATCTATATTTTGGGGGAGGTTCTGCCCATGAAAGCCGATAAATACCGCTTTGACGGCTCCCGCGCCTGTGATCTGCGCGCGCTGTCCTGCGATGGCAAGGACGACGCGCCTGACAAGGACGAAATTATAGCCAAAACGGCCGAGAATCTGCAAAAAATGGCCGCTTTGCAGGACGCCTTTTACGCCGATGGGCGCGAAGGGCTTATCATTGTTTTGCAGGCGCTGGACGCCGCAGGCAAGGACGGCACGGTCAAACACGTTATGTCCGGGCTGAACCCCCAGGGCGTGCAGGTCACGAGCTTTAAACAGCCCAACAGCGAGGAATTGAAGCACGACTTCCTCTGGCGCGTCAACAAAGCGCTGCCCCCGCGCGGGACCATCGCCATCTTCAACCGCAGCTATTATGAGGATGTGCTTGTGGTGCAGGTACACGACCTGCAAAAGACTTACCAGATGGCCGACCGCGTGCTGGGCGAGAGCAAAAAGGCATTTTTTAAAAAGCGCTACCGCCAGATCAGAAATTATGAGGAGTATCTTTTCGACAACAGCTACCGCATTGTGAAAATTTTCCTCAACATCTCCAAGAAAGAGCAGAAAAAGCGGTTTTTGGAGCGCATCGACAACCCGGCCAAGAACTGGAAATTCTCGTCCAGCGATCTGGCCGAGCGGGCGCATTTTGACGAATACCTGGACGTATACGCGGATGTCATCGACGCCACCGCCACGCCGGAAAGCCCCTGGTATGCGCTGCCCGCCGACCGCAAGTGGTACACCCGTTATCTGGTCAGTGAAATTGTGCTGGATGCTTTACAGCAGTGCAGCCACGCCTACCCGCAGCTGGACGCCGCCGCACAGGCCGCGCTCAAGGACTGCCGCACCCAACTGGAGGCCGAGTGATGCCGCCTATCCGTGTTTTGCAGATCATGCCCGCCATGGACGCCGGCGGCATGGAGACGTTCGTCATGAACGTATACCGCACCATCGACCGCGAAAAGGTCCAGTTTGATTTCCTCTACCATTACGATAAGCCGTGCTTTTTTGACGATGAGATACGTGCCCTGGGCGGCCGTATTTACAAGTTGACCGTCCGGCAGGACAATAACATCCCCCGCTACCTGCGCGCGCTGCGCACCCTGTTTGCCGCCCACCCGGAGTGGCGCATCATCCACGGCCATTACAGCGGGTTTGGGATGTTTTATAACCCTGTGGCCAAGCGGGCGGGCATCCCGGTACGGTGCGGCCACAGCCACAACACTGCCTATGAGCCGAACCTGGTGGGCCAGCTGGACCGCGTCATGAGCAGCTTTTTCCGCTTTGGCCTGACCGACCGCTTCGCCTGCAGCGAGAAAGCCGGGCAGATGCTGTACGGCAAAGCGCCGTTTACCGTAGTGCCCAACGGTATTGACACGGCGCGATTTGCCGCCCGCGATGCCCAGCGCCGCGCCCTTTTGCGGGGCGAGCTGGGCGTGACCGACCAGGACATTTTGTTCGGCCACGTGGGGCGGTTTTCGGCCCAGAAAAACCACCCCGGGCTGCTGAAAATTTTTGCTGCAGTGCGTACACGTCTGCCCAAGGCGCGGCTGGTGCTGCTGGGCGGCGGTGAACCTGCCTACGTGGAAAAAATGCAAAACCTGGCCGCCGAACTGGGCCTGGGCGACAGCGTGATTTTTGCCGGTGTGCGAAGCAATATGCAAAGTTTTTATGATGCTATGGACGCCTTTATGCTGCCCAGCCTGTTTGAGGGACTCCCTGTCGTGCTGGTGGAAGCCCAGACCGCGGGCCTGCCCTGCTTTGTGTCTGACACGGTGGACGCGGGCGCGGCCTTTACCGACCGGGTGAAATTTTTACCGCTGAACGATGTTTCCGCCTGGGCAAATACAATCGCGGCGGCATCTTTCCGCCGTGACCCACAGGCGCGGGAAAAGGCCGTGAAGGCTGGGTATGATATCCACACCAGCGCCCAAGTGCTGCAACAATTTTACCTGCGCCGCTATGCCGAGGTGACGAAATGAAGCCCTGCGAGATTGCAGTCATTGTGCCGGTACATAACGCGGCGGCGTTTTTGACCGCCTGCACCGATGCCATTGCCGCGCAAAAATTTGACGCCTTTCGGTGCATTTTGGTGGACGACGGCTCCACGGATGGTTCCCCCGCCCTGTGCGATGCCATTGCGGCGGGCGACCAGCGGTTTGTGGCCATGCACCAGCCCAACAGCGGTGTCTGCGCGGCCCGTACAGCCGGACTGCGCCGCGCCCAAGAGCTGGGCGCACGGTGGTACGCCTTTTGCGACGCAGACGATCTGTATCACCCGGAACTGCTGGACACGCTGTACGCCGCCGTGACCAACAGCGGCCTGCCGCTGGCCTGCTGCCGCTATGACACATTTACCGACGCTGCACCGGCAAATTCTGCCGTGCCGTCCAACTGTAAGGTCCTGCGCAGCCCCGCGCATCTGGACGCGCTGCTGCATGACCACGCCGTGGACTACGGCCTGTGGAACAAGCTGTTCTCGGCCGATTTGCTGGCCGAGGAAATGCTGGACAACGGCCTGGCCTACAATGAAGATTTATTGGCGAACTGGCGTGCATTTTTGGCGGCACCAGGGTGTGCCTACTGCGATTTTGCAGGCTACCACTACCGCCAGCACGCGGCCAGCGCCAGCCACCGCGCCCTGCCGCCGCAGAGCATCGACGACCAGCGCCGCGCCGCTGCTGAGATACGCGCAACCGCCCCCGACGCCCTGCGCGAGAGCGTGAACGCCTTTTATTATGAAAAGCTCGTCTACCTGGCCAGCATGATTTTACGCCGTGCCAACGCCGACGATTACCGTACCCAGCTGTGTGAGCTAAAGGTGGCGATTGCAGCCGGGGAAAAAGACCCCCAGCTGGGCCGCAACCCGCAGCTGCCGCGCAGCATACAGCTTGCGGCATTTTTGACGCTGCACGCGCCGCGTTTGTGGCGGTGGGCGTGCAAAAATTTCTTGAAGGACCGACAATAAATGCGCATTTTATTCGTACTGGACCGGGTGGAGAACGCCGCCAGCGCCAACGCCCTGATGGGGTTCCGACTGGCGGAACAGCTGGTTGCCCGAGACCACTCCGTACATATTTTGACCTTGTGGGACGGCCTGCATACCCCGCCTGCCCCGCCGGGAGGGGTCGTGCAGCATCTGCTGGCCTTTGCCGACGAGCGCCTGATGAATGAGGCGCTGGAAAACGGCCGCAGAGGCGGCACGCCTGTACCGCTGCGGCTGGCCCGGCTGGCCGCCCACCCCACGGCTGTGGCGGCAGCGTTCCGCCAGCTGGTGCTGAAAAGACCCCGCCGCACCGTGGATACGCAGCGGGAAATCGAGCGGCTGGACGCGGAATTTCACTATGACGCCGTCTGTGCTGTCTGTGCGCCCTACCGCGCGGCCTTTGCGCTGGAGGAGGCGTCCATCGGCGGTAAAAAGTACCTGTGGCAGCTAGACCCCTACGCCAGCAACCGGGACTACACGGCCCCGGGCGGCTTTGCAAGGGAGGGTCGGCTGCTGGACGCGCTGGATGGGACCTTCATCACGCCGCAGGCCGTGCCCGACTATGCCGACGATGCCCCGCTGGCGAACTGGTGCGAAAAGACCCATGTGTTAGGCTTCCCGACGCTGCTGCCGCGGGAGTGCCGCGCGGAAGAACACGACGATATGCGGTGCGTTTTCTGCGGCAGCTTGTACCCGGAACTGCGGGAGCCGCACTTTGCGGCGGCATTGTTCAGCGCCCTGCCCGGCACAGACGTGACCCTGACGATGGCAGGCGGCGGCTGGGAGCGGTTCGCCGCCGATGCCGCCCAGCTGGCGGACAAAATGGGCGCAAGATTTGTGCGCCCGGGGATGCTCTCGCCCGCCGACGCCGACGCACTGGAAAACAGCGCGGATGTTCTGGTGAGCCTGGGCAACGCCTACGACAACCAGATGCCGAGCAAGCTGTTCGGCTATTTTGCCACCGGAAAGCCGGTCTTGCACCTGGCCGTGAGCGAGAGTGACCCCACCCTGCCCTACCTGGCCCGCTACCCGCTGGCACTGGTGCTGCACGCGGGGGAAGGCGTGACGCCTGGCGTAGTGGCAAAACTGGACAAGTGGCTGCATGATGTAAAGGGAAAACATCTGCCGTTCGCCGAGGTGGCGAAGCTCTACCCAGAGTTTACGCCCGAAAAGGTGGCGGAGGCGTTTTTGCGGGGAATGTGATAGTAACGCCCTAGTGCAACCGTAGGGGCGGGGCTCTGCTCCGCCCATGCCCATTTGCCGTGTGACAGGCTTTCCGGGAAAAGGGATACCATCGAAAGGCTTCCGGGCGGAGCAGAGCCCCGCCCCTAGCCTGGCAATCATTTTGGTTATAGAAGGAGCACCCCATGCACATTCTCTGGCTTGTAAAAACGACGCTGCCGCAGGCGGCGGTGGCGTGCGGACTGGCAAGGGCCAGCGACGTGAGCGGCAGCTGGCTGACCGGCCAGCTGGCCGCACTGCGCACCCACGCCGATCTGCACCTAACGGTGCTCAGCGTCGGCAAGGTCGTCGATGCCAGCGGCGCAGCGGACGGCGTGGACTACCGCATCGTGGCCGATGCCGCCGCCTTTACGCCGCTTTTGCAGGCCGGGGCGTTTGACCTTGTGCACATCTGGGGCACCGAGTACGATGCCGCCGCCGTGATGGCCGACGCCGCCCGGGCGCAAAACCTGCCGGTGCTGTTCAGCATCCAGGGTGTCATGCGGGACTGCGCCGCCCACCTGTGCGACGGCGTGCCCGACGCCTACCGCCATTCGGGCGCGGTGTGGCACGCCATTGACCGCGCCGTGCCCGGGGAGCTGTTGGACAATATGCAGGCAAATTTTGACGCACTGGCGGCAAAAGAAGCGGCTCTGCTGCACGATGCCCGCCATGTGACCGGCCGCACAGGTTTCGACCGTGCCGCCTGCGCCGCCCTAGCCCCGAGCGCCCGCTACTACCCCTGCAACGAAACACTGCGCCCGCTGTTTTACACCGGCACGCTCTGGCACGCGCGGGAGTTTGCCGCCGCGCCGATGCTGTTTCTGCCCCAAGGCAACTACCCGCTGAAAAATCTGCACACCGTCATCAAGGCACTGCCCGCCGTGCTGGCCCAATACGGCAACGCCCAGCTGCAAATTGCGGGCTGGCCCCCGCTGGACAAAGGCCCGCTGCTGCGCCCGGTCATCGACCGGATGTTCCCTTACAAACTCTACTGCAAGCGGCTGGCCGCGCAGCTGGGCGTGGCGGGGCACATCCGCTACACCGGCCCGCTGGACGCCTCCGCCATGCGCCAGGCATATCTGGAGGCCGACGTTTTCCTGCTGCCGTCCAGCTGCGAGAACAGCCCCAACAGCCTGGGCGAAGCCATGCTGCTGGGCCTGCCCTGCGTGGCCGCCGCCGTGGGAGGGATTTCCTCAATGCTGGAAGATGGCCGCGAGGGCTATCTGTACGGCGACGCGCTGGATGAAAAAGCGCTGGCCAACGCGATCCTGCGGGTGCTGCAAAGCCCAGACGGCGGCACGGCCATGGGCCAGGCCGCCCGCGCCCGGGCGCTGCAGACCCACGACGCCGCCCGCAACGCCGATGATTTGATACATATCTACGAGACTATTTTGCGCGAGGAACACAAGTGAGCATCCGTAACGTTTCCATCATCATCCCCTGTTATAAGGCTGCGGCCACGCTGCGCCGCGCCGTAGCAAGTGCCTTGACAGACGCTCCCTCCGACATAGAGATCCTGCTGGTGGACGACGGCAACCCCGATGACACCGGGGCGCTTTGTGACGAGCTGACCGCCGCAGACCCACGCATAACGGCCCTGCACCGCGAAAACGGCGGCGCGGGCGCAGCCCGCAATACCGGGCTGGACGCGGCAAGCGGCGAATGGGTGCTGTTTTTGGATGCCGACGACGCGCTGCTGCCCGGGCTGTGGTCTGCGTTGGACGGCGTAATCACCGACGCCGATATGATTTTGTTCGGCCTGACGCGGGTTTCCACAGGTGATATCCAGCCCACGGACTACCTGCCTGCGGGCGAATACGCCGACCTGGCCGCACTGGGCGGGGCGCTCTCTCCCCTGCTGTTTGACACCGGGCTGCTGGCTGCGCCCTATCCTAAGCTGTTCCGCCGCCGCACGCTGGGCGGCCTGCGGTTTGACGATCAGCTGCAAATCAATGAGGATGTTTTATTTAACATACAATTTTTACAAATTTCCTCTGCCATTTATTGCCTGCATGGTGTATACTATAAGCAGTATGATACGGAGTCTGGCAGTCTGTCCCGCCGCCTGCGGGGAGATTTGCTGGACGCCGAGCGCATCACCCGCCCGGCGCTGGCCGCCCTGCTGCGGAAAAGCGGCCTGGACCCCGCGCCCTACGAGCACACCAGCCGTCTGCGGGCCTGCCTGAACCAGTACGGTTTGCTGACTGGCTGCAGGGGGGATTTGCCATATGCAAGGCGCCGCGCACTGTTTGCCGAGATCCTGGCCGACAATGACGCCCGCGCCGCCCTGCAAGAGCGGCTGCGGAATGACCCAAACAAGATTCTGGCCGTGCCGTACCGTATTGGTGTGGCATGGAATTGGCCGGGGTTATTGGCGGCGTATACGCTCATCAAACAGCGGCTGCTGTAATGCGGGCGCATATAGAATGCGGCCCTCCGCCTTCCCATAAACGCCCGCTCGCCTTACACGACCGGGCCGGGCATGCCCGGCCCCTACAAGGCAGTTACTATAAAAGGAAGTACCTATGTCTGACCATCCCAAAATCAGCATAATCTCCACGGTGTACAACACAGGGCCTTATCTGCGCCCCGCAGTGGAAAGCATCCTGGCGCAGACCTTCACCGATTTTGAGTTGCTGCTCGTCGACGACGGCAGCCACGACGGCTCGGCGGAAGTCTGTGACGCACTGGCCGCGCAGGATGCCCGCATCCGGGTATTCCACCAGGCCAACGGCGGCCCCGCCCACGCCCGCAATACCGGGCTGGACAATGTCCGGGGCGACTACATCGGCATCGTGGATTCCGACGACCTCATCGAGCCGACGATGTTCGAGACGCTTTATAACGCAGTACAGGCCCCCGGCGTGCGGCTGGCGGCCTGTGCGGCGGACTGCATCGACGCCGACGGCAGCAAGATCGAGGGCCGGATGGTCACGATCCGCCAGACCGGCGTGCGCGACGCCCAGGAACTGCTGTTAGAGGCATTCCAGACCGGCAGTTTCTATGGGCCGCTGAGTTGGAACAAGCTGTTTGACGCGCGGCTCTTCAAGGAAAAAGGCATCCATTACGATGAGACGATGCTGTTTGGCGACGACGCCAGCGTGCTGCACCGCGTCTTTGAAGGTGAGCGCTGCAACTGCCTGGGCGACGTGCTCTACCATTACCGCACCCGCGCCGGGCAGATCACGACGGCAGGCTTCCCGCCCCGCAAAATCGATGACCTGCGGATGTACTGGGAATGGCTGCAGTATTTCTCGGCCCGGCCGGGGCGCGAGGAATACTACGACTGGGCCGTTGTGCGGTACTGGCAGATTTTTTACCAGTTCTGGTGCCAATCCGACGCGGCAGGTAACCTGCCCGAACTGAAGCCTAAATTTTTGGCGCACAAAAATCATCTGGACGCCATTTTGCCGGATATCATAGCCAGTAAGCATCTGCCGCTGGGCGAGAAGCTGCGGGCCGCAGCCTTCTGCGCAAGCCCCACGCTGACCTACGGCGCGGCGGCGGCCTGGGGACGTCTGCACAAGAGGAAGGGGAACTAACCATGGAACATATTGCGATCAGCGTGATCGTGCCGATCTACAACACCAAGCCGTATCTGGAAGAGTGCATCGAGAGCATCCTGGCCCAGAAGATCAATGTGCCCATCGAGGTGCTGCTCATCGACGATGGCTCCACCGACGGCTGCGCCGAAATCTGCGATAAATATGCTGCCCGGGACGAGCGCGTGCGGGTCATTCACCAGGAGAACCAGGGCCTGTCCGCTGCGCGCAATGCGGGCATTGATAACGCCAAGGGCCGCTACTATTCCTTCGTCGACTCCGACGATATCGTACTGCCGCGCTTTTTGCAGACGCTGTACGACGCCTGCGAGGAGCACGACGCCTATATGTCCCTCTGCTCGGTCGAGGACGTGCAGGAGGACGGCAAGAGCTGTGACCCGGCCTACTTTACCCGCCCCACGCAGGAGGGTATTTTCTGTGGGAAGAATCTGCTGAATGAGTTCTACACCCCCTACGGCACGGTCTACACCGTGGCCTGGAACAAACTCTACCGCGCCGAGGTCTGGAAGCTGCTGCACTACCCCGAAGGCCGCCTGCATGAGGATGATTTTGTGGCACACCGCCTGTTCTGGCGCTGCGATAAGGTCGTCTGTGTGGACAAGCCTCTCTACCATTACCGCCTGCGCAACGGCAGCATCTGCCGCACCAACATCAAACCCGAAGCCTTCGACGCCGTGGACGGCCTGGCCGACCGCTACCGTTTCTATGTGGAGAACCGCGCTGACCGCACGGTCGTGGATGCCGCCTATGCGGCCTGCTGGCGGCGGTATCTGTTCCTCTGCGCAAAGGTACGCCAAGCCCCGACGCCCGAGCTGGTCAAGGCCATCAGCAAGGAGCAGTTCCTGATGCAGGGCTTAATCAGCTACCTGCCCAACTGCCGCAACATGAAGATGACCGAAAAGCTCAGCGCCGCCCGCTGGGCCATGATGAGCGCACAAAGTTTGTGCCCGATCAAGTAAGGTTCGCGCGGCCCTCAACCTGCCGGAAACTGTCTTCCTGCGGGAAGGCTGCAGGCCGGGCATACCCGGCCCCTACACGCAGCCGATATCTGTTCAAAATCCACTTTCTAAGGAGCCTGCATTGGCGTTACGAAATCACGACAAAGAAAAGCGTCCCCGCGTGCTACTGATACCGCCGCCGGATCTGCCGGTGCCTGCGGTGCAGGGCGGTGCGGTGGAAACCCTGCTGACCCATCTGATCCGTGAAAACGAGAAACAGGGTCAGCTGGAGCTTTTGTGCGCCAGTGTGCCCGATGATGTCGCCCGCCGCGCTGCCGAGGGCTGGCAGCACACCAAAATGCTTTACGTGCCGCGCCCCAGCGGGCACCGCCGCTACTGGCCAATGGTCTTTCTGGAACGGTGTGTCGGCATCGCCGCCCCCTATGACCCCTGGTATCAAAAAGTTCAGCTTGCCCTCGCACTGGAATTGCCCCCGCCCGACCTGATTATCGGCGAGGGCGGCAACCTGACCCAATGCAGCGCCATCAGCCGTATGTATGGCCGCAGGCGCTGCCTGGCGCACCTGCACGGCCAAACGACCTGCACCCCGGTCATGGATGATATCTATGGCGGCGTGCTGGCCATCAGCGAGTTCATCCGCGGCGAGTACCTTTCCACCAGCAGCATTGACCATCAGCGCGCCTACATTCTGCATAACTGCATTGATACGAACCGCTTTCGCCCCGGCCCGGCATCCAAAACGCTGCGCGCCCAGCTGGGCTTTACCGATGAGGATTTCATCGTCCTTTACTGCGGCCGCCTTGACCCGGACAAGGGCATCCACAAATTGATGGAGGCCGTCGCGTCGCTGCCGCTGCCCCACGTCAAACTGCTGATCGTGGGCAGCCCCTTCTTTGCCCGCACCCAGCAAAGTGTGTTCCAACGCAAATTGGAGCAGCAGGCCAAGAGTCTGGGCGACCGGGTGCAGTTCACCGGTTATATCCCTAATGAAGATTTACCAGACTATTACCGCCTCGCCGACCTGTGTTGCGTACCCACCCTGGTGGAAGAAGCCGCAGGTCTTGTGGCAGTGGAGGCCATGGCCTGCGGCCGCCCGGTGCTTGCCACCCGCAGCGGCGGTATGCCCGAGTACCTGGAAGGAAGCCAGGCCGTGCTTGTCGAGCGCGGCGACACCGTGGCCGACCAGCTGGCGTGGAGTATCCGTATGCTGTACGAGCACCCGGCCCTCTGCGCCGAGATGGGCGCGGCCGGGGCCGAGCGCGCAAAGGCATTCTCGGTAGAACATTACTATGCGGAATTTGTGCGCATCGTGCGCGACATGACTGAAAACGGAGGTGCCCAGTGAGCAAGCCGACCATCACCGTTATTGTGCCGGTCTACAAGGCCATGGCTACGCTGGACCGCTGCGTCGAGAGCGTTGTCTCCCAGGACGTGGCAGGCGGGCTGGCCTGCATCCTGGTGGACGACGGCAGCCCTGACGACAGCGGCAAACTGTGCGACGCCTGGGCCGCGCGTGACCCCCGCGTGACGGTCATCCATCAGGACGACCTGGGCGTTTCCGGTGCGCGCAACAGCGGTCTGGCCGCAGCGGACAGCGAGTATATCGTCTTTCTTGACTCGGACGATGCCCTGCGCCCCGGGGCTTTGCAGGCGGCCCTGGACGCCCAGAACGCCGCACCGAATTCTTTCGTCTGCTGGCACTACACCACCGATGAAAACGACACTGCGCCGGTGACAGCCACAGCCGAAACCCGCCCCCAGAGTGGCCTGGCCCGGCTGTGGCTGGACTGCCTGCTGGCGATGCCCTGGAATAAACTCTACCGCACGGCCTATGCCCAACAGGTACAGTTTGACAAGCAGTATACTTTGGGCGAAGATTTACAGTTCGTATTGGATTATGTCGAACTTTTGGGCAAAATCACCCCGGATTTCGCCTATACGGCCCTGACTGCACCGCTGACTTTTTACGATTGCAGCCGCGGCGGGACACTCTCGACCCGATATCACGCAGATTACTGCAAGATTTGGCCCGAACATTTTGCCAAGCTGAACCGTGCTTGCAACGCCGCCCACTGCCCACAGGAGGATATGCGCCCCCTGCACCGTGCCGAGCTGACCGTTTTTGCCGAGGGCGTCGCCGACATCCTGCGCCGTGACCCGGCCAAGAGTGCCCGCGTGCGCCGGGATAAGGCCATCGCCGCGCTGCGCAGCCCCTGGATGCACGCTTTGCTGGAACGCATGAAAATTGAGGGAGCCTATTCGGCCTACTACCTCCCCTGCCGCTGGCACAGCACCCGCCTGATCTGGGCGCTGGCCGAGGCCAAGTGCACCGGCTCACCCCTGTACGGCAAGCTGGATTGGGCTGGCTATTACCTGCTGCGCGGAAAAATGCGCAGAGATTAAACGTAAAACCGCGGGCCTGGCCGCGGTTTTTGTGTTATAAGGGCTGTGGCGCGAATCCTCTATGTCGCGCACAAAAATCCATATTCGCACTTTCGTTCTCCTCATGCTCCCGCCCTTTTCTTGATACACTTTGCAAGGTTTGTCCTTTTTGGAAACGTTTCCTATTGAAATTGTTAAATGTTTGTCGTACAATACGTTTATACGCTAAGCGTATAACGTTTGTATAGAGAAGGGTTCTCCATGGATAAAAAACTGATCCTCGTAACCTCTCCGCCCGCCTGCGGCAAAACCTACGTTGCCAAGGCGCTGGCTCACGAATTGCAGCATATCGTCTACCTGGATAAGGACACGCTGATCGTCTTGTCCAAACAGATTTTTAAGGTAGCCGGGCAGCCGTATGACCGCAGCAGCGCGTTTTTCCAGGCCAACATCCGCGATTATGAGTATGACTGCGTCCTGGCCCTGGCCATGGAGGCGCTGGACTATGACGATATCGTACTCATTAACGCGCCGTTCACTCAAGAAGTGCGCGACAATGCGTTCATAGCCAATCTGAAGGCCAAACTGGCTGAGAAAGGTGCAACGCTGGCCGTCATCTGGGTCGAGACCTCGCCCGAGGTCGTCCACCAGCGGATGATCGACCGCAACTCCGACCGCGACACCTGGAAGCTGACCCATTGGGACGAGTACATTAAGCAGTGTAATTTTGCCATCCCGGAAAACCTGGCCGACCCCCAGCACAAAGATAACTTGATTTTGTTCCAGAACAATAACGACGAGGAATTTGCCGCCTCTATGAAAAAGTGCGTGGCGATTCTCGAGGACGCCGAGAACTGAAAAACGCCGGTACAGCACTTACGCTGTACCGGCATTTTTGTGATGTGAACTTTAAACGATGGTGAACTGGCAGTTCCGCATGGCGTCTAGCGCGGTCTGGTGCGACCGGGGCGTGACCCCGGCGCAGCAATCAGACTGAATCTCGATTTCCGTTTCCGGGAAGGCCGCGCGCAGCACCATCGCGTTGCTGATGACGCAGATGTCGGTGCAGTAGCCGTAGATGACGAACTTTTCAATATCGGTCGCGGCCTTGTTGTGGGCCATCAGCTCGTCCAGAATGTCGCTGGGCAGCATATAGCTCCCGAATGTCGGCTTATTGACAATATGGGTGACTTCCGCCTCGGTCGCGGCCATGGCGTCCTCCAACTCAGGCGCAAAGTTCCAGCCGTCCTCGCCCTCGACGCAGTGTTCCACCGGCAGGCGGCGGCCCTCCCGCGTATCCAGATAGTTGTCCTCGTGCGTGTCACGGGTGAAAAACATCCAATGCCCCGCCTCGGCGTGCGCCTTGGCAACCTTCGCCAAATGCGCCACATTGGCCTGCGCCTGCTCGTTTGCCAACGCCCCAGTGATAAAGTCCTTTTGCACATCGACTACCACGTCGATGATGATTTTTTTGTCGCTCATAGCTGCAACTTCCTCTCTGCGTTTGCAACCAGTATACTGCAATATGCGCGGGATGTAAAGGGCTGCGGTGAGCATGGGACGGGCGGATATTTGGGCGATTTTTTAGGAGAAGAAGAAAAATAGTTGAAGAAAACATTTGCATTTTTCTGTGAGATTTGCTATACTATATAAAATCAATTATGTAAGCCATAAGTAATCGTGGCGCGGTTGGATAGTGCGTTGGACTCCGACAACTGCGATACGGCAGTTTTTTGTCCTTATTTTGCGCGATGCATCGTGATTTGCGCTCGCAAAAACACGGTGGTCAACGGTAGTCAGACCACGAATTGACCACTATTGGAAATTGACTACTT
>OLNN01000232.1_pt1 | contig 65417 bp, 45 predicted proteins | sample 1672141 | NCBI WGS metagenome assembly OLNN01 (sample SAMEA3136652, study PRJEB25190) | human gut metagenome | biome: human gut; feature: human-associated habitat; material: faeces | place: Austria | collected 2013
GGTCGTGGCGATCTGCTTCGCGCTGTCCGCCTTCCTCTCCCCGGTCATCTCCGCCGTGCCGTCCGCCGCGACCGCAGGCGTGCTGGTCGTGGTCGGCTGCATGATGGCTTCCTCCTTGAAGGAAATCGAGTGGGGCGACATCTCCGAAGCCATTCCGGCGTTCTTCGCGTCCGTGTTCATGGCGTTCAGCTACTCCATCTCCTACGGCATCGCCGGCGGCTTCATCACCTACTGCCTGATCAAGACTTGCAAGGGCAAGGCCAAGGAAGTGCATCCGGTGATCTGGGTCGTGGCCGTGCTGTTCATTCTGGACTTCATCATCACCGCGGTGCTGTAACAGTCCTTTTCATACGGAAATGGGCGGTTCCTTCAGTGGAATCGCCCATTTTTTATATCGACTTTCGTATCGGTTTGGCGCAGATCCGCATTAGATGGCTTGAGAGAACGCGTCGACGAGCGCGGCCATCCAGTCCGTCAGGGAATCGTACTGCTCCGGCATCTGCTCGGTCAGCTCCACGATCGGAATATTGGACGATTTGGCGACGGTGACGATCTTGCCGGTCAGCTCGGTCTCCTCCTGAATGTTGACCACCAGCAGGCCGACCTTGCCGGCTTCCAGCATGTCGGTGAACTGTTTGATGTCGGTCGGCGTTGGCTCGCTTTCGTTGGCCGTGGCACGCGTGTAGCCGGTCGGCGTCGCGTCTTTGAGGCCCAGGTCCCCGGCCAGATATTCGGCGACCGATTCCGTGGCGGCATAGGCTTCGCCATCCGCCTTGCGTTTGGTCTCCGTGATTTTTCGGGCGATCTCGTCTTCCTTGGAACGCCATTGCTGGTTCAGCTTGTCGAAATCGGCCTTGCCGTCGGGCCTTGTGCCCTCGTATGCCCTGGTGATGGCCTGTGCGACCGCTTTGCGCACCGCCGCCGAGAACCAGACGTGCGGGTTGCCGCCATCCTTGACGCCACCGATCTCCGCCGCGTTGATGACTTGCGATTTGGCGGATTGCGCGGCTTTGACGGCCCATGAGTCGTACCCGGCGCCGTTGACGATGACGATTCGCGCCTTCTGCAGTTTGGCGATGTCGGACGTGGTCGGCTCATAGTCGTGCGCGTCCACGTTGGTGGAGTTGATGATGCTGGTCACCCGCACGCCGCTTCCGCCGAGCTGCTCGGCGAGGGTGCCCCATTGGTTGATGGAGGAGACGACGGAAATCGCGCCATGCGCGGAACCGGCACCGTTCTGCGACGTTCCGCAGGCAGACGCGGAAGTGAGAAGGCCGACGGAAGCGAGTACGGCAATCGCAATTCTTGCATAACGGTTCACGATGGTTCCTCCATTTTCATACGCTTCATGCTTCGGTGAATCCATCATAACCGTAACTGAGAATGATTCTCAACAGCGCGTGTCGCTTCCACAAGAAAAACAACAAACCGACGCCGAGAGCAATCTCAACGTCGGTTTGCGGGGAAAAGGAGCTGCCAATCAGCCAAAACGTACAATTACAGAGTTTCGCACAGCGAAGCGCTATTAACTGGCCAGCTGAAGCTGACTCGCACCAACCCACCGGGTTGGCACTACGTTTTGGCGAATCGGCCTTATCGATCAGCCAAAACGTCCGGAGACGTAGCGTTCGGCTTCTTCGTTCTGCGGGTTGTTGAACATCGTGGTGGTGTCGGTGAAGTACTCGAGGTGACCCGGCTGGCCGACAGCCTTCAGATTGAAGAAAGCTGTATAGTCGGCGATACGCGCGGCCTGCTGCATGTTGTGCGTCACGATCACGATGGTGTACTCGTTCTTCAGCTCGTTGATCAGATCCTCCACGGCCAGGGTGGAGATCGGGTCGAGGGCGGAGCACGGTTCGTCCATGAGCAGCACCTGCGGGTGCACGGCCACGGCGCGTGCGATGCACAGACGCTGCTGCTGGCCGCCGGACAGGCCGATGCCCGGATTGTCCAGACGATCCTTGACCTCGTTCCACAGGTTGGCGCCACGCAGGGCCCACTCGACCAGATCATCCGCGTCGGACTTGGAGATCTTGCGGTTGTTGAGCTTCACGCCGGCCAGCACGTTCTCACGGATGGACATGGTCGGGAACGGGTTCGGACGCTGGAACACCATGCCGACGTCACGGCGGACGGCGACAGGATCCACATCCTTGTCGTACAGGTTCTTGCCTTCCAGCAGCACCTCGCCTTCGCAGTGGGCGCCCGGAATGATCTCGTGCATGCGATCGAGGGTGCGCAGCACGGTGGACTTGCCACAGCCGGAAGGTCCGATGAACGCGGTGACCTTGTTGGCTTCGATGTTGATGTTCACGTCTTCCACGGCCAGGAAGTCGCCGTAGAAGATGTTCAGATGGTTGACATCAATACGTTGTCCCATTTGTTTTCCTTATTGTTCTTATGTTTTCGACTATTCCTACCACGCTCAGCGTTCCGACTTGACGGCGAAGATCTTCGCCACGAGACGGCCGATGAGGTTGAGGATCAGCACGATGAGAATCAGCACAAGGGCTGCGGCCCAGGCGCGTTCCATCGGGATGGTGGTGACGCAGGCCGCGGAAGCGTTGGCCGGGCAGTTCGCGTTGAGCTTGGAATACTCCTGGTAGACGTACACCGGAAGCGTGGTCATCTGACCGGAGAAGAGGTTGACGTTCGTGGAGGCGATGTAGCCTGCGGTCATCAGCAACGGAGCGGTTTCACCGATCACGCGGGCGACGGCGAGAATCGCACCCGAAACGATGCCCGGCAGGGCGGTGCGCAGCACGATCTTCGTGATCGTGCGCTGCTTCGTGACGCCCAGGGCGTACGAGGCCTCGCGCAAATCGTGCGGCACGATCTTGAGCATTTCCTCGGACGACTTGACCACGGTCGGCAGCATCAGCAGGGAAAGTGCGACGGAGCCTTCGAAACCATTGATGGTGCCGGGGCCGATCAGAATCGTGAACATCGAGAAGGCGAACAGGCCTGCGACGATGGACGGGATGCCGCTCATCACGTCGACCAGCAGGGTGATGACCTGTGCCAGCTTGCCACGGTTGGAATATTCCACCAGGTACACGGCGCACATCAGGCCGATCGGGATGGAGATGAGCATGGCGCCGAAGGTGATTTCCAGCGTGCCGATGATGGCGTGCAGGATGCCGCCGTAGCCGCCGGACGGGGTCGGGTTGCCGCCGACCACGCCGGTCATGTTGTAGCTCAGGAAGTTGAGGTTCAGCCTCTTGACGCCGTTGATGATGGTGGTGAGCAGCACCGAGAACAGCGGGATCAACGCCACGATGAACGCGCACGAGATGAGCGCCTTCATGGCGAAGTCCTTGCGCTTGCGCGCTGAGGTGAAGGAACGGGTCGGCTTGAACTTGTCGAAGTCGACGACGGGAGCGCCGTCCATCGGCGAAGCGTCGTTATTTGCGGCGGTCATCACACACTCGCTTTCTCGGTGAGCTTACGAGCGATGAAGTTCACCACGAAGGTAATCAGGAACAGGACCAGGCCGGTGCCGATCAGCACGGAAACACCCAGATCGTTGGCTTCCGGATACTGCGCGGCGATGTTCGCGGCGATGGTCTGGTTCTGCGAGGCCTGCAGCAGCTTGATGGAGTAGTTGAGGCCCGGGGACAGGATCATGAGCACGGCCATCGTCTCGCCGAGCGCACGACCGAGGCCGAGCATGGAGGCGGACACGACGCCGGACTTGCCGAACGGCAGGACCGCGAGCTTGACCATTTCCCACTTCGTGGCGCCGAGGGCCAGAGCCGCCTCTTCCTGAAGGCGAGGGGTCTGCAGGAAGATGTCGCGGGACATGGAGGTGATGATCGGCAGGATCATGACGGCCAGCACCACGGACACGGTGGCCACGGTACGGGAGGGATTGGCGGCGGGACCGGCGAAAATCGGAATCCAGCCAAGGTATTTGGCCACCCAATTCCAGAACGGGTAGATGGCGGGCACCAGCACCAGACCGCCCCACAGACCGTAGATAACGGACGGGATGGCGGCGAGCAGATCGACCACATAGCTCAGGGCGGTGGCGAGCTTCTTCGGCGCGTAATGCGAGATGAACAGTGCGATGCCGACCGACACGAAGAAGGAAATCAGCAGTGCCAGGGCGGAAATCAGCACGGTACCGAACAGCAGCGGTCCGACGTAGCCCCAGAAGCTGGAAGCCTTGCCGCCGGTGAAGTTGCTGATGGTCGCGCTGTTGGCCTTCTGGTCACCGCCGATCAACGGCCACGCGCGGAACAGCAGGAACAGCGCGACCGCGGCGAGCACGACGAGGATCAGGATGCCGCAGGCGTAGGCCACGCCCTTGAACACCTTATCCGCGTTCTTGCCGCTCACCGGCTGCTGTGCCGTTTTGCTTTGCGAACTCACGGGTTCTCCTTTTGGTTTGCTTGCGATTGCTTTCGATTTTTCTGGTTTTGCGTATCGTCCGTAGGTATCGTTTCAGGCCGCAGCCGTTTTTTACGCGGCTGCGGCCTGAAACCTACGGTCAGTCACCGATCACCGAAAGCGATCGCCCCACTGTGATGGGCTCACTTGGTTTTAATGGCGTCGATGGACTTGACGACCTTCTGACGCAGGGTGTTGGACATCGGAGCGGAGCCGGCTGCGGAAGCGGCGGTCTGCTGGCCTTCGTCGCTGGTCACGTAGGTGAGCCAGGACTTGACGAACTTGGCGGTGTTGGCGTCCTTGTATGCCGGGCAGGCGACGTCGTAGGAGACCAGCACGATCGGGTAGGCGCCCTTCTCGGTGGTGTTGTGGTCGAGCTTGACGACCACGCGGTTGTCACCCTTGGCGGAATCGTCGAGCGGGGAGGCGTCCACGACCTTGGCGGCGGCTTCAGCGGAGAACGGGACGTAATCGTCGCCGACCTTCACGGCCACGGTGCCCAGATCGCCGGCCTGGGAGGCATCGGCGTAACCGATGGTGCCGTCAGCCTGCTGCACGGTGGAGATCACGCCGGAAGTGCCCTTGGCGCCCTGGCCGACCTCGTTCGGCCAGTTCTCGCCGAGGTCGTAGCTCCATGCGTCGCCAGCGGCGTCCTTGACGTAGCTCAGGAAGTTCTTGGTGGTGCCGGACTTGTCGGAACGGTGCACCACGGTGATGTCGAGGTCAGGCAGATCGACCTTCGGGTTCTGCTTCTTGATGGCGTCATCGTTCCACTTGGTGATCTTGCCGTCGAAGATCTTGGCGATGGTCTCGGCGTCCATGTTCAGGGTCTTGCCCTTGCCGGACACGCCCTGCAGGTTGAAGACGACGGCGATCGGGGAAATGTAGACCGGGATGTCGAAGGCGGTGCCGGAAGCGCACACGCTCTTGGACTGCTCGACCTCGTTATCGGCGAGGGAGGCGTCGGAGCCGGCCCATGCGGTTGCACCGGTCAGGAAGGTGGACACGCCAGCGCCGGAACCGGACGGGTTGTAAGCGACCTTGGCGTCCGGGTTGGTGCCCTGGAAGCCGGCGATCCAAGCTTCGACGGCGGCCTGCTGGGAAGAAGCGCCAGCGCCGGAGAAGTTGCCGGAAACGGTTTCGGCCTTGGTATCGGACTTGGCCGAAGAATCGGTGGAAGCGGTGGTGTTGTCACCGCAAGCCGCGACGGAAGCCAGCATCACAATGCCGGACACAGCGGCGATGGAGCGTACGAGAATGGAGTTACGCATTATTCTTTTCCCTCTGTCAACATTCAGATGGCGTATGTTTCTGATTTTTCGATTTTCTGTTGTCGCCATCGTTCTTCATGACAATCTCCAGCCTATTGGGCGTTTCACTCGCCCCAAACCAAAAACGGTGAACGGAAGATGAACAGTCTACGACACCTTCGCCGTTCGACGTTCCTTCCGTTCACCGTTCTTTGCAAGCACGATGCGAATGCGCGCTATACCAAGCCTTTCATCATCATTCGCTTGGCGTATCGATCTTGTATCCGAGGCCGCGCACGGTGGTCAGATACTTGGGATGGCCCGGGTCCTCCTCGATTTTGGCGCGCACGCGCTTGACATGCACGTCCAGCGTCTTGGTGTCGCCGACATAGTCGGAGCCCCAGATGCGGTCGATCAGCTGGTGGCGGGTCATCACGCGGCCCTTGTTCTGCATGAGGTATTCCAGCAGTTCGAATTCCTTCAGCGGGAAGAACACGTTCTCGCCGCGGACCGTCACCTCATGCTGGCCGATTCTCATGGAAATGTCACCGCATACGAGCGGAATATCGTCGTCGGCGGCTTCTCCGGATTCGGCGACCATCTGGTTGCGGCGCAGCACCGCGCGGATGCGTGCCAGCAGCTCACGGAAGGAATACGGTTTGGTGATGTAGTCGTCCGCGCCGATTTCAAGGCCGACGACCTTGTCGATTTCCGCGCTTTTCGCGGTCAGCATGATGATCGGCACACGGCTTTGCTCGCGGATCCGACGGCACAGCGCGGTGCCGTCAAGACCGGGCAGCATCAGATCGAGCAGCACCAGATCGATACCACCCTTGGTGAACAGTTCCAATCCTTCTTCACCGGTGGCCGCGGCGGACACGTCGTACCCTTCACGGGTGAGCTGGTAGACCAGCGGCTCACGGTACGACTCTTCGTCCTCGACGATCAGAATTCGCGTCATCAGTGGTTCTCCTCATTCTCTGTTGTGGTGGAGTGGCCGGACTGTTTCTTTTCACGGGTGTTATCATTCGCCGAATCCGCCGGATGGTCGGGTTCCGCAGCGCCCGAAGCCTGCGGCATCGTGATGGTGAAGGTGGATCCCTCCCCCTCACGCGACCATACGGAGATGGTGCCGCCGCAATCCTCGACGCAATGCTTGGTGATGGCCAATCCCAGGCCGGTGCCGCCGGTTTCACGGGAGCGCGCCGGATCGACGCGGTAGAATCGCTCGAAAATTCTGCTGAGCGACGCCGCGGGGATGCCGATGCCCTGGTCCACGACGCGAATCGCCACCTTGCCGGATTCGATGCCGATGCCGACGGCCACCGTGGTATGTTCCGGCGAATAGTTGATGGCGTTCTCCACCAGGTTCTTCACCGCAGTTTTGATGGTCTCATGGTCAGCGACCACGAACACGTCCAGGTTCTGTTCGGCTTCCTTGGCCAGTTCCTCGGCGTTCGCATGCACCAGCACCTGCCGGCCGTTCACGGACAGGACCAGGCTGATGTGCTTCGATTCGGCCTTGACCTGGTTTTCGGCGAGCGCCTCGCGTGCCACGGACAGCACGGACAGCCGTTCCGCGTTGAGCATCGCTGCCGCGCTTTGCGCTTTCTGCAGGTCGATCAGACGGTGGACCAGTTCCGTCAATCGTTCGGATTCCTTGGAGATTCGGCCGGAGAAGTATTTCACCGCGTCCGGATCGTCGGCCGCGTCGCCGATCGTTTCGGCGAGCAGAGAAATCGCGCCTGCCGGGGTTTTCAGTTCGTGCGAGACGTTGGTGACGAAATCGCGCCGCATGATTTCGAAACGGCGTTGCTCGCTCATGTCGGAAATGAAAATCGCAAATAGGTTGTCGGCGATCTGTCCGACGCGCACGTGCAGGTAGAGCGTGTCTTCGGGCAGCGGCTTGCCGGCTTCGACGCCTTTGCCGTTCGTGTTCACCACGCCCGTTCGCGTGCGGCCGTGCAGGGGGATGGTCAGTTCGCGTTCGCGCACCACGCTGTCTGTGGAGACCAGTTTCACGATGTCGCGGATTTCCGCGAGCGCCATCGCCTGGTCGTGAATGATGCCGAAGCGCCGCGCGGCCGGGGATGCGTATTGGACCGTGGCCAGCGAGTCTACGACCACCAAAGCTTCGGGCATGACGGCCACCAGCTGGCGTTCCGTGGACTGCACGGGAACGCGGGGGCCGAACAGGGACGTGTTCTTCGCAGCTCCGAACAGGCTCGGATCATTGGGGTCGACGCCGTCCTGCACATCCCGGCCAAGCAGGAACGCCACGACGAACACGACCACGGCCACGACCACCAATGCCGCAACCACCGACGGCGTTGCCAGCATCTGCTCCAACGTCATGCGTTCACCTTCCGATAATCCTCAGTTCTTCCTTAAGACTAGCGGTTTCGGAGAGGCTTTCGCGTATGCGATTCTCTCACGCCACCGGAAGTTTTCCTGCCGTTCATCTTCCGAAACGCAGCATATCGGAATATGAGATGTCCCGTTTGCCGATATGACGATGCATGATGACGGGTCATGCGGCAAACGGGATGAGGAAACGGCTTTTCGCAACGTTAGGCGTTTCGCAACGCCACATGAACGCTACATGCGTTTGGCGATGTTCACCGTCAGTTTCGCGGCGGTGCCCGCGTATTCGGAAATGTCGAACGTTTTGAAATCCTCGTAGTCGGTGTCCGCGTTGTCGCTCAGCGCGCGAATCACCAATGCGGGAACGTCGTTGCGGGCGGCGACATGCGCGACGGCGGCGCCTTCCATTTCCACCGCGTCCGCGCCGGTCTCACGGATCACCTGCTCGACCTTCTGCGGATCATCGACGAAATAGTTGCCGGTGGCGATGATGCCGACGATATGGTGAATGTTCAAGTCGTTCAGCGCCTGGTCGGCCAGTTCGAGCAGACGGTCGTCGCTATGGTATTCCTCGATGGGCCGGTCGGCGGTGCCAGGCTTGAACTGTCCCACCAATCGCATGTCGGTGTCGAGATAGCGCAGGGTGCCGCCGAGCACCACGTCGTTGATGTGCAGATTCGTGTTGAGATTGCCCGCGATGCCGGAGAAGATCACGGCGTCCGGCTGGTCAGCGTCGATCAGATGCTGCGTGGTGGCGGCGATGTTGACGGTGCCCATGCCGCCGACGGTCGCGGCGACGTTGACGGCGGTGCCCTTGTTGGTTTCGAGGGTGCCGCGCGTCACCTTGACGCCGGCTTCCTCGGTGACGGTGACGTTGCTCAGTGCCGTTGCGATATTGGCGACTTCCTCATCCATGGCGCCGATGATGGCGATTGCGGTCATTGCACCCTCCCTGTCTTACGTGCTGTCTTGAGTGTTGTTTTACGCGATTGCGATTCGCGTTTCCCGAATTTTCTGCAATCGCGCGGATAGTGAATCGAATCGGTCACTTCCAGCGGCGCACGGCCACCGCATGGGCAAGCTCGCGTAGCAGCTGTTCCGTGGTGTTCCAGCTCAGACATTTGTCGGTGATGGACTTGCCGTAGACGAGCTGGTCGAGCGGCGCGGCCTTCTGGTTGCCGCCTTCGATGAAGCTTTCCATCATGATGCCGGTGATGCCCTGCTCGCCTTTGGCGATACGGCCCGCGATGTCACGCACCACCTGCGCCTGACGATGCTCGTCCTTGCCGGAGTTGCCATGCGAGCAGTCGACGATCAGCCCATGTGCCGCAGCGGAATCGGCCGGCATTTCGGCGCGGATGGTGTCCATGGCCTTGGCTACCGAAGCGGCATCGTAATTCGGGCCGTGCGAGGAACCACGCAACACCACATGGCAGTCGGGATTGCCGAGCGTTTTGACCACGGCGGCGCGGCCGAGATGGTCGATGCCGAAGAACGTGTGCTGTTGTGCGGAAGCGAAGCAGGAATCGGCCGGAGCCTTGATGGAACCGTCCGTGGCGTTCTTGAAGCCGATCGGCATGGACAGGCCGGACGCCAACTGCCGGTGCACCTGGCTTTCCGTATTGCGCGCGCCGATCGCACCCCAGCTAATCGCGTCGGAAATATACTGCGGACTGGTCGGCTCCAAAAACTCCGTGGCCGCCGCCAAACCCTCGTCAAGCACGCCAAGCAGCGTGCGGCGGGCCAACAGCAAGCCCTTCCTGATATTGCAGCTGCCGTCGATATCCGGATCGTTGATCAGACCCTTCCAACCGACCGTGGTGCGCGGCTTCTCGAAATACACGCGCATGACGATCAGCAGCTCGCCATCCAACTCGCCTTTCAACGCGGACAGGCGACGCGCGTAATCGAGCGCGGCCTTCGGATCGTGAACGGAACACGGACCGACAACCACCAGCAGGCGATCGTCCTGACCGTACAGGCAGGCACGAATCTCATCACGCGAATAGGCGACGATCTCCTGCGCCTGCTCGCTCAACGGCAGGTCGCCCAACACCTGCGCCGGCGTGGGCAACACTTCGAATTCCAGCACGCGGCGGTTCACGATGCGGCTGATGCCCACCTGGTCCTCCCAGCGCGGCACGTCGGTCTCCACCAGCGGATTCTTGCCCTCATCCATGGCCTGCCTAATGGCACGTAAATCCTCAGGCGTGTTCAGCTGCTGCTGCATGATCTCGCTCTCCTTGTCGCTTCCTTTCCCAAGGATAGCAACGATGGTGCAGAAACATCAGCCAAGCTTGCGACGCGCGTCGACCGCGTCGGCAAGCGTGTGCAGCAGCTGCTCGGTACGATCCCACGGCACGCATGCGTCGGTGATCGACTTGCCGTATTCCAGCTGGTCGAGCGGCGCGGGCTTCTGATTGCCCGCCTTGAGGAAGCTTTCCATCATGATGCCGAGAATGCCCTGTTCGCCGGCCGCGACGCGTGCGGCGATTTCTTCGACCACTTCGGCCTCGCGCACCTCGTTCTTGCCGCAGTTGCCGTGCGCGGCATCGATGATCAGACCATGCTCGCTTGGTCCGGAAGCCTTGGAAGCCTTGAGATCCGCCAACGCTTGGGCCACGGAAGCGGCATCGCAGTTCGGACCATGCGAGGAACCACGCAGCACCAGATGGCAGTCGGGATTGCCCTTGGTCTCCGCGGAAATCACACGACCATCCAGATTGATGGAGAGGAAATGATGCTCGAAAGCGGCCGCGAAACACGAATCGGCCGCCGGCTTGATGGAACCATCCGTAGCGTTCTTGAAACCGATCGGCATGGACATGCCGGACGCCAGCTCGCGGTGCACCTGGCTTTCCGTATTACGCGCGCCGATCGCGCCCCAGCTGATCAGATCGCAAATATACTGCGGGGTAATCGGATCAAGCCATTCCGTAGCGGCGGGCAAACCGAGCCCCAGCACGTCGGTAAGCACCTTGCGAGCCATGAACATGCCCTTGCGAATATTGAACTGGCCGTCAAGATCAGGATCGTTGATCAGACCCTTCCAACCGATCGTGGTGCGCGGCTTCTCGAAATACACGCGCATGACGATGACCAGACGATCATCAAGCTCCTTCTTGACGGCGGCAAGCCTCTCCGCATACTCGTGCGCAGCCTTCGGATCATGAATCGAACACGGGCCGACGATGGCCAGCAGACGATCGTCACGGCCATGCAGCACGTCACGAATCTCCTGACGGGACTTCAACACCAGATCGCTCATCTCGTTCGTGAGCGGAAGTTCCTTCAGAAAATATCGGGGAGCGGGAATCGGGTCAAGCTGACGAATATTGACATCCACGGTCTCCGGAAACACGGCGCGCTCATCCAACAGCTGTGCATCCTTCGAACTATCCGGACCGCGAAGACCTGCCATCGCTTCTGTTCCTCCCCTGCATCGTTATGCTTGCGTAGCGCGATAGCGCCACCGTCGTTACCTTAACGGATGGGGACGGAATATGGGGATGGGCGACTGCATGGTGGAATGGGTGGGGGGTGACGTGGGACGAAGAAAGCGATATAGGAAAGACCCAACGCGGACGGAGAGTCCGGGTTGGGTCTTTTTTTGGGGGAAACGTGCGTCATGGGGCCTGCCGGGCTGAGGCGATGAGGCCTGCAGCCTCGAAAACGCCTGTCGGCGTTTTCCCTCGCGGCGGAAGCCCACCGGGCTTCCGCTATTCGCTCGGCGCGTATTGGCCAGCGCGCGCTCCGCGCGCTATTTGGCCAATGCGCCTTCGGCCCTGCAATTACGGACCACGCTCCGCGTGGACTCAATACTACCTTCGCCGTGCCTTCGGCCTGACGGCCTCAGCCGCGCCTACAAACAGTCCACAGGACTGTTTGCTTAACGGCGCGTCGGCTCAGGGAGCGCTGGCCTTAGGCCAGCGCTCCCATCGGATCCCACGCAGGGAGCATGGTGGCGGGTTCTTCTAGGGCCTTGAGGTATTCGGCGGGAAGGAGGGCCTTGGGGACGGCGACCTCGTAGACGTATTCGGTGAACCAGTCGTCGCTCATGGTGAAGTAGCCCTTGTCGGCGATCTTGTCTCCCCACGAGTTCTCCACACGCCAACGGCGGGTGGTGTGGCCATCCTCATCCACATCCACACCGACGAACGCCATCGCGTGATTCATCGCGGAATCGCCGAAACGGACACGCTGTTCCTTGTCCAGATCGAAATCGACGCCATACACGCGGCCATACTCGAACAGGTCGGTGGCCCACGCGCCGTTCTCACGGTCCATCATCGGATGGCAGTCAGCGCCGAACCATACCGGAATGCCCTGTTCCTGAAGAATCTGACGCACGCAGTCCTTCATGAACTGGTTCGGCACGTTGAGGTACTCGGTCGGGTCTCCCCCGGCCACGTTGCCCAGATGCTCGATGCCGATCTTCTTGCCCTTGACGTGCTCCTGACGCGGATCGTCCACCAGGCAGACATAGCTTTCCAAATCGGCGGAACCCACATACTTCTTCCAGAACTCGACAGGCGTGATCTCGCCATCGCGGTGGAACTCGCCATCCTTGTCGGTCCACTCCCAATCGAAGCTCTTCGGCGGCTCGCCCAAGTGAATCGTCAGAATACGGTGACCGGCGGCGACCGCATCGGCGATGATCGCATCGATCGCGGACGGATCAGCGTACATATGCGCAACCGCGGTGTGCAGCATGCGGCGCAGCTGCACGTTCATCTCACCGGTGTTCTTGGAGGATTCGGTCTCCGGGAACAGATCCTTCGGCACCGCGCCATACTTCTTGTACACGTTCATGGCCATGGTCCACTGGCCGCCGTCGCCCATCACGTCGGACAGCAGATGCTGCATCAGACGCGAATCGGCAGGCTCGCCGGCCTCTACCAGAGCCGCCACGTCCTTCAGGAAGTAGTTGACGCGTTCGAGCTTGTCGTAGTACATGGCGTAGTTCTGGGAGAACTCGAACTCCTTGAGACCCATGTTCTGCTTGGCCACGAAACGGGCCACGTTCAGCGAGCTGAACAGCCAGCAACGGCCGGAACGGTCCTGATGGGTGACGGTGCCGTTGTCCACGACGGTGGAGAAACGACGCTGCATCAGACGGGCGCGATCGTAGTTGCGCGCCACCTTGTCGATGCCGGCCGCCGTGACGGCGTTCATGGCCATGCGATTGTGCTCGCTTGCTTCGAAATCGTCGACGAGCTTGTTCAGTTCATCACCGCTCAATGGCGTGATGTCGGTCATTATCCATTCCCTTTCTATGGTTTCAGTTGTTCTGCGGAACGTCTGCGGATTCGGCGTCGCCTTCCGGCTCGGTCTCGGCTGCGGAATCGTTCTCGACGGCATCCTGCGTGTCGGCGCCTGCCGGTGCGGCGGTCTCATCGTCGTGCTGCGCGTCGTCATCAGATTGCGCGTCGGAAGGCTCGCCTTCATCGACGGCGTTGACCACGGACAGGTCGTTCATGCCGAAACCGGAGAACGCGTTGGAGAACATGGCACGCAGTTCGCTGACGCGCTGCGTGATCTGGGCCTCACGGCTCTGCAGGTCGGCGATGCGCTGCTGCACGCCGTCCAGTTCCTTCTTCGCGGCCTCGCGACGCTCGTTGATCTGCTCGTCGGCGTCTTCGGTGGCCTGCTTGAGGATGCTTGCCGCGTTCGCGTCCGCCTCGTCACGCTTGCTGGAAGCGTACGCCTCAGCCTCGTCACGGGTCTTCTGCGCGGAGGAAATCAACTCGCTGGCCTGCTTGTTGGCGGCCTCGCGACGCTCGTTCAGGTCGGTGAGCAGCTCATTGACCTTCTTCGTGGCCTCCTCCTGCTGGGCGGAGATGTCGGCGCGGATCTGCTCCACTTCGGCGTTGACCTGGCTGATGGTCTTGGTGCGGTGCACCTCCGCCTCGTCGGTGATCTCCTGGGCCTTCGCCTTGGCGGTGTCGGTGATTTCGGCGGCACGGCGCTGCGCGTCGGTCATCATCTTGGACACCTGCTCGCGCACGTCCGCCAGCTTCTTGTTGGCTTCGGCAAGCGCGGATTCGATCTGGTCGTTGGTCTCGCTCTTCAGGCGGGAGATCTCCTCATTGGCGTTCTTGCGCTGTTCGGCGATCTTGCTGGTCGCCTCGGTGCGCATGTCGGAAATCTCACGTTCCTGCGTGGCGCGTTCGGCGGCAAGACGCTTGCCGTGTTCCTCACGGGAGTTGGTCAGTTCCAGATCGACGGTCTGACGCTGCGCCACCACGGCCTTCTGGGCCTCGCTGCGCATCTGGTCGACCTCATGCTGGGCATTGGCCCTCATGGCTTCGGATTCGTCCTTGGCGTCACCGAGCACCTTGGCCGCCTTGGCGTTGGCGTCGTCCATGATGCGCTTGGCGTCGATTTTGGCGTTGTTCAGCAGTGTTTCAGCCTGCAGCTGCACCGTGGCGCGGGCCGCGGAAGCGTCCTTCTTGGCTCGTTCAAGCAGCTCGGCGCTGGTCTGTTCCGCGCTGGCGAGCATCTGCTGGGCGTTGGCGCCCAGTGACGCGAAGGACTTCGGAGCGGCCTTCTTGTTCTTTTCCTCCTGCAGCTGCGCCTGCAGCTCAAGGATGGTCTGGTCGTCGGCCTTGACCTGCTCACGCAGACGGTTCACCGTCTCCTGAGCCGAAGCGAACGCCTCGTCGACTCGATCCTTGTCGTACCCCCTCAACACGATTGGGAACTGCTCAACCATGCCCTTTTCCTTTCACGAATTCCCTACACTTTGCGCATCTGCCAGCGCGCACTCGTTCAGTACTCTATCTCAGTCAGCAGGCGGCACGCAGGACGAAATGCATTATTCTCACAGAGAGCACAGAAATCGTTCGAAAAAGTCTGTCGGGGGTATGGCGGTATGTCCGCGACCACGTGTCGAAACCGCATGACTCACATGTCGCAGAAAATCGTGCCGTAGAAAGCGGAGCCGTCCTCAGCCAAGCAGAATGTCGCTTGACGAGGGTTGCAGGAAGTATCGTACCGATTCACGCAGCACGTCATCGACCGCAGCGGTCTGCTGTTCGATCGACAGTCCACGTTCGTGCGGCCGACCGTTGACGATCGGCAGGCTGACGAACCCCGACAGAATGCGACGTTCCTGGCCCGCCGACCAGTTGAGCAGATGGTAGAACAGCGAATTGCATACGAACGTACCGGCGTCGGAACTCAACGCGGCGGGAATCTCGTGTTTGGCGAAATCGTGCAGTATCGACCGCAACGGCAGGCGCGTCCAGTACGCGGCCGGACCTTCCGGGTCGATCGGGCGACGGGGCGGAATCACGTTGTCGGCATCCGGCTTGGCCGCATCCATGAGATTTGTGGCGCATCGTTCCAGCAGAATGCCACGGGAGGTGCGCTTGAGCCCTGTGGCGATGACGATGTCCGGCTTGGCCTGTTCGATGGCTTCCAGCAGTGTGGGCCAGGCTTTGGCGAAGCTCACCGGAAGCGTGACGTTGGTGACGGTGACGGCGATGTCCTGCAGCAGTTCTTCGGAGATCGCCTGCGATTGCGCCGGATCGGCCCATTGCTTGGCTACCGCCGCCGGCACGAGCACGGCCGGATTGACGTCGATGCCTTCGTAGGGCGTGAAACCGGAGATGACGATGTTGATCTGCTGCATGGTTTCCAGTGTACGTGGTGAATGTGTTGAACGTTAAGTCTGCCGACACGTCGACGGACTTAACGTTCGATGAAAATCAACGGCTGTGCATCTGGGAGAACGCCTCGGCGAACACGGCGTGCATGCGCGCCTTGGCTTCCTCCTTGGCGTGTTCGGGGTCGAGGCTGCGGGCGATGCCTTCGGCGATCGGCATGTCGGATGGCGTGGTGATTTTGAGGTTCGTTTCGGAACCGTCCACGATGGCGACCGGCTCGTCGGGCAGGTAGTCCACCACCACGCGCGTGTCGTCGGTCGGGTGGAAGTCGGGGTCGGCGGCGGCCAGTTCGTAGGCTTTGACGATGGTGCCGAAACGGAACGCCTGCGGGGTCTGCGCGCGGAAGGTATTCGGACGTTCCGGCACGGATTTGACCACCTTGCGGTCGCCCAGATCCTCTGTGAGCAGAATCGTGTCGGTGGAGGCGTAGGCCACGGTGGCGGCGTTGAACTGGTCCAGGCTGTCGATGCAGCCGTCGATGGACCGCTCCTCGACGAACGGACGCACGCCGTCATGGATGAGGATTTTCGCGCCGGAGGGAATGCCGGCCTGTTTGAGCAGGTCCAAGGCGGCGAGCGTGCTGTCCACGCGTTCGGCGCCGCCGGGAACGATGGCCCGCACTTTGGCGTAGCCGGCTTCGTCGATAAGCTCGTTCACCGTCTCTTCGACACGTTCGTTGACCACCACGATGATGTCGCTGATGCGGTCGTTGTTTTCGAATGCCTCGATGCTCCAGCAGACGATTGGCTTGCCACCCACCGACACCAGCTGCTTGGGGTTGTTCTCGTCGAATCGGGTGCCGAATCCCGCTGCCAGCACCACGGCCACGACCGGCATCTTCTGTTCCTGCATCTGCTCTCCCTTACTCATATGCTCCACCGTAAAGCCGCGGCCGCATGCCACCCCGTTCCGCGGCGGGTTCTGCACGCAATCCGCAACAGTGGCCACGCGAATCACTCGAATCGCACGAATCGCGTGGCTTGTATGACTCGTATGGTGATTATTCGCGTACGATCAGCGCCAGCATGCGTCCTTCATGCTGTTTTTTGGCGAGCGACGCGCGGCGATGCGAGAACCACAACGGGTTTTCGAGCGTGCACAGGCTGCGGCGGATCTTGTTGAACCGTTCGGAAAGCTTCGGATCGCCTTCGCCATCGGCGGCGCAGATGCCGGCCAGTTCCTCGTCTTCGGACAGGTACTGCGTGGCCGCGTTGACGCGTGGACGGGATGAGACGATGTTGTCGGCCGGCACGCCCGCTTTGGCAAGCTCCTGCAGGGCGGCCGCGGCGATGTCGATGCCCGGCTGGCCAAATCGGCTCAACGTGAAGGTTCCCGGGAACTGCGCATCGAATTCGTCGGCGATGTCGCCACCGACCTCGTAGCAGTCGCCGCAGATGCAGGGGCCGAGCGTGGCGACGATACGTTCCGGCTGGGCGCCCTTGGACACCATCTTCTCGATGGTCGCGCCGATCACGCCTTTCTGCAGACCGCGACGGCCGCAGTGCGCTGCGCCGATCACGCCGGCTTCGGGGTCGGCCATAAGCACCGGCAGGCAGTCGGCGGCGAACATGCCGAGCGCCACGCTCTTCCGGGACGTCACTTGGCCGTCGGCTTCGATGACGGTCGGCTCACCGTCATTCCCCGTCGCGTTGTTTTCGCCGTCCGTCTCGTCTTCCGGCTTCTTCGTGCCGGACACGTCGAATCCGAACGGCTGGTTGATGACGAATGATTCGTCCACGTCCACCGCGTCGCCGGAATGCACCTGGCTGATAAGGCTGATTTTCGCGCCGAGCACGTCGGCGAGCGCCTTGCGGTTGGCGAGCACGTGTTCCGGTTTGTCGCCGGATTTGCCGCCGAGGTTGAAGTGCGCGAAATCGCCTTCGCTGGTGCCGCCGAGTCGCGTGGTGTAGACGACTTTGATGCCGGGGGCCAGCATGATCGGAATGGTCACGGGAATCGGGTTGCCGTTTTTGTCAGTGGGGTCGATGGCGTTGGAATCGAGGATCGCGTCATCGTATTGTGTGCTGCTCATGTCTTGTTTTTCCTTGGTTTTGCGATTGGAAGGCCTGCTTGCGATTGCCGTCTTCTATTCGGCTTTCAGCGTCGGCTTTTTCGTGCGCGAGCGGATGGCCGCGTTGACGGGCACCTCCTGTGGGCACGGCATGGAGAAGACGTGCGCGGGGTTGTTGATGGCTTCGACCCAGTGGCCGTCGGCGTCACGGAAACCGCCGGCAGGCACGGTGTAGGCGAAGGGGGCTGCGCCGGGCAGCACGAATTCGACTTCCTGGCCGGCTTCGATCTTGTTGCGGCTCATGATGGTCACACGTCCTCCGTCTTCCGGACTCCATGACAGCACTTCGCCGACGACGAGCCATGCGCGGAAGTATGCGGAACGGTCGGTGCTTTGCTGCACTTTGTGTTCCGGATAGTAGAAGCCGGTGGAGTAGTCGCGGTGCGCCACTTTGTCGGGCTCGTCGAGCAGCCAATCCGGCAGGGTGACATGCGGTGCCGGCCGTACACCGGCGTGATGCCAGCCTTCCGGCAGTATTTCGGCGGCGGTGTTCGACTTGCGTCGGGTGCTGCGTGCGTGGTAGCTCAGATTGTCCGGCTCGCCAATCGCGATATTGCCGGACGAAACGTTGCCAGCCGAAACGTTGCCGGACGGCACGCCCCCAACGGGAATGGCGTCGATGTCGGGCTTGCCTGCGAACGCGCCATCGGCGTTGGCCATGATCGCATCCTCGGTGTCCGGCTTGCCGTATTCCGGGTCACCGGGACGGATCACGCGGTCGCGGAACGGCTTCAGCACATTGCCGTCGGCATCTTCGAAGCCACGCTGGACCATGTATTCGTTGACGGCCGTCTTGTAGGCGTTCGTCATGGCGGCGATGTAGTAGGCGCTCTTGGAACGGCCTTCGATCTTGAGGCTCGTCGCGCCCGAATCGAGCAGATCGTCGATGTGGGCGAGCATGTTCATGTCCTGCGAATTGAACAGGTACGCGCCTTCCGCGGTCTGTTCGATCGGAAAATACCGACCGGGGCGTTTCTCTTCGACGATCGAATACTTCCAGCGGCACGGCTGCGCGCATTCGCCGTGGTTGCCGTCGCGGCCGGTCAGATAGTTGGAGAACAGGCAGCGTCCGGAGAAGGCCATGCACATCGCGCCGTGCACGAAGCATTCGATGTCGAGGTCGTCGGGGATGCGGGCGCGGATGTCGCGCACGGCCTGCAGGTCCATTTCGCGGGCCAGCACCACGCGGCGTGCGCCCAGTTCGTAGAACGCGTTGGCGGCCTGGTAGTTGGTGACGCCGGCCTGCGTGCTCACATGCAGTTCGAGGTTCGGAGCCACCTGCTTGGCCATGAGCATCACGCCGATGTCGGAGACGATCAGCGCGTCCACGCCGGTGTCCTTCAGCTTGCCGAGGTATTCGCGCATGGCTTCCACCTCGTTGTTGCGCGGCAGCACGTTGAAGGTGACGTACACGCGGGCCCCACGCTCGTGGGCGTAGCGTGCGCCTTCCTCGAAATCCTCGAGGCTCAGGTTTTTCGGCGCGCTGCGCATGCCGAACGCCTTGCCGCCGCAGTAGACGGCGTCCGCACCGTAATCGACCGCGGTTTTCAGTCCCCTCAAATTGCCTGCGGGGGCCAACACTTCTGGCTTGTTTCTTCTTTGCACGGATGTTCCTCTTACTCGTAAAAGACCATCAGATATTGTCGTAGATTCACGGGACAGGCAAAGCCCGTCCAGCCGTTACGCAAGCTCGGGCTACGCCAGGCGCTACGCCAGCTCGCGTGCGACGGCGGCGAGTACGTCCACTGCGTCGGCGAACTCTTCCGGCGTGGTGTAGGAGTAGCTCAGGCGCAGGGAGTTGTCGGCGGCGAAATCGTAGATGTCGCCGGGGTTGAGCAGCACGCCACGTTCGGCGGCCAGCTGGAACAGGCGGTTCATGCGTATCGGCCGGTCGAAGGTCATCCAAATGTAGAAGCCGCCGGACGGCACGTTCCAGTGGGCGAGCCCGTCCATTTTCTCCTGCAGCGTAACGAGCGCGCGGTCGCGGCGGTGCCGCAGCTCCCGTTTCAGGCCGGCCACGTATTCGTCGTACATGCCGTTCGTGAGGAATCGCGCGAACGTCCACTGGCTCAGCACGCTCGCACCGTAGTCCATCTGCATTTTCACGTCGGCGAGCCGCTGCACGATCGGTTCGGCGGCGACCAGCCATCCGATGCGCAAGCCGGGAGCCAGCGACTTGGACGCGCTGCCGAGCGTGATGACCATGCCGGTCTCATCGAGGGCCTTCAGCGACGGCAGCGGGGCATCATCCTCGAAATACAGGTCGCGGTAGGCGCCGTCCTCGATGATCGGCAGTCGGCTGTCCACGGAAAGCTCGACCAGTTCATGCCGGCGTTTGTCGCTCATGGTGACGCCTGTCGGATTGTGATTGGTCGGAATCGTGTACAGGATCGCATTGCCTTTGCGGTTGCGCGCGTTGAGCGGCGCCGGACGGCCGGCGTCAAGCTCCCCTTCCGCCAGCAGGCCGCGCAATGCCTGCACGTTGAGGCCGTCGTCGTCCATCGGCACGCCTTCCAGATGCATGCCGGCCGACTGGAACACCTGCAGCGACTTGATGTAGCTCGGCGATTCCGCGTATACGGTGGTGCCGGCCGGCAGCAGGCTCACCGAAATCATCTGCAGCGCCTGCAACGCGCCGGATGTGACCAGCACCTGGCTTGCCGTGCAGTCGACGCCGGTGGCGCGCATGTGCGCCGCGATGGCCTCGCGCAGTTCGGGCAGGCCTTCGGGCGGCGGGTAGCCGAGCGTTTCGATCTCGTCCGCCGCCTCGCCGAGCACCTGCCGCCACATGGCTTTCGGAAAGAGCCGCGGGTCGAGCTCGCCGGTGCCGATGCGCGTCATGTTCGGCGTGAACTCGTACCGGTTGATGGCTTGGATGGTGTCGTTGTTGGCTTTGAAGAAGCCGGAATCCACGTAATCGGCCCAGTCGGGCGCGCCCGGCAGCATCAGCGACCACGTGTTGCTGACGATTCGCGTGCCCGCTCCATGCTGCCCTTCGACGATGCCGTAGTCGGACAGCTCGTTGATGGCTGCGATGACGGTGGACCGGTTCACGCCGAACCATTCGGCGAGCGCGCGTTGCGACGGCAGACGCGAGCCAATCGGCCAGTTGCCGCTGTGCACCTGTTCGCACATGTATCCGACGATTTGTTCGGTGACGGGTTCGCCGGTGGTACGGTCCGGTTTCCAATCGATGTTCAGCGGCGCGATGCGTGCCATGACGCTCCTTCACATTGGTGGTGTCGGTATGGTTCGGCGTTTTCCGCGGTCGGCGCATCTGCTTTCTGACAGTGGACCGTCCTGCGATTGGCTGAGCCAAACCTCAGCTTTTGGCTGGTTGCCTATTGTAGCAACACCTATACAATATGACACTGGTTACGTTGTTTTTCGCAGAATAGAGGTTTTTCCTGCGATTACAAAATGAGCGATTTGGTTGGTTTTGGCTGGGTTGATTACAACCAACCAAATATGTTTGGATGGATAAGAGGCGAGTATGGGATTCTTTTTCCAAGGGCTGACGTTGGGATTGGCGTATGTCGCGCCGATCGGTATGCAGAATCTGTTCGTCATCGATTCGGCGCTGACCAAGCCGCGCCGCCGCGCGCTGCTGACCGCGCTGATCGTGCTGTTTTTCGACGTGTCGTTGTCGCTGTCCTGCTTTTTCGGCATCGGCAGGCTGATGCAGGATTACGCATGGCTGAAGCTGGCCATTCTGGCGATCGGCGGCTTGGTGGTCATCCGTATCGGCGCGGGTCTGCTGTTTCCCGGCAAGGGTGGCGATGATGGCGCCGCGCAAACGCCGCAGTCGCGGACCTCGCAATCGCAGGGCTTTGCGCAACGCGTCACTTCGAAATTCGGCGGCGACAGCGAGCTGCTGCACACCATCGTCACCGCCGGTGTGGTGACGTGGTGCAATCCGCAGGCCATCATCGACGGCACGCTGATGCTCGGCGCGTTCAGCGCGACGCTTACCGTCGGTCAGTCCACGCCGTTCATCACCGGCGTGGAAACCGCGTCGGCACTGTGGTTCTTCGGCATCACCCTGCTGGTGTCGCTGTTCAGCCACAGGTTCAGCCCGCGAATCGTCACCGCGATGAACCGCGTGTGTGGCGCGGTGGTGGTGCTGTACGGCGTCAAACTACTAGCTGATTTCGTGATGGCCGTGCTGTAATCCCCGATAGCCGTCCGGTTCCGCAAAAACGTATGCCCGTCCGTGTTTTGCTGCCCGAGCTGAGTGGTTGGGTTAACAAAATGCGGACGGGCAGTGCTTTTTCAGCCGAGGAAGGCGAGCTCCTCGTCAGTGAGTTCGAGCTCGTCGGCCTTCAGGGAGTCGAGGATGGTTTCGGGACGGTGCGCGCCCGGAATCACGAACATGTGGTCGCCCTTGGCCAGCTCCCAAGCCAGCACCACGCGCTGGTAGCTCACGCCATGCTTGGCGGCCACTTCGCGGAACGGGTCGAACAGATGCTCGTCGTACGGGTGGCGGTAGCCGCCGAGCGGACTCCAGCACACGAAGGCGAGACCTTCCTTCGCGCAGTATTCCAACGTGTCCTGGGTTTCCAGATGGATCGGCGAATACTGGTTCTGCACGGCAACGAGCTTGTCGCCGAGAATCTCCTGTGCGATTTTGAGCTGTTCGATGCTCACGTTGGACACACCCGCCCACTGGGCAACGCCCTGGTCGAGCAGCGCCTTGATACCTTCGCAGGACTCGTTGTACGGCACTTCCGGATCGTGGCGATGCAGGTAGAGCAGGTCGATCGAGTCGACGCCGAGCGCCTGCGCGGACTGCTTGCCGTATTCGATGAGGTGTTCCGGCTTGCCGTCGCGCGGCCAGATCGGCTTGTCGCCATCCCACGCGCGGCGCAGACCGACCTTGGTGGCCACGGTGACTTCCTCACGCGGCCCCTTCCATGTGTCCAACGCTTCGCGGACCAGCTTTTCGCCGGTCTGTTCCTCTTCGCCCGGCGTGTAGTAGGCCCATGCCGTGTCGATGTGGCGGCAGCCGGCGTCAAGCGAGGCGTGCAGGGTTTCGATGCCGACGTCGTGGCCGCGGTTGTTTTCGATGGTCAGCGGCATTTCGCCGTGGCCGATGGCGGTGGTGTGGAACGGTCCGAGATTACGGAACAACGTCATGTCTTCTCCTTCGAAAGTGGTGTCTTCCGGCAGGCGCGAGCCGGTTGGAGCCGGGTCGGAACCAAGTCGGACGGCATCTCGTTCAGGTTCTGCCAATGGAAAAGCCTACCAATCGCCATGGGCGAAAGGTAGGCTTTTCAAGCCGGACCGGGCGTAGGCAAACACAATGCCGACAATCGCAATGTCATAGGGCGTCACGTTGTCCGACGGCGGGCGTCATGTCGTGGATCAGCGGCCACCGCCGCCTCCACCGCCGCCGCCTCCGCCACCGCCGCCGAAGCCGCCACCGGAGAAGGAGCCGCCAGAGCCACCGGACGAAGACGATGGTGCCGCCGCGGAAATCGTGGAACTAACCGAAGCGAAACCGGAACTCAGCTGCGAACCGATATCGCCAATGCCGCCCATGAACTGCGATCCGCCAAACGCACCGGTCGACATGCCTCTCATAGTGGACATACCGTTCCACGCGTGGGAGCGATACGTCCAATAGCCGAGGGAATCGTACCCATACGCGTCAAGCCATTGCGGATCGTTGACTTCGGGGTACGCCTTGGCGAATTCCTTTGCCACCTTGTCGGAAATGCCGAAGGCGGCCGCATAGACCATATACCAGTTCCACATCACCAAATCGAGCGCACCACGGTCGGAGAAATTGGAGAAATCCTCCATATAGCGTTTGAGTCCCAAGCATTCGCCGGCATAGGTCTGTCCGGATTCGGTGAGGCCTTCCTTGCGTCCGGTAGCTAAACAGAACGTGCCGACGCATGCGAACGCGCCGCCGAAGCACAACGCCACCGCGATATTGCTTCCAATATTGACCAGCATTCCAATCACGCCAAAGACCATGGCGAAGATGGTGGGCGCTATCCAACGTCCGCTGACATCCCTGACCGCGTTCAATTGCAGGAATTCAATATCGCAGGCATTGGTGAAATGGTTCATCTCCTGATAGCCGTTCTCCCAGCTGGAGCAAGCCTCCTTCATCTGGTTAAAGTCGAATACCGGCGAACCCACGCGTGCGGAAATACGAATCAGCAGTTGCAGGCAGGCTTCCTCGGAGCGACTCAGACCAAGGGTTTCCCGATGGGATAGCGCCTGAGGCAGAATCACCAACGTACTAGTACTTGACGCGGCAGAGGCACGGGATGGATCGGAGGAAATCATGCGCGCCATATCGGCCGCGTTCGCCCTGCTCAGGTCGATGCCACGATACATGTCGGCAGGTCCCGGATATACGGCGAGCGCTTTCTTGACCACCAATGCCAGCACCGTCGCCGTCATGGCACGCGAGGACTGTTCACCCTTGGAATCGTCCACCACATCGATCAGATGCGCGGCGCAGGCAGGGCTGACTTGAGGTGACTCACGCCAGTATTCGATGCCACCGCGATAGGTGGCTTCACGGTTCGAAGAGACCACGCCACGAATCGCCAGTACGCAGCACAGTCCGCCCAAAATCAGACATACCAGCCAACCTGCGACCGTAAGCTGGGCTTTGTGCCGCTGGCCGTCACGCCATTGCTGCTCCTTGTTTGCTTCCGTGGATTTCAATTCGTCCAGATAGTCGCCGGAACGCACACGTTCGACGCCACTTGCCCCGGCATTGTCGAATGCGGCGACGAGGTCGACGTACTGGTTCGTGCGCAGGTCACTGACGGTGAAATGCAACGTGCCGTCCGTGTCGCGAGACGTTTGAGATGTGGCCTCAGTGTGCAGCCATGCCCACGAATCGTCGGAACCGATGCCTTTGGGGAAGCGCACGGTGCCGGTGACTTTGCCAGCCGGCACCTGGTTGTCTTCGGGGAACATCTCCCACATGAGATTCGTCACGTCACTATGCTGCGTGCCCATGTTATGAAACGTCATGGTCACGTCGAATTTGAGACTGCTCTGTTTGACGGTGGCGGGAATGTTCCAGCCTATTTCGATTTGTTTGTCATTGTCCGAACCGTTGGGGTCAAGCCCGCCGGTGGCAGAGTCGAATGGTTCCGGATAGTTGGAGCCGATTGTGGTGTCGGCGATATACCAATGTCCGGCATATTCCGATTCCCATTCACTGTCGGATACATCGCTCGGCAACTGCGGCGCGATCTGCGTGTATTGCTCGCCGGTGGACGCGTTCGTCACGGAGATGTCGGTGATGTTCGTCAGATCCTGGTTGCGCAGTTTGAACGTCAGATACAGTTGCTTCCACGGTTTCGTGTCGCCGTCATCATTCTCGCGCTCCTTCAACTGGTAATCCAGATGTTCCGTGAAACGGATGTCGCCGTTGCTTTGCAGCTGCGCGTCAAAATCGACGGAACGGTAGCTTAGATCGGCTTCGTCGCCGGAGACGAAGAACAGCAGGAGCGCTACAACGAGCACCGCAACAAATGCGGCACCCGCCGCGAGCAGTCCTCCACGGACACGTTTCGCATCCATATACCATCACCCTTTCTTCCTGCGTATACCGTGTGCCACTCGTATATGCGTATCGCACATGTCAGCGTCCTCCGAACGAACCGCCGCCGGAACCACCGCCACCGCCGTCGAAACCGCCACCGGAGAAGGAACCGCCGGAACCACCGCCACCGAAACCCGAGCCACCGGAGGACGGTGCCGCCATGGAAATCGTGTTGCGCACGTCGGCGAAACTGGAGCTGAGCTGCGCGCCGAAATCGCCATAATTCGCACTGAACACCGACGCGGCGGCAACACTTGCACCCACCGCAGCGCCAGTGGACGCGCCCATAACGCTGCTAGAATGCAACGGCATGTACATGTACGACGAAGCGGCATGCTCATCCAACCACTGAGGATCGGCCACTTCCGGATATGCTTTGGTCAGCTGCGCCATCACCTTGTCGGAAATGCCGAATGCGGTGGCATACACCATATATCGGCCCCACAATGTCATATCAAGCACGCCACGGTCACTGAAATCACTGAAATCAAGCAGATAGCGCTTCAGCCCAGCCACTTGGCCACCATATTTCTGACCATTGTCGGTCAATGCATGATATTTGCCATACACCAACGCGAATGCGCAGGCCAGCACGACAGGCACACAGATGCTCATCGTCACTGCGATCTCACCTCTCTCCGCGTACTGCACGCCCTTATAGAACGCGAAAACAAGACCAAGAATGCCGACCAGATTATTCAGGAATCCCCTCGATGAATCAACGGCGCGCAGATTGTCGAATTCCGTGGAGCAGGCGGTATCGAAATCCTGTAGCAACTTGTAGCCCTTTTTGTAGTGTTTGAACGCCTTGTTCATCTGTTTGAGATCGAATACCTGCGTATCCCTCAACCGGGAAGACGCTTTGAGCAGGATGTCAAGCGCCGCATGTTCGGATGAGCTCAGCAGCAGCGAACCGATGTCATTGCGCGCCACCGGCATGATGACGATGGTGCTGGTCTTCTTCATCTTGCGTGCGGTTGCGGCGTCGGAGCCGAGCCTGCCCGCCACTGATGCCGCGTTGGTCGTGGTCAGGTCGATGCCGTCATACAGTTTCGCCGGTCCGGGATAGATGGCGATTGCCCCTTTTGACGCGAGCGACATCACAGTGGAGGACATTTGCCGATTGACTAGTTTGTCGCCGTTTTTTATTTTGCCTGAACCGAGAATCGAAGATGACGCGCTCATGACATCATTCATCCGTGCCGCGGCGGCCGGACTCATGTAGGGCAAATCGCGGTAATATTCGACATCGCCTTTGTATTGCGACTTACGGAAGCTGGTGATACCGAGGTACAGCGATCCCATAATGAACGCCAGGCCGATCAGGGCCGAAACAGCCCAACCGGTCACTCGCTTGACCGCTTGATCATGCTGCTTATCGCGCCATTCCTCCTCTTTCTGAGTTTCGCTATCGATGAGCTCTTGCTTGTGGTTGCCGCTTATCTTGCGTTCCACACCTTGCGATTTCGAGACATCGAACATGGCCACGACGTCCAGATAGTCGCCTGCACGCACGTCATCGGCCGAGAAGAGCAGCGACCCGTTCTTGTCGCGTTTCGCGGTGGACGTGTTCTTGGTATGCAGCCATGCCCAAGAATTCTTCTTGGTGACGCCGTCTGGGAACGTGACCTTGCCGGCCACCTTGCCAATCGGAATCTGGTTTGTCGTGCCGAATGGCTCCCATTGGAAAGAGACGACGTCGTCATAGGCGGTGCTTACGCCATGCATGGTCATGGACACGTCGAATTTGAGGCTGTCAGCGGACGCAGTTTCCGGAATGTTCCAGCCGATTTCCAAAGTCTTACCGGATGAGGAGTCAGCTTTCAAACCATCTGTTTCAGGATTGAACGGTTGGGGATCTCTGAGTACGCTGACATCCGCGATATACCACTGACCTGCGTATTCAGCGTTCCAATCGGTGACATCATTGGGATTCACAAATCTACCTTGGACGTACGTTTCGTTGTTGGTGACATCCTTCACGCTGACATCACTGATATTCGTCAAATTATTGGCTTTTAGCGTGTACTGCTGGTACATCTGTTTCCAATCAAAGCCACGGTCATTCAGCTTCATATCAATATGCTGCGTGACTTTGAGGTCGCCATTCTTAAGCACCATAACATCGTAATCGAGCGTACGATAGCTCAAATCCGGTTCGACATCGGACGTCAAATTCACATCCAGAAAAGTGACGCCCAACAGCAGCGCGGCCGCGACCACCGCAGACAGCATACCGATCAGCGCACGTCTGATATTCATAAGTTCTCTCTTGACTCTCTATGCAGGCAGTCCGCGAGAAGCCGACATACCGTATAGACGAAAAGGGAGTACCGGCGAAGCATCCACCCCGTCAGCGCTCCCCTTCTTTTGTATGGAAATGCTGTATGGAAACGCTCAGAACTGGACCTGCGGTACCTGGCGGTCCGCCTCATTGATTTGGAAGTAGGCAGCCTGCTCGAAATGGAACAGTCCGGCGATGATGTTGGTCGGCACGACCTCGATCTTGGTGTTGTACTTCTGTACCACATCGTTATAGAACTGACGGGCGTAGGCGATTTTCTCCTCGAGCGCCTTGAGCTGGGCCTGCAGGTCCAAGAAGTTCTGGTTGGCCTGCAGCTGCGGATACGCTTCGGCCACGGCCTGGAGGTTCATGATCGCGCGGCTCAGCTGGTTTTCGGCTTGGATGCGCTGTGCCACATCACCGGACTGCGCCGCCTGGAGTGCGCTGGCGCGGGCCTGGGTCACCTGTGTGAACACCTGCGATTCATGGGCAGCGTACCCCTTGACGGTCTCCACGAGATTCGGGATGAGGTCGGCGCGCTGCTTGAGCTGCACGTCGATCTGCGCCCAGCCGTTTTTGACGCGATTGCGCAATGTGACCAGACCGTTGTAGGCGGACACTCCCCACAGCACTATCAGGACGATGACAATGAGTGCAATAATGCCGAATATCATGTGAAAATCCTTGCTTCTTTGCTTGTTTATTTGTCTAATTTTCGCATGAGGGCTACACATTTCGTTGTATTGTCGGTTTTTCCATGCACCCGTAAATCGATTGATGCCAATATTCGCACAGCATGTCGAACGTACGAAAAACCCACCCCTTACGGAGTGGGTTTTTCGTTAGATTACCTATCGGCTTCGCTGCGAAGGATCCGTGAGAAGACGTCAATCTTCGAATGCTGAGCCGTCAAGCGAGAAGCCCAGTGGGCTTCTCGTAGGTGAAGTGAGCAGCTTCGCTGCGAAGGATCCGTGAGAAGACGTCAGTCTTCGAACGGATCAAAGTCGCGGCGCACGCGGCGACGCGGACGCTCGGAGCGCTCTTCGCGATCGGCACGGTACTCGTCGTAGTTCTCGTCGGCGGCGTAACGCGGGTTGCGGTCGTCACGACGGCTACCACGGCGACGGTCGGAACGGCGGTCATCGCGATCGTAGTCACGGTCATCGCGGTCGGAACGACGGCGACGCGGACGATCATCATAATCACGATCATCGCGATCGGAACGGGACGAACGGCGGTCGTCACGATCGTAGTCGCGATCGTCACGGTCGGAACGACGGCGACGCGGACGATCATCATAATCACGATCGTCATCGCGGTCGGAACGACGGCGACGCGGACGATCATCATAATCACGATCATCGCGATCATCGGAACGACGGCGGTCGTCACGACGGCCACGGCCGCCACGGCGGTCATCGCGATCGCCACGGTCACGACGCGGAGCGGAGGATTCCTGATCCTCGAAGCCCGGGATGGCAAGGGAGATCTTGCCGCGATCGTCAACACCCTGCACGACCACCTCAACGGTGTCGCCTTCCTTGAGCACGTCTTCGACGGCGTCGATGCGCTCGCCGTTGGCGAGGTTGCGGATCTGGGAGATGTGCAGCAGACCGTCGGTGCCCGGGGTCAGGTTCACGAAGGCGCCGAAGGAGGTGGTCTTCACGACCTTGCCGTTGTAGGTCTCGCCGGCTTCCGGCACGTGCGGGTTGGCGATCTGGTCGATGATCTCCTTGGCCTTCTCGGCGGCCTCGCCGCCTTCGGAGGAGATGTACACGGTGCCGTCATCCTCGATGGCGATTTCGGCGCCGGTGTCTTCCTGGATCTGGTTGATCATCTTGCCCTTCGGGCCGATGACCTCGCCGATCTTGTCCACCGGAACGGTGGTGGTGATGATGCGCGGCGCGTACGGGCTCATCTCGGCCGGGCCGTCGATGCACTCGTTGATGACTTCGAGGATGGTGGTGCGGGCTTCCTTGGCCTGCTGCAGGGCGGACGCCAGGATGTCGGCCGGAATGCCGTCGAGCTTGGTGTCGAGCTGCAGGGCGGTGATGAATTCGGAGGTGCCGGCCACCTTGAAGTCCATGTCGCCGAAGGCGTCTTCGGCGCCGAGGATGTCGGTGAGCGTCTTGTAGATGTGCTGGCCGTCGACGTCGCCGGACACGAGGCCCATGGCGATGCCTGCGACCGGAGCCTTCAGCGGAACGCCAGCGGCGAGCAGGGACAGCGTGGAGGCGCAGACGGAACCCATGGAGGTGGAACCGTTGGAGCCGATTGCCTCGGAGACCTGACGGATGGCGTACGGGAACTCCTCACGGCTCGGCAGCACCGGCACGAGGGCCTTCTCGGCGAGGGCGCCATGGCCGATCTCGCGGCGCTTCGGGGAGCCGACGCGGCCAGTCTCACCGGTGGAGTACGGCGGCATTTCGTAGTTGTGCATGTAGCGCTTGGACTGCGGGCCGGACAGCGCGTCGATCTGCTGCTCCATCTTGAGCATGTTCAGGGTGGTGACGCCCAGGATCTGGGTTTCGCCACGCTGGAACAGCGCGGAACCATGCACGCGCGGCACGATGTCCACTTCGGCGGACAGGGTGCGGATGTCACGCAGGCCACGGCCGTCGATGCGGTAGTCCTGGGTCAGGATGCGGCGGCGCACGATCTGGCGCTGCAGCTCCTTGAACGCGTTGCTGATTTCCTTGTCCTTCTCGGCGTCTTCCATGTCGGTGAACTCGCCGGCGAGGGTGGCCTTGACGCCTTCCTTGATCTCGTGGATGCGGTCCTGGCGCGGCAGCTTTTCGGCGATGGACAGGGCTTCGTCGAGGTCGGCGTGGGCGATCTCGTCGATGCGGTTGTACAGATCCTCGGTGTACTCCGGGAAAAGCTGGAATTCCTTGGTTTCCTTCGCGGCGATCTTCTTGAGCTCGGCCTGGGCCTCGCAGATCACCTTGATGAACGGCTTGGCGGCTTCAAGACCGCCGGCGACGACTTCCTCGTCCGGCTTGGTCTGGCCTTCGTCGTAGATGAGATGCCATGCGTTCTTGCCGGCACCGGCTTCGATCATGGCGATGGCAACGTCGCCGTTCTCGACAACGCGGCCGGCGACCACGATTTCGAACACGGCACGTTCGCGCTCGCTCCAGCGCGGGAAGGCGACCCACTGGCCGTCAATCAGGGCCAGACGCACGCCGGAGACCGGGCCTTCGAACGGCAGACCGGAGATCATGGTGGAGGCGGAGGCGGCGTTCAGTGCGACGACGTCGTATGCGTCATCCGGGTTGACGGCGAGCACGGTTTCGACGACCTGCACTTCGTTGCGCAGGGTGTGCGGGAACAGCGGACGCAGCGGACGGTCGATGATGCGGCAGGCCAGGATGGCTTCGGAGCTCGGACGGCCTTCGCGGCGGAAGAACGAGCCCGGGATCTTGCCGGCTGCGTACATCTTCTCTTCCACGTCCACGGTCAGCGGGAAGAAGTCGTAGTTCTCCTTCGGGCTGGAACCGGCGGTGGTGGTCGACAGAATCATCGAATCATCGTCAAGATAGGCGGCGACGGCACCATCCGCCTGCTGGGCGAGACGACCGGTCTCGAAGCGCAGCGTGCGCTTGCCGAATGAACCATTATCGATTACGGCTTCAACAGCCTTGATTTCGGGACCCTCCATAGGGTTCCTCCTTTGTTTTCTTTTCTTGTGTACCTACTATCGGCAGTCCTCTTCAGCGGACTCCAACCGATTCCTACATGCGTGACGCGGCGTTGCCTCCGCCGCTTCCTCATCTCTAGATTCTAGACCTCGTGCGCCCCAAACCTCGGGCCTTCAAACTGTCTGTTCCTTGAACTCGGCTGTCATGCAAAAAACGCCCGGGCGCCATATGGCGCTCGGGCGGAAGAATGTTATCGGCGCAGACCCAGACGCTCGATCAGGGAGCGGTAACGGTTGATGTCAACGCGCTTGAGGTAATCAAGCATACGACGACGGTCGCCGACCATCAGCAGCAGACCACGACGGGAGTGGTGATCGTGCTTGTGCTCCTTGAGGTGCTCGGTCAGATCAGCGATGCGCTTGGTGAGCAGAGCAACCTGGACCTCCGGGGAGCCGGTGTCACCCTCGTGGGTTGCGTAGGTCTTGATGATTTCCTGCTTTTCCTCAGCCGTAAGTGCCACGGCATCCTCCTTATATTGCTGCGCGGTGCTGCCGGCCCAATACCGGCGCGCTCTCTATCCGCGGGCGAAACACGCCAAGAGAATATCTTACACGACGTCCGGACCAAAATCGCCGGCCGATATTTCCGCCCCCCCGTCGACGATTGTTCTTCACGTCACGCCATGGACGTGAGCAGACCGCCGAACAACACCACGGCAAGCGCGACGAGTTCGATTGCGAAGAACAATAGGAACGAGGCCCAGCTGCGTGTGAGGACGTTGAGCTTCGATTCCTTCTTGATGCACACCAGCAGGCCCACCCAGAGCACCGCGTAGACCGCGACGCCGAAACCGGCGGCGATGATGCCGAGATTCGCGGCGTTCGCCAGTCCGGCCGCCTCACCGTACATCACGTAGGTGGCGTTCCAGAAGTTGAAGCTCAGCAGGCACATGCCGGCGACGAATTGCTCCGCGGCAAGGCCGATCACGAAAATGGCCCCCCACAGCCATTTCTTCGCGTCCGCGACCATCAGTCCGAGTCCGGTGAGCGCCACGATGGTCACCGTCCATGAAATCAGCGCCACGCCTTTGGGATCGAGGAAATTCAGGTTCGCCACCATCCATGAGGCGTCCCGCACCGCGATGTCGCGTCCCCACCAGTACGGCGCGATCATGGCCAGCAGCACCAATGCCATGAACAGAATCCAGCGGACCGGATGCGATTTGCGGCGTTCGATGTCGGCCAAGGACAGGTCCGACGGTTCGATGGACGCCGTCGGGTGTTTGGAGACGTCGACGGTCTCGACCACGCCATCCACGACTTCCGTTGCCTTGTTGCGTTCCTTCTGACCCATGTTCCGCTCCGTATATATTGCGATATCTTGCGATTGCGCCGCCGCACGCCGCGGCCCGTTCCAGCATACCCGGGCAATCGTATGCCCGGGCATACGGATATACGAAAGGCGTGCCTTGAGGCACGCCTTCTTCTCTGATGCTGTTGTGGAGCGGATGACGGGAATCGAACCCGCGTAATCAGTTTGGAAGACTGAGGCTCTACCATTGAGCTACATCCGCGTATTGCCGCTACGTCCGAAGCCGACACGAAACGACTCGAGCTATTATACACATCCCACCAACTTTTGCAAGCGGGAATGGCATTTCAGATTTCGAGCATGACCACGGCAGAGGCGATCGGCCCGTCATGGCTTATGGAGATGGAGATATCGTACGACTGGCGCACCGGATCCAACGGCAGGCCCAACGACTGCTGCACCTTGCGTTGCACTTCGGAGGACAGTACGACGCGCGGCACGCCGTGGGAATCGTCGAGAATTTCGATGCGCACCCATGGGAAGTTGTCGAGCGTGTACGGATATGCGACTTCGGCGCCGTCTTTCGCATGCCGCGAAATGGCCGCGCACCACGCTTTCAGGAACGCCTCCTTGCCTGCCCAGCGGGCGGCGAGGTGCACCGCCTCGTCATCATGCTTGAGCTGCGACCGTTGCGCCGTCTGCCATATCTCGCGCATGGAGAACAGATTGCGCATACGCGTCCCCGGCTCATTCAGCTGCTTGGCGAACGCAGGCACGTCAACGACGTCATGCCCTAGACCCAGCATTCCTCCGCCTTCCTAGGAATTATTAATCGGGGTTACCCCGGGAATGCCCCGACCATGTCATATGGAAAAGGGCGATACATCTGTGCAGAAGTATCGCCCTTTTCTTATCAGGCCGTCATCATTTGCCCATATTTAGGACAGATTTCGACGTAGCCGTCTCACGCTTCGAAATAGCCGGTGGACGCGAGACGCGCGTTCGGATCGAGCAGCATGGCCTTCTCCACCTCGTGCGCGTCGTAGCCGCGGCCGTCCTCGTGGAAGCGGCGGTTGTCGATCGGCTCGTAGAGCGCGGCGCGCCCCATCATGCCCTCTTCAAGGCGACGCTGTCCGGCGGCGAGACGCGCGTTGGCACGGTCGCGCCATTCGTTCAGCGCGTCCTCGCCCGCGGTGTTCGCCACGGAAGCCTCGAAGGCGCCCGGGTTGACGATCGCGGCGAAGCCGGACACGTGGCCGAAGCCGAGCGACGTGGCCAGGCCTGCCTTGACGGAACCGACCTTCAGCGGCTCGCGCAGCCAGACCATGTGGTCGTCGCGCTTGAGCTTCGGGTCGACGCAGTCGAGGGCCGCGTTCGCCGGAACGACGCCGGACTTGAACAGCTGGGTCAGGCCGTTGACCTGGAAGATGCAGGCACCGCCCTTGGCATGGCCGGTGAGCGACTTCTGGGAGATCACGAACAGCGGGTTGCCGTCGGTGCGGCCGATGGCGTGCGCCAGCGTGTTGTGCAGTTCGGACTCGTTCGGGTCGTTGGCGTTGGTGGACGTGTCGTGCTTGGAGACCACGGCGATGTCGTCTGGCGTGACGCCGAGCTTGGCGAGGTCTTGCACGAGCTTGGAGTCCTTGCCTCCCATGCCCGCTGCGAGCGCGCCCAGTCCCGGAGCCGGGATGGAGGTGTGCGCGCCGTCGGCGTAGGAGTGGACGAATCCGACCACGCCGGCGACCGGCAGGCCGAGCTTCAGCGCGATGTCACCGCGCGTCAGCAGGATGGTGCCGCCGCCCTGCGATTCGACGAAGCCGCCGCGACGACGGTCGTTGGCACGGGAGAAGAAGCGCGCGTCGATGCCCTTGGCGTACATCTCCTCGGAGTTGGCGGTGGCGTTCATGTTGCCGAAGCCGATCACGGATTCCACGCCGATGTCGTCGATCGCGCCGGTGACCACGAAGTCGGCCTTGCCGAGGGCGATCTTGTCGGCGCCTTCCTCAAGGGAGACGGCGGCGGTGGCGCAGGCGGAGACCGGCTGGATCATGTTGCCGTAGCCGCCGATGTAGGACTGCATCACGTGTGCCGCGACGACGTTCGGCAGGGCTTCCTGCAGGATGTCGGTCGGAATCTCGTGATTGAGGAAGCGGTCCAGGTACAGCTTCCTCATGGAGGCCATGCCGCCGAAGCCGGTGCCCTGCGTGGAGGCCACCATGGACGGGTGCACGGCTTCGAGGATCTCGGCCGGGGTGAAGCCTGCGGACAGGTAGGCGTCGACCGTGGTGACGATGTTCCACAGGGCGATCTTGTCCACGTCGCCGACCATGGAGGCCGGAATGCCCCACTTGACCGGGTCGAAGCCCTTCGGGAACTGGCCGCCGACGGTGCGGGTCATGGCCGCGCGGCGAGGCACGCGGATCAGGGAGCCGGCGTGGCGGGTGACGTTCCACTCGCCGGATTCGGCGTCGGCCGCGTAGCTGGTGTGGGCTTCGTCGAGCTTGACGTATTCCTCGGCGATCTCACGGGTCGGAACGGAGAAGGTCACATCGTGGTCGAGGAACACCTCGGCCTCCTCCTCGTCGGCACCGTCCTTGTAATCGTTGCCCATGCCCTCTTCGAACGGACGCACGCCGGAGCGGGCCACGACCTCGTCGTGGTAGCGTTCGGCGATGTCCTCTTCGGGCACCAGGTTGCCGTCGGTGTCGTACCAGCCCGGCTTCGGGCTGTCGTTCCAGGTCAGCAGGCCCATGTTCCAAGCCAGTTCGAGCACCGCGCCGGCGGACAGGTCGACCTTGCCGTCGGAGTGGATGCCGAGTTCGGCTTCGAAACGGGTGCGGCCGGAGCCCCACGGGCCCAGCTCGCCGATGGAGACGATGACGATCTCGTCTTCCGGACGGGCGGTGACGTGCTGCCAATCCTTCAGATCGACCTTCGCCTGACGCGGGGCGCGCGGGCTCGGCAGCGCCTTGATCAGCGTTGCCGCAGCGGCACAATCGCCCTGCTTGTCCTCATCGCCGGCTTCGGCGGCAGCGGCCTTGGCCGCGTCCTCCATGGCTTCGGCGCGCAGTGCCTTGATGTCGATCGGCTCGCTGCCGAGGCCGCCGGTCAGGTCCACGTCGAGCGGGGCCTTGACGGCCTGCTCGCGGGATTCCTTGGTGGACAGCTCAAGCAGCTTGACCGCGATTTCGGCGGTGGAGTAGGTCTTCAGGCCGTGACGTTCCACGACTTCGACCAGCGGATCGTTGCCGCCCATCAGGCCGGTGCCACGCACCCAGCCGATCTTCGGGTGGGCGAAGGTGACGCGGCTGGACCACACCTTTTCGGCGCGGGCGCGGTTGACGATCGCGTCGAAGGCGCTCTTGACCTCGCCGTACGCGCCGTCGCCGCCGAAGACGCCACGGTTCGGGGAGCCCGGCAGGATCACATGCAGCTTGTGCTGCACGTCGGTGTCGGCGCCGATCTTCGCGAAGCCGGTGATCGCGCGTTCCACACCCCACAGCATGAGGCGCGCCTGCGATTCGAACAGCTCGCCGGAATCGGCCAACGTGCCGTGCACCGGCGGAGCGGCGAACGGGAAGAACAGGCTTGGCTCGTAGGCGGGCTTCAGGATCGTGGTGGTCGCGCCGGAGGTCTTCTTCTGCACGTTGCCGACCCACGCCACGAGAGCGTCCACGTCACGGTAGCTGGACAGGTTCGCCGGAACGAGCCACAGCTTGGCGTCGCCTGCCGCATGCTCGCGGTAGGTCTGCTTGGCCCATGCCTTCACGCTCTGCCTGAAGCTATGCGAGGTGGCCACGACGGTCGCGCCGCCGGCCAGCAGGCCGTTGACCACCTGCGCGGCGATGGAGTTCGGGGCAACGCCGGTCACGACGGCGATATCGCCTGCGAAGCGGCTTGCTTCGGCGGATTCGTTCGTCTGCTCGAGCGCCTCGCCGGCCACGCGCTTGAACGCGGCGGCAAGCTCGGCGTCAGCGGTCTTGCCCGCATACCATGCGGCTTCGTCGGCGACGGCCTTGCCCAGGCCGATGAAGCTGCCGTCCAGTGCGGAGGCGTCGTTGTTGTAGTAGACGCGGGACAGGTCCTCGCGTGCGGATGCCCAACGGTCGTCGAACAGGATGGCCTTGCGCTCGTCGAAGCGCGGCTCGACCTGCTTCGGCCAGTCGGAGCCGAGCTCGGCTTCGACGGCGGCCACCACGGCGGCGTTCTCGTCGGCGGAATCGTCGGCGACCGGAGCGGTGACGCCCAGCTGGTTCAGCACAAACTTGGCGGTGGAGGCGAGCACGCCGTCGGCACCGGTCACCTTGGCCGCGAACGCGTCCAGGGCTGCGGAATCGACCACGGCGCCGCCGGCTGCGCCACCTGCGCTCGGCATGGCGACGGCCACGCCCTTGTCGGAGGCGACCTTCTGCACGGCAGCGTCGATCAGCGCGTTGGCTGCGGCCGCGTTGGAAGCGGCTTCGGTGCTCAGCGAGGCGAGGTCGCCACCGCGGGAGCTGGCGCCTTCGCGGGTTTCCAGCACAAGGGCTGCGACCACGTGGGAGGCCCAGCCTTCGCCGAGCTGCCAGGTGTCGGTCACGCGCTTGGTGATCTGGCCGAGCTTCACGCCGGCGGCGCCGAACAGGCCGCGCACACGGTCGCGGACGATGTCGGACAGCACCGGACCGAACGCCTTGTAGTTCGGGGCCACCTTGTCGACCAGCGCGCTCAGCGCCTTGACGGTCGCTTCGGCGGCGCCGTCCACGGAAGCCACGCCCAGCTCGGAGCTGATGTCCATGAGCAGCTGGTTACGGCGAGAGGAGACGCCGTTGGTCAGGGTGTCGGTGGTGTCGGATTCGCCGATCTGGTCCGGACGCACCTTCGCCGAATATGCCAGCAGCATGGCGATCGCGTCGGAAGCGTTGAACGGAATATCCGCGACTGCGGCGCCGGACGGAGCGCCGGCAGGTGCGGCCGGTGCGGCGGCAGCCGGGGCTGCGGCGACGGGTGCTGCGGCGACCGCGGCAGGCGCTGCGGCGGCAGCGGCCGGAGCCGAAGCTGCTGCCGGTGCTGCGACGGAATCGTCAGCATCGTCGTCGGCAACGAGGGAATCGGAATCGGTCATGTAGACGCGGCCTTCGTCGCGGCCGACGTTGTAGACGGTCACGTCACGGCCGGCGAACTGCGGCAGGCGCAGCGTCTTGGCGCCGAGGTTGGCGAGCGTCGGAGCGTTGCCGAGACCCACCTCGACGTACTCTTCCACGCCGAGGCCGCCCTGTTCGGCGGAACCGAACAGCAGCGCCTGGGTTTCGATCCAACGCACCGGGGAGGCGAACTGCCAGCTCAGCAGTTCGGTGAGCAGCAGACGGCCGAGCTTCTGGTCGTCCTCGGCGTAGGAATCCCACACCTTCGGATCGTCCAACGCGGCCTTGATGCGCTCGGACGGCACGACCTCGAGGATCTTCGCGGCGAATTCCTTGGTCATCTCGAACGGCACGGCCACCAGGTTCGGAATGTAACGTCCGACCAGACGGCCACGGTAGTCGATGTGCTTCGGCAGCAGCGCGTCAAGCTTGTCGCGGAACTCCGGCACACCCTTGCGCAGCAGCGTGGAATGGAACGGCACGTCGATGCCCGGCACCAGCATGAACGCCGGCTTGCCGCCGTATTCGGCGACGCGACGGGCGGAATCGGCCTTCAGCGCCTTCAGACCGGCGATGGTGCCGGCCACGGCGTACTGCTGTCCGGCAAGGTTGTAGTTGACGATCTCCAGGAACTCGCCGGAAGCCTTCGAAACGGATTCGACGTATTCGCGCACGCCGTCGTCGCCCACACCGAACTGGTTCGGACGCAGCGCGCCCATACGGTAGTTGGAACGGCCCTTCTCGTCACGCGGAATGAGGTGGTGCATGGTGGAGCCACGGTGGAACACCAGCTCCAGCACGGTTTCCAGCGGAATCACGCCTGCGAAGGAGCTCAGCGCGTTGTACTCGCCCAGCGAGTGGCCGGCGAAGTAGGCGGGCCAGATGTCCGCGCCGGCTTCGCGCAGACGAGCGGTCTGGGCGAACGCCACGGTGGCGAGCGCCACCTGCGTGAACTGGGTCAGGTTGAGCAGGCCTTCCGGATGACGGTAGGTCACGCCGTTGGCGGTCAGTTCCTTCGGATTATCACGCACGACGGCGAGGATGGAGAAGCCGAGCTTCTCGCGGGTCACCTTGTCGGCGCGCTCCCACACCTCGCGTGCGGCCGGGGACTTGGCACGCTCGTCGAGCACCATGCCCTGCTTCTGGATGCCCTGGCCCGGGTAGACGAAGGCGGACTTCGGCGCACGCACGATGGCGGTGCCACGGGACACGATATTGCCGTCGATGCGGCTGGTCACTTCCAGCACCATGCCGGCGTGGGCCACACGGCCGACGCGTTCGATGGAGATCTCCACCTCGTCGTCGAGCTGCACCATGCCGTACATGTTGTACGTCCAGCCTGCGATCTCGTAATGCGCGCCCTTCTCGTCGAGCGCCTGCACCGCGTACTGGGCAGTGGCGGACAGCCACATGCCGTGCACGAGCGGCGCGGCGAGACCGGAGACGGCGGCACCGCGATGAGAGGTGTGAATCGGGTTGAAATCGCCGGAAGTACGGGCGAAAGCGGTCATCTCGTGCGGAGCGACGACCTTCACACGACGCAGCAGACGGCGCGGAGTGCTTTCGATTTCGGCTTCGATTCCACCATAGTCGGGCGCTTCCGGCGGCAGCGCGTCGGAGTACGCGCGGCCACGGATGGCGAAACGCTCGGTTTCGTTGGCAAGCAGCGTACCGTCCTGAGCGGTGTGCGTGACGTGGATGGTCACCACACGGCCGGAAGCGGATTCGAAGTAGTCGTCGGCCCAGCTGGTGAGCTCGATGCGCTCGCCGGTGTGCTTCAGCAGCTCGTCCTCGCTCACCTCGAGTTCGATGAGGTGGTCGAGATGCACGGCGTTGAGCAGGCCTTCGATGACCGGGAAGCCGTTGACGTACACGGAGCCGAGGGCCGCGTAGATGGCGGGCCAAGCCGGTCCGACAAGCGCGTCCGGGGCGATGCGGGACGGCACGAGGTCGCTCGGCAGCGCGCCGCCGGTGGCGGCCTCATGGTCGAAACCGAGGTTGGCGGACAGCGTGTAGCCGGTGTGCGCCTGGCCGAACGGGAAGGCGGTCTTGTCGGACACTTCCTCAATCTGCGGCATGGCGGTGAGCTTGTCGCCGGTGATGGCGGTGTTGCCGATGCCCGCGGTGTCGGCGAGCATGCGGTAGACGTGTTCCGGCAGACGGTCGCGGTCCACGACCGGGAACAGGCCGGATTCGTTGCCGTCGACGTTCAGCGGAATGACGATGTCGCGTACGGCGTGCTTGGAGGCGCCGCCGTCCGGATCGTTGTCCCAGAAGGTGTCGAGATGGATGTCGAGGTCGTACTTTTCGACGCTGCCTTCAACGGCCACCTTGCGGATCTCGTAGTTGGCGTCGCCGTTGGCGGTGCCGTACGCCGGGTTGGCCATGAGGTGGCCGACCCAGGAGATGTTCGGGGATTTGCGGATGAATTCCTCGGCGGAGACGGCCGCGCCCAACTGGGCGAAGGCGGTCTTGTCGGCGCTCGCCGATTCGGCGGACACGCGCTTGACCATGGCGGCTTCGAAGCGGCCGAGGATGTCGGCCACCGGCTCGTCCACGGTGGTGATGCCGGCCACGGAGATCGGGCCGGGGATGATGCGCACGGAATCGGCGGAATAGCGGGAGTCCTCGGACTGCCACAGCTGGTCCTGGCCCCACCAACGCAGCAGGTCGTTGTCGATGACCGGCACGAACGGCATCGGCTTCGGATACTCGCGTACGAGCACCGGGAACCATGCCTCGTCCATCGGGGTGACGGTCAGTTTGCCGACCTGCGGGTAGGTTTCGGCAAGCTTGGCGATCGCGGCGTTCGGATCGGCTTCGACGTCGGCGCGGGAAGCGAACAGCGATGCGAATTCGCCGCTTTCCTGCGTGGTGACGCGGGCTTCGATGCGCTGCAGCAGGTGCAGGAAGCGATCGGCGTAGGTTTCGTCCACCCACGGGAAGGAGAGGTCGGCGAAACGCTGGGCCCACTCAAGGTAGGTCATGGTCTTCAGATCGCCGAAATACGGCTTGGCGGTGGCGTTCAGCGCCGCGATGATCTCGTCGCGACGGCTTTCCAGCTCCTCCGGGTGCTTCATGACGCGCACCAGCAGGCGGCCGCAGCGGGCGGAGGAGTTCTCCAGCTCGTAGATGTCGGCGTGCAGGTGGCTCAGACCGGAGGTGACGCCGCCCTTGGCCTGGCCGGACGGCACCCACTGCTCGCCCAGCGGGGCGAACGGATCGTTGCCATCGCCCTTGACCGGAATGCCCGGGGTGTTGACGAGCATCTGCTTGACTTCGGGGCTGGTGTGGGCTTCCTTGGCGGTCATGGCGGCGGTGCCGACAAGCACGCCGTCTACAGGCATGAGCGGACGGCCGTATTCGGCGGCCCATTCGCCGGTGATGTAGTCGGCGCCGCGTTCCGGCGTGCCGATGCCGCCGCCGACCACGAGCACGAGGTTGGCCTGCTCGCGCACTTCGGCGTAGGTGCTCAGCAGCAGATCGTCAAGCGATTCCCAAGAGTGGTGGCCGCCTGCGGAACCGCCTTCGACCTCGATGAGCACCTTGGTTGGCGCGACGGCCTTGGCGATGCGCACCACCTGGCGGATCTGGTCGACGGTGCCCGGCTTGAAGCTCACGTACGGGAAGCCGTCGGCGTTGAGGTTGTGGATGAGTTCCACGGCCTCGTCGAATTCCGGAATGCCTGCGGAGACGACGACGCCGTCGATCGGGGTGCCGCTGGCACGCTTCTTCGGCACGATGCGCTGGGAGCCGAACTGCAGGTTCCACAGGTAGCGGTCCATGAACATGGCGTTGAATTCGACGGTGCGGCCTTCCTCGAGTTCCTCCTCGAGCTTGGCCACGTGACGGTCGAACACGCTGGCGGTGACCTGGCCGCCGCCTGCGAGCTCGGCCCAGTAGCCGGCGTTGGCGGCAGCCGCCACGATCTCCGGCTCCACGGTGGTCGGGGTCATGCCGGCCAGCAGCACCGGAGCCTTGCCGGTAAGTTCGGTGAACGCGGTGCGCACCTTGTCTCCGGCGGACGTGTGGATGATGCTCGGCGCGAAACGCGTCCAGTTCTGGGTGCGTTCCGGCAGGGTCTCAAGCGTGGAGAGCGCGCCGCGATCGGCCACGGTGGAGGCTTCCACCACGCCGACGCCGGTGCCCTGGGCCACGGTGGAGAACAGTTTGCCGACGGTGTTGCCCGGACCGAAGTCCAGCACCCACAGGGCGCTCGGATCAGTGGACTTCATCAGGGCGCGCACGCGGGCGGCCCAATCCACATGGTTGAGCAGCACTTCGGCGGCGAGCTCACGGGCATGGTCGGCGTTGATGCCGCAGGCCTCGGCCCATGCGACGGCCTGGGAGACGGCATCGGCCATCAGCGGGCTGTGGAACGGCAGGGTCACGTCGAGATATTCGAGCGTCGGGCCGAACACGCGGCCGCCACGCACCTTCTCCTCGCGCAGCTTGGCCTGACGCTTGTGTTCCTTGGCGACCTCCACGCCGAATGCGGCCAGGTCCTCCGGATAGCCGGACAACACGTAATGCGTGGCGGAATTGGTGACGGCCACGGCGATCGGGCCACGTGCGCCGTCGACGCGTTCGATCAGCGCGTCCACCTGGGCGCGGGTGATGTCCTTGACGGACAGCATCGGGGTCGCCTCGCCGTGGCGTGCGGCGAGACCGAGCTGGCGTGCCTGACGGGTGCCGGCGACGCCGATCAGCGTTGCGATCGCAAGAATCTCGTCGATCTTGGCTGCGGCTGCGTCGATGGAACCGGCTTCGCAGATCGCCTGCACCATATGCACGGCAAGCACGCCCTGGGAGTGGCCGAGCACCACGACCGGCTTGGCCTGGGCCGGATTGTAGCCGAGTGCGGCGGCGTCGAGCAGCGCGCCCAGCTGGGTCAGCGCGATGCCGGGAACGCTGGCGGAAGCCGCGGCTGCGGCGCCCAGACGTGCCGGGTTCGGTTCGAAGCCGAACAGGTCGACCGGGCGTCCGGTGGTGGCGAGCAGCTCGGCGGACACCGGATACAGCAGCGCCTGCGCGGCGGCCGCATGGGTGTGCAGGGCCTCGTCGAGCGCCGGATTCGCGCTCTGGTCGGCGAGCGCCACCGGCCACGGGGTGGATTGGCCGGCGAAGGCGAGCGCGTGGGGCTCGCTGTTCAGTCGATCAAGAAAAAAGGTGTTCATAATCTTCCTTACTTGTTCCAAAATTTCTTGCGATTGTTGTGGTTGCTTACGTTGGTTACGTCGCGTTGCGTCCGTCACAGCGGCTGGTTGCCGTGGTGTTTGCTGGTTCGGCGCACGCGTTTCTTGCTGGCGAGCAGGCGGAGCGATTCGATGATGGTCTCGCGTGTCTGTTCGGGGTCGATCATGGCGTCGATCTCGCCCATTTCCAGCGAAAGGTTCGCGTTGACGGTGGTGCGTTCGTAGTCGGCGATGTACTTGGCGCGCAGCGCTTCGACGTCCTTGCCGTTGTCTTTGGCTTTCTGCAGGTCCTTGCGGTGGATGATGTTGACCGCGCCGGCCGCGCCGAGCACCGCGATCTGGCTGGATGGCCAGGCGAAGTTCATGTCCGCGCCAATGGATTTAGAGCCCATCACGATGTATGCGCCACCGAAGGCCTTGCGCAGGATGATGGTGACGAGCGGCACCTGCGCGTTGGCGTAGGCGTAGATGACCTTCGCGCCACGGCGGATGATGCCCGCATGTTCCTGTTCGGCGCCCGGCTTGTAGCCCGGGGTGTCCACCAAGGTGACGACCGGCAGGTTGAACGCGTCGCACAAGCGCACGAATCGCGCCACTTTTTCGGATGAGTCGACGTCGAGAATGCCGGCGTTGACGTTCGGCTGGTTGGCCACGATGCCGACGGGATGGCCGTCGATGCAGGCGAAGCCGACCACCGCTGAAGCGGCGAACAGTTCGTGCACCTGCACGAATTCACCGTAGTCCACGATGCAGCGGATCACGTCGAGCACGTCATACGGCTGGCGGTCGTTGTCCGGCACGATGGTGGCGAGGCGTTTGGCCACGTCACGGTCGGCGCGGGTCGCCGCGTACGCGTAGACCGGCGGCTGCTGGTCGGAGTTGGACGGCAGATAGGCGAGCACGGTACGCGCGTAGTCGATTGCATCCGCCTCGTCCTCGCTGAGATAGTGGGCCACGCCGGACGTGGCGTTGTGCACGTAGCCGCCGCCCAGATCGTCCATGCTGATCACTTCGCCGGTGGCCGCTTTGACCACGTCGGGACCGGTGACGAACATGTTGGAATTCTCGCGGGTCATGATGATCAGGTCGGTCAGGGCCGGGCAGTAGACGGCGCCGCCGGCGCAGGGGCCGAGGATCAGCGATAGCTGCGGCACGAAACCGCTGGCGTCGCAGGTTTTGCGGAACAGGTGGCCGTATTCGGTCAACGCGGCCACACCCTCCTGGATGCGCGCGCCACCGGAGTCGATGAGCGCGATAATCGGCACCTTGAGGTCGAGCGCCTTGTCCATCAGATGGCAGATCTTGCGGCCTTCGGCCACGCCAAGCGTGCCGCCTTTGACGGAGAAGTCCTGCGCGTAGACGGCCACTTTGCGGCCGAACACCTCGCCGAAGCCGGTGATGACGGCGGAGCCTGCGCGGCCACCGTTGATGTCGCCGCCGCGGAAACGGCCGATTTCCTCGAAGGAACCGGTATCAAGCAGCAGGTCGAGACGTTCGCGTGCGGTCAGCTTGCCTTTGACGTGCTGGCGACCGCGGGCGTGGTCTTCGGCTTCGGCGGCGAGCTGCGCGGCACGCAGCACGGACGTACGGATCGGCTGCGATTCGCGGGCTTCGGCAGCCGCTTCGTCACCCAGTCGCTCCTGCTGTTCCATGACGACCTTCACGGCCTCTTTGACGGCCGGGCTTGCGATGATGTCGGTCATTTCGCGCCGCCTTCCGTCTTGGTTTCCGTATTACCGTCCGTTGCCGGCTTGCCGTCAGCCGCCTTGGAAGCGCCGTTGACGTCGATGGTCATCAACGTCTCGCCCGCTTCGATGCCTGCCGCCGGGCCGACGAAGATCTTGGTGACGGTGCCCTTGACCGGCGCGTACACGTAGTTCTCCATCTTCATGGATTCGAGCACCACAAGCAGATCACCCTTGGCCACGTCCTGGCCTTCGGCGACGTTGATGCGTGTGACGACCGCCTGCATCGGGCTGGCGATCACACCGGACTGGCCGTCGTTGCCCTGCTGCTTCTTTTCGACGTGGTGCAGGCCCTGTCCGCGCAGCGGCTGGATGGCGCGCTTGGCGTCACGCGCCTTGGCGCCGCCGGTCAGGTTGGCCACGATGTCGTTCGGCACGGTCAGCGACACACGATGGTTGTTGACTTCGATGACGAAGGTTTCGCTGGATTCCTTCTGCTCGGCTTCCTTCGCACCCGAAGCGCCGGCCATGGATGCCGGCTGGCCGCCCTTGGTGGAGGATGCTTCCTTGTTCAGGTACTTGCGTTCCAGCCATTTCGTGCTCACGTCGTAGGCCACGCCATGCTCGGCGGTGAACTCGTCGTCGTTGAAGATCTGCTCGAACAGGCTTGCCGGGGTCGGCACGCCTTGCACCTCAAGTTCCGCGAGCGCGCGGCGTACGCGCGCCACGGCGGCAGCACGGTCGGAGGCGGTGACAACGAGCTTGCCCATCATGGAATCGAACTTCGGGGAGATGGTGTCGCCCTCCACCACACCGGAATCCACGCGGATGCCCGGTCCGGAAGGCCACTTGAGCGAGGTGAGCGTGCCGGAGCTCGGCGCCAGATTCTTCGCCGGATCCTCGCAGGTCAGCCGGAGCTCGAAGCTGTGTCCGCGCAGCGGGTGGTCGACGGTCAGCTCGCCGCCGTTGGCGATGGTGAGCTGCTCACGCACCAGATCGAGGCCGCAGACCTCTTCGCTGACGGTGTGCTCCACCTGCAGACGGGGATTGACCTCCAGGAAATACACCTTGCCCTGTTCGGTCACCATGAATTCGCAGGTGCCAAGTCCTACGTAATCGACCGCGTCGAACAGGCGGCGGGAATAGGTTTCCAGCTGTTCGAGCACGCCGTCGGGAAGGAACGGCGCCGGAGCTTCCTCAACAAGCTTCTGGTTGCGGCGCTGCACGGAGCAGTCGCGGGTGGAATACACGGTGAAATTGCCGTGCGAATCGCGTCCGCACTGCGTTTCGACGTGACGGCCCTTGTCGATGAACCGTTCGACGAAATACTCGTCCAAATCGCCGCCCTGCAGCGCATCGTGGTTCATGTAGAAGCCACGCAGCTCGTCGTCGTTGTGCACGAGCGTGATGCCGCGGCCGCCACCGCCGTCGGTGCGCTTGAGCATCAGCGGATAGCCGTGCGTGTGCGCGAAGTCGAGCAGCAGTCGCATGTCGGAAATCGACTGGGAAATGCCGGGAACCGGCGGCACCTTCGCGAAAGTGGCCACGCGGCGGGCCGTGATCTTGTCGCCCAGGTCGACGAGCGCCTTCGGATTCGGGCCGACCCACGTGGCGCCGGCGTCGAGGACCTTCTGCGCGAAGCTTGCGACTTCGGAAAGGAAGCCATAGCCGGGGTGCACCGCGTCGGCACCGCTGCGCTGCAGGATGTCGATGAGCAGATCCTCGTTGAGATACGTGTCCTTGTAGGTGTCGCCAGACAGCAGATACGCATCATCGGCCATCTGCACGTACTGTGCGTGACGGTCCTGTTCGGCGTAGACCGCGACCGTGGGAATCCCCATCTCACGTGCGGTGCGCACGACTCGAAGCGCGATTTCGCCGCGATTCGCCACCAGTAGTTTGTTGACATTCTTAGGCATAATGTCAAGTTTGGCGGTCGAGGTGTGATTCGACGAACTCGTTTCCCACAAAAGATTCGCGATCTTTTTGTAAGGCTCCACAAACGTTACCGAAACTTAGCAACCCTACGATGGGGAGCATTGATTGACGAAAGACTTATTTTCGTCAGTTTTTGTAGCATCCTGTAGCATCCGCAAAAAAGGGAGGATTCCACCATGCGCAACGCAATCCTGACCATCTCATCCGCGGCCAAAACGGCCACCAGCGGCAAATTCGGCGCCGTTTTGAAGTCCACGCTGTTCGCCGTGCTGCTCGCCGCCGCCTCCATGGCGGGCGCCGTGCCGATTCCGGGCACTCCGGTTCCGATCACCCTGCAGACCTTCGTGGTCATGCTGGCCGCGCTGATGCTGCCGTGGAAGCAGGCGGGCGCCGCGGTGCTCATGTATCTGGCCGCGGGCGCGGCTGGTCTGCCGGTGTTCGCCGGCGGCGCGTCCACCATGGCTTTGGTCGGCCCGAGCGCCGGCTTCCTCATCGGTTTCCTGCCGGCCGCCGTCGTCACCTCGCTGCTCAAGGGCAAGGCGCGTGTCGATTCCCTGAAGCATGTTGTGTTGACCGCCGCACGGTATCTGTTCGCCTGCGTGGCCGGCTGCATCGTGCTTGACTATCTGCTCGGCTTCATCGTGCAGTCCGCCATTACGGGCGTGGCGATGCCGGTGGTGGCCATCGCTTCGATGGGCTTCATTGTGGGCGATTGCATCAAGGCGGTTGTGGCTTCGCTGGTCGCGAGCGGACTGGCAAAGCTGCAGTGACTTTTATCGGCAGCGACTTTTCTGCGGTAGTTTTCTACGACTTTTTGCTGGGAATTTTCAGCTGAGGGTTTTCCGCTGAGAATTTCCGCTGTGATTTCCGGGTTTCTTCGTGATTTCCGGGTTTTGATACAGTCTTCCGTTTTCGCTGTGATTTTCGTTTTCGCTGTGTCCGGTGGGGCCGGCGGATACCAACGTGCGACACGCTCCGGGCCGCTCAGGCCGAGTCTTTACGGTCTTACGTTGGTATCCGCCGGCCCCACCTCGTTTTGGGGGAATGTTGCGTTTGCGGGTGGCGCGGTTTTTGGATATTGCGATTTTGGGAAATGCCGCTTTTCTCGAATATTGCGTTTTTTTGAAACGTACGATTTTCGAAAAAAGCGCTTTACGACTTTATGAGGGATGAGGGTTAGAGAATTATTGGGGTAGGACGCCTACGTCGGCGGTGCGCACGGTGTGCAGGTTGCCGTTGTCGTCTCTGATGGTGAGGGAGGCGTCGGGGTTGAGTTCCAGCGCGGTGCCGCGCAGGGTGGTGCCGTCCACGAAATGCGCCTCGCATGGCTTGCCGAGCGTCCAGCAGACCGGACGCATCTCCTCCATCGCACGCGTGGCCTCACGCTGCGGGTCGGCTTCGAAATCGGCGAGCCTTAATCGCAAACCGTCCACCAGATGGGCCGCGATCATGTCGCGCAATGTCATGGAATCGGGCAGGCCATGCGCGACCAGCTGCAGCGACGTGGCCTTGTCGGTTGGCAGATGGTCTTCGGGGACGGCCAGGTTCAGGCCGATGCCGAAGACAATGCCGACGCGTTCCGTTGCAGCAGCCACATCAGTGGTACCAGTTGTACCGTCCGCGATGGGAGTTGCGGCAAGCGGAACCATTTCGGCGAGCACGCCGCCCAGTTTCTTGCCGTCGACGAAAATGTCGTTCGGCCATTTGAGCACGATGTCCTTGCCGAGCGGGCCGCCGCAATCGCGGATGGCCGCGATAATCGCGTTGCGCGCCTCGCAGCCGGCGATCATCTGCAGCCAGCCGTTGACGGACGTGTCCCGCACAATCGCCGTAGGCACGCTGACCACCAGGGAGACGATGAACGACTCCCCCACCGCGCTGGTCCATTGATGGTCGAGACGGCCACGGCCGGCAGTCTGCTCGTCGGCGCAGATCGCCACGATTTCACGGCCGGTCCAATCGCGTCCATCGCAGCCATCGAGGCCATCTCGGCTGGTCGAGCCGAACAGCGCGCCTTTGCGCACCAATTCGGCGGCGTACGTGTTGGTGGAGCCCACTGAGTCCAGCGCGATCACCTGGTCGGCCGCGACGCAGGTGCGTGGCATGGTCAATGCGGAATCCAATATGGTCGTCATGATTCCTTCTCCTGTCCGTCGAGCTGTCGTCCATCAAGCTGTCGTCCATCGAGATATCGTTCGTCGGCGTCCTGCTTGTCGGACTGCTGTCTGTCGATGCGACGCCCGCCAATACGCCGTTTGCCCGCCGTCGACGTGACAACGTACGACGCCTCGCGTGCGGCAAGCCGCGCGGCACGCGACTCGCGCCAGAACTCCAGGCACAGGAATCCGAACACGAATGCGATCGGAAGCATATGCCGTTCGAAATTGTTGGCCGGTGCGGTGATCATCACACCCATAAGCAGCAGCAACGGCAGATGCCATGACAGCGACCGCCATCGACGCAGCACCACTTCGGCGGCGCCGATCAGCAGTGTCAGCGTGATATACAGGTTGCCGTGCGTCACCCAGCCAAGCACGGGAATCTGTCCCCATTTCTTGGCGAAGCCGGCCACCTGGTTGCGCCACTGGTGGTTGTACAGGTGAATCCATTCGTTGTCGGACTGCACGTAATCGTTGTTCACGTAGTAGTCCATCGACACGTATGGCAGGTCGGTCACGTTGAAGTATCCAAAGCATTCGGCGAAGAGCGCGTCGAGCGCGATCTGAGGATTCGCCTTGACGATCTGCCACCATGCGTCGTTGAAATCCTTCATGTCGTCCTTGGTGACGGTACGCCACTTGTAGCTGACCTTCTTGGACTGGATGCCCGACGATTTCACCGGGTCGGCGTCCTGCTGGAAGTATGATTCGGCCATCTGGTCGAGGTTGAAGACGGGAGCGAGTTTCTTGGCCGCGTCCTCGGGAATGCCCTGCGGATTGTATTTCGCCACGCGGGCGATCTGCTGCAGCTGGATGCCACGGCTTTCGATCGGATCGCCGCCGATGACGGCACCGCTGTTCACCAGATAGACGAGGCCGCCATGGATGAGCACGGTCGGCAGCATCAATGCGACCACGTACGTCTTCCAACGTTTACGGTCGTTGATGATGGCCAGCAGCGCGGCGAACAGAATGATGTACCACGCGTATTTGGCGCTGATCAGCATGACGCAGCTCGACATGAACAGTGCCGCCAAGGAACGTTTGCGCAGTTTCATGGGTTTGCCGTTGATGGTGGGCAGCGCCTTGATATGCGTCATATGCAGCTCATACCACACGCCGAACCACCAGACGAACGCGAACGCGAACAACGGCGATTTGGTCAGTGAGATCGTGGCGAACACCGCCAACGGGCACACCATGAAGAACAGCAGGATCACGAAACGCGTCTTCGCGCCGGCGCGCAGTCTGGACGGACGCGCCACCACACCCGCCTCGGGATGGGTGAAATCGCGCATGTTCCAGCAGTCGTGCCGTTCGGGATGGGAGAAGTCGAACGTGCCGACGCCCAGCCTACGCCACGGCAGATTGAAGAAACGATTGGCGGTGGCGGCGCAGCAGAACGCGGCGAACAGCCATTGTAGCGCGGCCAGCGCCACGATGCCGGCGTCGTTGGAATCGGTGAAATACCGGGAGACCGCGGCGAACGCACCGTAGAAAACGGTCAGCACGATGTTGTGCTGGTCGGTCAGATACGTGGGATTGGCCGGCCACATGTAATGCGCGGTCGGGTAGATGTCCATCGGCACGAATGAGAAGAAGCCGATGTATGGCTGTTTCAGTCCGGTCCACTGGTTCAACGCCCAGCTGAATTCGCGGATCTGGGAGCGGATGTCGGCGCCGTACGCGGCGAGCAGGGTGGTCGGAATCCACAGCCAGCCGATGACGAACAGCAGCATGAGCTTCCACCAGCAGTCGGTGCAACGTGTCAGCTTGCGGCCGATCCAGACGATCACCGCATGGATGGCGCGCCCCGGTCGGCTATGCGCGGCGTCGCTCAGATGGCGCAGCATGATGCCCAATACCGTCGTCGGCGCGCCGGACACCTCCTGACACAGCTTGACGTATCGACGTGAGAAATACGTCGGCAGCACGCGCTCGCCACGGCCGTAACGGACCAGAGACCGCAATATAGCAAACGAAACAACGAAGGCGATCGCCATGTACAGCACGTTGGCCCAGCCGAAGTCGGCGAGTCCGGCGCCAAACCAGTACAGCGGGCCGATGCCGCAGCACCACGCCACCCACAGGCATGCGAGCACGCCCAACGTCCAGCTGAGGAACGTGTCGGCTTTTCCGGCTTTCTTGTTTTCGCTCATAGTCGGCATATTACCGCCACTGCGCGAATGGGGACCGGAACGGTCGGCGAACGTGCGGCAATTCGCAGATACGACGATTAGAATGGACGGTTATGAACTCCGAGCAGGCAGACATCCTCGACCTTTTGTCAGGCCATACCGACGATACGACCATCGAGCGGTTGGCTTTCGAATGCCTGTTGACGAACATGACCGACGATCGTGTGGTCTCCTTGATGAACATTCTCGGATGGCAAGGCGATTTCAACTGTTTTGCGATCGGCGGGGTGCCTTCGGCCAGTCTTGCCTCGACATCCCTCGCCATCCGCAAGGCGGTGCGCGATTTGGGTGGCGAGCATGTGGTCATCGGCACGTACGGCACTTTCCTGCTGGCTTTGGCTTGCCAGATGGGCGCGGTCACGCCGGAGGTGACCTGTACCGCGGTCATGCCGGCGTTCAGCGAGGACGAGCCACTGTATTTGAGCCCGGTCCGTTCCGGTGTGGCGGGGGCTTCGCATGCGTTGCGTGAGACGATGTTCTCGCTGCAGGCGGCTCCGGCGCTGTCCACTCCTTCCCGTCCGCTGCGTGCCGACGAGCTGTTGCCGGAGCGTGCGCTGCTGGGTGATGATTACGCGCGTGAGGAACTGTATCGGAACGTATATCAGGTGCTGCGCGGCGAGAATCCCGATGATCCCACTTATCTGACGGTGTCCACGTTCCTGAAGTATGGCAGTTCGTTGGAGAACACGGCGAAGGAGCTGAATGTGCATCCGAACACCGTGCGCTACCGCTTGAAGCGTGCCGCCGAAACGACCGGCTGGGATGCCACCGATCCGCGCGACGCGTATGTGCTGACGACCGCGCTGGCGATTGGCCGTATGCGCGACCGCTGAGCCGCTGCCCGGGTGGTGTGGCGTCTGGGTACGCCCGTTGCGCCCGTCAATCCGGTCATAAAGTCATGAATCTTTCCGAACATATGAAAAGACCCGCATGCTGCGATTGCAGATACGGGTCTTTTGGTGAAGCTTAGCTTCTGTGCACTCAGGCAACGACCGCCGGATCGACCGGGACACCCGGATTCATCGTGGAGGTGATGGTCGCCTTGGTGACGTAGCGGCCCTTCACGGTGGACGGCTTCAGACGCTTGACTTCGTCGGCCACAGCCTTGAAGTTCTCGTCCAGAGCCTGCTCGGTGAAGGACATCTTGCCGATGAGGAAGCTCAGGTTGCCGTTCTTGTCGACACGGAAGTCAACCTTGCCGCCCTTGATGTCCTTGATGGCCTTGGTGACGTCCATGGTCACGGTGCCGGTCTTCGGGTTCGGCATGAGGCCACGCGGACCGAGCACGCGGCCGAGGCGGCCGACCTTGCCCATCATGTCCGGGGTGGCGACGACGGAATCGAAGTCAAGGAAACCGTCGGCGACCTTCTTCACGAGGTCGTCGTCACCGACGATGTCGGCGCCAGCCTCGAGAGCTTCGGTGGCCTTCGGGCCACGGGCGAAGACGAGGACCTTGGCGGTCTTACCGGTGCCGTTCGGCAGGTTCACGGAACCGCGGACCAGCTGGTCGGCCTTGCGCGGATCCACGTTCAGGCGCAGCACGGCCTCAACGGTCTGGTCGAACTTGTACTCCGGCATGCTCTTGAGGAGAGCGATGGCTTCGTTGGCGGTGTAAAGGTTGTTGCGATCGATCTTCTCAGCCGCTTCGCGATACTTCTTGGAACGCTGTACCATTAGTCCTTCTCCTCTCAGTCGGTAACCGTGATACCCATCGAACGGGCGGTGCCCGCGATGATCTTCATGCCGGCTTCGACGTCGCGTGCGGACAGATCAGCCATCTTGATTTCGGCGATCTCACGGACCTGAGCCTTGGTGACGGAGCCGACCTTGTGGGTCAGCGGGTTCTCGGTACCCTTCTGGATGCCAGCGGCCTTCTTCAGCAGAGCTGCTGCCGGCGGGGTCTTCAGGATGAAGGTGAAGGAACGATCTTCGTAAACGGTGATCTCAACAGGGATGACCTGGCCCATCTTGTCCTGCGTGGCAGCGTTGTACTGCTTGCAGAAGTCCATGATGTTCACGCCATGGGAACCCAGTGCCGGGCCCAGCGGCGGGGCCGGGTTGGCCTTGCCAGCCTGAATCTGGAGCTTGAGAAGCGCCGAGACTTTCTTCTTAGGAGCCATTGTATGGTTCTTCTTTCTGTAGAAGCGGTGGTAGCGGCACCGGAGTAGGTCTCCCGCGTCCGGTTCCTTCCGCAACGTATATTGCTGTGCTGTGCTAGCAGGTGCCGCCGCCTTGTTCAGGCACACGAGACCCTCCAGACACAACTTTTCTATTATGCGATTCCGCCACGACATTGCGCGTATGGCAATACATACAAAGAAACCCCGCCGAAGCGGGGTTCAAAAGAATCACGATTTCAGGTTCCTGAATGGATGTGACGCGTGCGGCAGCAAGGCGCCCAAGCGCAGGCGTACCAAGGTGCGTCAATCTTGGAGCAACGCAGCTAACGCTCCGTCATGCACGTTCAGGCTAATTTTTCAACCTGGTTGAAGCCTAGCTCCACCGGCGTGTCACGGCCGAAGATGGACACGAGCACGGTGAGCTTCTGCGTGGACGGATCCACTTCGGAGACAACCGCGGCCATGGTGGTGAACGGTCCATCGGTGACGGTGACCTGATCGCCAGGAGCATAGGAGACCTCAAGCTTGCGCTTCTTGGCTGCGGCCGGCTTGTCTCCGGCGGCCTTGAGAGCTTCGGAAGCGATCATCGGAGCCATCATGGAGACGACTTCCTTGCGGGTCAGCGGTGCCGGATCCTTGGTCGGGCCGACAAAGCCGGTGACGCCTTCGGTCTCGCGGACGATACGACGGGCGTTCTCATCCGGCAGCATGCGGATCAGCACATAGCCGGGGACACGCACGCGGGTGATGACCTTCTTGCCTTTTTCAGTGTGCTTTTCGACTTCCTCCATCGGCACTTCGACCTGGAAGATCTTGTCTTCCATACCGAAGCTGGCCACGCGGGATTCGACGTTGGTCTTCACGCGCTTCTCATAGCCGGAATAGGTGTGCAGCACATACCACTTGCCTTCAAGCGTGCGCAGGCTCTTGGAGAATTCCTCGACGGCCTTGGCACCGGCATCCTGCTCAGTGTCTTCATCCTCAGTGGTTTCCGCGGTCTGCTCTTCCGGAGCGTCCTGCTCGGACTGGGCCTGCTCATCGGTCGCCTGATCGGCGGCGACGGCCTGGACGGCCTCGCCTTCGGCCGGCAGCGCCTCAACAGCGGCAGCAGCCTCGGTATCAGCCTTGGAAGCCTCGTCGAGGTTGTCGGAAAACACTTCGTCAGTCATGCACTTTCACCTTCAAGTTGTTTATCAGCCGAATATCCACAGGGTCAGCTTGCCCAGACCGTAGTCCATGCCGGTGACCAGTGCCATCAGCAGCAGCACGAAGATAAACACGGCGAGGGACCAGAAGAACAGTTCCTTGCTGGTCGGAGTGACGACCTTGCGGAGTTCGTCGATAATCTGTTTGATGAACAAGCCAATGCGCATGAAGATGTTCGGCTTAATGGCCTTCTCGCTGTTCTTCGCCTTCGCCATAATAATCCTCCGCTGGGCTTGTTGTAAGAAGCTTGGCAGGGAAGGCGGGACTCGAACCCACAACCTACGGTTTTGGAGACCGTTGCGCTACCAATTGCGCCACTTCCCTAGGTGAACTCTGCCGTCTCCACTTGCCGGCGAGGATTCTATGCAAAACCACGCAAGAAGCAGACGGCAAAACCGCCAAGTCGAAATAATAGCGGGTTTTCGCGACTTCGTCCAACCCGATTCACGACGAATCGCAAGAAACCGCTATTTTCCAACGAAAAAAAGATTCGCGCCCGGCATGTCACCGAAGCGCGAATCGCTAAAAATATCGTCTATCAACTGAACTTTCCGTCAGTTGAGCGCGGGGCCGGTCGGCTCAGTCCTCGACCCAACGCTTCATGCGACGCATGCCTTCGACCAGATCGTCGTCGGCAAGCGCGTAGGAGAAGCGCAGGTAGCCGGGAGCGCCGAACGCCTCGCCCGGGACGGCGGCGACATGGCCTTCGTCAAGCAACGCGGCGGCCAGTTCGGACGTGTTGGCGAACGTGGTCTTGTTGGTGCCGAGCGGCTTGTTCAGCAGCGCGGTCACGTCGGCGAACGCGTAGAACGCGCCGGTCGGGGTCGGGCAGTTCACGCCTTCGATGTCGTTCAACGCGGCGACGATGGTCTGGCGGCGCTTGTCGAATGCGGCGCGCATCTCGTAGACGGCGTCCAGGGAGCCGGAGACGGCTTCGATGGCGGCACGCTGGGAGATGTTGTTCACGTTGGAGGTCATGTGGCCCTGCAGTTTGGATGCGGCCTTGGCCACGTCCACGGGGGCGATCATCCAGCCGACGCGCCAGCCCGGCATGGCGTAGGTTTTGGCCACGCCGTTGAGCACGAGCAGCTGGGAGCGCACTTCGGGCACCGCGGCGCCGATGTACGTGGTTTTGGCGCCGTCATAGTTCAAGTGTTCGTAGATTTCGTCGGAGATGACCCACACGTGGTGTTCGATGGCCCACTGCGCGATGGCCTTGACGGTTTCCGGCTTCCACACCGCGCCCGTCGGGTTGTTCGGCGTGTTCACGATGATGGCCTTCGTGTGTTCGGTGCGCGCGGCCTCGATGTCCTCGATGCTCGGCTCGAAGTTGCGGTCGGCGCCGGCGAACACGGTCACGGGCACGCCGCCGGCGAGCTTCACGGCTTCCGGGTAGCTGGTCCAGTACGGGGTGGGGATGATGACCTCGTCGCCCTCGTTGAGCAGAATCTGGAACGATTCGTAGACGGCCTGCTTGCCGCCGTTGGTCACGATGACCTGGCTTGGATCGACTTCGTAGCCGGAGTCGCGCAACGTCTTGTCCGCGATGGCCTGGCGCAGTTCCGGTAGGCCGGCGGTCGGCGTGTAACGGTAGTTTTTCGGGTCCTGCACGGCCGCGGCCGCGGCCGCGACGATCGGTGCGGGAGTTGGGAAATTCGGTTCTCCCGCGCCGAACCCGATGACGTCGATTCCGGCGGCCTTCATTGCCTTCGCCTTGGAATCGACGGCCAGAGTAGCGCTCGGAGTCACGTGATTGATACGGTCGGATAGAGTCTGCCAGTCAGCCATAGTCATGCCTGTAATGCTAGACCTGCCACGCGAAAAACGACAGCCCCACGACACACGTCTATTTCGCCGCGAACGCTTCGCTTGAAGCGAAATCGATGGCCTAACCACACCTTTTGCACTGGCTCAGACCAGTACGAGATTGTCGCGGTGCACCAGCGGATGCGCGTATTCCTCGCCAAGGAAACGCTTGAGCTGGGCCGTATTGCGTCCTAGCATCTGCGGGATCTCCTCGGAGTCGAAGCCGACCAGGCCCTTGGCCAAATGGTTGCCCTGCTCGTCGTCAACCCAGACGGCGTCGCCGGCGGCGAAATCGCCCTTCACTTCCACCACGCCGGCCGCAAGCAGGCTGGCCGCTCCCCCGCGCACCGCCTTGGCCGCGCCGGAATCGGCCACCAGCGCGCCCTGCGGGTGGGAGGCGAAGCCGATCCACAGCCTACGTGACGAACCGCGGTCGTTGATCGGCGCGAACGCGGTGCCGACCGGATCGCCCATCATCGCGGGACCTGCGTTCGACGCGCATGTCAACACCGCGGGAATGCCGGACACCGCGGCGACGCGCGCGGCCTCCATTTTGGTGACCATGCCGCCGGTGCCGACGTTCGAGCCGGTTCCGCCGACCTGAACCTTCGCCAGCGCGTCCTCGACGTTCGGCACATAGGAGATGCGCTTCGAGCCGGGCTCGCTTGGCGGCGCGGTGTACAGCGCGTCCACGTCGGTGAGCAGCACAAGCGCGTCGGCGACGACGATGTTGGCGATGAGCGCGGACAGACGGTCGTTGTCGCCGAACCGGATCTCGTTGGACGCGAGGGAATCGTTTTCATTGATGATCGGCACCGCGCCCAAGTCGAGCAGGCGGTCGAGCGTACGGCGCACGTTGCGGTACTGCTGTGGGGCGATCGTGTCGGAAACGGTGATGAGGATCTGTCCGACACGCAGCCCGTACCGTGCGAAAGCGGCCTCGTACTGGGCCATCAGCAGGCCTTGGCCGACGGCGGCGCACGCCTGCTGGTCGGCTACGTCGGTCGGACGCTTGTCGAAACCGAGCGTGCCGAAACCGGCCGCGATCGCGCCGGAGGAGACCAGCACCACGCGGCCGCCCATCAATCGCACGCGGGCGATGGCCGCCACAAGCGCGTTCAACCGTTGCGGATCCAAGTGGCCGCTCGGCTCGGTCAGCGAGCTGGAGCCCACCTTCACCACGATGGTCTGCGCTTCGGCGATGGCCCTGCGCACTTGCGCTTGCGATGGCGTGTTCATAGTCCCTCCCGGTACCGTTACCGGCTATTGAAAAACCCGCCGACATGCCATCGGCACATCAGCGGGCTTCGTTGGATGGTTCTATTGTTCCACATCCTCGTCGTCGGCGGTCTCGCCACGTCCAAAAAGACTGGTTTCGTCGTGACGGTCGTCGTCCACGGAAGGATCGGCCCAGTGTCCTGCCTTGCGTTCGGCCATCATGGCTTCGCGCACGGCCTGACGGGCGTCCATCATCTCGTGGTACTGGCGACGGCGTTCCGTGTTGGAACGACGCTGCGCACGACCATCCGATTCCTGCAGTCGCAGGTCGACGCCGCGTGCGCCCAACTGGGTGCCGTCGAGCATTTCCGCGCCGGCCGCGATGGTCGGATCCCAATCGAATTCCACGGCACGGTCGCCACGGCCGATGCGCACTTCGTCGCCCGGCTTGGCGCCCTTGTGTCGCAGCTCGTCTTCGACGCCCAGCTTGGCCAGACGGTCGGCAAGGTAGCCGACGGCCTCGTCATTATCGAAGTTGGTCTGCATGACCCAGCGTTCCGGCTTGGTGCCGAGCACCTCGTACCAGACTTCGCCGTTGCCGTTCTCCTTGCGTTCCACGGTGAAGTCGAGCGCGTTGCCGCCTTCGTCGTTACGGCGACGGCGATTGCGCGGCTCCTCGAGCGGCTTGATGACCACGCGGGCCTCTTCCTCGGCCTGCTCGCGTTTGGCGACTTCCGCGCGCATGTTGGTCACGAGGTCGGCCAGCGCCCAGTTGAGTTCCTTCAGACCCTCGTGGGAGGCGGTGGAGATGATGTAGACCTTGAGGCCGAGCTTTTCGAATTCCGGCTTGACGAATTCGGCGAGTTCCTTGGCTTCCGGCACATCCACCTTGTTGAGGATGATGATGCGCGGACGTTCGGGGATCGGAATCGCGCCGAGCGGCAGTTCGAGCTTGCCGGCGTATTCGGCGAGCTCGTGTTCGAGCGCCTGGTAGTCGCTCATCGGGTCGCGGCCGGGTTCGAGGGTGGCGCAATCGATGACGTGGGCGATGATTTCGGTGCGTTCGATGTGGCGCAGGAATTCGAGGCCGAGGCCCTTGCCCTGGGATGCGCCCGGAATCAGGCCCGGCACGTCGGCGATGGTGTAGCGCATGTCGCCGGCCACCACTACGCCGAGGTTCGGCACGAGCGTGGTGAACGGATAATCGGCGATCTTCGGTTTGGCGGAGCTCATCGCCGCGATCAGGCTCGACTTGCCTGCGGACGGAAAGCCCACCAGCGCCACGTCGGCGATGGACTTGAGTTCGAGGATGACGTCGCGTTCCTCGCCCGGCTCGCCCAGCAGTGCGAAGCCCGGCGCACGACGGGTGCGATTGGCCAGCGCCGCATTGCCGAGACCACCGTTGCCGCCCGCGGCCACGACGAACTTGTCTCCCGCGTGACGCAGGTCGGCAAGCTGCTCGCCCGGATGCTTCGGCTTGCCCTGCGGTCCCTTGGCTTCGAACACGACCGTGCCCACCGGGACGGGCAGAATCAGGTCGGCGCCCTTCGAACCGTCCTTCGTGTCGCCCAGGCCCATGGTGCCGCTTTCCGCCTCGCGATGGGGCATGAAACGGTAGTCGAGCAGGCTGTTGGCGTTCGAATCGGCCATGAAGATCACAGAACCGCCGTCGCCGCCGTTACCGCCGTTCGGGCCGGCCAACGGCTTGTACTTCTCCCTACGGATGCCGGCGGAACCATTGCCGCCGTCGCCGCCCTTCACATGGACGGTCACTCGATCCACAAAATCACTCATGTATCTACCTTACATAGCAGAAAGACCGCGTCCATAACGGGCGCGGTCTTTCATCAAAAAGCGTTATTTGCGCGTGTCTCAGGCGGCAATCACGTCGACGACCTTGCGGTCACGACGCACGCCGAACTTCACACTGCCGTCCTTGAGGGCGAACAGGGTGTGGTCCTTGCCCATGCCGACGTTCTCGCCCGGGTGGAACTTGGTGCCACGCTGACGAACGATGATGTTGCCGGCCACGACGGCTTCGCCGCCAAACTTCTTCACACCGAGGTATTGCGCGTTTGAATCGCGACCGTTGCGCGAGCTGGACGCGCCCTTCTTATGTGCCATGTCTGTTCCTTTCGGTCCTTGACTCTAACCCTACGCGAATCAGGCGATCGCCGTGATCTTGACGAGAGTCAGCTGCTGGCGATGGCCCTTGCGACGAGCAACGCCGGTCTTGTTCTTGTACTTCATGATGCTGATCTTCGGGCCCTTGGCCTCATCGTTGACAACCTCAGCCTTGACACTGATGTTGGCGAGATCCTTGGCGTTGACGGTGACCTTGTCACCATCCACAACGAGAGCGACCGGGAATTCCACGGTGTCGCCCTTCTTGGCGTCGAGACGGTTGACGAGGATGACGTCACCGACCTCGACCTTTTCCTGATGGCCGCCGGCCTTCACAATAGCGTACATATCCGTTCCTTTATTAACTTGGAAAGCTTACTGCCCGGCACGTTCGAGCCTCGCGGCCAGACACCAGCAATCTAATCTACACATACCCGCGTACAACCGCAAGTCTGCTCCCGGCGTGTCAGGTTGACATACCGGGATTTTCCTTTATTCTTCTTGTTCTTCCTCGCCCAGGTCCGCATTGTTGGCGGCCACGGCTGCCGCCGCGATCTGCGCGAGTTTGGCCTTCACGTCCGGCGAGGAGCCCTTCGGCACCTGCACGTCCGTGCCATGGCCATGCTTGTTGGTCTTGACGAACGGATCGCCGCCCTTCAGGGCGTACGGATCGTCGTAATCCGCCGAAACGGTCGGTTCGTCATGGAGGATGAAGCCGCGGCCCTTGCAGGTCGGGCATTCCTCGGAGAACGCCTCCACCAGACCCTGGCCGATGCGCTTGCGCGTCATCTGCACCAGTCCCAGCGAGGTGACTTCGGCCACCTGATGCTTGGTGCGGTCGCGCGCCAGGCACTCCACCAGTCGGCGGAGCACCAAATCCCTGTTGGCCGGCATGACCATGTCGACGAAGTCGATCATCACCATGCCGCCGATGTCGCGCAGACGAAGCTGTCGCGCGATCTCTTCGGCCGCTTCGAGGTTGCAACGGGTCACCGTTTCCTCGAGGCTCTTGCCGCGGCCGATGAAACGGCCCGTGTTCACGTCGATGGTGGTCATGGCCTCGGTGCGGTCGATGACGATCGAACCGCCGGACGGCAGGTAGACCTGACGTTCCATGCCCTTACGCAACTGGGAGTCGATCTGCCACTTGTCGAACACGTCCTTGCCGTCATATTCGGCCGGATCCCACTTCTCGAGCTTGTCTTTCAGGTCGGGGGCCATCGTGTCGAGGTATTCCTCGATACGCTCGTACACGCGGTCGCCTTCCACGATCATCTTGGAGAAGTCGTCGTTGAAGATGTCGCGCACCACGCGGATGGCCACGTCCGGCTCGCCTTGCAACAGCTTCGGACGCTTGCCGTGCAGGAACTCGTCGCGCTTAGCGGTGATGCGTTCCCACTGGCGCACCAGGTTCTCGAGATCCTTGGTGATGGCCTCTTCGGAAGCGCCTTCGGCCGCGGTTCGGATGATCACGCCCATATCCTTCGGCGCGATCTTCGACACGATGTTCTTCAGGCGGGCGCGCTCACGCTCGCTCAGCTTGCGGCTCACGCCGGTCATGCCGCCGGACGGCACCAGCACGAGGAAACGGCCGGCCAAGGTGACCTGCGAGGTAAGCCTTGCGCCCTTGTGGCCGATCGGATCCTTGGTTACCTGCACCAGCACCGGATCGCCCGACTTGAACGCCAGTTCGATACGACGCGGCTGGCCTTCCAGACGTGCGGAATCCCAGTTCACCTCGCCGGCGTACAGCACGCCGTTGCGGGCCTGTCCGATGTCCACGAACGCGGCCTCCATGCTCGGCAGCACGTTCTGCACGCGGCCAAGATAGATGTTGCCGACGGTGGCCACTTCCTGGATGTCGGACACGTAATGCTCGACGAGCACATTGTCTTCGATCACGGAGATCTGGGTGTGGCGCTCACGTTCGCGCACCACCATCAGACGCTCGACGTGTTCGCGACGGGCCAGGAAGTCCTGCTCCATGAGCTGGTTCTGACGGCTGCGTTCACGACGGTTGTCGCGGCGGCGCTGCTTCTTGGCTTCCAGACGGGTGGATCCTTCGACGTCGGTGATCTCGTCGATGTACTGCTGCTTGCGGGAGCGACGGGACATCGTCTCGTCCGATTCCTCGGCCTTCGACCCTCCACGGCGGCGGCGACGGCGACGGGTCACCGTGCCCTCTTCCTCATCGTCATCCTCATGACGGCGACGGGATTCGCGTTCGGAGGTCTGCTGCTCGTCGGCTTCCTCATGGTTGCCGCGTCCGCGACGGCGGCGACGGGTGCGCGTCGGCTGCTCGTCGTCATCATCGTTTCCATTGCGGGACTCGTCATCGATCGGCGCATACGTGATGCCATCGAGGACCAGGTCCTCCTCGATCTGCTCCACTTCGGCAGCGGCGCGACGTTCCTGCGCGTTCAGACGACGGGAACGACGGGAGCGGCGGGAATCGCCATGCTCATCGTCTTCGGCGTCGTTGTTGCGGTCATTGCCGTCATCACGGCCGCGACCGTCATTCGAAGCGTCCGTGCGGTCCGTGTCGGCCGTGTCGTGGCTGCGACGGCGGCGGCGACGAGTCGGACGGTCATCGTCGCGGTCATCACGGCTGTCACGGGCATCGTCCGAACCTCTGCGGCCCGTATCGTCAGCATCGTCATCGTCGGACGATCCGCGGCCCGCGGGGGCGGCCGGCAGAATCGGCTCCTGGAACAGCAGCGACGTCATCGGACGCGGATTATGACGCGTCTCATGGCCTTCCGGCAGCGCGCTGACGGCGTCGAGCGCACGGTCTTCGGATGATTCGTCACGATTGTCACGATTGCCACGATTGCCGTAATCGTCACGATCGTCACGATCGTCACGGTCATCACGCGGCTCGTCGCTGATACGGCGACGGCGACGCGACGGGCGATCATCCTCGTCCTGCACGTCCACAGAGGAACGACGGCGACGGCGCGGACGTTCGTCACGCATCTCATCGTCGTCATCGTAACGGGTCACGCGACGACGACGCGGACGCGACGGCTCGGCGTCATCGGCATCATTGAAATCGGCGGAATCACGCGCAGGCTGGACAGGCTCAAGCTTCGGTTCCTCAAACAAGGGGGCTTTGGCATGCTCCTCGACCTTCAGCTCCAAAGACGCGCCCGCGGCACCTACGCCACGCACCACGCGGCGACCTCCACGACGGCGGCGCGGAGCCGGATCGGCAGACACAGAACCCGCACTGCTTGCCGCATTATTGGTTGAATTATCGGATGACACAACAGCCTCGACCTGATCGAGGCCCTCATTGGTAGTAGGCACAACGCTCCTCGGCAACGCGCTGCAATCGCATCGCCTTCACTCAAGCCCCAACGGTTCTCACACCACGCTCTCACCGTGGCCGCGCATCATGGCGCCCGTAGGAAGCAACTTCCGTCAAAAGTCTTCATCATGCGACGGCGGACACCTGCGCTCGCGACTCACAGAACATTCACGCGAGGGGATCAACGCCATCGGATGCGTCGGCGGTCTTGCAGAACCACCGTCTATAAGTATGACACAAAAAACAACGGAGCGTGACAGGACGGGAAATTTATTCCCCCTACACGCTCCGTTTTCCAATGATTCGCGTTGACACGCCGTGAATGAACGTGCGCCGGCATAGTGGTTCAGCAGCGGTTCAACGGTGGACCAATAGTGGTTCTGCGGCAAGCCCGCGGCAGCGAATTACCGGCGATTCAACGGCAGCTCAGCAACGACTCAACGGCGATTCAACGCAGCCAGTCCTCCAGCAGGTCGGCCATGAGCAGCAGATCGGTCTCCGGCAGCTGCTCGTCCTGCTTGTGAGCCAGCAGCGGGCTACCCGCGCCGAGATTCACGGCCGGAATGCCCAGAATCGCGAAACGCGCCACATCCGTCCAACCCAGCTTGGCAAGCGGGTCACGACCGGTACGTTCCTTGACAAGCGATACCAGCGATTGGGCAAGCGGCGAATTGAGGCCCGGACGTGCGCTCGGCGATTCGTCCTTCATCTCGATGCCGAAGCCTTCGAACACGCCACCAGTGGCCTGATGCTCGCCGTTGCCGAGTTTCGCGCCCGCATCCGCGCCGATCATCAGCGCCTTCGCCTCGGCGAGCGACTTGTCCGGCGCGAACCGGTAGTTGACGTGCACACGGCACTCGTCGGGAATCACATTGGTACCCTTGCCGCCGGAAATCAGCGTGGCGTTCAGGCCCTCCTGATAGGTCAGGCCATCTACTTCGATGGCGCGGTTCTCATGTGCGTTCAAACGGTTCAGAATCTCGGCCGCCGCGTGGATCGCATTCTTGCCCATCCAGGCGCGGGCCGAATGCGCGGCAACGCCGTGCGTGATCACGTCGAATCGCATCGTGCCGTTGCAGCCGCCCTCGATGCCGCAATCGGTCGGCTCGCCGATGATCGCGAAATCGCCGGTGATCCAATCCGGATGCGACTCGACCACCTTGCGCAGGCCGTTCTTCTCGGCCGCGACTTCCTCATGGTCGTAAAACACGTACGTCAAATCGTATTTCGCATCCGTCAGCGTGGCCGCCAGATACAGCATGACCGCGTCGGAACCCTTCATATCGGTGGCGCCACGACCCCAGATCACACGCTCATGCTCATGACCGGCCGCCACATCCTCGCGAATCAGCGGATCGCCCGGCTGAAGCCATTTCGGCGGGAAATTGTCGATCACCGGCACCGTGTCGAGATGGCCGGCAAGAATCACGCGGCGCTCGCGGCCGAAATCGGTGGATGCCACCAATGTGTCGCCGTGCCTGCGCACCGTCAGATGCGGCTGTTTTTTCAGGAACACCTCGACGGCGTCCGTCAACGGGCCTTCGTCATCGCTGACGGAATAGCAGCCCATGATCTGCCTCATCAGCTCGTTCAACTGCTCCTGTTTGCTGGCGGAAGCGGAAAATCCAATCGTAAGTTCGCTCATGCCGTCCATTATCCGGCAAAAGCCGGTGACAATCGCATTTCGGGCGTGCTTTTGAGACGGTCGGCCATGCTGTCGTGCGCTTGGTGACACACTAGGTAGCGGTCCGAGGCAACGGCCGCAGCGAAAAGGAGAGTGCAATGCCGGGTCTGTTAAGCGCGATGGAAGGTTTCTGCGTCATCGGCATCGTCATCGCCACCGGCTATGTGGCCGCGCGCATGCGCATCGGCGGGCCGACCGCGCAGATGGTGCTCAACAGGTTCAGCTTCTTCGTGTCGAGCCCGTGCCTGATGTTCGCCATCCTGTCCAAGGAGAAGATCTTCGAGATCTTCCACTCCTCCATCGTCGTGGCGTTCTTCTCGGCCGTGCTGGTGGGTGTGGTCTTTCTGATTCTCAATCGGCTGTTCTTCCATATGAAGGCCGCGGACGCCACCATCGGCGCGCTGAATTCGCTGTATCTCAATTCCAACAACATCGGCCTGCCGATCGCCACGTACATTCTGGGCAATCCGGCGCTTGTCGCACCGATTCTGGTCATGCAGCAGGCGGTGTTCACGCCGATCGGCCTGACCGTGCTCGACGTGACCACCAAAGGCAAGGTCTCCGCGAAGGAGATTCTGAAACAGCCGTTGCATCAGCCGCTGCTCATCGGCTCGCTGCTGGGCATCGCCGTGTCCGCGATTTCCGCGAAAGTCGGCTTTTTCGTGATTCCGAGCTGCATTTACGACCCGATCAACATGATCGGCAATTCCGCCGTACCGATGATTCTGATGGCGTTCGGCATGTCCTTGCACGGCACAAAGCCGCTGCAGGACAAGTCGAATATTCCGGCGGTGTTCACGGTGGCCGTGCTGAAGAACATCGTGATGCCGATCATCGCGTTCCTGCTGTCGTATTTCGTGATGGGCTTCCGTGGCGCCACGCTGTACGCATGCGTGGTGCTCGCCGCATTGCCGACCGGGCAGAACGTCTACAACTACGCGGCGCGGTACAACGTGGGTCTGTCGTTCGCACGCGACGGCATTCTGTTCTCGACGCTGTCATCGCCGATTTTCATCGCAATCATCGCGGTGCTCCTCGGCTGACCTCGCCAGTCCTCGCCGCGGTATCCACGACCGCCGCGGCGAGGCC
>OLNN01000239.1_pt1 | contig 64405 bp, 59 predicted proteins | sample 1672141 | NCBI WGS metagenome assembly OLNN01 (sample SAMEA3136652, study PRJEB25190) | human gut metagenome | biome: human gut; feature: human-associated habitat; material: faeces | place: Austria | collected 2013
GATGAGGTGGAGGCTTCTGTATGCGCTATTTTCGCAACTCGTTCTTGAATTGGCGATAACCGAAGGATCTAATGAGGCTCCGTGTTATTTAGTGTGTAGAAAGATATCGTCAACTGCAAATATTCTCCCTGCAAGGAATGTGTCTTCCGCTATGACTTATGACCGCTTATTGCGTCAGTCGTTTACATTTCCAGTCATCAGCGACTATGCGCATCTCTATTCACGGGACGTGCCTTCCCGTGAATAGAGACCGCGCCGGGCTTCAGTGCGAGATATTGTTGACTCCAGTCTCAAATTCTCTCAGACGGCTCCGCCTCGCTCCGCTGTCAACGCGTCTTCGTCTTTGGTACTTTGCTCCGCAAAGAAACCTCCGCTTGCCATTCCGGCTCATAAGGACAGGCATCTTCACTCCGTCCTACGGTCGTCGCACTGTCGCCGGTCGCCACCATCCTCCCACCCATAGAGGACTGATGAACGCACGGTGATTATCCCGTGGCACTCGCTTCATTTATCGCCGAGGGCAGGAATGTTGTCGGCTTCGATTATCTTCCCCTCCCGGAATGTGTCTGTCGCAATGGCTTTTAACCGCTCATTCCGTCAGTCGCTTGCCTCCCCAACATCGCCGACTCCGAGCATCGCTGTTCACGGGTCGTGCCTCCCTGTGAATAGCGACCGCTTCGGCTCTCAGGTCGAGAGATTGTCGCCTCCGTCTACATTCTCGCTTCCTCCCGACACCGCTCCTGCGTCACGGTGTCGGGTCGCTGCCATTACGCCTACATCAATAAACTCTCTTTGACGGCTCCGCTTCTCTCCGCTGTCAACCCGACACCTCAGCTTGCTTTTCCGAGCCGTCGATGCCGAGATGCTGCGCTCCTTCCTCCAATCGCACGGTAGCCATACTGACAGCCGAGTTCTCCCACCCACAAGGAGTAGAAGCCGACAACATTCCAAGCCCACGGCCTTCTTCCGTTATCCGTCTGCGACGCTGACCTCGCCCCGCGCCCCGATGGGCGGTGCGCCGACTGACAACTTCGCTCCGGCAGCAGTGTCAACCACTGCGTCAACTCCGGGCAGCCTGCGGCTCACGGCGAGGGAGGGCCGGCTTACTGTCTGCGGTGCAAGCTCCTCGACAGAAAGCCTGTCGCTCCATTGCATTACACGACACCCTCCATTCGCCGTTTGCCCCGAGTGGACTCCGTTCCTTTGCCCCTGCCTACCTCCGCTTCGCGCCCTGTGTCATCACCGCCCATCGCCAACGTTCAGCCCCTCGTCTTGATAAATGTATCTGCGCCGAGGGAGAGCGGAGTGCTGCCGTATACGCGAAAATCCGTAAACTGGATTTTCACGCACAAGGATGCGATTTTACCGCCCGTTCTGCATATTCCGCGAGGGCGTAAGGCTCGGAACGCACACGAGCACAGCGCAATGGGGGCTCTCCGAGGGCAAACAGGGGGCGAAAATCGTCCCCTGCACCCCTTAAATCGCTCATTCTTCGCTCTTTGCAAATTTCAACTCAGGGAATAAGTTGACTTTGCTTGAAAAATCACGTTAAAAAGTGTTTAACTGTGTTTGAGGCGCAATCTTGCATAGCGATTTTACCGCACAATCGGGTCGGCTCTCTGCATATTCCGAGAGGGCGCAAGGGGTTGGAACGAAAACGAGCGACAGCGCGGTGGGGGATGTGCAAAGCCCCTACGGGGGCAAGCCCCCGTAACCCCCAACTCCCTCATTCTTCAGTCGTTACACATTTCAAGCCACTACAAATTGGAGAAATTTGTAGAATAGGACCCTTGAAATATGTCCAATTTGCCTGAAAGTCAAATTTTTAAAGCTTGATTTCGATAGGACCCGACCGGCTTCTGCCGCCCATCAAAATCAAGGTCGGACCGTTCCTTCCCGACGCCCTCCCTCTCGCAATTGCGCAATTATAACACAACACTGAACAGCAGTACGAGGAACACCATTTGAGTTTGGCATCCCTCGTGAAATTTTTAATTGAAGATGTGATTATATTGTTATTCCAGCTTGCTTGCAGAGAAAGAAAAATGTACCTATTCCGATGCGACGTGTTGATCGCAAGAGGTTGTTAAATTTTCGGTCGCAATCGGTTTGATTGTAGCTGCTATTCATCGAGCTGACCAGATGAAACCATTGCCGTCCCGTTTCGCCAAGCGAGGATAGTGAGGCACCCACCTTCATCCAATCATCATAGTTGATCGTAAGGTCGATATGGCACTGCTGTATCTCCCGACAACATGCTGCGACTTTTTCCTCGGTTTCGCTTTCAGAAAAGGAATTGTGAAAATTGAAAGGTGGCTTAGGGGGCTCGTAGACACCTGCGAATGGTTTGGCGTTAAGATTGATATATTGGTGCAGGTCGTAACTTTGGCAGCGTAAGCGACACACATCGCCACATGCTTTATCGACATTGATGTTCATATCGGCAAACACTTTTACCAGTTTGTCAAAGTGTGCTTTATGCCGATGCGGATATTTCAGAGGGATTATCACGAAGTATCCTCTCCCGCTTACGGAGTGCGCGGCGTACATTACTTCGTCAATCTTGCTCAGCACATCTTCGATTAAAGTATCAAAGTTGCTGATATGCTGATTGTCTTTGCCGTCGATATCTACGCATATCAACCCGCTGTGTTGTTTTAAGTTCTCGGCAGACCGGACAGGATAGAAGACTCCGCTGATGGTTGCCTGGGGTAGTGACAGCTTGATTTGCTTGCGTCGCTCGGGGTCTTTGCACGACCTCAGCGTATTTATAGCCCCGATATTGACATTGAACAGGAAGTCGTAGAACGACATCACCCTGCCAAAGCGGTCGCGGACACCGCGATAGACACTGATTTTTATGTTGTGTAAATTTATCATACGATTGATATATTGGAGGTTAAGGTTAATTATAGCATAAAAGCAGTGATTTTCAGGTAGATGACTATTAACTTCTTCTTAACCTCGCAATCTGCGTTCTCTTATAAAATCGAGAGCGCCGGGGTTAAGATAAGGTTAAGACAGTTCCAATTGATACATAGTGTGTTATCGGGGAATTAACCTTAACCTCATTTTGCCTTCATCACTTTGCAGATATATGCCGGCGCTTTATTGATAAGTGTAGCTAAGGCATTTTGCGATACCGAGGGATAACGACGCATAAACTCACGCAATATTTCTGCATTGGTCAACCCATTGGCCGGTTTTACCTCAGAAGGCGCCGTGAGTCTTTCGTACACTATAATGGCCATTCGCTCGAAGTATGCCATGCACCGAATAGCATATTCCATGGTATTCTCGCGGATGGTATAGTAATCGTCACGCGAACCTTTCTCTTCGGCGACTTCAAGAGCGTGAACCGCTCCGGCTAATCGAAGAACATGGATTTGCAACTTGCTATAGATAGAGCGTTCATAGTCGGTTCTCGCTTTATCTTTCTTAATCTGCAATTCGTTGTAGTACTGATTGTAGAGTGTATCGGCTTCTTTGCCAAGACGTACTTCACCATCTGTGGTGCGGAACAGGGTGCGATGCACGTTCCCTTCACCGTGATAAATATTCTCGTAGAGCATTCTCACTATTGCGCTCCATTTATCTTCAATCTCCTGCGGTAACGTATCATGGTTACGCTGAGGATATTCGATATTTTCTGCGATGCAGAACAAGAAGCGCTGGTTCAGGCCATTGGTCATGAATAACTCGCTACCGAAAGTTGCCCGAAGCATACCGGTCTGTAAATCCCCAAGCACATTGCAGAACGGATTTTTGATGAGCATAGTGAAGCTGCCCTTGCGGTCAACCTTGATGTCATCGCAGTCAAACAGGCGAAGCATCTTCGATATCGGTGCAGTTCCGCCATTCTGGTACTGATTTCGGGAGTCGAACATTCCTTTCATCTCAGGACAAATAAGAATGGTACCGCGTTTATTACCGGCGACACCGTTAACGTCACTGTAATCATTGTTCATATACAGGATTTCGCTTCGACGTTCATCAGTACAGTCATCCAGGACGATTGACGGACACTTCGGTTCATCATCAGTGCGCTCCTTAACTGGCACAGCTTTCCAGTCATCGTGCTGCTCCTTGTACGCTTTGTACAATTCAGCATCAATCTGGCGCAGAGGCTTCGTTACCAATTTTATCGGGAAAGTCTTGTTACTTCCGCTGGGAGCAACAAAGACGAACCAGAGCACCGGCATATTGGGATATTTGCCTTCGTTGACCTTTATCTTCTTGCCTACTGCAGTCGATGCTGTAGCCAACACTGCCGCAGTAACGAACTCCATAGGGCAGTGATAGATTTGGCACACACTTTCGATATACAATCTGACAGTGGGAGGTAAACCGTCGATAGGCAGTTCGATGCCAGTATTCAGCGATAGCTTCTTGTCCGGTTTAACGATTACTTTATTTTCATCCATGGCATTCTGATTTTGTGGATGTTGAGCAAACGCATTTTGCTCTAAGGCGAATTGACGGGGTGAAGGACTCATTGTTGACTCCTTTCTGAGCAAGAGTGATACTGATTTCATTGAGGCTTTCAACGGGCAGACCTTGTGACACCATTTCAGCTATGGCCATTTCAGCTATGGCATTGATTATGCCAGATGCATAGGCGTAAACATCAGTGTTGGTAAACTCTTCGTTTTCCTCGATGTTCTTGCTCTTGTAATTTATGGTAATCTCTACTCTTTTCATAATTAGCGACGTTTGATGCGGTGAGACTTAAGGTAATTGTCCAGGTCGCTGCGAAGAACATATATCTTGCGACCGGTCTGAGAGAAAGGAATGACGCCCTGGTCTCGGTAGTTTTGCCAGGTCTTTGACGAAACACCGAGAATCTTTCGCGCTTCCTCCGACGTGAGCCATTCATCTGCAGGCTTCGATGCTGCACCCTGAACATCGGCAGCCCGATGAACCACTTCCATGATTTCGTCAAGCGTTTCCTGCGGCAGTACCACCATAGTTACGCCGCCTTTGGATTGATTATTCTGAGATAACATAATGTTGAAATCGTAGACAGAATTACGAAACCGCAACTTCACGCTTTACGTCCTGTTCTACGGTTGCAAAGTTATCTCAGTGCAAAACAGCTTTATGGAAACATCGTCTGGAAAGAAATATTGGGAAATTCCCAGCGAAAATTTCCTTAGAGATTTTCCATAAAATGTCAAAAATTTTGTTATGGGAGTAGATACAAAAACGGCGCTCACAGATAATCATGAACGCCGTTGTTGTTTCTACAGTTTTGTCAATGAATATAGTTCCGTAAGACCTTTTTATCAAGATCCTTTCTAGTTTCAGTTTTAATCAGATATTTGATTTTGTCCACAATATCTTTTCTGCAATAGGCCGAGCTAAAATCATCAATTTCTGATGACGGCACATATCCGAAGTGTATTGCTAATTTGAATAGGAATATATATCTGTCCGTGACAGACATCCCTTCAGGCCACCATATTGCATTATCTGCAAGATAGTAAAACAAGCCCAGTTTCTGATCACTTTGGAAAGAAGCCAGAGTATTCTCCAATTCATGTTCGATGCTTTTCACCGTCTCGTTATCGGTATTCATTACCGGAATATACTCACCGGTTTCATCAAAACGTCCCTCAACTTCTCCCATTTGGAAATCAAAATGTCTAATGTGAGGGGTAGCCATCACTATCATATCAGCCAATATCTTCGCCGCAGGTTTGCCTATTGCTGTCTTGCGGGTTCTGATGTTTACAGACTTGATAATAAAGCGACCACCATCTCTCATGAGCCGATAAACATTCATAAGCTCCTGAAGAGATTCGCACAACTCAATATCTGCTATTTTGTATGGATTTTCGTTTTTATACCATTCCCCAATATTCCTACTCAAAGCGAATTGTTCGAAGACAAACAGGGAATTGAAGCGTTCACCGTATCTATCAAGCACTGCTTGACGAGCCGCAGTTTTCTCATCCTGAAACTCATCAATAAATAATCTCATTAATTTCAATCCCAGCGGATTATTCGTTGTCGGCATTTCTTCAACTTCCTGTGTCAATACCTCAGCATAGTCGTCGGGATAGTATTTACTCAAAATATCATTATCGCGATTATAAAGACCGAGTACATAGTCGAAATCTTTCTTCATGTATTGACTTACCGATGGCATAGAACGAAGATAACTCATAAATCTGGCTCTACCAATATGGTCGGTAAGAAAATTTTCCAACTCATATAAGGCTATAGCCGAAGGACCTTGATACTCATATCCGGCATTTTTCAGCAATTCCAAATCAATGTCGGTACTTTCAGCCATGCGATAGAAAGCTTTAATATCAAGGTCTACAATTTGGGCAAACAAATCATCCAAACTTCCGTTGAAGTCTGATGCCTTCCATTCTGCCGGTATTACTATGCCGTAGCCTTTCTTTTCTTCTTTATTCATGATTTACAGCAGTGTATTTCTGATTCGGATGGTTGCGCATCTCGGGGATGGTGAAACGTACGCTTCCATCTGAAAGCAATGGGGGCAAGACTTTATTCCTAATATGACTTACGGTTCTTTGCAACAATAATGCAAGTTCCTCAATGGAAAACGGCCTAATTGTGCATAACTCAATGGTCAATGCCTCAAGCGTGCTTAATGGAACTCTTTTGCCCAAAGAGTTTATTTTCAGACTTATTTCTTTGGGCAAAGTGGCTAAAATTGAGGTTGCATCCTTAGGAACTGAGGTTGCATCCTTAGGGACTGAGGTTGCATTATTAGATACAGGGGTTGCATTATTAGGAGCGGAGGTTGCATTATTAGATATAGAGGTTGCTCCATTGGCCGCATACATTTCATTCAACTCCACCGATGGAGTATAGTAAGTATTCCGACCTTGTCCATTCATCTTCAATAGACCGAGAGTTTCGAGCCTCTTCAGCGAAGCACTGGCTTCACGAGCCGAGACACCGGAGAGCTGGCGATAAGTAATATTGTCAATAGCTCCTACCTCTCGTAAAAAGATAATTGCGGTCTTTTGAGCATCATTCAATTCTGCTAAAAGTCTGTTTGAGGCAAGCCAACGAACATCTTCTTCCGGCATGAAGTGATGCAGAAGGATACGAGTTGTAAATGTGTTACGTCCGAGGTCTGAATCAAACGTGGGCGGCATCATACCGGCCTCCTTCATCAAGCGGCGCATGGTGCTGATACCTGTGCCTTTTGCCTCGGCAAGTTTAGTCTCGTGGAAAATAGAGCCTATAGTTGGATTGCGCATTTCTGACCCTGGCTCACCGAGTGTTTCTGCCGGTTTAAGCGAAAAACCGGGATTGATTATTTCTATACGATTTGAATATCTGATAATCTGTATAGGTCTATGCACCCGAAGGGACTGATGCACTAAGGCGTTGACAATTGCCTCGCGCAAAGCATCCTCAGGAATACTCAGCGGACGTCTGGCCTGCAAGCTGCCTGCCGGTATAGAGAAACCTCTTGGCAGGTCGTCGGCTACTGCGTTAAACGCACGATTAACCATCAGCAACAACGGGCCTCGCATGTCAATCGACTGGAAACGATTGTATGGGTCCTCAACCCATTTCGTACCGGTAACACGGATATAGTCTACTCTGACAGCCGGCATCTCACGCCGTAGAGACATCTGCTTTCCAAATACCAATAAACCGGTATTTGTCAGCTTCCAACAGCCATCCTTTGCCTTCTTGACAGCCTTGAGGGCACGAAGCATCTCAATGTCGGGCAATTTCAATTCTTCTGCATCAGGATCGACCTTTGCCCGCAGCTCACGGTAAATTCTCACTGCGTTCTCATCAAGGTCCTCCAAATTGGTATCCTCAGCGATAGCGGTGTCGAAGTTGTCTGCCTCGGTGTAGAATACATGCAAATCTTCCTCAGTGCATCGCTGGTCGGTAGAACCAATTCTTCTCCAGGCACCGCGAGGTAATCCCTCGTTCTTGAAATACAACGGCTTATTTTTGAAATCGAGTTCAGGAACCTCTACGACAATTACGCGCTTCCCATCAACTGACTCAACCGTCACAACAGGCCGAACAGGATGATTGAACATTGATGCGCACTGCGAGGACAAATCCTTTTGAAGTTTGTCTGAGTCTTCAACTCCGGTCACTTCGTATGGTCTTGCAGAGTCGAATGTCTCGGAAACGCCAATTAATATCGTACCACCATCCAAATCCGGCTCATTGGAGAATGCACAAATTGTTTCAAGTACACTCCTATCAATTTTGTTGGTGCACTGTTTGGCTTCAATCTTGACATGCTCATCAAGTTCGTTCAGCTCACTTATATAATTGGTCGCTTTATTCATAGAAGTTCGGAGTATTTAATATACAAAGTTAGTGATAATTTGGGAATTATCAGTTATCACTTATTGATTGCAGTAATAACAGCCATTATCTGTTCGGGCGTCATATCTTTGAGTAGAGCGATCGCTTGTTCCTCTTTCGATATACCTTCGATGGCTTCTTTCGGTTGGGATTTCTCTTTCTTGGCAAAAAGATTACGCAGAGTGGTGTCCGTGCGAGCAGTGCTGAAACTACCCATGTAGCGTTCAGTCGTGGCAAGGTTGCTGTGGCCGAGAATATCTTTGATGGCAGCACTTTCAGCACCGGCCTCTTGTGCGATGTGTGCGAATGCGTGACGACTCATGTGCATTGTGAGGTTGGTTGTGACTTCTGCCTTCTCTGCGATTTTCTTCAGGTACTTGTTTATAAGAGCATTCTTTGCCGACACCTGCTGATAGAGACGATGACGCATCTCGGGGGTCATTGTGTCCTTGTCTGCCAATGTGATGAACTTCGCATAGTCAGCTTTGCTGTCCAACAATGGGAATATATAATCTTCCGGCTTGACATCATCTGTATGATAATACCCCAGTATTTCCAGCGCTTGGTCAACAAGGACGAGGTCTCTATCCTTATGATTTTTGTCCATCTGATAGTGGAGGCGCCCGGACTCGGTGATGTTGCGCCATCTCAGTTGTATAAGGTCAGCGGCACGTATGCCTGCACAGTAGTAACTGAACAGGAAGTAATTCTTGACGTGCCAAATGAGCGTACCCTGCTCCAGTTCAAGAGCGATGATGCGGTCCATTTCTGCCGGTTCCAACTTTTCCTTTACGGTCTTTACTCCTTTGTACTTGAAGACGAGGAAAGGATCTCTTGACGGTTCCATTATACCGGCCTCAATAGCACGATGAACGAGAGTTCGCAAAATATTCAGCTGCACCTCAATGGTATTTGGGTGCAACAGCTTTTCCGGGTCGCGTTCATTCTTCCACTTATGAAGGAAGTTGTCGAAGCGCGTCACGAAATCCACTGTCAGATCATCTACTGTAATATCATGCATCCTGCGCTTCTTGCAGAAAGCGTCCAGCTTATTGCATAAGCCGCAATACTTACGCCAGTTACGCCACCCTCCGTTCTCTTTTATCATTTCCGTTCGCTCCTTGGCAAACTGTAAGAACGATGGCGACACATACTCCGTACTCATTCCCTTTGTGACTTTAGCAGAGGAAACTTCGCCATCTTTATCCAATTCTTTATATGTCTCTTTCGCTCTATTAAGGATGTCCGCGAGCTGCGCGTTCAGCGCCTTTGAGTCAACGACGCTTGCTCTAATCCAATTTTCACCACGGCATTTTGGGTTGAAGTCCCCAGGCTTATCCAGTTCTATCGGGGTCTTTATTCTCTTTCGTTTACCGGCAACCGTAACGCACAACATCAGCATATATTTCTTGTTGCGATTCGGCTTATTTGATAATTCAAAACGGAATGTTGCCATATTATTCGTTGTTTTTGAAGGTGAAATTGAAGACTAAAGCATCTCCTTCTGCAAAGTTACAACAAAAAATTTTACTGGCAAAACAACTGGCAATTTTCTTACTTTTTAATACTTTCAACGAAATTGAAATTCACAATTGTATTTCGTAATTAATTGTAGAACAGGGTATTTATAAATGTAGTTCAATGTAGCCAATTGTAATATTTGTAGTTCTGTTCTGGGCACCCATAACGACCGTAAGTGATTGATTTTCAACACTTACGGTTTTTTAATGCAAATTTTTGTCAACCATTTGTCAACCGAGCTCAAAATTAGCCTCGATTTTACCCTGCTAAATCGAGGTGAATTGGGTCGCATGAACCGATTTTGAATTATTTAACAATTTTTTAATAAAGTGGAGTTGACAAGTAACTATTCAACGAATCGGCAATAGAGGTGGCCTTGGTCGATAATTCAATTTAATCAACTGAATATCATAAAATTAATAGCGGTTTTATTTGCGTATATCAAATAAAACCGCTATCTTTGTATCCGTGAAACAGCAGGTTAACGACATAAATTCGACTTTGACCGGACTATTGTCCGAGCTTAAGGAGCTGCGGGGAACGATTGACTCCCAACACTCCGAAATATGCTCGCTTAACCGCAATATAGACAAACTGCTGAAAGAAAACCGTGAGCTGCGCAAGCGGCTGGAGAAATACGAAAGCCCCCCAAAGGACTCCGGCAATAGCAGTACGCCGCCATCGAAAGAGCCAGTCAAATCAGAAATAGAACGTCGGACAAAGTCGTTGAGGAAGAAGTCGGGCAAGTCCGTTGGCGGTCAACCGGGCCATGAAGGGACGACCCGCAAAATGGAGGAGATTCCCGATGAGATTGAATGTATCTCATCGCACTTTTGCACGCAGTGCGGCAGAGACCTGTCAGATATTGATGGCGAGCTTGACTATGTCACTCAAGAGATAGACCTGCCGCAGATACGCCCCATCTGTCGTGAGCGCAGATTTTATAAAAAGGTCTGCTCCTGCGGTTGTTGCAACCGTGATTATGCTCCGCGCAAGAGAGGCGGTAACGCCATAACCTTCGGCAAGAACATCCGTGCGGTTGCAACATATCTGAGCGTGGTGCAGTGTATGCCTTATGAGCGGCTGCAGTCGTTGTTTGAGACAATGTTCAATGTCAGAATCAGTCAGGGAACGCTGGCCAATATCGTCCGTGAGATACTTGAAAAATCACGCCCTGCCATTGACTTGATAGAACGCATGATCAGGGAATCCGCAATAGTGGGCTTCGATGAATCGGGATGTTACACCGATGGGAAACTCAACTGGTCATGGATTGCGCAGACAACGTATCTGACTCTCGTGTTCCGGGGAGCGGGACGCGGGGCGAAAGTGCTTGAGGATCGCTTCGGTGACTCACTGAAGAATATGGTTGCCGTGACAGACCGCCATAGCGCATACTTCGCCATCGACTTCCTCAACAATCAGATATGTCTGGCTCATCTGCTGAGGAATCTCGAATATATCAACGATATAGACAAAGAACAGACATGGGCGAAGGAGGTTCAGACGCTATTGCGCGAAGCTATCCATCTGCGAAACGAAAAGCCCTCCGATATAATCCACAAAGAGAGCTGGCTCACCCGACTTGATGATTTGCTCAAACGGAACCTTGACAATCTGCGAAAAGAGTTCAATGAGCTGAAACGGGGAATTATAAAATGTCGGGACTACATCTTCAACTTCCTTGAGAATCCGGCAATACCATCGGACAACAACGGCTCCGAGCGCGGAATCCGAAAACTCAAGGTCAAACAGAAAATATCAGGTTGCTTCCGTTCCGATACCGGCGCCGATGCCTTCCACGCTCTCCATTCCATTGCCGACACGGCATGGAAAAACGGACAATCCCCTCTTGATGCCATCCTTGCTCTCGTCTGATAAAGGCGAGCCATTCCGGCATATCGGTTCTTTGGCTGAATAGTTACCACCTTGTAGTGTCGAACCTGTGTCCCTTTGACGTGGCACAGAGGCAGAATTTGCCGTCTTTGTGGGTGAATTTTAACGAAATTTTGGCCATAACTTGATCTTTACGATCCAACAACTTCGATTATGGCAATGCACTGCACATTTCTCATGCACAAGCTACTGCCATCATGTGAAAATAGAGGTTTGCGTCGAACAACCGTATAGTACGAATTATTCAGAAATCTCTGATATTCACTCAGATATGAGAAAGGAGAACTGAAGTATGAATTTCAATTCTCCTTTAGTTGCCTTGGAAGGATTCGAACCCTCACAGGCGGAACCAGAATCCGACGTGCTACCATTACACCACAAGGCAAGGTGTCTGTCATTTACCTCTCTCGGTTATTGACGGTGCAAAGGTAGGTGGATTTTTTGAGTTGACCAAATATTTCGGCAACTTTTTTATCAATTTTTTTCATTTACACGCATCAATAGCTGTCAAAGCCAAAGTGTAGGCGCCGATAGCGATTGCACGGGATGCACCGAGACGACTGATACACACTCCTGTGCGTTTCATCGGATCGTAGCTGACTGTCAGCTCTGTTCCATAAACCTTCAGCGGATGTGCATTCCCTTTGACGAATCTTTCGAATTCCAATTCGTCGTCGAGGTCAAAAACTTCCATCTGAACTCGCTGTAAGGTGTTCCCGTCGATCATACGAATCTTTTCGCGCATTTCTTTCAGCAAAGCCGGCATTATCAGATGAGCGGAACCTGTAAGGCCGCCACCTAACACAACCAGAGAGTCGGTCAGTGTCACGGCTGTGGCAATAGCGTCACCTGCAACTTCGCCAAAGCGTCGGAACGACTCGCGTGCCGCATCGAGGTCACCTTTGCGTCGTCCGTCGGCAATTTCTCCTATCTCTTTCGGCGTTAATGCCGAATTGTCGCCTGAAAGGCGTGAGTATTCGCGTGTGACTGCTCGGATTGAGCAAAAATCTTCGGTCATCAGGCTGTGATCGTATTTATAAGGCAGACAGAATGTCTCTACACAACTGTTATTCCCGATATTGAGCTGTCCGTTAACGACCGACCCTATTCCGAACCCTGTTCCGAAAGTGTAGCCCAAAAGATTGCGGTAATGTCGCTCGCTGCCGTATTCTGCCACTCGGCGATTGATGTCGACAAGCCGCCCGGCTGTCGCCTCGCCAAAGGCAAACAAATCGCCGTCGTTATTGATAAACACCGGTAGTCCGAAAACACTCTCAAGGTAAGGCCCGAGCGCTACTCCGTCGCGGAATGAGGGGAAATTCGGCAGGAAACCTCCAACGATGCCATTGGCATAGTCTGCCGGGCCGGGAAATGAGAAAGATATCGCAACCGGCTTTTCAGGCAGTCCGTTGATAATCTCTCGGAATCCATTGACAAGTTGTCCAAGACAGCGATCGAGGTCACCGGCACAAGATGGCAGTGTAAGCGGTTCTGTAATATATTCGCACCCGCGCATGGCTCCGAACACAAAGTTAGTACCGCCAGCGTCAAGCGTAACTACAATACGTTTGTCTTTCTTATACATAATAATTATTGGTTCTTTCCCGCAAAGTTACAAAAAGAGGCCACAATGCCAAAAGCGAAAAGCTATCGCGCAATTTTTCGCGGTGTTCAAACGTTTTTTATAGGATGAAACCAGACTTGTTCAATATCGATATAGAATCTCCGATGCCTGAAAAGGGCTCACTGCTCATCGCCGAACCTTTTCTGCGCGAAACCTTCTTCAATCATGCCGTAATAGCAATGATCGATTGTGAAGAAGGCCGCGGCTCGATGGGTGTCGTGCTCAACCGTTCTACAGGCCATACACTCGACACGCTCGCCGAAGGCATCTCACGTAAAGTTCCGGTTTTCTGCGGCGGCCCGATGTCCACCGACCGACTTTTCTACATCCACACCCTCGGCGATATTATTCCCGGAGCGTCATCTATCGTTGACGATCTGTTTGTCGGAGGCGATTTTTCAGCTATGCGCGGTTATGTCGAAGCAGGCTACCCCATTGAAGGTCATATACGCTTCTTCATCGGCTATAGCGGATGGGACGAAGGGCAGCTCCGCGATGAAATGGGCAACCATGTCTGGGCAGCTTCTCCTATGCCGTCCGACAAAAGCTCGCTGCTGACGGGTGCCGACGACACAATGTGGCACCGCACAGTGCGCGCCCTCGGCACCCCCTACCGCAACTGGCTCTATCATCCGAGCAATCCCTCGATGAATTAATCGGCCGGCTTAATCGCCCGTTTGGGAAGAAAATGATGCAGAAGCAGGAAACCACACAGACCTGCAAGCAGCGAACCGGCGACAATTCCGAGCTTCGCCTCGTTCAGCAATTCGATATCCGAAGGCGATCCGCTTCCGAATGTCAGGCCGGCAATAAACAGCGACACCGTAAAGCCGATTCCGCAGAGAACAGCTGTCGAGGCCATCATTTTCCAGTTGCAGCCATCCGGCATTGGCGCGAGGTGAAGTTTTACAGTCAGCCAAGCCATCCCTAAAATCCCGACCGATTTACCGATAACCAGACTAAGTATTATCGCGAGTGAAATTCCTCCGACTATCGACGATGCTTCGAGGTCGAGAAGAAAAATACCGGTATTGGCGAAAGCGAACAGGGGCACAATCAGCATATTTACAATCGGGTGCAGCGAATCTTCAAGGTCCTGAAGCGGAGAGATAACTTTGTCAGAAGCGCTCTCGACCTGTTTAAGCCAATCCATTTGGTCGTTTGTCAGAATTGTGCGCCGTGTCAGCATCTCATCATTCTCACTGTTGAATCGTCCGATTGCCGAACGCATTTTCTTAATATACATTTTCGGAGCATAAACCGGCTTAGCGGGCACGCAGAATGCGACCAGCACACCCGCAATTGTCGGATGAACTCCGGAATTGAGAAACAGGAACCATACTGCTGCCCCAATCGTCAGATAAAACGCTTTAGTGCGGATTCCGAATGTCGACCCCAACAGCATCAAGGCGAAACCGCCAAACGCATATAACAAATATGTAAGTTCTATATGGTTGGAATAGAAAACCGCGATAACAACAATTCCGCCTATGTCGTCGACGACAGCAAGTGTAGTCAAGAAAATCTTCAGAGCAACCGGCACCCGGCTCCCCAACAACGCCAGAACTCCGAGCGAGAATGCAATATCTGTAGCCATAGGTATGGCGGCGCCATCGGCATAGTCAGAACCGTAAGAAAGCAACAAAAAGATAACGACGGGAACCGCCATTCCTCCTATAGCACCCATAATGGGCAACAAAGCCTGGCGGAACGATGCAAGCTCTCCGACAAGAATCTCTCGTTTTATCTCCAGCCCGATGCTGAAAAAGAAAACAGCCATAAGAGCATCGTTTATAAACTCAAGCAGTGTCATCGGACGTCCCGAATGGCTGAAAACATTGAACTCGCCAACCTGAAGGCGCACACTTTGCTCCCAAAATCCCGCATAGAAATCTCTAACTACAGGCAGATTGGCCGCTACAAGCGCCAGAACGGTAGCGATAAACAACATATTACCACCTGAAACATATCGCCGGAGTGTTTGTGCGGCAGCATAAAACACACTTCCGGAATCTTCTTTTGTGATGTGATTGTCAATACCCGACATAGTGAATTAACTTTGTTAAATATATAACAAGAACCTTATCACAAATGTTGGTAAGACAAAAGACTACAGTACGCCACGGCAAAAACACCTATATGACCGCTTCGATAAAAAGCTGACAGCATGAACGTTACATAAATTAAACTTTATAATGTTCCAATCTGTTATTATTAACAGAACGAAAATTATAAAATTATTAGTAATTTTGCCGTCGGAACCTAACAAATAGATGCAAACTGAACTAAATAAATAGAGAAATTATGAACACAGAAACAATCGGACAGAATGCCGGCATTGTTTGGGAAGCCCTGAACCTCGGCGAAGCCCTCGGGACCAAACAGCTTAAAAAAATGACTAAGCTGAAAGACAAAGAGCTCTATGCTGCTCTGGGATGGCTTGCCCGCGAAGGAAAAATCAACTTCCAGGAGGCCGAAGACGCAAAAGAACTCATCATCTCGCTTTTATAAAGAACTGAATCGGCTTCTACAACCGACGCAGCCGAAAACCTTACAGCAGCGGCCGACAGATCTGTCGTCTTTCGAGGATGACATTGCCGGCCGCTGATATTTTGTAAAAATTATGTTATCTTTGCCCCTGTGAAAGCTCAGGTTACAATCAGCACGGGAAGTAATGCCGTAGTAAAGACTCTTGAGGACTCGCCCCGAATCCTCAACTGCCGCGTAAAAGGGAATTTTCGCATAAAGGGCATACGCACCACCAATCCTGTGGCCGTCGGCGATATTGTCGAGGTCCAGGAAACCGGCGACGACTACAACTATATCACAGCTATCGAACCTCGCCGGAATTATATAATCCGACGGGCAAGCAATCTCTCCAAAGAGAGCCATATCATAGCGGCGAATCTCGACAGAGCGATGCTGATCGTCACTCTGGCCCACCCTACCACTTCTACAACTTTTATCGACCGCTTTCTGGCCACGGCAGAAGCCTACAGAGTTCCTGTCACTATCGTCATAAACAAAATCGACCTGCTCGACGAAGACGGACGCGAGCTTCAGAAAGCTGTTGAATATCTTTATAACTCGATTGGCTACGACACAATAGCCGTGTCAGCAAAAACAGGCGAAGGAATCGACAGACTCCGCGAAATGCTTATCGGACATATAACACTTTTTAGCGGTAACAGCGGAGTCGGCAAGACAACGCTTATCAACGACCTGATTCCGGGACTCGGACTGCGTACAGGAGCAATCTCTGTCATCCACGACACGGGTATGCACACAACGACATTCAGCGAGATGTTCGATATTCCGGGGCATCCCGATTCACATATTATCGACACTCCCGGAGTGAAGGGCTTCGGCACGATCGACTTCGACGTTCATGAAGTAGCCCATTATTTCCCTGAGATTTTCGAGACGGGCCGCGGATGTCGCTACAGCAACTGCACCCACACCCATGAACCCGGCTGCGCCGTCCGCGAAGCTCTCGAAGAAAACCGCATAGCCCAAAGCCGGTTCAACTCATATCTCAGCATACTCGAAGATACGACTCCAGACAAATATAGAAAACCTTACTAATAGTTTAGCAAAATGTCAGAAAAGCCACGTATTCTCGTATCCGGCGGAACAGGTTACATAGGCTCCCACACTGTTGTGGAGCTTCAGAAAGCAGGCTATCGCGTTGTCATAATCGACAACCTCAGCAACAGCAACATCGGCGTCGTCGACGGCATCGAAAAAATAACCGGCGTACGCCCCGAATTTGTCGAGGGCGACTGCAACGATATCGAAACCCTCCGCAAGCTCTTCCGAGACTATCCGGGAGTCAAAGGCATAATCAACTTCGCAGCGAGCAAGGCCGTTGGAGAAAGCGTCCACAAACCCATACTATACTACCGCAACAATCTCGCCACGCTGCTCAATCTTCTCGACCTCATGCCGGAGTTCGGAGTAAAAGGATTTGTTTTCAGTTCGTCATGCACCGTCTACGGCGAGCCCGACGAGAATCCTGTCACCGAATCAACCCCCGTCAAGAAAGCGACATCGCCTTACGGCAACACAAAGAAAATTTCGGAAGACATAATAACCGATGTCGTAGCATCGGGCGCTCCGATCAAAAGCGTCATTCTGAGATATTTCAACCCCGTCGGCGCCCATCCTTCGGCTGAGATCGGAGAACTTCCCAACGGAATACCCAACAACCTCATCCCCTATCTGACGCAGACCGCAATGGGAATCCGCGAAGAACTGAAAGTGTTCGGAAGCGACTACGACACCCCCGACGGAACCTGCATCCGCGACTTTATCGACGTTGTCGACCTCGCCAAAGCCCATGTTATCGCAATCGAGCGGATGTTATCCGACAAATCCGACTCGAATATCGAGATTTTCAACCTCGGGACAGGCCGCGGTCTCAGCGTTCTCGAGCTCATCAATGCTTTTGAGAGCGCCACAGGCGTTAAGGTTCCCCACTCCATGGCTCCGCGCCGCGAAGGTGACATTGAAAAAGTGTGGGCCAATCCTTCACGGGCCAACAACGTTCTCGGATGGAAAGCCGACACCCCGATCGAAGATACCATGCGCAACGCCTGGCGCTGGCAGCAGCGTCTGCGCGAACGCGGAATCATGTAAGCAGCTTCTGCATCAATACAGCATCTACATACCCCCCGGAGCGTCGCAGCCAGTCGCAGCGACGCTCCGTCGCTTTATACCCGGCCGACGTAAAAAGTCCGAGGCTCGCCGCATTGTCGGCGGCGACAAGAGCCCATATCTGGTGCATCCCGTGATGACCGGCAAGCCAACCGGCTGCTATATCCAGAGCTCGTTTAGCATATCCGCTTCCGCGAAACTCTCCACCTATCAGAATTCCCACCCCGACCCGGCTGTTTAGCAGATCATAGCCGAAGAAATCGATGATCCCGAGTGTCGCGCCGTCACTGCGGCGTCGGATCATAAACCTCGCCTGCCCCTCGACCGCCAGGAATCCGCCTCCGTTGTCAATGAGAGCCGACAATGAAGCCCGCGACAGAGGCCCGGCATTATCGCCTGCGCCCCAAAGCGAAGGATCGTTCTCCCATTCGAACATCCGGTCGAGATCTGAGGGTTCGGGAGCTGAGATAGCTATTATGTCGTCACCAAACGTCATTTTGCAAAACTGTCGCTGAAAAGAGTGCGGTTGATAAGCGAGCGGCCAAGAGTAATCTCGTCGGTATACTCGATCTCATTGCCGACCGAAACGCCGCGGGCAAGCTGAGTAATCTTCAGGTCGGGAAATCCCGACAGCTGACGGTATATATAATAATTGGTGGTATCCCCCTCCATCGTGGCGCTCAAAGCAAGAATCACCTCATCGACTCCGCCTGCTTCAACCCGCTCTATCAATGATGCGATCTCAAGACTGTCGGGCCCTACACCATCCATCGGCGAGATAACGCCGCCAAGAACATGATACAGCCCGCGGTACTGGCCGGTATTCTCGAAACTCATGACATCCTTCACCGTCTCGACCACACAGACCGTGGTCGCATCGCGCCTTTGATCGCCGCAGATAGCACAAGTGGCTGACTCCGAGATATTGTGGCAGACCTTGCAATACGTGATGCCGTTTCTGAGATCGATTATCGAATTGCCGAGACTTAACGCGCGTTCCGACGGCTGACGCAACAGATGAAGCGCGAGCCTAAGCGCCGTCTTACGCCCTACTCCCGGCAACCGCGACAGCTCTGTCACGGCTCTTTCAAGCAAAGGCGACTGAAATTCCTGTTCTATCATGCCGCAAAATTAGCGATTTTATTTTTAGGGCTGTTGCTTTTTTGTCTATGTTTGACTTTTTGGTTACTTTTGCAGCCTGAAAAAAACTACTTAATATCTGACATGGAAATTGTCAATACCGTAGCCGCGCTCCGCGAGACGCTCCGGAATCGGCGCACCGCCGGCGGCACTGTGGGATTAGTACCCACTATGGGGGCTCTGCATCAGGGCCACCTTTCGTTGGTTGAACGCGCACGCCGCGACAACGCCACCGTCGTTGTCAGTGTATTTGTCAACCCCACACAGTTCAACAACGCCAACGATCTGGCAACATACCCCCGCACCGAAGAGGCCGACTGCCGTCTTCTCGACGAAGCCGGTGTCGACATAGCCTTCGTGCCTTCTGTCGATGAAATATATCCCGAAGGCAACGACACCCGCGTTTTCGACCTCGGCCCCGTGGCCGAAGTGATGGAAGGAGCAATGCGCCCCGGCCATTTCAACGGCGTAGCTCAGGTTGTCAGCAAACTCTTCGCGATGGTCAATCCAGACCGGGCTTATTTCGGAGAAAAAGACTTCCAGCAGATCGCTGTCATACGCCGTATGATCGAAATCCTTGGCCATGGCCCTGAAATCGTTCCGGTTGAGATATGCCGTGCCGACGACGGACTTGCCCTGTCAAGCCGCAATGTGCGTCTTTCCGCCCATGGTCGCGAGATAGCACCCGAAATAAACCGTATTCTGTGCCTCAGCCGTGAATGGGCACGCGAAGCTTCGGTCGCGGAAGTGGAAAAGCGTGTTATCGAAGCCATCAACGCCGTGTCGCCCGGCGAAATGAAAGTAGAATATTACACAATAGTCGATCCCGTGACAATGCAGCACGTCGACAGCTGGGTTGACGACGCCCGCGGCTGTGCAACAGTCTACGTCGGCGATGTCAGGTTAATCGACAATGTAAAATACTGAAACAATGCAGATAGAAGTTCTCAAGTCGAAACTCCACCGCGTCAGAGTAACTGAGGCAAACCTCGAATATATAGGCAGCATAACCATCGACGAAGATCTGATGGACGCCGCGAATATCGTCGCCGGCGAACATGTTTATATCGTCGACAACAATAACGGCGAGCGATTCGAGACATACGCCATAGCCGGCGAACGAGGCTCGGGCATGATATGTCTCAACGGTGCTGCCGCCCGCAAGGTTCTTCCGGGCGATATCATAATTATCATGACCTATGCCCTCATGACGCCCGAAGAAGCGCGCTCGTTCAAGCCGGCAATCGTATTTCCCGACTCCGAAACAAACCTTCTGCCGAAATAAATCCCACTATACCCCATGTTTGAGAATCTAAGCGAAAGACTTGAACGCAGTTTCAAGATACTCAAAGGCCAGGGCCGCATAACCGAAATAAATGTTGCCGAGACGCTCAAAGACGTCAGACGCGCATTGCTCGAAGCCGACGTAAACTATAAGGTAGCCAAGAATTTCACCGATACAGTCAAGGCTAAAGCTCTCGGACAGAACGTGCTGACAGCCATCAAGCCGAGCGAGCTGATGGTGAAGATTGTCCACGACGAACTTGCATCGTTGATGGGTAGCGAGGCCGCCGACCTGAATCTGTCAGGCAATCCCGCGGTTATTCTTATGAGCGGACTGCAGGGTTCAGGTAAGACAACCATGTCGGGCAAGCTTGCCCGTAAGCTCAAGAGCGAGAAAGGCAAACGCCCGCTGCTTGTGGCAGGCGACGTATATCGCCCTGCCGCCATAGAGCAGCTTAAAGTTCTGGCATCGCAGATCGACGTGCCTGTCTACACCGAAGAAGGGAACAGAAATCCTGTCGAGATAGCCCAGAATGCTATCAGATATGCGCGACAGAACCATTTCGACCTTGTCATAGTCGATACAGCCGGTCGTCTGGCCATCGACGAAGAGATGATGAATGAGATTGAAGCGATCAAAAACGCCGTAAAGCCTCAGGAAATTCTCTTCGTTGTCGACGCAATGACAGGTCAGGACGCCGTCAACACAGCCCGCGAGTTCAATTCTCGACTTGATTTCGACGGCGTTGTCCTCACCAAGCTCGACGGCGACACACGCGGCGGCGCGGCTCTGTCGATACGCACCGTTGTCGAGAAACCGATCAAATTTGTCGGTACAGGCGAAAAACTCGATGCCCTCGACGTGTTCCATCCGGCCCGAATGGCCGACCGTATCCTCGGAATGGGCGACATCGTCTCGCTCGTCGAGAAGGCACAGGAAGCCTATAACGAAAAAGAAGCCCGCGAGCTTCAGCGCAAGATTGCCAAAAACCAGTTCAACTTCGACGACTTCCTCAATCAGATCAACCAGATCAAGAAAATGGGCAACATAAAAGACCTCGCCGCCATGATCCCCGGCGTCGGTAAAGCCCTGAAAGATGTCGAGATCGACGACGACGCCTTCAAAAGCGTCGAGGCAATCATCCACTCGATGACAAAAGAAGAGCGCCAGAATCCCTCCATCATCAACGCAAGCCGCCGCCAGCGCATAGCCCGCGGTTCAGGCACTTCGCTTGTCGAAGTCAACCGGCTGATGAAACAGTTCGAGCAGACCCGCAAAATGATGAAAGCCGCCACAGCAATGAAAAATCCCATGAAAATGATGCGCCAGATTCGTCAGGCGCGGCACCGCTAATACCAATATTCTTATATCATGCAACTTATTGACGGAAAGAAAACGGCTGCCGATATAAAAGCCGAAATCAAGGCGGAAGTCGAGCAGATCGTCGCAAACGGAGGCAAACGTCCTCATCTTGCCGCTATTCTCGTAGGCCACGACGGCGGAAGCGAGACCTATGTGGCAGCAAAAGTGAAAGCCTGTGAGGAATGCGGTTTCAAGTCTACTCTTCAGCGCTTTGAAAGCGACATCGACGAAGAAACGCTACTGGCCAAGATCGACGAGTTCAACCGCGACTCCGACATCGACGGATTCATTGTCCAGCTCCCCCTGCCGAAACATATCGACGAACAGCGCGTTATCCGCGCCGTCGATCCCAATAAGGATGTCGACGGGTTCCATCCCGTCAACGTCGGCCGCATGGCTCTCGGACTTCCGACATTTGTCAGCGCCACCCCTTCCGGAATCATGGAACTTCTGAAACGCTACGACATTCCGACACGCGGAAAAAAATGCGTCGTTCTGGGCCGAAGCAACATCGTCGGCAAACCCATGGCGATTCTGATGATGCAGAAAACAAATCCGGGAAACGCGACAGTGACAGTCTGCCACAGCGCTACTCCCGACATCGCATCCGTCACTCGTGAAGCCGACATTATCATCGCAGCTCTCGGACAGCCCGGGTTCGTCACTGCCGATATGGTCAAACCCGGAGCGACAATCATCGACGTCGGCACGACTCGCGTGCCTGATGCAACCCGCAAGAGCGGCTGGCGTCTGTGCGGCGACGTTGATTTCGACAATGTCGCGCCCCTTTGCTCGTTCATAACGCCGGTTCCCGGCGGCGTGGGCCCGATGACAATCTGCTCTCTCATGCGCAACACCCTACTTGCCGCTAAAGGAGCCGTTAAATAAGTCTCATAGATATTTTTCAGACACACGGTCGGGGACAGAGGCGATTGACCTCTGTTCCCGACTGATTTTTGTCTGCAATACATCTGAACCTACGAATATTCTTCGTATATTTGCGTTGTTGTGGCGCTATGCGTAACTTCAACGCCATCACCGAAAGCCGATGCCTAAATTCAATCTATACGACCAGAAAATTGACTTCGCGGCTATTAAAGAAACCTGTCGCGAAAAAGGAACACACACGCACTATGCCAAAGATGAACCTTTTGTGCATCAGGGATATGTCGGCAAATATCTCGGAGTTGTTGAATCGGGCTATTTCAAATACGTAACGCTGACTTCGTCAGGCGACGAGGCTGTCGTAGGTTTTGCCTTCGAAGGCGAGATCGTCGCCGACTATTACAATTCGTTTAACGGCCTCCCCTCTGAAATCTCTATAAAAGCCGGCTCGGAAGCAGAAGTATCACAAATCCGGACAGCTGAGGCACGGGAACGATTTATGTCAGGGACGGCAAGAAAATCCTCCACATGGGAATTTAAAGCAGCGCGATAAGTCGCGGTCGAAATCGACTCTACAGGCGGGAATAAAGGCTTCACGGCCTCTGTTTCCGCCTGATTATCGCTTCAGGCATGTCTTATGCGCATAGTTTTTTGCAGGAAAGTTTGGCGAGCTTAGGCGGAAATTGTATCTTTGTTGGCATTGTAGCAACATATTTGAATATGAAACAATTTTTCATGTCTTTTCTGGGAACCGTCGCAGGCATATTTGTGTCGGGTTTCCTCATCTCGATAGGCTTATTTATTCTGACCGTATTGGCTATTGTTTCGTCGGCGACCCACAGCGAATATAGCGTTAAAGACAAATCGATATTATATCTCGATCTGAGTCGGGAAATCGTCGAACAGCCCGCTTCGCTCGACATTATGGCAAAGCTTACCAATGACGGCCCGTCGGCCGATGTTCTCTACAATATTATCGACGCCATCGACGCCGCGGCCGACGATGACCGTATCAAAGGCATTTTCATCGACGCCAACGGTTCGTCGGCAGGCACAGCCCAGCGCAAGGCCATCATTGATGCTCTCCGCCGCTTCAAAAAGTCGGGGAAATGGATCTATAGCTACGGCGACTACTACAGTCAGGGCGACTACTACATCGCAGCATCTACATCCGACAGTCTTTACATAAACCCTCTTGCCAGCGTCGACATCCACGGACTTGGCGGACGGATGATGTTCTTCAAGAATCTGCTCGACAAAATCGGAGTCGAAATGCAGGTCGTCAAAGTCGGCACTTACAAGAGCGCCGTCGAGCCATTTATCCTGACCGAGCCGAGCGCAGCCTCTATTGAACAGCAGCAGCTCTATCTCGGCAATCTCTGGAAAGACATCCGCGCATCTATCGCCAAAGGGCGCAAAGTATCGGCCGACTCCGTCAACGCATGGGCCAACTCTTTCTCGTTCACATTCGACGCCACTCAGATTATCAGGAAGAGAATTGCCGACGCCTCGGCATATCGCCATGAGTTTATCGACAAGCTCAAGGAACTGACCGATATCGACAAAGACGACGACCTGCGTCTCGTCACTCCCGCCCAATATATCACCTCGAAACCCCATAAGAGCCATAAGACCACAATTGCAGTTCTCTATGCCTCGGGCGACATAACCGAAAGCGGCAAGGACGGCATTGCCTCGGACCGCCTCGTTCCCGAGATTCTCGAACTGGCTGAAAACGACGATATCGACGGACTGATTCTGCGTGTGAATTCGGGCGGAGGCTCGGCATTTGCCAGCGAACAGATATGGGAAGCCCTCGGAGAGTTCAAGGAAATGACAGGGAAACCGTTCTATGTCTCGATGAGCGACTATGCCGCCTCCGGAGGATACTACATATCATGCGGCGCCGATAAAATCTACGCCGAACCGGTGACCATCACCGGCTCAATCGGCATATTCGGTCTCATACCCAACATCCGTGGACTCGTCACCGACAAACTGGGCGTCACCACCTACCCGATTTCCACTAATCCGGCCGGCGCACAGCCCGACATTTTCGCTCCTATGACTGAAAGTCAGCGCGCAGGTATGCAGAGCTATGTCGACCGCGGCTACGAACTTTTCGTCAAACGTGTCGCCAGCGGGCGTAAGAAGACTGTTGAGCAGATCAAGGCCATCGCAGAAGGCCGTGTCTGGGACGGACGTGAAGCTCTCAGAATCGGACTCGTCGACAAACTCGGCGGACTCGACACTGCTTTGGCCGACATGGCCAGAGAGCTCGGTGTCGAAAGCTGGAGTGTAGAGCGCTATCCCAAGACCGAAGACGATGTTCTGACAGCACTGCTTATGATGAGCGACCGTATGGAACAGAGCGCACTCGAACGCAAGCTCGGCGATGTAGCTGAAATCTACCGCACTATTGAATCCATCAGGCAATATCAGGGCGTTCAGGCCCGTATGCAGCCTGTTGTAATCGAATAACGCCTCCGGTATGCCCCGCAACAAATTTCTGTCGGTGCTGCTGCTTCTGCCGCTTTCAAAGCTTTACGGGCTTGGTGTGGCTTTACGCAACCAGCTCTTCGAGCGAAAGGTTCTGAAGCAGACAGAATTCGACATACCCGTTGTTGTGGTTGGTAACATCGCCGTTGGCGGAACCGGCAAGACACCCCACGCCGAATATATCATTAACTCGCTCCGCGACCGGTATCATATCGGTCTGCTTTCACGCGGCTATCGCCGGTCGACAAAGGGGTTCGTCATGGGCAGCGAGCTGACAACTCCGGCCGACATCGGCGACGAGCCTTATCAGATCATGCGGAAATTCGGTTCGGACATATCTGTGGCCGTCTGCGAAAAACGCGTTGAAGGCATAAACCGAATGCGCGAGATAGATCCGAAGATCGACCTCATAGTGCTCGACGACGCGTTCCAGCACCGCTACGTCAAGCCTACCGTAGCGGTTGTTCTGACAGAATATGCGCGCCCGGCCTTCTCCGACTCGCTACTCCCCTACGGACGCCTTCGCGAACCTGTCTCGGCACTGAACCGCGCCGACATTGTGGTCATTACAAAATGTCCTGAGAACATGAAGCCGATGGATGTCAGAATGTTCAAGGAGAACCTTAATCTGTTCCCATACCAGAAGCTATATTTCTCGCGCTATCTCTACGGACATCTTGTCGCCGTTTTTCCCGACAAAGTGACATCGATACCTCGGCTGGAGCGCATGACGGGCGACGACACGATTCTCGTTGTCAGCGGGGTCGCCAATCCACGGCCTTTCGTCCGCCACATACGCCAATATCAGGCGCGCGTCAATATCCAGCGCTATCCCGATCACGCTACCTACGCGGCTGCCGACATGGAAGCCATACTTCGCAAATTCAGTACAATGAGCGGGAAGCGTAAACACATAATAACGACAGAAAAAGACGCTGTCAAGCTCGCTCATAATCCATATTTTCCGCATGAACTCAAAGAGCATATCTTCTATCTGCCTGTCAGTGTCGACTTTTTGCCGAACCCGATCCACGGCACAAAGTCGCCCGAAGATTTCGACACTGTTCTGCGTCACAAGATAGAACATCCCGAAGCTCTCAAACAATAGCATCAACTGATTTGTTAATCACTAAACCTGATACGCACCATGCTCGAAAAAATCAAAGAAACAGCGGCATATATCCGCTCTAAAGTCACCGATATACCTGAAATAGCCATTATTCTCGGAACCGGCCTCGGATCTCTGGCCGACCACATGACCGAAACAACAGTCGTGCCCTACTCCGAGATTCCCAATTTCCCGGTTTCAACAGTCCAGGGCCACAAGGGGAATCTCATATTCGGAACTCTCGGCAAAAAGCGCGTTATCGCAATGCAGGGCCGCTTCCACTACTACGAAGGCTACGATATGAAGACCGTCACCTTCCCCGTGCGCATTTTTCAGGCCCTCGGCGTAAAAATCCTTTTCGTCAGCAATGCCTCGGGCGGCATGAACAAAGAATTCAAAGTCGGCGACCTTATGGTCATAACCGACCACATCAACCTGTTCCCCGAGCACCCTCTCCGCGGACACAACTACGACGAACTCGGCACACGCTTCCCGCCGATGACCCATGCCTACGACTCGCGTCTCATCGGGCTTGCCGACGAAATAGCCCGCGAAAAGGACATACGGCTGATGCACGGCGTATATGTCGGCGTGACAGGCCCCACCTTCGAGACTCCGTCGGAATACAACTACTACAGCATAATAGGAGGTGACGCCGTCGGCATGTCGACCGTTCCCGAGGTCATAGTAGCCAACCATGCCGGAATGAGAGTATTCGGAATCTCCGTCATCACCGATCTCGGCGGCAAATATGTCACTCAGGTGCCGACCCACGAAGAGGTACAGCAGGCCGCTCTGATCGCACAGCCCAAATGCCTCGAGATAATGAAAGAGCTCGTCAACCGGGCTGAATAAAACCAGATCCTCAATTTATGGAGCAACCCAAGCTTACCGAAATATCGCAACTCGGAGAGTTCGGCCTTATTGACCGGCTCACCAAAGATCTGCCGCATCACAATCCATCGACAGTTCGCAGTGTCGGCGACGACGCAGCCGTGCTTCGTTACCCGGGAGATGTCGACGAACTCGTGACGACCGACCTTCTCGTCGAAGGGATCCATTTCGACCTCACCTACATGCCGCTTAAACATCTCGGCTACAAGGCAGCCGTGGTGAATTTCAGCGACATATATGCCATGAACGGACATCCGCGCCAAATCGTGGTCTCGCTGGCAATATCATCGCGTTTCGCTGTCGAGCACCTCGAAGAGCTTTACGCCGGAATACGTCTGGCGTGTGACATATACGGGGTTGATCTTGTCGGAGGGGATACAACTGCCTCACGATCAGGTCTTGTCATCTCGATAACCTGTATCGGAGAAGCCGCCCCCGACGCTGTTGTCACGCGCGACGGCGCCAAAGACACCGACCTCATCTGCGTCAGCGGAGATCTCGGATCGGCCTATATGGGACTACAGCTTCTTGAGCGCGAGAAGGTCGCGTCGAAAGGCATCAAAGACTTCCAGCCCGAGTTCGGCGGCAAAGAATACCTTATCGAACGCCAGCTGAAGCCCGAGGCCCGGCGCGATATAGTCACCGCTCTTGCTGAAGCCGGTATCAAGCCTACGGCCATGATGGATATAAGCGACGGTCTTTCGAGCGAATTGCTCCATATCTGCAAGCAAAGCGACACAGGCTGCCGCATCTACGAAGAACGTATTCCCATCGATTATCAGACAGCCATAATGGCCGAAGAACTCGGCATGAATCTCGTCACCGCAGCCCTTAACGGCGGCGAAGACTACGAACTGCTCTTCACCGTTCCGCTCTCACGCCACGAAGATGTTTCGAAAATCAAAGGCGTAAGCGTGATCGGACATATCTGCAAACCTGAAATGGGTTGCGCCATGGTCACGCGCGACGGCGGAGAGATTGAGCTTAAGGCTCAAGGGTGGAACCACTGGCAGAAGTAATGGACGACAATCAGTTATTGCTCTCGGAGCTCTATAAAAGAGCCGTCGGGAGCGCTCCTGCGGCCGTAACACGTCTGATAGGATCAGGATCGGCGCGCGCATACTATCGTCTGGAAGGAGAACGCAGTCTGATCGGCACAATCGGCACTTCGGTCGCCGAGAACCGCGCCTTTCTTTATCTCGACAGCCACTTTGCCGAAGCCGGGCTGAATGTTCCCACAGTTGTCGCCGTAAGCGACGACGAAATGGCTTATCTGCAATCCGACCTTGGTGACACGTCGCTTTTCAGGCTGTTGCAATTCAATAACCTGAAGCCCGACGAACGTACCCGCGGGCTGCTTCGTGAAACTATCGGACGATTGCCCGACATTCAGTATAAAGGAGCGCGTAGTCTGGATTTCAGTCACTGTTATCCTGTCGAGAGTTTCGACAGGCGCTCAGTCATGTGGGATCTGAACTACTTCAAATACTGCTTTCTGAAGATTTCAGGTATCGAATTCGACGAAGCAGGACTTGAAGATGACTTTGAGCATCTTGCCGGACTGCTTCTCGACGACTCCGACAGCGAACCGACATTCATGTATCGCGACTTCCAGTCGCGCAACGTCATGATAAAAGAAAATGCTCCATGGTTCATAGACTTTCAGGGCGGCCGACGGGGGCCTGCTCTTTACGATCTCGCATCCTTCCTATGGCAGGCACGCGCCGGCTTCAGCCATGAGCTGAGGTCGGAACTTGCCGCGCTTTATCTTGAATCGGTTCAGCGATATCACCATTGGGATGCCGATGAGTTCAACTATAGACTCAGCCTGTTCGCATTGTTCAGAACTCTTCAGGTTTTAGGCGCATACGGACTTCGCGGTCTTCACGAACAGAAGCCTCATTTCATAGAAAGCATTTTTCCGGCATTGAATAACCTCAAGAGCCTCAGCATCGGGCTGGAACGGGATTTTCCGGCACTGTCAGCCGCTGCGGCGCAGATACTTGAATGTCCTCTTTTCAGCCAGCCGACAAAAATTGACGGGCTGACTGTCGAGGTCAACAGCTTCGGCTTCAGAGCCGGCGGAATTCCCCGCGATCTGACAGGCAACGGAGGCGGTTTCGTATTCGACTGCCGCGCTATCACAAATCCCGGCCGTATTCAGGAATATATGCCGTTGACCGGCCTCGACGAACCCGTGCGCCGTTTTCTCGAAGAGGACGGCGAGATTATCGAATTCCTCACCCATGCGAAAGCGATGGTCGGCGAAAGTGTCAAACGTTATCTCGAACGCGGATTCACAAGCCTTAAAGTTTCGTTCGGATGCACCGGTGGACGCCATCGGAGCGTCTATTGCGCTCAGGTGATGGCTGAATGGCTAAACGCAGAATTCGGTGTGACCGTAGATCTTTACCATCGCGAGAGAGGCATTCATAAACTGTTACCTGCCCGATGAGAGCAATGATTTTTGCGGCGGGACTCGGAACACGCCTCCACCCGCTGACACTTTCACGCCCTAAGGCACTCGTTGAAATTGCCGGGAAAACGGCTCTTGAACGCGCTATTGAGGCCGTTATTGATGCCGGAGCCCGCGAAATCGTCGTCAATGTGCATCACTTCGCTACGATGGTGATTGACTTTATCGGGAACAAAGACTGGAAGGTGCCGATAAGGATAAGCGACGAGTCGGCACTTCTTCTCGATACCGGCGGAGGCCTTCTTAAAGCGCGGCCCATGCTCGACAATTCCGACGGAGAACCTATTCTGATCCATAACGCCGACATCGTTACAGATATTCCTCTGAAAAAGATGAAGCTCGATGGCGCCGACATCAGACTACTGACATCAAACCGCGAATCATCACGTCGGCTTACGTTCGACATGAACGGGCGTCTGACCGGCTGGCGCAATTTGCAGACTGGCGAAACCAAGGGTAAACCTGATCCCGATGATAAAGCACTTTCTTTCGGCGGAATTCATCTCGTTTCGCCGGCAATTTTCGAGGTCCTCGAAAAATATGCGCCGGCAAACACACCATTCTCGCTGACGCCATTTTATATCGCTAATGTCGAAAAGCTTGACATTCGTTGCTGGCAGCAACCCGGCGGAACACGATGGCACGACATCGGACGTCCGACAACTCTCGAATCGGCCCGCAATGACTTTGCTGATTTGCACATCTCAAAACAATAGAGTATCTTTGCAGCGCCTGAAGCTCGAATGGTGGAATGGTAGACACGAGGGACTTAAAATCCCTTGGCCATAGCGGCTGTGCGGGTTCGAGTCCCGCTTCGAGCACAATTTTCACCCAATGACCAACAAGACTGTAAAAGATTACAAGGTCGTCGACGCCACCAAGCTGGCCGACGGCCGTTACGCATGTCTGGTAATGGAAGCTGTCGACGGCAGTCTCCACTCCGACATTCTTCCCGGCCAGTTCGCACAGGTTGCTGTCGAAGTTCCAGGCGTCATGCTTCGCCGTCCGATATCAATTAATTACGTTGATTACACTAAACGACAGGTAAGACTGCTCGTCAGAGACGCAGGCCGTGCAACCCATCGGCTCGTCAACGCCAGGAGCGGCGACACATTCAATATGCTGATGCCTCTCGGAAACGGCTTCACGCTATCTCATGCCGGCGAACGTGTTCTGCTCGTCGGCGGCGGCGTAGGTGTTGCTCCCCTGCTCTGCCTCGGTGCGGCTCTTGTTGCCAACGGAGCAAAGCCGGAATTCCTGTTAGGCGCCCGCACAGCGGCTGATCAGCTACAGCTTCCGGAATTCGAGGCACTCGGAAAAGTATATATATCGACCGACGACGGCTCTATGGGCGCCTCCGGCACTGTTGTTGACAATCCTGTTATCGCGAACGAAAACTTCGACCGGATATATTGCTGCGGGCCGATGCCGATGATGAAAGCCGTAGCCTCGGTAGCGCGGCGCCGTGGTATCGATTGCGAAGTTTCACTTGAAAACACGATGGCCTGCGGACTTGGCGCCTGCCTATGCTGCGTCGAGAAAACCGTGAAAGGAAATGTATGTGTCTGCACCGAAGGCCCTGTCTTTAATATAAATCAGCTGACATGGTAAATCTCAATGTTGATCTGGGGCGCGGCCTCACACTGAAAAACCCCGTACTCACAGCGTCAGGCACCTTCGGTTATGGCGAAGAATTCGCCCCGTTTGTCGACCTCCGACGCCTTGGTGGTTTCATCGTAAAAGGCACCACCCTCAATCCGCGCGAAGGGAACGACTACCCCCGCATGGCCGAGACGCCCGCAGGCATGCTAAATGCCGTCGGTCTTCAGAACAAGGGCGTTGATTATTTCATCGAGCATATCTATCCTCGCATAGCCGATACGGACAGCCGGCTGATTGTCAACGTTTCAGGCGCTTCGCCCGACGATTACGCCGAAGTTGCCCGTCGCCTCGCTCCACTCGAGAAAGTTGCGGCCGTAGAGGTCAATATCTCATGCCCCAACGTCAGGCAGGGAGGTATGGCATTCGGCACTACCTGCGAAGGAGCCGAAACTATCACACGTGCTGTCAGAGACGCATTCCCGCGCCACGTTATGGTCAAGCTGTCGCCCAACGTAACGTCCGTCACCGACATCGCTCTGGCCGCTGAAGGTGCCGGAGCCGACAGCGTTTCTCTGATCAACACACTTCTCGGCATGGCTATCGACGTTGAACGTCGTCGGCCGTATCTTTCCACAATTACGGGCGGCCTGTCCGGACCCGCCGTGCGTCCGGTTGCTGTCAGAATGGTATGGCAGGTAGCCAAAGCGGTGAAAATACCTGTTGTCGGCCTCGGCGGTATCATGACAGCCCGCGATGCGCTCGAATTCATTATGGCCGGCGCCTCGGCAATTGAAGTCGGCACCGCGAATTTCGTAGACCCTGCTGTGACCGGCAAGATAGTCGACGGAATCGAGGAATACCTGATCAGAAACGGATTCGACAGCATCGACGCCATTCGCGGCATAATCTGACCTGAAAAATGGTTTTATCCATTCGCAAAGCCGAAGAATCTGACACGGAGATTATCGGCTCAATTTTCGCTGTGGCCCGACAGTTCATGGCCCGGACCGGCAATCCTACTCAGTGGGGCAATTCTTCGCCGGATATGAATCTTGTCGCCGGCGACATCCGTCGGAAAGAAAGCTATGTGATCGAGAGCGATGGAAAAATTGTCGCCACCTTCGCCATGGTCAAAGGCCGGGATCCGCATTACAGCGCTATTGACAACGGGGAGCACTATCTGACTTTACACCGGGTTGCCACAGATGGAAGTATAAAAGGTCTGATGCCACTGATTTTCCAATGGGCCGATATGCACTCGCCGATCTTGAGAATCGACACCCACGCAGCAAACGCTCCGATGCTTAACAGAATCGAGGAAGCCGGATTCGTTTTCGACGGCAAAGTAACAATGGATGACGGCAGCCCTCGGAGAGCTTTCCACCGCCGCAAGCAGTTCGACTTTCCGGCCAGCGATATTATCAACAGGCTGAAATCCATGCAAGACAGCGACCAGCGTAAAGTTTTGATGCGGTTTTTCAAAACCGGTACGGGAGAATATGGTGAGGGCGATGAGTTTCTGGGGCTGAAAGTGCCGCAGACACGACAGATTGTCAAAGAATACCGACTTAAGGTTCCTTTCCACCAAATTGCGCTGATGCTCGGCTCTGAATGGCACGAAGTGCGCCTGTGCGCGCTACTTCTTCTGGTCGAAGAGATGAAGAAAGCTCAGGGACAACACGCCTCACTCATAGCCGACTTCTACCTTGACTATGCCGAAAGGGCCAACAACTGGGATCTTGTCGATCTATCCGCTCCATATATCATCGGAGAATGGCTATCACGCAAAAAGCCCGACGGAAAATTGCCCTCGACGGATATTCTTATACGCCTCTCTTCCTCCGAAAACCTGTGGCGCCAGCGTATCGCAATAGTGTCGACATACACGCTCATACGTTCGGGAATTTTTGAACCGACACTGGCGCTCAGCAAAAAATATCTGACCCACAAGCATGATCTGATTCATAAAGCCACAGGATGGATGCTTCGGGAAATGGGCAAAAGAGACCTCGATGCGCTCCGCGGCTTTCTCGACACATATCAAAAACAGATGCCACGCACGGCGCTTCGCTATGCTATAGAAAAGCTTTCGGCAGAAGAACGCCGGCGCCGTCTCGCCCGCTAAAGGGGCAAAAGGCGCCGACGATTTTATTAAAGCTTTTATTCAGCCCGATATGTAGGAGCAGCCTTAGGGGCTTTTCCCTTAATAACGTCGTGATAATAGGCGTAGGTCATCGGTACGCCTGAACCGGCTACCGTATCGACCACCCGCGCAACAACTATTATGTGGGTGTCACACTCGACAAACTGCTCGGCCTTGAGAATCAGACGGCCACAGAATTTTCCTTTGACACAGGGCGTCATCGAAATTACCTCCATGCCGAACGGCTCATACTTGTCGGTATCACGGCTGCTGAAGAATCCGAACTTGCCGATTATCATCGGATCGGTATCTTCGGCGATTATCGACAACGAGAACCGACAATTCTGACGGATAGCCTCAAGGGTATAGTTATTCTTGTTGAGGCACACAGCAACGCGGGGAGTGGTGCTTGTTACCTGAAAACACGTATTAATAGTGCATCCGACAGCTTTTCCGTCGATAAACGCACCAACGACATAAAGTCCGTAGGTCAGCTTGTATAATGTTGTTAAATCCATAAATTAAGATTTTATTTGATCAGTTCTTTTTCGACTTTCGCTCCACAGACAACGATATAAATGCCGGGGGTGGAAGGACGTTCATTCAGTTTCAACCCCTGAAGCGTATAATATGTTTTCTCGGGATCGATATTTTCAAGCTCAGAGAGCGAAGTCGTCTTGGTTATCGACAGTTTGTTTGTGGCAAAATTAGCAACAAGATCATATTTTCCTGGCTTAATGCTGAATGATTTGGTCGATGACGAATGGAAAGCATCCTCGCCATTAGGCCAGTTTCGCTGCAGATCAAGACTGCCCGACGGAGTCAGTTCCTGACCTTCTTCGGTTGCACCAAAACGTTCGAAACTATTGTTCAGCATATCGAAAGTCAATGCTTTTCCGGTCTGGAAATTGAAATAGCAATCACCGTCGGCGCGAGAATCGGAGTTTTCGAAGACAACATCGGTAGCTATATACGAGTTCCCATCACGGGTGAGAGCCACGGGTGACTCTATATTCCAGTGAGATGAACCCGCGATATTGCCGACCATGAAGAGATTGTCGGGCACATAGACAAATGAACCGGCATCAAGCAATGTCACTGTCTTTTTCTTGAAATCGAAGACTATATCGTATGTTCCTGCGGGCGCTTTCCAGTTATATGCGCCGCCGGGATTATTGCCGACAGTGAAATCACACACATCAGCAGGTTCGTTCAAAGCGATGACCTGATCGGCGCTTGCAGCTCCGTAACGATCAGACTGATTCACTTCATCCCATTTCGTTCCTGTAGCCGTGATGAAAGTGAACTTAGAATAGCCGGTAGTTCCTTCTTCTGTAAGAGTAATATTCGGGGCCACATACTGCGCGCCCATCTGAACGAGACGTGTCGGGTCAGAAATCGCCCAACCGTTGAACGTTCCGACAACATACATATTCTTAGGCATTCCGCTGAGGTCTACCCCATCACTCGGATCTGACGCAACATCCATCCACATGCTATATTGGGTACCGGATGCAACTTTGGTGAAAGATGAGAATGTATTATCATAATCTGTTGTCCAACCGATTCTAACGCCGAGGGTTCCTTTCGAGCCATAAATCTTTGCCACATAACAGCCTGTCTCGCTCTTTATGACATCGACTTTGCTCGTGTTGCTTACCCCGCAAGCCTTGCGGGCGAGAATCAGGGGCTTGAGCTGCTCCTTATAGTCAATCCAATGACGAAGGAAGACGCAGGGAGTACCGGGGCTGCTGAGAATGAAGGCGTTCGCAGCCACGACGTCTCCGCCGAACTTGCTGCCTTCACGATAGGTGTCGTGGTTATCAACGAAAGTAACCGAATACTGGGGGTAGCCGAAATGGATCATGCCGGCCGGCTGGTCTGTAGTTCCGTTCGCCTTCCAGACCAACTTCGTCATGTCCCAATAGCCGCTGAAAGCACTGTTGATAGCATACTTACACGGGAAATCGAATGCGGCGCTCGTCTTGCCTGTCGCGTCGATCCACGCCTTGACGGCATCATAACTGGCGTCCCAGTATTCACCGACACAGAATTCAGGCTGGCTGTATTCGTTATAGATTTTGGTATACTGGCCGCCATATCCTTTCACCATGTCGAGCCGGAAACCAGCATAGCCATATTTCTCCATCAGACACTTCTGATAATTTTTACAGTTGTCCTGAACATTGGCGTTCGTATGGTCGAGGTCACGCGCTCCGTCGAAATTGTCGCCGGTATCGTAGGCGCCGGTCGGCGTGGCCTGTCCCGACGCATTTGCGACTTCATCATTGCGGCATATTCCCTCAGGGCCGATTTTCCATTTTGTTCCGTTCCATTCTTCGGTAGGAAAATCAGTCCAGTTCGTAACACCATTTCTATGATTGATAACAACATCAGCGATAAAACCTATGCCTTTTTCCTTGAAAACTCTGATCATATTCAGAAGCTCTTCCTCTGTGCCGAACGACGAGTTGTGGTTCGTAAACCAATATTGCGGCATATAGCCCATCTGCTTTCCGCTTCCACAGCTTCCGCTGTTCGGAATCCAGATAAGGTCGAAATACTTGCTGAGCTCATCGACCTGTGATGTCAGGTTCGTCCACTTGGTGTCCTCATAGCTGTCCCAGTAGAAACCTTGAAGCATAACGCCCTCATATTCCGTCGGAAAACCCGGGTTAGCGCTGATTGATGGCGTTAGAGCCAACGCCAGAAGCGCCTGGCTGATCAATGCAAATTTTTTCATAATATTGTGGCGTATGATTCTTTTATGAGATGCAAAAATACTTAAATTTATTTTAAGCGACAAATTGATGCCATAATCCGAATTCACATTCGGGATGGCTCAGAAATCAAGAAGACGATAATAGCGGCGCGCATTGCTACGCGTTGTCAGGTCGAAATGCCACCACTCGGTTCGCAGCGGGCGCCATCCGGCCGCAACCATCACTCTGCGCAACAGCTGACGGTTTTCACGCTCTTCGGCTGTTATTCTGCCCTGACGGACCAGCTGAGCCTCGCGATCGATATTAGCCTCGGGGCCAAGATGGTCGACGGGAGTCCCCATCGGCAATTGAGCTCCCGAAGAATCGATAATAGTCAGATCCACAGCCATTCCAAAATTATGCAGACCGCCGCCACGGGCCGGATTGGCGACGTAGCGCGCTTTCCCCGTCCCACGGACACTCTGATACATTCGGCGCTGCACGCTCATGGGCCGGGCAGCATCGGTGACAAGCAGACGAAAACCCGGCCTGATTCGCGACAATTCGGCCTGAGCCCGCGCGAGAGCCTGCGCTGCCTTAGGATGGAGATAGCAGCCGTTGACTGAGTCGGTATATAGAACAACCCCGGTGAAATTGTCATCGCAGGCGTAAAGAAGTTCCACGGCAATTCGCTGATCGAGAGTGGTAGCATCTACCATTCCCGACTCGCGGAACAGCTCGTCGAGAGTTTTCGACGACGCGCTTACAGAAACTGCAAGCCCGGTTACTACCAAAAATATGCGCCAAGCCCGACGGGCCCGGCGCATATTTATATAAGTCATGATTATTTCGTCAACGGACATCCCTTGCATTTCTCGGCAATCTGAGTGAAGAAATCATTGCCCTTGTCGTCGACAAGAATAAATGCGGGGAAATCTTCGACCTCAATCTTCCAGATAGCTTCCATACCAAGCTCGGGATACTCCAGAAGTTCGACTTTCTTAATGGAGTTCTTTGCGAGTATAGCGGCGGGGCCACCGATTGAGCCGAGATAGAAACCGCCATGCTTATGGCAGGCATCGGTAACCTGCTGTGAGCGGTTGCCCTTGGCGATCATTACCATTGAACCTCCGGCTGCCTGGAACTGATCGACATAGCTGTCCATGCGGCCGGCTGTAGTCGGGCCGAATGAGCCGCTGGGCAAGCCTGCGGGAGTCTTGGCAGGCCCGGCATAATAAATAGGATGGTCTTTGAGATACTGAGGCATAGGCTCGCCCTTGTCAAGGCGCTCCTTGATCTTTGCATGGGCGATATCACGGCCGACGATTATAGTGCCGTTAAGCGACAGACGGGTCGAAACAGGATATTTCGACAGTTCGGCGCGAATCTCGTCCATCGGACGGTTGAGGTCAATCCTGACAACATCGCCTTCGCCTTCGCGACGATAAGCCTCCGGGATCAGTTCTCCGGGATTTGAGTCGAGACGCTCTATCCAGAGACCTTCTCGGTTGATCTTTGCCTTTACATTGCGGTCGGCCGAACAGCTGACGCCGAGACCTACAGGGCAGGATGCGCCATGGCGCGGCAGACGGATAACGCGGATGTCATGGGCGAAATACTTGCCGCCGAACTGAGCGCCGAGTCCGATTTTGCGGGTTGCCTCGAGAAGTTCCTTTTCAAGCTCCTTATCGCGGAAAGCATGACCGAGTTCATTGCCATGGTCGGGCAGCTCGTCGAGATATTTAACCGAAGCTTTCTTCACGACTTCAAGATTCTTCTCAGCCGAAGTTCCGCCGATAACGATGGCGATATGATAAGGCGGACAGGCAGCCGTGCCGAGTGTCTTCATCTTCTCGACAAGGAAAGGAATGAGAGTCTTAGGGTTGATAAGAGCCTTTGTCTCCTGATAGAGATAAGTCTTGTTGGCAGAACCGCCGCCCTTCGCTACGAACAGGAATTTATACTCATCGCCATCACCGGCATGAATATCAATCTGCGCAGGGAGATTACATCCGGTATTGACCTCGTCATACATATTCAGGGGGGCGTTCTGGCTATAGCGGAGATTATCGGTAGTATATGTGTCATACACACCGTGAGAGATATATTCCTCATCGTGTCCGCCGGTCCATACCGACTGGCCTTTGGTAGCGTGAATTACAGCAGTGCCGGTGTCCTGACAGAACGGGAGCTGACCCATTGCAGCGACCTCGGCATTGCGCAGCATTGTGAGTGCCACAAACTTATCGTTCTCGCTGGCTTCGGGGTCAGACAAGATTTTGGCCACCATCTCGTTATGCTCGCGACGCAGCATAAAGGCATTGTCGTGTGTTGCCTGACGCGTCAGAACGCGCAGTGCCTCCGGATCGACCACGAGCATCTCGTGACCGTTCCAATTCTCAACCTTGACATAGTCTGATGTCAGCAGATAATACTCGGTCTTGTCCGGACCAAGCGGGAACATTTCCTGGTATTTGAAAGGTTTTGTTGCCATTTCAGAGGATATTATATCGAAATTGGGTTAAAAATTAATTTTCAGATGAATCTTTAGGCAGTCCGACAATCTCAGGAGTGAAATTAATAGTCAGCGACTCAATCTGTTTCGACGGCTTAAGAGTCGTAACAGTAACCCTGACTATTTTGCCACCGACCGCCTCGCGGTAAGCCCGGGTGATGACTTTTTGTCCGCGCCCCTTACCCTTGAGGGAATATCTATACTCCAACGGATTGTCAGGCTCCTGAATGAGTTCCATAACATCATTGCCCATGAGCAACGAAACAGTAGAACCCAGATCAGTCACTTCTATCGGCGGAGCCTGAAGCGACTGATAAGTCTCATGCGGTCCCGCTGCATCGACAAAAGTGGCACCAGAAGGCACAAACATCTCCTGAGCGCCGGCAACGGCAGCCAATGCGACGAATACCACAATGGGTAATAATCTCTTGAGAATCATAACTGCTGATAATATGCCACAATATTACGAAAATTTCATGACATCATCACACAATTCGTCTAAAAAAGCGCCCGCAGAGTTAAATATAGTTAAACCTTTCGTATATTCAATATCATCGCAGTATATTTGCAGACTCCAACCACTGAAAGGGGCTGACCGGTTTTGACAGCGTGTAGAGGTGGTGAGTAAGCATGCAGAGCAATGATGGCTACGCTCTATAATCAGAGACATCAACAATTTTAAATGGCGAAAACAACTACGCTCTCGCTGCCTGATTGAAGCACAGTAGATCAGCTTTATCGGCGCAATAGTTGCGCCGACGAGACATCACCCGATTGTCGTCGTCCCGAGACTAATCGACAAGGTGGTGCAGTTAAATCGGGAATAGGCAGGTCGACGCCTCGGCCTCCTGCCGAAAATTTAGAGGATAAGGTGCCGTTTGGTGGCCACGGGCCGGGCGACACACGAAAACCAACTTGTGGATAAGCATGTAGAAAGCTCATTAGTTCCGCGTTTGGACGAGGGTTCGAATCCCTCCAGCTCCACCAAGTGTTCCGGACACCTTCCGGACGACACAAGACAAAATAAAGACAAACCGCAGAATATCAGCAAATTCTGCGGTTTTTTCGTGCCTAAAAATGACGACTCAGGACCGTCATCGGACAGAAAAAAGACCGCAACGGACGGCTATTCGTTACCAACTCGTTACCCGATTTTTCAAAATATGAAATGGTAACGATTGGGTAACGATTAGCGCTGCATAAAGCATAATATCAACAAGTTACGAGATGCTAACTCGGACATAAGTCGGAAAAATACGGTCAAAATCCGGACACATGAGCTGTCTTTCAACGCCCAATTTTTACCCTTTTAATATCTGTCTGAATCAACATCACTCTATACATCTCTAATGAGGTTATCGGGCCCAATTTTGATGATGTCCGACATTGGTCTGACATTGGCCAAAATTGGTCTAAGCAAACCAAATGTTAAACTCGTTATCATGTCAAACCACGGTAAAACCGGGTTAATGATAGGTGCTGAGGTGCTGGCGTATGAGAAGGATTTGCTCACCGGCAAAATCCTTTCGGCATTGCATCCTTCAATCCTGACCCGCATAGAGGGCTTCGAGAAGATCGAGCGCGACTTCAACGGATATTTCGATGTCGCTGCATTCAATGCTCCTTTCGGTGATTTCGCGGTTGCGGACCCGGCGTATGCCGTGAGCAAGGAGATCGCCTATCGTCAGGCGACCAAGACAATTCACAATTACTTCTTCCTGAAGGCACTCGACCAAGTGCGCTTCGCCCATCCGATGATTTGTTACGTCAATTTGTGCCCCTCGCCAATTTTTGCTAACTTTGCACTCTGATGTGCCTATGCATTAGCCTACGAGATGAGACTGAAGCTATACAATCCTAAATCCACAGAGAATCTTTCTGCTATAAATGGCAGAAAGAATGTTGTCATGTATAGCGTTAGATGTATTTTAACCATCATAATGCTATTTGTTGCTACTATAGGGAATGCTTCTGGCGTCGATGTAGAACGTCTGATAAATTCCTTTGATGGCAGACATAATCAGGTTGAAATAGCCAATAGTTTTTTCAAAGAACTTAAATCGCAGGATTTTATCGATGAAGATATAGTTTTTACATCTTCAACTCCATTGGATTCAGTACGGCAGATGTTCTATTACTGGGCCGGTGAATGGTGCAACGACCGTCAGGATTATGAAGATGCAAAGCGATATGCACTTAAAGCATTACCTCTATATAATGGAAACAGCGATGCAAAAGCGGATTGCCTGAATCTTCTTGGAGTCGTCTTTGTGCGATTGGGAGATTTCGCCTCTGGGGTAACATATACTAAGCAGTGTCTAGATATTGAACTTAAAAGTGGTGACAATGACAGGATTGCTTCAAGTTTCAGCACTCTTGCGGGAACATATATTGCAGCCGAGGATCCGAATGCAGCTTTGAAGTATAGTCTACAGGGGTTGAAATATGCCGATAAGGCACGCAATTCTCTGCGCAAGACCATTCTCATGGGGATGGCTTCTGAGGCATATTACAAGAAAGGAGAATATGAAAAGGCCGTTAAATATGCCGATGAAGCCTATAGGATTGATTCTATTGACGACCGACAGAATCGGGCTGCAATACGCCTTTCTCAGAAAGCCACGGCACTTGTAGGATTGGGGGAATATGCCGAAGCCGAAACTACTTTCTTAAAAGCATTTCCGATTCTGATTAAGTCCAATAATTATCATTCGCTTGCTATTGACTATAATCAGTTGGGCTTCATGCTGCTAAAGCAGAAACGGAACAAGGATGCCATAAAATATTTTCTTGAAGCAAGTAAATTGTTTGATAAGATGGGAGACCTGTATAATCAGGTTCATTCCCAACGCGGACTGTATGAAAGCTATTGGAATATTAATCCGGACAGCGCCCATATTGCCTTGCAGAAATTCAATGTATTAAAGGATTCTCTATATAGGGAGGCTTCTGCGGATGCTTTGGCCCGTTACAAAGTCGAATTTGAAACAGATCGATTGAAAGAAGAGGTCAATGAGCATATTTCTAATAGAAAACGTGACTTTGTTATAGGTGGAATATTACTGTTCATCTGTGTAGTTGGAGGGTTTGCATTATATCGTTGGCGCATCAAACGCTATCGGCGTGAGATGCAGTCATTAATGGCGAAAATCAAGGAAATACAAGCCTCAATTTCAACATCTGACGAAAAAGATACAAAAGATTCCCAGCCTACGTCTGATGAGTCAGATTCGATTTCCGAGTTCGAGAAAATGGTAATAGAAGTCGTTAATGATGGATTGCCTAAAGGAGAATACAGTGTCTCTCATATTGCATCACGCATGAATATGGGTGAGCAAACATTCCGTAGACGTTTCGTTGAAGCCACCGGAAAGTTGCCCAAAGCCTTTATATCAGCAATCCAGATGAACCGTGCCGCCACATTATTGCAAGATAACAAAGATATGACCATAGCGGAGGTGGCCCGCGAATGCGGCTTTGAAGAACTTAGTGCGTTCTCCCGTTCTTTCAAACGTTCTTTTGGACGCTCTCCGTCCGAATACCGAAACGATACAGAGAAAACATCTACATAAGGCATCTCTGCTTCTGTATCGACAATCTTATACGTTGCAGTTCTGAAATCATCATATTTCAGGGCTGCAACTCGTTTTTTACGCCATTTTAGTTGCCCTGATAGTTTTTGACAAGCGTTTGTAAGTTTTTATCAAGCTCGAAGCCTGCTGATCCACTTAGTTTTGCATTTTAGTAATAACTCTTTAACTTCATCAACCAATGTCAGAAATAATAGCCTTTGAAGCGGGTTCCCCAAAACCTCCCGGGAAATCTGATGATGAGTATATGACTCGGTTGACTTGAAACCAATTTATGGAGACACGAGCAAAAGGATCTACATATCAGCAACCGGTCACTGACAGCAATCATAGAATTGTTTGTCAGCAAATGATAAAACATAGCAGCAAGTTCTTTATCGAATGCGGCATTGTGCTTTATCTACTCATGTCCTTATTTCTGGTGTCATGTGGAAACAAGCCTCATAATAATTACGCTGACGAAGAAAATAAATTAACAGATAGTATTGTTTTCGCCAACAAGAACGAGGATTCTCTTCGTGTACTGATATCAAAATTTGCAGAGACCGGCAATTCATATGGAGAAATTATATCATACCGAGAACTCGGACGGATTTTCAGAGATAAAAGTCGATTTATAGAATCAATTGGAATTCATAAAAAAGGGTTGGAAAAGGCTGTAGAAATCAAAGATACAATTCAAGTAGTCCAAGCTCTCAACAATATCGCCACTAACTACCGACGTATGGGCATATTGGATGAGGCTGCTGCCTATCATTATCAAGCACTTTCTATTTGCGACGCCTATGGAGACAAAGAAAGTGACGTCGCTCGAAAAAATCGAGTAATATCTCTGAACGGCATTGGCAACATTCACATGACCATGCAAAATTATGAAAAGGCTGATTCTGTGCTGCGTCAAGCACTGGCGGGAGAACACTCTCTTGGGAGCGACTTAGGACAGGCTATCAATTACGCTAATCTCGGCTCTATTTTTGAGGCAAGGGAACAAATGGATTCCGCATTATTTTACTATCACCAATCCATGAGATTCAACCAGCAAGCCCATTCGGAGCTTGGCATTGCCTTATGTCACGGCCATTTCGGGCGACTATTTGAGAAATCCGGCGACCTTGACAGTGCCCTCATAGAGTATAGACACGCTTATGACATATCTTCATCATCAAACGACGTCTGGCATTGGCTTGAGTCCTGTCTATCTATTGCACGAGTAAATATTGCCAAAGGGAATCTTGGCATTGCTGCAAATTATCTCCACAAGGCTGAAAAAGCAGCGAATGAGATAAATTCTTTGGAACATATCGCCGAGGCATATCGATTGGAGTATCTGATGAGCCTAAAAACCGGTAATATCAACAAAGCCCTGGACTACTATATTTTGAGTCAACAGTATTCTGATAGTGTTAACAATGAGAAAAATTTGGTTCAGATGCAAAATACACGTATCAATTATGAACGTGAATTGAAAAAGACCGAGATTGGTCAAATGCAAAAAGATTTGCTGATTGAACGGGCTCAACGCCGTACATATGCCGTCGGCTTTATGATAATCTTTATCATAGCCTGTCTTATAATTGCATTATTAGTCTATATAAATCGTTTGCGCTCTCAAAAGAACAAAATTATACGTCAGTCCGAAAAAATGCGTGCGACTTTCTTTACAAACATTACACACGAATTCCGTACACCGCTTACCGTCATACAGGCCGCCGCACAGGAACTTATTCAAGATAGTGAGCCGGAGAGCATGACATATCAGAATGCAACAGCTATTCTTCGACATGAGTCAAGATTACTTAATCTAATCAATCAGATTTTGGACGTCGCAAAAATGGGTTCTGCAGACGTAAAATCCGCTCAATGGCGACATGGTGATATTGTTGAGTTTGTCAAAGTCTTATGCGATGGATTGAGAAGTTATGCCGCCGAAAAGGGAATCAATATAATTTATGCCCCTGCAGAGGAACCTCTGGAAATGGATTTCATTCCTGATTATGTCCAAAAAATCATCTGTAATCTCGTATCTAATGCTATAAAGTTCTCAGAAAAGGACACTACCGTGTATATAGTGTCAAGAGCGAGTGTATCACAAATCCAACTTATCGTATGTGACACCGGTATTGGAATGAGCCACGTTCAAAAAGAAAACATATTTACTCCTTTCTATCAGGCTTCGGATAACTCCATTAATGCGGGCTCCGGTATAGGTCTATCGGTTGTCAAGATTGCGGTAGAAAAGATGGGCGGTCAAATTGAAGTGCATTCAGCCATGGGTGAAGGTTCCATATTTATTGTTACATTGCCTATGGCAAGAAATGAATCTGATGTGAAGACTTTTGATCTTGCTGAATATTTCAAAAACGATTCATTCAGTAAGACAGAAAAGGCTTGTAGTTGTCTGCCGGAAACAAATTCGGATGACAATCTTCAAGAAGATGATGTCCCTCGCGTACTTATCATAGAGGATACAACGGAAGTAGCCCGTTACATGATGCGGCAACTCAATCCGAAGTATCATTATATCTTTGCCACAAATGGTTGTGAGGGACTTGAAAAAGCAATTCAGGCAGTGCCGGATATTATTATTACCGACATCATGATGCCATGCATGAATGGATTTGAACTGTGTAAAGCAATCAGGGAATCCGAGCTGTTGAATCATATCCCTGTAATCATGGTTACGGCCAAAGCAACACATGAGGATCGTATGCGCGGATTGGAGTTCGGTGCAGATGCTTATATAGAAAAACCGTTCCATGCTGATGAACTTAATGTGCGTGTTGAAAAACTGCTGGAACAACGGCAGGTCCTCCAGAACAAGTATTCCAAAGTCAACCCCGAAAAGACTTCGGAGGAGGGTGCGTCTGTAATATCTGAACCGGATAAAAGCTTTCTCACGAAAGTTACAGATGCTGTCAAAGCACAAATATCCGGTGGTAAAATTGATTACAACCTTCTTGCATCCACGCTCTGTTTTTCTCGTGCCCAACTGAATCGCAAAATTAAAGCGATTACGGGAGAAACCACTACAGACCTTATTCTAAAGATAAAAATTTCGCTCGCAAAGAACCTTCTTGATAATACAGATAAGTCAATAATCGAGATTTCAATGGATTGTGGAATGGATTCAGACAGCTATTTCTGCACAGTGTTCAAGAAAGCTACTGGGCTCACGCCTTTACAATACCGTAACAGAATTAATGGGTAGTAAAAACAGCGTATAGCATATATGCTATATAGAAAGACGTAGCAAGCATTCTGACATATATTTCTGCATATATTTGTGATTGACAGTCATAAAGACCCGTATCCGGTTTTGTCCAAAAAATCAAGAATCCAATCTATATATCGGCTGATATGTTCACTTAAAAATTCTACCATGGCATCATAATAATGTTGTGCAATCAGAAGCAATGGTGCAATAACGCCGAACATTATAATCGTTATTATCCTATTTTCTTTTTTGCTGATTTTCTTGGAAGATTCGCCGGTGCTTTTTTCGTGTATAGCAGAAGTGTCGTTATCTTTATTTTTCATACTAATATGTTCCTTAGACCTTTAACAGATTATTTGGATATCGGACGATATGCCGTTATGAAAAACCCACATGAGTTGCGCATGTGGGTTTTTCATAATGTAAGAGGAATTATTTCACAACTATTTTCTTTCCGTTCACGATATATATACCTGTCGGGAGAGAATGCAGATCCTCTTTAGAGGCATTACGCTTTATGATGATGCCCTGCAGGTTGAATATATCGGCCACCGCCGTTGTCTCGGCGAAAACATCTTCTATGGCTGCTGACTTCGTATTTTCGAACATGTCCCAACCATAAGATTGCAGATAATCATAATATGCTTCATCGGGAACAATCAGGGTTGCGTTGTCATAGGCTGCATTTGAAAAAGCGTTAAAGCTCTCCATAACAGGAGGGATATAAGAAGTGCATGTAACAGTTTCCAGCCAATCACAAGATGAAAAAGCATTACTGCCGATATTAGTCAGTGATTCTGGGAATTCTATTGCTGTGAGTTTGCAATCAGAAAAGGCTGCTTGACCGATTGTAGTAACTGACTCAGGAAGAGTTACTGTTGTCAAAGAAATGCAACCGCTAAATGCATTATTGCTGATTTCCTCTATTCCTGACGGGATGGTTACTGAAGATAATGATGAACAGTTCATAAAGGCCATTGGCTGCAAATAGTCCATTGACTTAGGCATGTCTATAGATGAAAGTTTGCTGCATCCAGAAAATGCCTTAGAGCCTATAGCATACATGGTTTCGGGCAAAGTTGCGGAAGTAAGGGAGGTGCAACCTGAGAAAGTATTGTCATCCACTACGGATATTTTTGAGGGGATGACTATTGAAGAGAGGGCTGTGCAGTTAAGAAAAGCCGATTTACCGATTGATGCAACAGACTCCGGTATATCAAACCGGTCCAGACTTGAACAGTTTCCGAGTGCTTGGTCTCCTATGCGGGTTACAGTTTCTGGCAGAGTCAGATCGTAAAGACTGGAACACCCATTAAATGCATTTTCGCCTATTGATTTCAAAAATGCGGCTTCCTCCGTGTTTACTGTCTTCAGGCTTCGACAACCGTCAAATGTGAATTCTTTAATGTCATTCAGATAGAGAGGTATTTTTATCGACTCCAGTGAGACACAGTCCGAAAATGCATAAGCCCCGATCGTGTTAATGCTTCCGGGCAGCTTAATGTCAGTGAGGGCGGAGCAATATGCGAATGCCTCAGGTCCTATCTCCTGCATATAGTCGCTCATTGTCACCTTCGTTAGGGCTTTGCATTCGAAGAATGCACCACCCCCTATTTTACGGACATATCCACCAATTGAGATGGACTTCAGGTTTTGGTTACATTCGAAGGCTTCATTCCCGATTTCCATTACAGAGTAGGACTTGTCGCCGTTATAAACGGTACCGGGAATTGTGATGTTACCGCTGACGTTTGGATTGTCAGCGACATAGGCTTCCCCTTTCGAGTTAATGCCATACTTGATGCCTTGATAGGTGAATGTTGTCTGTCCGACCGCTCCGATGCAGACAAACAAAATTCCTACCAATGCGATGTAAAACTTTTTCATCATAATTTTAATTTAATTTAAAGGGTTGTTTATTAGTTGATTATATTGTTGTTTTACGAACGGGAGCTCGTATTTCTCTGTCATGTTATTTCACTATCATCATGATCAATCAAAGGTCTCTTCACCTGCTTTATCGAGATTGCTTTCATTGTATCGGATTAGTGCGTCACTCAAAACCATTGCCGGTCCAGGGTATTGTTTCGGTAGAGGTGGCTTCGTAGGCGACGTTCAGCTCGATGAGCTCGATATTTTTGCCCTTGTGGGGAAGGGAGATGTGCATGGGATGACGAGAGTTGTTTATGAATATCCTCTCACTCTCACGCTCGAGTAATTTCACCGATTTGATGTCGGGATAATATCTGATGAGTTTGAACCATCTGGTATACCGGATGTCAGGCGACTCGCCGAGTACGTTTATTGCCAACAAGGTTGTGCCGTCATCGCAGCGCCAGATGCAAGACTCCATTCCTGAAGCCGGTGCACCCCCTCCCAGATAGGACAGATAGCCCGACTTGAGGTCGATTGTTTTTGTGGCACCACCTTCCGGACCGGGTTGCTTGCCATTGATGATGAGCGTGGCCGCATCTTTGATGACATCGTTGTCGACAAAGGGAAGCACGGCCTTGAAGAGTTCGGTAACCGATGGCTTGTCGCCGAGGTAGACGGGATAGGCCCGGGCTGTGTTGAACATCAGGAATGAGTTGCCTTTGTTAGCAATCCCTTCTACGCAGTCTTCGAATGTCATACGGCAGAAATTGCCATCGGGGATGGCGATGATGCTTGCCACAACCTTCTCGCTGTTCTTGTCGCAGTCCTTAAGCTCGACCGTTATGTTTTTGCAGCCGTCAATTCTGTAGGTTCCATCGTAAGAAACTATAGGGACCTCGTCGAGAACTTCCACACCGGGAATGCTTACAGTATGCTTGATTTTTGAGAGCCGCATTTTTCCGCTGTCATCGAAGGACATCAGCAATTGAAAAGAGCTTTCGATGGCGTCATATAGCTGCCAGTCACCCTCGAGAAACTGAAAACTTAGAGGTTCTGTCTTTTTCTCCATACCATCTGCGTCTACGGGATAATTTCTGAAATTTGCGGTGCTTCCTGCTTTGGAGTCCCTCTGCTTATTCTTGGCGTAACCGCAAGATATGCAAACGCATAAGAGCACTGCGCCGGCAATATAGAAGTTCCACATATTTTTCATGACGTGTCTTTGAGAATCGCAAAGCATAGCATTGATGCCGTGCGATATATGATACAGTATTTGCTATACAGCAGTTTCAAAAGCGGAATCCGGGTTGGAGAGGCTGGTCTTGATCAGGAAACCGGAAACTCCCTTAAGTTTCTCCTTATTGAAGTCCCATGTGAACTGGATGGTTTTGCCGGCCTCATTCTCAAAGACACTGTCACTGTCTTTTGCCAGCTTGTCCACGCCGACGTTGATTACGCCGTCGGGCTGGTCCTCTTTTATAGGAGAAATGAGGATATTCTCATCCTTACCTTCCGGAAGTGCTTTCTTGACTGCCAAGGTAAACGTAGCAACTACGGTGTTTTTGAAAAGTTCGCTCTGAGCCATTGTCACCTTTGCGTCGGAGAAGTATTCGGAGTCGAATTTCACCTCGTAAGCTATGGTGGTGGGATCTTCCGATGCTTCAGGCGCCTCTTGCCCGACCCGAACCGTTGAATCAATGGCCGTTGATCCGTTCTTTTCGCCGGTTCTGTTGCCCCCGCAGGCGCACATAATGGTAGTCAAGAGCACACATACAAAATACTTTGCTTTCATATTTCTTGAATTTACAATATTACTACCAATACTAATTTGTGATTATCGATTTTCATATTCTTATAAAATAAGTCGTTAGTCCAGCCCGTTGAAGGTCTGGCCGTAGGCTATCTGTTTTACGTAGACGTAGCAACTCGACCAGCTGCTTGCGATGAAGTATGGCTGTCCGTTGGGACGCACAACCTGAATCAGGACGTCCTCGGATGACTCCGAGCCGGAGTATTTCAGCCGGAAGGTATAGACTGTGCCACCGAGCAACTGAGCCTCCTCCTTACTCTTATAAGTAAGTTCAAAGGTGTAAGGCCGGGTGGGATTGTATCCGTTTTCGGGAGTTGCGTCCTTCAGGAATGCTGCTACCTGATATGGGCGGAAATAGTTGGCATCAGTGCTCTTATACATGTCAAGCAGGCGCTGCTGCAGTCGGTCGGTGAAGGTGGATTCAGTGCACGACGACCTGATGCACTCCAGCCCGATCCTCGATCCGCGCTGGTAGTATACTTCCATTCCCACGAGGGGAAGAACAGCCGCTCCGACAGGGGTGCCTCCAATCTGGGACTGCAGATCCTGAAACGAACTCTGCGAACCGGGAAAGGCACTGAGCGTGACTGTTGCCATGCTGCCTGGTTGGGGATTGTCGATGTCGAAGTCACCGCTAACAGTGCCAGTGACCTTTGTGTTGTCGGGAGATTTTATTCCCTTCCATGTCGGGGTCTCCGGATCGTCGCTGCATGATGCGACACCACACGACATGATTCCGGACATGCAAAGGGCTGTCAATAACAGGTTGAAACCTTTAATTTTCATTTTGTTTTGTGTATATTCTTAGTTATTGATGTATGCTTATCCAGAAGCTTACAATCTTTGCTAAATTCTACAATTTCAGGAATCAGGCCCGGTTGACGAAACATCCGGACCTGATCCGTCTGATAAGATTATTTCACCAAGATTTTCTTGCCGGCGACAATGTAGATTCCGGTAGGAAGATATTTAATATCCTCTCTTGAGATGTTACGCTTTACAAGAATACCTTGCAGATTGTAGACGTCTACATGTCCAAATGTGTCAGCACTGACATCATCAATACCAGCCGTAGGCATATCCTCCATCATGACCATGATATACGCCATGTTACCCTCGATTTCAGCTATAGAACATTCTTCTGTCGGGGGATTTTTAATGTCTAAGATTGGAATTGTCTTTTCTCCTATTCTAATCTTAAGATCACTGGCAAATGTGTAACCGGCGACTGCTTTGAGGTTTATCTGCATGTAATATTTCTGCCCCTCTTCAACAGGTTTGGTATCATCAAATTCATCTATCCAGATTTCCTTTGTTTCGTCGAATTTCAACCAGAAACTTTCTTTTACCTCGACATTTTCATCAGAGACGCTTATTTCGTCAGGATTCGCCAGTATCTGTCCCGGTTGAGGACGAGTAAACCCTGAAATAGTCAGGTCATCTATATCTTGGATTTCCGGCATTTCATCGGCAAGGATAGCAATAGTAAGAGTTCCCTCATAATTAGCTTTGAACATGGTTTGCGCGGGATTTTCGAGGTCTATCTCTGGCACTTCCTTACCATTGAAGAATACTTTCACATCATAAGCGAAATCATATCCGTCAACTGCACGAGCATCAATGCGGACAGCATATTTCTTGTCAGACTCAAACGGACTGTCTGCGTCAGCAAAAACGTAATCACCTTTTTCTTCGCTATATACCAGCCAATAAGCGGCCAAATCCACATTTTCTCCCAGAGAAATATCCTCTGTTGCAGGTTTCTCTCCGATTATAGGCCGGTAAAGTCCGGTGAGCTTAACATTATGAATCAGCGTTCCTTCCTCACGATAAGCGGCTGTTATTTTTACCGGAGCATCCGGCATATACATTGAGGTTGTTGAATGATTTTTGAAAATAACGCTTGCGGACTTGTCGCACTCTACAATCCATTCCTTGAATCTCATGCCGGGAGCAGGTTCATCAGCAATAACAGTAATGTATGTGCCTTGTTTTGCTTCTGTGACTTCAACTTTTTCATCGCCTTCCCAAATGTAGGCTTTGCCGTTGACAACAGTAATCGGATGTGATTCCGGTTTCGATACCACTATTTCCGGTGAGAATCCATAGCTGAATGAGCAATCTTCCCTGATAGTGGGCTTGTCGTGTTCCCATTCCTGACCATCAACTGTCAGCGTATAATCCGTCGCAAGTTTATAGTATTCCTCGTCCACTCTTACTTGGGCTCTTATTCTGTAAGTTCCGTCGGTAAAGATTGTCTGTTCATAATTTTCCCATGTATTATCTTCATTCTTTTTCTGCCATATTGTCATTGAAAACGGGATATACGCCAACGAGCCTTCACTCATAGTAAACTTGGGAGTTTTTTTCTGCTTGGCGTATCCTATTATGTCCATAATGTCAGAAGTCGCTGAGACAGCAGTAACCTCTTTGTTTATCATAAATTCGGGCGAGTGAGCACAACCATAAGAAGATGTTTCGTCGATAACGTGCGCGGGTTCTGTTTCCCAGTTCACACCATCCATGGTCAGAGACCAGTCAGTAGCCAACTTGTAGGTTTTACTCCAGAGGTCCATCTGGATATCCATTCTGTAAATGCCCGGGGTGAATGTCGTCTCATCGTAATTAACCCATTCGTCTGCCTCGGTTTTCTTCATCCATTTAGCCACCGATATGTAAGGTTTGGCACCTTCGCTTGTGGTAATGGTGAAGTCGGGACGCTTACACTCCTTGTCATCGCCGATAATGTCGGCGATATTGGAGGTCGCCGTAACGGTGGAGATTTCAGTACGGGGAAAAGGATCAGTGATTGTTATGTTTGGCGAGTAAACGACGAACTGCGAGTAATCTGGCCCCTGAGAATACAATGTCTTATCGGTCCATTCTGTGCCGTTTATGACAACGGTAGAAAAATTTTTCAGTTTGTAGTATTCTCCGTCGGTGCGTACCAGCACGCAGTACCTGTAGACGCCGGCATCAAAAGTTCGTCCTGAGTATCCATTCCAGTTTTCTCCACTTTGTTTTTGATAGGTGTATGTCCATTTTGAGAATTGTGCATTGCAGCCATCAGCCACAGTGAAAGTAGGATCCTTCAATTCGCTACCGTATTTCATGATATCCTTGTAATCTGAGGTAGCGGTAACATTGACTATTTTGTATGTGGCGCCCACACTGACATTTTCTGCCGGCATTGTGAATGAGGTGTAGACTTCATTTGCATCAGCAAATACTACATTCCCGCTCATAGGTCGCCACAGGTAGAACTCTTCGAATTCCGGATTTGGAGCGACAGCTATCAGCTTAATTTCTTCATTAGCCTCGGCTTGAGTGACTTCTACCAAAGAACCACCGCGTACTTTAAAAGCCTTTCCATTGGTGACTTCAATGGAATACGTCTGTGCCACCGTGTTAAGACAGATGACGAGAAGTCCTAAAAGGACGAGGTAAATTTTATGTTTCATGATTGTTGGTGTTATAAAGTTGAACTTAGCTTGCAGCAGTCGCGGCAGCAGAATTGTCTGAATCATTCGCGGAATCGTTTGCAGCTGCTGGTTTTGCTTTTTGTTTTGATTTTTTCCACAGCAGCCAGATTGAAGCGGTGGCCACTACAATTAAGGAAATCCCAATTATGGGACGATAGAAAAGCCATGCTATGGAAATAATCAAAAGGCTCCATACAAAACCTATTACGCTACATACCAATCCAACACCCATATTCACAATACTGCCCAAAGCAGGGAACCACTTGAATAGCATGGAGAGGATTTCAAAGGTCATTTTCAGACCGCCTATTGCCATTAGAATGCCTACCAGCCTGAGTATCCATGTCAATGTAGAGTTATTATTATGCGCACCCTGAAACATATTTCCCATGCTGACAGAACCCATTTCCACGCGAGAAAAATTATTTCCATTAGCAGACATGTATGGTTCGAAGGTGTCCCCGCTCACTTTTGCAATCAGAGAGATCTGCGCCGATGGAACCGCCTTGAATATAACACGGACATCGCCTATCTGCGGATTGCCAGAGCTTTTACCAATGTAAGCTGTATTGCCGCTAACCGCCAGATAGGGAATCTCCTTCCCCGTGGAGTCGGCAAGTTGCCTGACGTCAACTCTGCCGGACGCACGTAGACTTTCGATGATGTCATGGTTTAATGTCGCCTTTTGAACTGAATCCATCGAAAGGGTTATGTCTTTCTCACCACCTATGGAGTTTTTGAGAAAATCAGGAAGATTATATGCCCCGAATGTGACATCTTCCGCCAACTGTTTCTCATTCTCCAGCTCGGTTATCACAAAGTTTGAGTTCTGGTAAGCCGGATCATGGAACTCTGCGGAGTTTATCGGGGTATCGGTCCACTTTTTCTTGTAAGTGTAGGTCGTGACAGTTTCTTCTGATCCTCCGAACTTCTCGTGTTTTTCCTCTTTACTGTATTCCTGCCACTGGTAATATTCCACATTACGAATCAGTTTGATGGCAGGCACAGCGGCTCCGAACATTTCGTCGCGCAGTGTGTCGTGTGATTCTGCCATTGCAGTAGCGTGAATCAGTTGTCCGTTAAGATCAGCCTTGACTTCTGAAACATTGTCGACATGCACAGCCGTACCCTGTGCCTCTTTAATCGTTTCTGCCGTCTTTACAGCTCGACCTTCATTCCAGAACAGCAGAACCGTGGCTCCGACGAACATCGCAAGCCCGGTGCCTATTTTCTTGAATGAATTAGACAGACGGCTTCCATAGCTTGTGGTATGGGTCTCTTGATACGCCATAGTTGATTGGTTTAAGTTATTGTTTGTTGTCGCAAAATTAGCGGTAATGAATCCGAGGGGATTTCAATCCAAGAACATTTTATTTCAATCCAGGACCAAATAGGCTGAAAATCATCCGAATGTTCCTCAATTGAAACTGTTTGTTCCTGAATTGAAACCCTGCCAAGCCGCATATCTATAATTTTGCCGACGAAACAAATCGTACAGATATGAAAAGAGCGTTACGGGCAATATTCTCCCTGCTGCTGATTGCCGCCTTCGTGCAATCGGCTCAGGTCATTATCGCGGCTGGTACTCCTGATATATTTAAGGAATTGGGAAAACAAATAAAGGATGACATTTCCGACGAACTGCGCAACGGCAGCAGAAATGCAGTGCGAAATGCTACTGACGAAGCACGTCAAAAAAAGAATAAATGTGTAATCATATCCATGCCAAAGGGTCGATGTATCTGAAGGTTCACAAGAAGAAGTGTGACACGACATACACTGGCCTTCGTTAAGGCGAATTGCTCATCATTCTAAATATATCGAATATGTATAACGAAGAAGAACAGCACTCCACGACCGGCGACATTCGGCCTGACGAGGTGCAAATCCTGATTGATCAGCGCATGGCATACCTGATTGAAAAAGAGAGAGAAGAGGCTGATATGATTAAGTCAGAATCAAATGCAAGCAATCGAATGAGTTTCCGGAACAATGGATTTAGTCGAATCAAAAATTTGTTTGGGGGTACTCACAACAAAGATGATAAAGAATCGGCATTATTAAACAACATGCAAAATAAGAACACAGGTTATGAATAAAGAAAACTGGATAGCAGTCAGGAAGAGCAGTCTTTACGACTATTTCAATCTGCCTCCGCAAGCTAAGGAACAGGCGGAAAGAACATTTGACGGCATGCTGAAATTGGCTGAAGAGTGCAAAGATCAGGCAGAGTTCGAGACTCGGCTGGCCTCATCGCCGCTTACACAGGAATACAACAGCCTTTTCCAACGATTTTCCAAATACGTCAAAATGCCTGACGGTATGCCTTCACAGACTGATGTAATAAAAGGAATGGCTACAAATACGGCAAAGACATCCGTTGCTACCATAGTTCGTAATCAGGCGCGCAGCTGGCTGATCAACGCATTGCCCGATGAAGTGTCGGATTGGCTTATATACCGATGGTACAAAGTGCCCGTATTGGGTGAAATCCGTTCGTTTTTCAACTTACGTGACAGTTTCCGTCGTTGGTTCGGACTTAAGAAAAAGAAATGATTAAATAACCCAAAAAATAACATTATGAACACCCTTAAGAAAATCGGCAGTATCGTGCTCGCAGCGATACTCATGACGGGCGCGGCATCGTTTTCTGCCAACGCCCAGTTCAAAGGTCTCGGCAACAAACTGAAAGGCAAAGTCGAGAAAACGGTCAAAGAAAAAGTAGAGAAAAAGAAACACGAAGCCAAAGAAGCCGTGAAGAAGTCTACGGGAGTTGACTCTGAATCCGACTCCGGCACAGTCTCAGGTGCCTCAAAATCAGAAGTTGGGAGCTTCGATTACAAAAAGACCTACACTCCCGGCGATGAGGCAAAAGCTGCCGATCCGCTCGCCACTTCAACTGAAGTGTGGGAAGGATTCAACAAAAGTGTCGGACAACTTCACGGAGCGTATGAGAATATGGCGGATTTCACCGTAAATTATCAGCCATATTATGCCGACAACAACAAGTATTACTGGGTTTTGAACAAAGATTCCGAGAACCGTATCCTCAATGCATTTCTGAGCATTTTCAAGTTACAGATGGCTTCGGATATCGACCATAAGAAAACGCTTGACATGTGGGGAGAAGTAGAGGACGGTATGGTTATTCCAGCCGATGAGATGTTTCTCAATGCATATCAAACCCAATATATAGCTGACCCCACATCCACCCAGGCTCTGCTCTTTTATCTATATGCGGATACCTATCTCAATAATATGGCCTTTAGCCAGTTTAGATATGCTCTCAAGGACAACTTCACCACAGAAGACGGCAATATCCTTCCCAAGAATTTTTATACCCAGAGAAAAGAACGTCGTCAGCAGGCTGACCAGCTGGCGAACACTGTTGCGTCATACGATACAATGCTTGGCTGGGCGGAGAAGTATTTCGACAACGCCTATTCACAAAACGATCCCTACGCAGCTTATTTCCAGTTGCTTATTGGGGAAAATATTCTAAAGAACTGCCTCCCGAATCACAAGGATTTCAACGAAGACGACACACGTTACCGCAAACTTGTGGCAAAGGTCGACGGCTCGAAAGGATATAAAATCCAGCAGGCGTTTGTATCCTCATTTGTCGATCCAAATTTAAGACCTGACTGGATACCTAAAAATCCTGGCGCTCCAGTTGCAATGCCCAAAGGAGTAGCCGTAAGTGCAGCGGTTCAGAAAGAGGCAGAGAATGCCGCTAAAGCTTATGCCGGGAATTACTATAAAAAAGTGATTTTCAAGAATGGCAAATGGTTTGACCTGAAATCTCATGAATGGCCATATCGGAAAAACGGTGAAGAGACATTGGTATATATCATCGCTGAATTTCAGGGAAAGAGCTATATTCTTGAAACCGGTCTTACAAGAGACGTTAAAGGCAACAATTACCGCATTCAGACGCCGGTAGGCAATGTGGCTCAACCGCTACAATAATTAGTATGAGACAACTTAAATATCTGGCAATGGTATCCCTCTTGATATGTTGCATCTCTTCATGCTCCAACAAGAGTAATACTGATACCGGCGACTCATCACAAGCAGACACAATACAGACAGAAATGACAACACCCGTAGACCACATAGTAACTCCAGAGTCAGCACGCACTCTGGCAAAGAAAGTCTCCAACAATGAGGTCTTGACCACCGACGACTACAATGCAATGCTCGACTACGTATTGGCTATGGGCAGCAAAATGGGCGAGGCCATGAAAAAGGTTGATATCGATGCCCTCACGAAGATTCCCGAGGAATATCCCGAATCCGATATCTTCCTCAAGGCTCTTGAGGATGCAGCGGCTTCCAACAAACTCGACAAAGGCCAGCTCGACAAAGCCAAGCAGTTCAAGAAACTCATAGGCGAAGACGAAATCTGATAAGGCTTGAGGAGTAAAAAAACTAATCATAAACCAAAATAATGACGAAAAAATTCAAAATTCTTCTGGCAGCTGTATCCTGCTTCGCCCTCACGGGCTTTATAACAGCTTGCTCAGGCAGTTCGAAAGGGTCGAACGACAGCCCACCTGAAGAGAACGAGGCTTCTGAAGAAGTTCAGCAGACCCCTTTCGAGGCTGCCGCACAGATTGTGAAAGACCTTCCGAATGATGACGACGAAATGACCGAAACCCAGACAAAAGAGTTTCTTGACCAGGCACAGTCTCTCTGCGAGGCAACCAACGGGAAACCCGCAGAAATCGAGATTGCTCCCGGTCTTGAAATAGGGCTCTCCAACGTGAGATATGAAGACTGGCGCCCCGGAAGCAACTCAATCGAGGTGGTTGTCAAAGGCGACTTCGACAAGAGTATGGCTGACTTCCGTGTTCTGTGTCTTGACAAAGACAATAAGATTGTATTCAACAACATGCTTTCAAATAATACAGATACAAATCACAAGCTTGTCAGCGGTTGGATTGCTCCCGAGAATGCCGGGAAATGGGGCAGCGTCGTTAGATTCGTACTCGTTTCAAACGAAGTCGGAGCCCCTCTTAAAACCGGTGACATATACAATCAATAGTAGTCAAAGAACCTATTGTTATTACCCTTGCTTCACTCCGATTATAATCGGAGTGAAGCAGACTTCATGTGAAGCATATGAATATTAGAATTATAGGCATCTTGACAATCGCGCTGATGGTGGAAAGTTGTTCTGCCAGTTCTCACAAATGCGATAAAGGTACGACTGTAATGGATACACAAAAGAATGAACATGAAATAGCACCCCGAAAAGTCTCCGATGTGTTCTCATATTATGATTGGACAGACGGCAACGTAATCTACCGTCTTAATTCGCATAAGGGGGATGTCGACAATCACACAGGTGCTTATCATTCTTCTCCCCGATGTGAATCGTATGAGTGTTACGAATTCAGAGGTGAAACCTTGCTTGAAGGAGGGTATGGCATATGTATTGAGGGATATAATGAAAACTCATGGCATTCAGTAAACGGCGATGCGGAAGCTGTGGAATATCAATATGTAGGATGTACGGTTACTTTGCTCCCCGATATGGATGCCCTGGTATTCCTTAATGAGACAGACGATGGGATTGAAAATATTCTTATCCCTGTGTGTTACCCGATGCTATCGCCCAACCTAATACTTAAGAAGGTAATGGAAGATGATTATATCAAATATATGCTATGTGGCAGATTTAAGACCGTAGATGGCAGAACTGTGGCATTCGATTCCGAGACACGGAAGGCACAAGGAACTCTTTTCGGTGATTCATCATTTGAAATCGTGACTCTTGATTTAACTCCAGCCCCGATTATTAAGATTAAAGAAAAATATTACTTCATCGAAAAACTTGATGGACTGATTAATCTTCTACAAGTCGACTTGGAGGAAGGCAACGGAATGGGGTTGAACTTGACAGGAGATAAAATAGCTCTCACGCGCTTAGATAAAGATTATTGGCCGGAATTGACCCGTAAGATTCTTACGGTTTCGGAATTACATAAATATGCCGGTTATAATCCTACGCCTCGGTACGATATTTCTGGAGAGCAACTAAATCTGCATCGAAAAGATATGTTCGCCCGTATGCGTGAGAGTGTTATGGCAAAATATGATTATCAGAAATCTAAACTCCCCGAAGCAGCAAAAATCAACGTCCAAATACTCCACATGCTTGAGAATGACAACATTGGCAACTGACTCGATAATGTTACTACTACATATATAATATAATTTTTAAGGGTAATCCAATAAAGAATCACCAATCAAAGAATGAAATATTTGAGTTTGTTAAAGAACGTATTGGTAAGTGCTCTTCTCTTAGCTTGCTGTGGCACAGGAAAGGCCACAACATACCAGTATACAGGAACTGATTGTATACCATGCAGCAATGTTGAGATCCTTACCGGTGAAGCATGGACCGACGGTGAAGCGATCTATCGGTATCAACAGATACAGCAACCGTCTGATGAGGGTTCTGTTCATACGAATTCTGCAAAATATAAATGCTTTACCTTCAATGGCGTTACTCCGTCAGAAGATGATTATGACAGGTATCTTTATTTAGAAGAACTTTCCAATGGACGATGGAGATCTGTCGATCTAAATGATGGCCGATATTACAGGTATGCGGATTGCAACTTATCGTTTGATAATGCCAGCGGTGTTCTGATTTTTCGAGATTCGTGCACTGGAGAAATTATAGATGTCTTAGTTGCCCTTCCAGAGAAATATAATACAGATGAGGCAAAAGCATTTAAGAAATATGTAGAAACTGACATGACAACTTTCTTTCTTGAAGGTGAATATACTACAAGAGAAGGCAAGACTGTTGCCTTCGACCCTGAAACTTTCCGTGCAACAGGTACCCTCTTCAACAGCAAATCATTCAATCTCGGCTCTGTGTCAAATAGACCGGTACCGGTTTTAATTATAGATAACCAAGCATACTATATTGAGAAAATTCATCAAGGCTTAAACCTAATCCCTTTACAAAATTTCGATGGGGAAAGCTATAACTATATTAAAGGTGGTGATAGCATAGAACTGATGCGTACTGACGATGATTTTTGGCCGTTACTCACACAGCGCGTTCTTACAAAGGCAGAGATTCTATACTATGCCGGATATAGTTCCGAAGGACCTTATTCCGATGAGGAAATAGCACGAATAAAAGCAGCCTACTATTATATACTTGCAATGATGGCGCAAAGCATCTATGCTCGCCACGGTTATACATTCAAAGATAACAAAGAGGCTCAGCTATGGTTTATGTCCGTGTCGTGGTACAATCCTCAAACAGATGAAGTGCAACTTACCGAAGCGGAAGAGATAAACATCCAATTAATCAGAGCATTGCATAATAGACAATTTGACTGACAATGAAACAAGTAAAAATCTTCAATATTTTAATGGTATTTATACTGCATCTTGCGCCAACTTTTGGCTTTAGTGCGTATGCAATAGACAAAAGTTCAGACAATGTTGCGTCTTATACGGACTTATCAAGATTCGAAGAACCGCTTGAACTCGCTGCAAGACTCATGTCCGGCGGATGCGAAGAAGTTCCCGACGGCTTTGAAGGTATCTATGAAATTAGGTGCTATTCTTACGATGATGAAATAAAACCTTGGGAAAAGGTTAGAGAAGAAGTTGGTTACATTTTTTATGACTTTAATGGCGACGGCATAAACGAACTGGCTATCGGCACTAATGTCGTTCCTTACCCTAACAGCCCCCGTAAGACCATGATTCTTGCTCTTTACGCAATGAGCAATGGAAAGCCGAAACTTCTATTATCCGGAACAAGTCGAAGATCATGGTACTATCAAGATAATGGATGGTTTTACATGACCGGAGCCGAGAGTGCTGCTCGTGTGATAAGCGGACAGTATTCATATATAAATGGCATATTGAATTGCGAACATTTTTGGTTCAGTTCTCTCAATGCCGGTGGAGACCATGAGTATTATCATAGCTATTCTGACACTCTTGATCAAAATGCAGCCGTCAAACTGAATTATACAATGGATGATTACAACCTTAACGATGAAAACAATATTGACCAGTCAATATGTCTGGAGTTGATTCCATTTTCAGACTTACGCCCTATAATAGCCGAACATGATGACGGAGGTAAAATACGTTTTACAGCCTCTCAGACATTGAAAGATTTCAAGATTATAGATTTATGTGATGTTATCTATTCCGATGGCAAAATAAATGTAACTGAGAAAGAGCGGCTGAGCATGGTATTGGAATCCGAACAATCCATTAGTATATATATGCCGTTTCTTGGAGACGGGCCTGAATATGCCATTTCATTTACAGATTCATTGGGAAAAATAATTAAAATGACCGTGTCGCTTAGTGGAATGGACGGTTCCATAATATTAAATCAATACAACTGGTAGTATTCAAATTAAAAATATAGCATATAGCAGGTGTTGATAAATCTCATAAATCAAAAGCTTGCCAATTCCGACAATTCCCATATACAATCAAATTGTCTGGGAATGATTTTTGAAAAATCAATTGAAAAAAGAAAGGAAATGATATAACCCATTTTTATATAAACAAAAGAGATGAACAAGATTCTTATTGTAGAAGCCTCCATCTCTGACGGTCGGCTTATGTCGGGGTTGCTTACGCGAGCCGGATATGAGCCGATAGCCGTAGATAAGATGGAGGCAGCACAAGAAGAGGTGGCAAAGCTGCCACCAGGCGCTGTCGTGGTCGCTGCGATGAAATTCACCGGCGGCACGATACTGTTTCTTTGAGTGTGTCTAAGAAACAGTATCGAAACACATACGCTTTCCATTTTAACATTATATTCCGTAATCAATTTGTAACGCTGGTTGGTTCTATCCATCGAGAAACAAAAAAACATAATGTAGAACCCAAAAACACCAGCCCCGATATGGACATATTCGCCCTTACCGAGACCGAATTCTTCCGCCAGCTTTTGGCTGGCGAAAAGGAGAATCTTCACATCACCTACCGCGACTTCATCGTGCAGGTATTCGAGATGTGCCGTACAAACAAGAATAAAGGCTATGCAGTCAGCGCATTGCTCGTGGTCGAGATTGAGATTTCCCATCTCCAGACTGAAGCGGACCGCAACGCCGTGAACACATCGCTAACATCCTTTATCAGCAAGGCACTCCACTTCATCCGCGAGACAATCAGCAATCTAAAGAATGTCGTCATCGAACCGGCAACCGACGATGAGCTTCTTCAGGACATAGGACTGAAATGGAGCCATAAGAAAGTCGCACTCGTGGAGATAGGCTATGCCTTCCACTTGGCAAAATGCTTCGGCGACAGGCTCACCGTGAAGGATGTAATCCTCAGACTCGCCAAAGCCTTCGATGTGGAGATAACCGAAAACTACATATCTAAGAAATTCAACGAGATAAAGGTGCGCACTCTCGACAGCCGCACTTACTTTCTCGACCTGCTGACAAAACAGCTTACCCAGCACATGGAGGAGCAGGACGCAAAATGATGTCAGCCGATGTCCAACCACTAATCCATCCGAAATATTTAATCTCTTTTTAATCATAGGCAAATATCAAATAAAAGCCCGGCCACTCGTGATGAATGGTCGGGCTTGCTCTTTATTGTTATGTACTATTTTATCCGCAACAAAGGACGGAGTTTCGGATCTTTGCGGATGCGCTCCAACTCTCGCTCTACGATGTCTTTAACATCCTGTTTCACCTGATTATAGTTGAACTGTATGGCGGCTTTCATCTTCGACTTGTCGGGTGTGTCATCCTTGAAATCGGTTATCAGCGGTATGGGCTGATAGGCGGATGTCTCTGCTGCCACATTCTTGGTGTCCACCACAATCTCGGCATGAAAAATCTTCTGGTCGATGCGCTCGTAGAAATTGTCGCTGACGGCACCGACAAACATTCCCTGCGTCAGAGTGGAAATCTTACTCGCCGGAATAAGAGAATCCATTTGCGTGTTGATCGAGTGGCTCACATCCTGACGGTTGATGCTCATGGACTGCCTTTGCTGGAGAACCTTGCCGAACCTCTCTGAAAGCGTCTTGGCGGTCTCGCCGACAACCTGCCCGGAGAAAATATTGCCCACGGTATTCATCACCACTGCCGCCTCCTTGTCGCCGTAATCTCGTTTGAGCTGTGAAAAGTCCTGAAAGCCGAGACAGACGGCAACCTTGTTACTTCGCGCGGTGGCAATAAGATTATCGAGACCCTTGAAATATATGGTCGGCAGCTCGTCTATGATGACCCCGGACTTTAACATCCCTTTCTTGTTTATCAGCTTAACTATTCTGGAATTGTATAGACCGAGTGCCGCGCCATAGATGTTCTGACGGTCGGGATTATTGCCGACACAGAGTATCTTCGGCTCTTTCGGGTTGTTGATGTCAAGAGTGAAATCATCGCCCGTCATAATCCAGTAGAGCTGAGGCGAAATCATGCGGGAAAGAGGTATCTTCGCCGAGGCTATCTGCCCGGCAAGCTGTTCAGCCGCGCCTCCCTGCCAAGCGTCGATAAACGGAGAAAGATAGTTTTCCAGCTCCGTGTATGATGTGAGGATAGGAAATATATCCTCATACCGGCGGCAAAGGAACTCAATGGCATGGGGAAAAGTGCAGTATTTGCCGTTCTCGTATATTTTTAGATACCAGATGATTGCGGCAAACAGAACTATCGGGGATTCCACGAAGAAATCGCCCTGTTTCTGTATCGGCGAAGTCAACTGGCGGATGCGAAATTACTGAAAAAATTTGTTGAATACGGCGATAGGAGTAGCGAAGTTTAGTTTTTCGCGCGGTCTTCTGTTTAGTTTCATCTGTATTTCTTTAATCATTTCGTCGGAGAAGTTGTTGAAGGATACCCCCTTAGGAATATATTGCCTTATTAGACCATTTGCATTTTCAATCGCGCCTTTTTGCCATGAGGCATACGGATCGGCAAAGAAAACGGCAATGTCGCTGACGCCCTTTCGGCGCAACCCCGTTACAATCATCTCATGACATGCGAATTCGCCGCCATTGTCAGTGGTGATCGTAAGGACACCGTCTCGCCACGGCCTCAGCATACTGACGGCTTCCTTAGCCAAAGGTTCTGCTTTTTTCCCTTGTGGAAGTCTCTTCATCAGAATGAAGTTAGTGCTCCGTTCGGTCATTGTCAGGATCGCGTTCTGCTGAGGATCCACGATCAGATCCATTTCCCAGTCGCCGAAACGCTTACCGTCGGCTTCAGGAGGTCTGTCATGGATACTGACGCGGTTGGGAATGTTCTTCACGCCGCCCTTTCCGGCGACGCCACGTTTCCGGTGTTTCATTCCATGCCGCGTGTGCGATGCAAGTTCTCCGGTCTTGTCTGCTCTGATTTCCTGATAGATACGTTCGTGGGAGATTCTTATCCCATCCAGGGCGAGCTTTCCTGAAATCTGTCGGGGAGACCATTGTTCGTCCCGCAACAACTTTAGGGCGCGTTCGAGGACTCCGGGCTTTAGCGCGCTGTTGGTAACGATGCGCTCTCTGCGCTCCAAGGCTTTCTCATGAGCCAGAGCCGGACTGTAGTGGCCGTCTTTGCACGCGTTGCGCCGCAGTTCTCTGTAAACTGTCGACACATGGCAGCCTATCTCTTCGGCTATCCGCGCCGGCGACTCATTTCTTTTGAGTAAGGTAGAAATTACGTACCTTTGCTCTCGGGTTAACGGTTTTGACATTGCAATACAAAATTAGTTAATCTCAGGGAGACTTCGGTCTCCTTTTTTTGTATTGCCAGTAAAACTTCGCTTGCGTCCGCTCTTGGGGGCGCACT
>OLNN01000247.1_pt1 | contig 62121 bp, 60 predicted proteins | sample 1672141 | NCBI WGS metagenome assembly OLNN01 (sample SAMEA3136652, study PRJEB25190) | human gut metagenome | biome: human gut; feature: human-associated habitat; material: faeces | place: Austria | collected 2013
ATTGTCCGCCCTCCGGCCGCTGGCTGTTGCGTTTTATCTCTTTTGGCTTATCTTTTTTCGCCGCGGTCCCCCGCCGCGCCTGCGGCGCAAAACAGCCCGCGCCGCCGCTTTAACAAGCAATACGCCGCATGCGACCGCCAGCGCGAACAGGGTTGCTTCCATCCTGCGCCCCCTTATTCCGTTTCGTCCGTTTCCACGCCAAACACGCGGTCATACCGCTGCCGGTAATCCTCGACCGGCAGCGCCGCCGCCATGGCGCAGGCGGCGCCATATTTCTGTTCTTCGGTCAGCGGGAACGGCATTTCCGGAAAAGAATGAAGGATGCGCCGGACGATGTCGTGATAGTAACGCGCCGTAAAGGCGCCGCGGTCGGTCAGGTAAACTTTGCCATAGCGCTCTTTGACCACCAGCCCCCGCTCCATTAAGGATTCAAGCACGCGGGCCACTGATGGCTTTGTCACCCCGAGCGCCTGGGCAACTTCCATCGAGGAGACAGCCGCCTTTTTGCGGGCGATATCATCAATCACAAACAAATAGCGCAGGTTCGTATCCGACAAAAACATGCTGTTCGCCTTCTCTTTTCGTAGTGTGCAAGCGGGCCGTCACGGCTTTTTGCCCTGCGCCGGGTGGCACAGCCCGCACCCTGCGCAGCTGCCGCAGCCGCCCCCGCAGGAACAGGAGTGTTTGCCCCGCTTATGGTTGCGATAGCCGTTATAAAGGATCGCTCCCACCGTTCCGAAAACGATCACCGAGCCGATGATCGTAGGCAGACTTTCAAGCAATGCATTCCACATGGTTTGGCTCCTTTTTTGCGCAAAGGCTCTTTCAGGCGTGTTTATTTGTCCTGGTATTTGTTGCGGCGGAACAGCAGATAAAGCACCGCGGCGAGGATCGCGAGCGCGGCGACGGTCCCGAGGCCAAAGGCCGTTTCGCCGGTGAACAGGCCGCCGATCTGATAGATGACGAGCGAAGTGCAGTAGGCCAGCAGGCACATATAGCCGATGGCAATGGCGGTCCATTTGCCGTTGTTCATCTCGCGTTTGATCGCGCCCATGGCGGCAAAGCACGGCGCGCACAGCAGGTTAAAGACCATGAAGCTGTAAGCAGTGAGCGGCGTGAAGAAATCGGCGACCATGCCCCAGATTTCTTCCCCTTCCTCGGAGACTTCACCCGCATAGTTGAACAGGACCGCAAATGTGGAGACGACGTTTTCCTTGGCAATCAGGCCGGTGACGGTGGCGACCGTCGCCTGCCAGGTGCCGAAGCCGAGCGGGGCAAAAACGATATCGACCACGCCGCCGATCGCTGCGAGCAGGCTCGTGTTGTTGTCCTCCACCATGCCGAACGCGCCGTCCGTAAAGCCGAAGCCCTGCAGGAACCACAGCACGACCGAAGAGGCCAGAATAACGGTGCCCGCGCGCTTGATGAAAGACCAGCCGCGTTCCCAGGTGGCGCGCAGCACGTTGCCCCAGGCCGGAATGTGGTAGGCGGGCAGCTCCATGACGAACGGCGCCGGGTCGCCCGCGAACAGCTTTGTTTTCTTGAGGATGATGCCGGAGAGGACGATGGCCGCCACACCGATAAAGTAGGCGGAGACCGCAACCAGGAAGCTGCCGCCGAACAGCGCGCCCGCAAACAGGCCGATGATGGGCATCTTGGCGCCGCAGGGGATGAAGCAGGTGGTCATGATGGTCATTTTGCGGTCACGGTCGTTTTCGATGGTGCGGGAAGCCATGACGCCGGGCACGCCGCAGCCGGTGCCGACCAGCATCGGGATGAAGCTCTTGCCGGAAAGGCCGAATTTGCGGAAGATGCGGTCCATAATAAAGGCGATACGGGCCATGTAGCCGATATCTTCCAGGATCGAGAGCAGCAGGAACAAAACGAGCATCTGCGGCACAAAGCCCAGCACCGCGCCGACACCGGCCACAATGCCGTCCACGACAAGACCGGTCAGCCACGGCGCGCAGCCGACGCTTTCCATAAAGCCCTGGACAGCCGGGGGTACGATCTCCCCGAACAGCACATCGTTGGTCCAGTCGGTGGCCATGGTGCCGATCGAGATCGGGAAGCCGCCCATGGCGATGGCATAGATCAGCGCCATCACGCAGGCAAAGATGGGCAGCGCCGCAATGCGGTTCGTGACCACGCGGTCGATCTTATCCGATACGGTCATGTTCCCGGCGCGGTCCTGTTTGTGCACCGCAGCCGTTACGACCTTATTGATGTAGGCATAGCGCTGGTTGGTGATGATGCTTTCGGCATCGTCGTCCATTTCCTTCTCGCAGTCGGCAATGTGCGCCCCGATATGCGCCAGCGTTTGCTGGTCCAGCTGCAGCTCCTGCTGCACTTTTTCATCGCGCTCAAACAGTTTGACCGCGTACCAGCGCAGGAAACGTTCATCCACATGCCCCTGGATGCTCTCCTCGATGTGGGCGATGGCATGTTCCACGCTGCCGGTGAACACATGGGGAAGCTCCCCTGCGCAGCCCTCCCTGGCGGCCGCGACCGCCAGTTCCGCCGCTTCGGTTGCGCCTTCGCCCTTGAGCGCGCTGATGGCCACCGCCCGGCAGCCCAGCTGTGCGCCGAGCTTTTTCAGGTCGATCTTATCGCCGTTTTTCCGCACAAGATCGATCATGTTGACCGCCATCACGACCGGGATGCCCAGTTCGATCAGCTGGGTGGTCAGGTAGAGATTGCGTTCGATGTTGGTGCCGTCGATGATGTTGAGGATGACATCCGGCTTTTCGCCGACCAGATAGGTACGGGAGACGACCTCCTCCAGCGTGTACGGCGAAAGAGAGTAGATGCCGGGAAGGTCCTGTACGATGACGTCCTTCTGCCCTTTCAGGCGGCCTTCCTTCTTTTCCACCGTAACGCCGGGCCAGTTGCCGACATACTGGTTGGAACCCGTCAGCGCATTGAACAAAGTGGTCTTGCCGCTGTTCGGGTTACCGGCCAGCGCGATCTTGATTGCCATAAACGATTACCCCTTTTCTTGCCTTGCCAAAAGTTAGCAGTAGCTAACTTTTGGCCGGAAAATCAGGCGGTCTTTTTGATCGGGTCAACCGGTCAAAAAGTTACCGCCGTTACTGGACTTCGACCATCTCCGCGTCCGCCTTGCGGATGCTGAGCTCATAGCCGCGGATATTGAGTTCTATCGGGTCGCCCAGCGGCGCGACCTTGCGCACATAGACCTCAACCCCTTTGGTCAGGCCCATGTCCATGATGCGGCGGCGTACCGGCCCTTCGCCGCGCACGCGGGCGACCGTGGCTGTCTCGCCAACCTTGACCTCTTTCAATGTTTTCATGCGGATTCCTCCTTCTGTTTGATCTGAACGGAAGCGATGGCAGAACGCGCACCGCGCGTTGCCGGTCAGCCGACCATGATCCGGTTGGCCATTGTACGGTCCAGCGCGATCCGGCTTTGTTTGACCTGGACGATCAGGTTCCCGGCGATCTCATTGACCACCATGACCTGTGCGTCCACCACAAAGCCCAGCTCCGCCAGATGCTGGCGGACTTCGTCGCGGCCGGTGATCTTTTGGATCACGCAGCTTTCCCCGGCTTTGGCCAGCGTAAGCGGCATCATGCAAGCACCTTCTTTCCGAAGTGTTAGCTACGGCTAACTTTTGAGCTTTGAATCAGCGGTTAGACCTTACTAACCGCTTGAACAACTGCAGTTTACCACCCCGACCCGCAAATGTCAATAGTTTTATTGCAATTTTAGTTAGTTTGTGCTAATCTAGGATATATTGAACAAAGCAAGGCAAATCAAGCGCGCCGGGGATTTTTCCGTTCACGCCCAGGCGGCCGTTATCCAAAAGCGAGGCGATATTTTTGAAGATCCACCAATCCGCAGAAGATTATCTTGAAAAAATACTCATGATCCGGGAAAAAAAGGGCGAGGTCCATTCGATCGACATCGCCAACGAGCTGGGGTTTTCCAAGCCGAGCGTGAGCGTGGCCATGAAAAACCTGCGCCAGGCCGGGTATATCTCGATGGACGGCAGCGGCGCGATCACGCTGGAAGCGCCGGGGCTGGAGATCGCCGAGCGCATCTACCGGCGGCACAAACTGCTGACCCGCTTTCTGCTGGCGTTGGGCGTCAGCGCCGAGACGGCCGCCCGGGACGCCTGCCGCATCGAACATGACCTCAGCCCCGAAACTTTTGACCGGCTGCAGGCTTATGTGGAAGAACACCTGCCCGAACCATGACTTTTTCACGCTACGGCGTCCGCCCAAATGGCGGGCGCCGTTTTTCGTTTGCACGGCCAATGTCAGCCGCCGGTGTCCTGCGCAAGCGGGTACACCTCGCCGGGCTGCGCAATGTCCGCACAGAACGTATACCGCACCGTGCATTGCATGCCCTGCTGCGTCTGTTCGATTTCAGCGCTCTCCTGCTCCAGCTGTGCACCGGGGAACTCCTGCATAAGCTGGCGGCGGCACGCCCGCTTTGCCATGGACGCCGCCGTTTCCGGCGTATAGTTTAGCGTCCGGGTGTCGGTCATCCAATAGCTGGTCCTGCACATAGCGGCTGGCAGCGCGATGCGCCCCAGATGCAGCGGCTCCCATACTGTCTGGCAAATTGCGCCGTCTTCCGGGGCGCCCGCTTCTTTTTCCTCTGTATTTTCTGCCCCGCCGAACGTCCGGCCCAGAACATGCCAGACCGTCTGTTCCGCGCTCTGGCCGGTCAGCAGGCGCGCCTGCTGCGCAAGCGGCTGCACGGCGGTATAACTTTTTTCCATGCGCGCGATGACCTGCCCGGCCGCCGCCTGTTCGACCGCATCGCCCTGGCGGTCCGCTTTCTGGCCGTTGGCCAGCAGCTGCCCCTGCGCCACATACTGCCCCGGTTCCACGCTGGCAAAGCCGCTTTGCAAAAGCACCGACACGACCTGCCCGCCCGCTTTGGCGTAGAGCGCCCCAGCCGGCGGGTCTTGTTGTACCGGCTGGATATCCCGCACGGTCTGCTCCACAAAAAGGCAGCCCCCGGCAAAGTTGAGGCTGACCCAGCCAAGCCCCTGCATGGCGCTGTCCAGCGCATCCTGCGCGGCCTGCAGCTTTTGCTGCGCAAGCCAGGCGCCTTCCCAGACGCCGTGCTGCGCAAGCACCGCGCGGAATTGTTGCTGTGCCGCCGCATCCAAACTGCCGAAGTCGATCTGCCACACAAAGCCGGGCAACCACCGCACAAGGCACAAAAACAGCGCCGCCCCCACCAGCAGCCCCGGCCGGCGCAGCAAAAACGCGCACCGCACGCCCGGCCCGCGGCGCGCGGCAACGCACAGCTGCCAGCCGCCCGCCGCCGCCACGGCGCGCAGCTTTTCCAGTTCCGCCCCGCGGGCCCGCGCACGGTAGCCCGCCCCGGCGCAACAGATGTTTGCCAGCCGCAGCCCGGCCCCGGCTGCCTGTGCAAAAAAGTGCTGCGCCCGGGGCCCGCTCACCTCGATGTACACAACATCCCCCGGCCAGCCGCCCGCGTGCTTCATCCGCCGCCCCCTTTCCATTTCTTTTCCAGTTCGATGCGCCGTACCGTTCCGGCCGCCAGCAGGCGGCGGCGGGCCAGCGATTCTATCCGCAGGTTTTCCCCATACAATGTAATGACCGCCGCCCCCATATCCAGCGATATCTTCTGCGGGGTCAGGTCCAGTATGCGGCGGCAGCCATCCGTCACGACCATTCCGCCGCGGATGACAAGGTCCGGCAAACGGTAGAAATCCTTCTCCGGCTGGGCAAACAGCCTTTTGGGCTGCGGCGTCTCTCTTTTTGGCCCGGCGGCCGGGCGGCGGTATCCCCGTTTCATGCCATGCCCCCCTTTGCTGCGTCACCCCAAATATATAGCAAAAGGGGGCCCGTTATGAACAAAACCCGCTTGGGCCGCGGCGCTTGCCTGCTCGCCGCCCTGGCCCTTGGCGCCGCCTGCCTGGCCCAGCCGCAGGCAGCCGCGCAGTCATTCCGGCAGGGGGTCTCGCTCTGCCTCTATACCCTGCTGCCTGCGCTGTTTCCGTTTCTTGTTCTTTGCGGCTGGCTGACAGCCAACCTGCCCGGCCGGGGGCTCTGGTTTGCGTTGGGGTCCTCCTGGCTGGGCGGCTATGCCGTCTGCGCGCACAATACCGCTGCGCTGCGCCGGGGCGGGCGGCTGGACAACGCCCGGGCCCAGCGGTTTCTGGTCCTGGGCTGCTGCTCCAGCCCGGGATTCGTCATTGGCTGTGTGGGCGGGCAGCTGCTTGGCTCGCTTGCCGCCGGCGCAGCGCTGTACGCGCTGCAGCTGGCGGCCAACCTGCTCTGCGCCGCGCTGCTCGCCCCCTGGCTGCGCCCGCAAGAAAAGCACAGGGGCCCGCTGCCCGCCGCGCTGCGCCCGCCGCGGCAAAGCAGTTTTTCAGACGCCGTTTCACAGGCGGCCGACAGCTGCCTGCACCTGTGCGGCTGTGTGGTATTTTTCCGCACGATCAGCGGCGTGATCTCCCGCTTTCTGCCGCCCGGCCTGCAGCCGCTGCTGAGCGCCGCGCTGGAGATCAGCGCCGGCTGCGCCGATCTTGCGGCGCGCGGCGGCGCGGCGGCGCTGTACGGCTGCTGCGCCTGCTTGAGCCTGCTGGGCTTTTCTGTCTATGTGCAGATGCAGGGCATCCTGCAGGGATGTGTACCGCTGCGGCTGCTTTTTGTTTCCCGCCTTGTGCACTTTGGGCTTTTTCAGCTCCTTGTCCGCCTCTGCCTGCCGCTTCTGCCGCGGGCACGGCCGGTATATTCCAGCCTGGCTCCGCGCGTTGTAGCCATGAACCGCCTGTCGCCCGATACGGCGGTGATCGTTTTCTGCTTCTTTTGCGCCGTTCTTTACAAAACCGCACAAAAAAACTATAATAAGGCAGAATGATTTATGTGAGGGAGAGGGTGCGCTGTGTTCAAAAAGACGTTCTACGGGGCCAAGATCAGCCCGGCCTGCGCTTACTGCGCCCACGGCAGCCCGGCCCCGGACCAGCGCATGGTGCTGTGCCGCCGCCGCGGGGTCGTTTCCCCCTATTTCCATTGCCGGAATTTCCTGTATGACCCGCTGCTGCGCACGCCGCGGCGGCAGGAATTGCCGCATTTTGAGCCGGAGGATTTCAGCTTAGAAGACTGACCGGCGAACGAGCTTGTAAGGAGTTTCTTGTTATGACCTACCAGGAAGTACTTGAAAGCGCGCGCGGCCAGATGGGCCCGTGCAAAGCCTGCCCTGTGTGCGACGGCCGCGCCTGCCGCAACACGATCCCCGGCCCCGGCGCAAAAGGGACCGGCGATACCGCCATACGCAACTACGGCGCCTGGCAGAACATCCGCGTCAACATGGACACCCTGTGCGCCGGGGGCGAGCCGGACACCGGCTGCACGCTGCTGGGGCGGCGGTTCCGCCTGCCTGTCTTTGCCGGGCCGGTTGGCGCCGTACAGCTGCACTATGGCAGCAAGTATGACGATCTGGCCTATAACGATCTTTTGATCCCGGCCTGCCGTGAAGCGGGCATCCTGGCCTTTACCGGCGACGGCACGAACCCCGCCGTCATGACCGCCGCCTGCAAGGCCATCGGCGCGGCTGAGGGCTTCGGCGTGCCGACCGTCAAACCGTGGGACGCCGCCACGATTGCCGGCAAGATGCAGATGGTGCGGGATTCCGGCGCGTTCGCCGCCGCCATGGACATCGACGCCGCAGGGCTTCCGTTTTTGAAAAATCTTACCCCGCCCGCAGGCGGCAAAACGGTGGAAGAGCTGCGCGGCATCATCGCGGCGGCCGGGGTGCCGTTTCTCGTCAAGGGCGTCATGACGGCGCGCGGCGCTGAAAAGGCGCTTGAGGCCGGGGCTGCCGGGGTCATTGTCTCCAACCACGGCGGCCGCGTGCTGGACGGCACGCCCTCCACCGCCGAAGTCCTGCCCGAGATTGTGCAGGCCGTGCATGGCCGCGCGCTTGTTCTGGTGGACGGCGGCCTCCGCAGCGGTCTGGATGTGTTCCGCGCGCTGGCGCTTGGCGCAGACGCCGTGCTGATCGCGCGGCCGTTCGTGACCGCCGTTTACGGCGGCGGGGCCGAAGGCGTCAAGGCTTATGTCGACAAACTGCAGGCTGAGCTTGCGGATACGATGGCCATGTGCGGCGCGCACACGATCCGCGAGATTACGCGCGATATGGTCCGCGTATAAGCGTTTTCCCAAAGCATACGCAAAAAAAGGCCGGTACGGGCGCAGGGTTCGCCGTACCGGCCTTTATATTTTGCCGTTTATTCTCTGTTTTTCTTTTCTCCAAAGCGATACTCGGTACCCGCGCGCAGGCGCTGGATGTTCGAGCGGTGCATGTAGATAACCATCAGCGCCATGATCACGCTGCAGACGCCGATATACACAAGCGTGAACAGATCCGCCCCCTGCCACACCCAGTAGCAGATGGTCAGCACCGGGTAGATGGCCGCCAGGATGATGCTGCCCAGCGAAACGATGCGCGTGATGGCGAACTCGATCAGGAAGATGACGAGCAGCGCCAGGAAGACAAGCGGCTGCAGCGCCAGGATCGCGCCGCCGCAGACAAGCACGCCCTTGCCGCCCTTGAAGCCGAACCATACCGGTTTCATGTGGCCGACAGCCGCAAAGATCGCCGCCAGATACGCGCCGCAGGCCGGGCCCAGGTCCGGCGCCAGCAGCGTAAAGATCCACTCGCCGATGAACACGGCCACCGCGCCCTTGGCCACATCGCCGATGGCGGTGGCCGCCCCGGCCGGGATGCCGTAAGTGCGCAGCATGTTGGTCATGCCGGCGCTGCCGCTGCCGTGGGTGCGCACATCGTCATGGAAAAACAGCTTGGAAATCAGGATACCGAAGACGATGCTGCCGCAGACATAGCCTTCCAGCGCAGCCAGCAGGCTGGCTCCGATCAGTTGCAACGACATATGGATTCCTCCCCTTTTTGCCTTACCGCGCCGAACCGTCGCCGTGTTCGCGCACCATCATGCGGATTGGCGTACCGGTCAGGCCGAAGTTTTCACGGATCTGGTTTTCGATATAGCGCTGATACGAAAAATGGAACAAAGCTTTCTGGTTGACAAAGCAGACAAATGTCGGCGGGCGGGTCGAGCTCTGGGTGATGTAGAAGATCTTGAGCCGCTTGCCTTTGTCTGAAGGCGGCTGCACCCGGGCCGTGGCGCGCGCCAGCATCTCGTTGAGCGCGCCGGTCGGGATGCGCGTGCCGTTCTGCACATCGACAAAGTGGATCGTCTCAAACAGCTTGTCCAGCCGCTGGCCGGTCTTGGCGCTGATGAACAGAATCGGCGCGTAGGACATAAAGCTGAAAGCCTCTTCCAACTCCTTGCGCATACGGTCCATCGTATAGCTGTCCTTTTCAACGGCGTCCCACTTGTTGACTGCGATGATACAGGCCTTGCCCTGCTCATGCGCATACCCGGCCACCTTGGAATCCTGTTCGGTAAAGCCGACCGTCGCGTCGATCATGATGACGCAGACACGGCTGCGCTCCACCGCCGCAAGGCTGCGCAGCACGCTGAACCGCTCGACGCCTTCCTCCACCTTGCCCTTTTTGCGCAGGCCGGCCGTATCGGTAAAGATAAAGCGGCCGTACTGGTTTTCGACCTCGGTGTCGATGGCGTCGCGCGTGGTGCCCGCCTCGTTGGCGACGATCAGGCGCTCCTCGCCCAGGATGCGGTTGATGAGGCTGGACTTGCCGACGTTGGGGCGGCCGATAACGGCCACCGGGATACGGTCCTCGTCCTCCTCCTCAGCGTCGTCGAACTGCAGGTTCGCACAGACGGCGTCAAGCAGGTCGCCGGTCCCATGGCCGTGCACGCCCGAAACCGGTACAAGGTCGCCAAGGCCGAGCGAGTAAAAATCATACAGCTCCATCGGCGGTTCGCCGATCTTGTCGCATTTATTGACGGCGAGCACCACTGGCTTGCCGCTGCGCATCAGCATCCCGGCGATCTCACGGTCCTGCGGGGTCACGCCCGCGCGCAGGTCGGTGACCATGACGATGCAGTCGGCCGAGTCGATCGCGATCTGCGCCTGCTGGCGCATGTGCAGCAACAGGCCGTCGTCAATATGCGGCTCGATACCGCCGGTGTCGACGAGCAGAAATTTATGCCCGCACCATTCGCAGTCACAGAAGATGCGGTCGCGGGTAACGCCGGGCGTATCTTCCACGATCGCGATGCGCTGGCCGGTCAGTTTGTTGAAGATCGTGGATTTCCCCACATTGGGGCGGCCCACAATGGCCACAATCGGTTTTGCCATGCGGTCAGGTCTCCTTTCCTGGCGGGGGCGCCGGCTGCGTGCGGCGCGGCTTGAGGATGCGCGTGCCCAGATAAGCGCGGCAGCAGCCCGCGCCGTCGGACGGGATCACGACCACGCGGCAGCCGAGCGCCTGTTCCAGCTGCGGCAGCGTCACATCGTCGAGGAAACGGTCCCCTTCATCCTGCAGCATCACTTCGGGCACGCCCAGCAGCCTGCTCTGCAGCTTGCCTTTGCACTGGGCGATGATATCGGTGGCTGTCACAAGACCGGCCACACTGACATTGCCGCCGAAAAAGCGGTTTTCAACAGCATGGACTGTGACCTGCACGCCGGGGAATTTCTGCCGGGCGCGCTGCGCCATCTCGGTGATGAGCGGGGCGGCCAGCGTACCGGTGACGACGTCGAGCCTGCGCGGGATCACCAGGCTGCGCGGGCGGGCCAGCTCTTCCAAAAATGTGTCGTGGTACTTGCGCCACATGCCCACGCCGTCCTCTAGCTGGTCGAAGGTATCATAAAACTCTGCCGGCGGCACGCTGCGCCCGGCGGTCAGATACCATTCGTCGCTGGGATAGACGATGCTTTTCCCGAATTGTTCACGGCAGCGGCGGCTGTAGCTTTCAAGAATATCCAGTGTTTCCGCCGCGCTCACCGCGTCATAGGGGGTCAGCTTGTAGAGTTTGTCGCGGTAGTCCGTCACCCCGGCCGGGACCGCGGCGATGCTGCACACCTGCGGGCACAGCGCCAGCAGATCGTCGAGGGTACGGCGCAGCTCGTCGCCGTCGTTGATGCCGCGGCACAAAACAAGCTGGCAGTTCATCTCGATGCCCGCTTGGGCAAACACATCCAGGTATCGCAGTGTGTCCGCCGCGCGCTTGTTGGCCATCATGCGCACGCGCAGGGCCGGGTTGGTCGTGTGCACTGAAATAAAGATCGGGCTGATGTGCATCTTGACGATGCGCTCCACTTCCCTCTCGCTGAGGTTGGTCATCGTGATATAGTTGCCGTACAAAAAGGAAAGCCGCTCGTCGTCATCCTTAAAATAGAGCGGTTCGCGCAGCCCCGGCGGCAGCTGGTCGATGAAGCAGAACATGCAGTGGTTGTCACAGCTGTGCTTTTCATCGGCAAGGTAGGTTTTAAAGTCGCAGCCGAACGGCTCATACTCGGCCTTTTCGACCGTCAGGGTCTGCTGCGCGCCATTTTGGCAAACAGTGAGCGCAAAGCACGGCGCGGCCGTATAGTACTGATAATCCAGCGCGTCGAACAGCTCGTTGCCGTCAACGGCCAGCAGGCGGCAGCCCGGCGCAAGGCCCAGGCGCTGTGCCGGGCTGCCGGGGGCAACGCTCTGTACAGTCAGGGGCATCGCGGACCCTCCTTTTCTACAATTTGGTCTAACGCCCAGCCGGGGCGGAACAGCTGCGCAAAAAACGTATAATAGCCATTTTGCGGCTATTATACCATGAAGCGCAGCGGAATGGTATAATTGCGCATCAAAAGGCGGTTGCCGGGCTGGCGTTAAGCCAGAACGGCGAGCCGTTGCGCAAAAATGGTATAATAACCGCTTTGCGGTTATTATACCATAGAACGGCAAAAAGAAAAAGAGAGGGCTGCGCCCCCTCCCTGTTCTGAAACCTTCGCTCAGGCCTCTTTGCTGACCTTCACGACTTCACGGCCCTTATAGTAGCCACACTTGCCACAAACCTGATGGGGCACTTTCAGCTCGCCGCACTGAGGACATTTCACCAGCGTAGGGGCTTCCAGCTTCCAGACATTGGAGCGGCGCTTGTCACGACGGGCTTTGGACTGTTTTCTCTTGGGTACTGCCATTTTATAGCACCTCCTTGGTGAAATTCAACTAAGCAGTTGTTTTAATATGCTAAGCCTCGCATCTGTGGGCGCGGCGGCTTCTGCCGTTTGGCAGGAACAGCCGTCCGCCTTTCTTCTCCCGCAGATGGGGCATAGGCCAGGGCAATCGGGGCTGCACAGCAGCGCCCGCGGGACCTCGAAGATCAACTCCTGATACACAAGTTCCCGCAAATCAAGGCAGCCTTTTTCGTCCAGCGGCAGCTCAAAATCCGGATCGTCCAGATCGCGCAGGCGGACAAGATATTCGCGGGTGAAGTCGTATGCCTGCTGCACCGGGGCCAGGCAGCGGGCGCATTCGCCCTCCACCTGCGCCTTGACCTGCAGCGCCATCTCTGCGCCTTCCTGGGTGGGGGTGGCGGCGAAAAAACATTCGGCGGGGACCGCCACGCGGTAACCGTCAAAATCCGCCTGTGCCAGATCCGCAAAAAAATGCGTTGTATAAGGCGTTTTTGCGCTCTGGAGGAAGTTTCTCAGATCAAATTGCATACTTCACCTCAAAAGGTTGCCTAACTAGTATACACAAGTTACGGGGGCTTGTCAACAAAAAGTTTTGAAAAAACGCAACAAATTGTTTTTTGCTGCTTTCCACCGCCGCTTTTTGCCATTTTCTTTGATTGTAGGCCCTGTACGGCGCTTTGTCAAGGTGCCGCACGCATGGACGAACGCCCCCGGCTGTGCTATGATAAAGGCAGACAAATCCAAAACGCGAGTGGCGTCAAACATATAAGTGAGGTCTTTCTCATGAAATCTTCCGAGAAAAAGCTTCCCCCCGCTGCAGAACCGCAGGCCATCCGGGTGCGCGGCGCGCGTGTGCACAACTTGAAAAACATCGACGTCGATATCCCGCTGCACCGCATCGTCGGCATCGCCGGGGTGTCCGGGTCGGGCAAATCGTCGCTGTCTCTCGGCGTATTGTATGCCGAAGGGTCCCGCCGCTATCTGGAGGCGCTTTCCACCTATACGCGGCGGCGCATGACCCAGGCGACCCGCGCGGATGTGGACGAGGTGCTGTATGTTCCGGCCGCGCTGGCCCTGCACCAGCGCCCCGGTGTGCCGGGTATCCGCAGCACGTTTGGCACCGGCACCGAGCTGCTGAACAGTTTGCGGCTGATGTTCTCCCGCCTGGCGTCCCACCGCTGCCCGAACGGGCATTATCACGCGCCGGACCTGGCCGTCGCGGCCGGGCAGGAGCTGGTCTGCCCGGTGTGCGGCGCACGCTTCACCGCCCCCAGCGCTGAAGAGCTCGCCTTCAACAGCCAGGGCGCCTGCCGCACCTGCGGCGGCACCGGCATCGTGCGCACGGTGGACCGCGCCACGCTGGTTCCGGATGAATCGCTGAGCATTGACCAAGGCGCGGTCGCCCCCTGGAACTCGCTGATGTGGTCGCTGATGACCGATGTCTGCCGCGAGATGGGCGTGCGCACCGACGTGCCGTTTTGCGAGCTGACCGACGCGGAAAAAGATATTGTCTATAACGGCCCGGCCGTCAAAAAGCATATCTTTTACAAACCCAAGAACTCGAACCAGGGTGGCGAGCTGGACTTCACCTATTTTAATGCCGTGTACACGGTTGAAAATGCCCTTGCCAAAGTCAAGGACGAAAAGGGCATGAAACGTGTGGAAAAGTTTTTGAAGGAGGATGTATGCCCGGACTGCGGCGGGACCCGCCTCTCAGAGGCCGCCCGCGCGCCGAAGCTGCGCGGCATCGGGCTGGATGAAGCCTGCCGCATGACGCTGGACGAGCTATCCGCCTGGGTGGCGGGCGTGCCCGCCTCGCTGCCGGATGTAATGCGCCCGATGGCGCAAAGCATCTGCGAATCGTTTACCGACGCAGCCCGGCGGCTGATCGATCTGGGGCTTGGCTATCTTTCTCTGGACCGCGCCGCCGCCACGCTCTCGACCGGTGAGCGCCAGCGCATGCAGCTGGCGCGGGCGGTGCGCAACCGCACGACCGGCGTGCTGTATGTGCTCGACGAGCCTTCGATCGGCCTGCACCCGGCCAACATCGTGGGGCTGACCGCCGTCATGCACGATCTTGTGGCGGACGGCAATTCCGTCCTGCTCGTAGACCACGACACACAGGTGCTCTCGGAGGCCGACTGGATCGTGGAGATGGGCCCCGGGGCCGGCGCGGACGGCGGGCGCATTCTGGCGCAGGGCACCGTACCCGCACTGGCGGCCAACGGTCGTTCGCTGATCGGGCCTTTTCTTGGCCCCGGCGCGCAAAAAGAGCGGCTGCGCCCGGCGGTGGCGCGCGAACAGATGTTCGCGCTGGGGACGATCCGGTTGGCGACAGCCGCACTCCACACCGTCAAGCCGCTGGAAGTGCGCATCCCCAAAGGACGCCTCACCGTCGTGACCGGCGTTTCCGGCTCCGGCAAGACCACGCTGATTTTGGAAAGCCTGATCCCCGCGCTGGAGGCCGCCATCCGCGGCACCAAACTGCCCGAACATGTGCGGGCGGTCGACGCGCCGGGCATCGGGCGTGTCAAGCTGATCGACGCAACGCCCATCGGCATCAATGTGCGCTCTACTGTCGCCACCTATGCCAATGTGCACGACGAACTGCGCAAGGTGTTTGCCCGCACACCGGACGCCCGGCAGGCGGGCTGCAAGGCCGGGGATTTTTCCTACAACACCGGCCGCCTGCGCTGCCCTGTCTGCGATGGCACCGGCGTCATCAGCCTGGACGTCCAGTTCCTGCCGGATGTGGAGATTCCCTGCCCCGAATGCCGCGGGTCGCGCTACGACAAACAGGCCGGCCGCATCTGTTACCGCAGCAGGGACGGGCGGCGCTGCACGCTGCCGCAGCTGATGGCAATGGACGTACATACGGCGTTGGCCGCCTGCCGCGACTGGAAGGTCGTAACGCAGCGGCTGCAGGTGCTGCAGAGCCTGGGGCTCGGTTATCTGACCCTGGGCGAAGCCACGCCGAGTTTATCCGGCGGCGAGGCGCAGCGGCTGAAACTGGCAAGCGAGATGGGCCGCGGACAGGCCGACACCGTCTTTATATTCGACGAGCCGACGATCGGCCTGCACCCGCTCGACGTGCGCACGCTGCTCGGCGTTTTCCAGACGCTGATTGCAAACGGCGCGACCGTCATTGTGATCGAACACGATCTTGATGTCATCCGCAGCGCGGATTATATCATTGACATGGGCCCGGGCGGCGGCGCAGCCGGCGGCCGGGTCGTCGCCGCCGGGACGCCCGCCGAGATTGCGGCCGCCCCGGACAGCGTGACCGGGAAGTTCCTTTTTTGAATCTTAGATCTGGCGTTCTTTGATCCAGTCATGGATCGTGTGCGAAAGCGCCGTCAGGCTGCCCGCCGCAAACGGGACCTGCAGCCCGGCGCTTTCTACCAGCTCCGTATACGGGGCCGTACCGGCCAGGCGGGTCAGGCGCAGATAGCGCTGCCAGGCGTCGGCATGGTCGCGCAGGCTGGCGGTAAAGAACTGCAGCGCTACAACGGTGGCCAGGCAGTAGTCGATATAATAAAACGGACATTCATAGATATGCAGCTGGCGCTGCCACCCGGCGCCGCGGCTGTAAAACGGCAGGTCGCCAAAATCGTTCCAGGGGCGGTATTTCTTTTCAAGGTCCAGCCAGACCCGGTTGCGCTGTTCCGGCGTCAGGTCCGGCTGCTGGTAGGCGATGTGCTGGAATTCATCGACCATGCAGCCATAGGGCAGGAACACAAAGTTGTCCTCCGCATGGAACAGTTCATACTTGTCCGTATCCGGGCCAAAGAACAGGTGGTGCCAGGGCGCGGTGAGGAATTCCATCGACATCGAGTGGATCTCGGCGCTTTCCATGCCCGGGCACTGCAGTTCTTCCGGCAGGTCGGTGCGGGCGGCCAGATAAGATTCAAACGCATGGCCGCACTCGTGCGTCAGCACGTCCACATCCCCCGCCGTGCCGTTCCAGTTGGCAAAGATGAACGGCGCTTTGTGGTCGGGGATGATCTCCTCATACCCGCCGCTCATCTTGCCCGGGCGGCTCATGACGTCGAACATTTCATTGTCCATCATAAAGTCGATGAATTCGCCAGTCTCCGGGCTCAGCTCGTGGTACATGCGGCGTGCGCCGGCCATCAGCTCGTCATAGCTGCCGTGCGGCGTCGGGCTGCCGTCCGCAAAGGCGAGCGCGCCGTCCCAGAACATCGGGTGCGCAATGCCAATGCGTTCGGCACGCATCGCCATCATGTCCTTGAGCATCGGCACGACCTGTGCGGCGACCTCCGCGCGGAAAGCGGCGACCTCCCTGGGGCCGTAGCCGATGCGGTTCATGCGGATATAGCTCAGCTCGCTGTAATCGCGGTAGCCAAGAATGCGGGCCTGCTCGTTGCGGTTTTTGACAAGCTTGTCATAAAGGGTATCAAACTCCTCGCGGTGGGCGTCAAAATAGGACGCCTCGGCCTCATACGCCGCACGGCGCACCGCGCGGTCAAGGCTCTGCTTGTACAGCGACAGCTGCGGGATGGTCAGCTGCTTTCCGTCCAGCTCAACGAGCGCGCCACCGTAAAGCTTCTGATAGGCGCTGGTGAGCGCGTTTTCTTCCTTTTGCAGCGGGATCACCCGCTCATCCATCGAGAGCACGCGGTTTTTAAGCGTCGGCAGCACCCGCGCGCCGAAAGCCTCTTCCAGCGCTTTCGCGTGCGGGTTTTCCAGCAGCGCTTTGGCGATTTTTGCCTCGGCGCTCGCGACGGCGGGGCCGTTTTCATCAAACCAGTCCTGCTCAGCCGACCAGGCGGCGTCGCGCGTGTCCTGTGTATAGTGGATGTTCGCAAGGACCTGCGCGGTGCGGTAGTGCGCGAGGCAGGCGTTTTCTTCGCGGTAAAGCGCCAGGAGCTCTTCGGCCGTGGCGGCAGCCCGGATCTTCCGGGTCAGCGCTTCGCAGTCTGCCAGCACGCTGGCCAGATCGGGGCGCTTGTAGGGCATTTCGGCAAATTTCATCTTTGTTTTCATCCTTCCCGTTTGGTTTTCTTCCAGCATACCACATTTTGCCGCCGCTGAAAAGACGCGCCCCGCCCGGTTCTCTGTTCAAAAAAAGCAAACTGTGGTACAATGTTGCTGCGCTTCTTAAATCAAACCGATCCAAACCCAACCGCATGCAAAGGAGGCCCTGCCATGCTGAAACTTCATCCCCCACGGCGGGACCGCCTGCTGTTCTTAGTCGGCGGGCTTTTGGGCGCCGCCGCTTTTCTGCTCGTGTTCGGGCTCTCGCCGCTGGATGTGACCAACGACACCTTCTGCCGCGGCGGCTTTATCGAAAAAGATATCCAACAGCACTATGCGGGCTGGCTGTTCTACTGCCAAAGCGCGCTGCGCTTCCCGCTGTGCATTGCCGAAAGCATCAACTGGCCGGATGGGCTCAGCGTCGCTTACACCGATTCCATCCCGCTGCTGGCGGCTTTTTTCCGCCTGCTCTCCCCGCTTCTCCCCGAAACGTTCCAGTATTTCGGCTGGTTCACGCTTGTCTGCTTTTTCCTGCAGGGGGCGTTTGGCGCGCGGCTGCTGGGGCTGTTTGCCAAAGGCTGCGCTCTGCCGCTTTTGGGCGACCTTCTGTTCGTGTTCAGCCCGGTCTTGTGGGAGCGTGCGCTACGCCACACCTCGCTGGCGGCGCAGTTCTTTGTGCTGGGGGCGCTGTATTACTATGTCCGGGGCTGCCGGGAAGGCCGGTACGCCTTCCCCGGCCTCTTTGTCCTGAACCTGCTGACCATCACGGTCCACCCGTATTTTGTGCCGATGACCTATGCGGTCACACTGGCGCTGGTCCTACAGCAGGCTGTGCGCACCCGCCGCCCGGCCAGGCCGTTCGTTTTCCTTGGGGCCGATCTGGCCGCGACGGCGGCGGCCGGGTGGGCGATCGGGCTGTTCCATGGGACCGCCAGCGGCGGCAGCGACGCGCTGTATGGCTATTTTTCGATGAATCTCAACAGCCTGTGGAACCCGGCCGGGGTCGGCGGTGTGGACTGGAGCCTGTTTTTGCCCGTGCAGAACCAGGTGGGCGGCAACTACGACGCCTTCGCCTATCTCGGGCTCGGCGCGCTGGCCGCGCTTGCAGCCAGCCTGATCACGCTGGCTTTGCGGCGGGCGCTGCACCCGCTGCGGCTTTTGCGCCGCCACTGGCCGCTGGCCGCTGTCTGTGCGGCGCTGACCGTGTTTGCGGTCAGCCACACGATCACGGCCAACGGCGCCACGCTGGCGGTTTTGCCGCTGCCCGCGGCGCTGATCCGGCTTTGCTCGGTGTTTCGTTCGGGCGGGCGGATGTTCTGGCCCGTGTACTATCTCTTGCTGCTGGCCGCGTTTGCCGGGCTGTGCCGTCTTGGGCGGCGGCAGGCTGTGCGGCTGGCACTCGTCGGCGGGATGGTGGCCCTGCAGCTGCTCGACCTTTCTCCAGGGCTCTGGCAACGCCGCACCGCGTTTGCCGCCGCACAGCGGCAGGAAGCTTTCCCAACCGCATTGACCAGCGATTTCTGGCAGGAAGCGGCCGGGCGCTATACACACCTGGCCGCAATGGACGGCATCCAGGCCGACGCGCTGCACCTGGCGCTGTATGCAGCCGACAACGGCATGACGACCAACGACCCGTTCGCCGCGCGCTATGACGCCGCAGCGCTCGCCGCGCAGCAAAAAACGCTGGCGCAGGAACTGGCCGAAGGCACGCTGCGGAACGATACGCTGTATCTCTTTGCCGTAGAAGGAAACTTTTTGCAGGCCGTTGAGCCGGTCAGCGGCAGCGGGGCCTGGTGCGGGCGCATCGACGGAACCGAAGGCAGCTGGTATGTGATTGCCCCCGGGATGGCTGCATACGAACCGGACGGCAGCTGCACCCCCTACGGGCCGGATTATCCGCTGCGCCTGGCCGATTATACCGACGCGTTGTGGAACCGCGGCGTGCTGGACAGCGACCGCCGCGTCGTCTGCCTGGCCGATTCCCCGTTTGCGCGCGCCAAACTGGAGGGAGCCGGATACCTGTGCGCCGACGGGGCCGACTATGCGATCCTGGATGTAGACGACAGCGACCCCGGCTGGCTGATGATCACGCTGGACATTCCCGACGCCACCGTCCTTTGGGGCAAAGAACTGGAGACAAAGCCATGCAAGAACTGAACGTGAAAAGCCTTCTGCCCGTCCGGCTGGACAAATACCTGATGCAGCAGTTCCCGGCGCTCGGCCCCGGGCGGCTCAACAAAGCCCTGCGCGAAAACAAGATCAAGTTAAACGGCAAAAAGCAGCCGCTTTCGACCCGCGTGCAAAACGGCGACACCATCCGCCTGTTTTTGACTGATGAACAGCTCGGGCTTGCCGCGCCCGCAGGCCCCGCCTTTTTGGCCGCCCGCGCCCCGGCCGACATCATCTATGAAAACGACGACCTCCTGATCGTAAACAAACCGGCCGGTATCCCGGTGGAGGGCGAAGCGGCCGACACACTGCACGCCCGCGTGCTGCGCCGCCTGTATGAAGAAGGCCGCCTGCCGGGCGGTTGTTTTCCGCACCTGTGCCACCGGCTGGACACCGGCACAAGCGGCCTTTTGCTGCTGGCGAAAAACGCAAAGGCCGAAACATTTTTGCTGGACGCCATCAAAAAACGGCTCATCCGCAAAAGCTACCTCTGCGTCACATTCGGCCGCCCACAGCCACCGGCCGCCACGCTGACCGGCTACTTGCGCAAAGACGCCGAAAAGGGCGTTGTGCAGGTCCTTTCCGCCCCGCAGCCCGGCGCCAAAGAGATCATCACCGCCTACAAAACGCTTGCCGTGAGCGGGCGGCTGGCGCTGCTGCAGGTCGAGCTCGTGACCGGCCGCACCCACCAAATCCGCGCGCATCTCGCCAGCATCGGCTGCCCGATTTTGGGCGACAGCAAATACGGCCACAACGCCGCCAACCGGGAGCTGAAGCTCAAATATCAGGCCCTGTGCGCCTGGGAGCTCGCCTTCCCCAAAACGATCGCGGACGAACGCTTTGCCGGTCTTTCCGGCAAAGTCTTTCATGCGCCGCGCCCCTGGTACTATGCGCAGGTCCTGGATGGAACGCTGCGGTAATGTGAACACAGATAAACAGGCGGCCCATCGGCTGGATGGGCCGCCTGTTTTAATTTTTTTTATGTTCCGTCACCGGCGCGGAAAACGGCGGATAAAGGGCGGCTGCAGACCGGTGTCTGTCAGCAGACCGTACTTATGCGGGCGGCGGTAGGTGTTGCCCTGCATCTCGGTCTCCCGGTAGCGGCGCAGCATGGAAAGGTCCAGCGAGGCGATGTACACGCCCTCTTCCCCGCCCGCCTGCAAAAGGCATGTATCGCGCGAGTCTTCAATCTCCGGCAAATAGGCGACCCCGTCGAACACGCTCGAACCGCCGTTGCAGTCGGGCACCGTATCGGGGTAATTGCAGGTCGCGATCGCCACCATATTCTCATAGGCGCGCGCCCGCAGCTGGGAAAGGCGGTTGATCTCCATCGGGCAGGCGTTGGGCACCAGGATCAGCTCCGCCCCCTGCAGCATAAGGATGCGGGCGCTTTCGGGGAACTCGCGGTCATAGCAGATCATTGCCCCCACCTTAACGGGGCCGCACGCGGTATCGAGTTCGGCCACACAGAACTCTTCTCCGGGCGTTAAGTGGCGCTCGACATCAAAATCGCAGGTATGGACCTTCGCATAGGTCAGGCGGACTTTGCCGCGGCGGTCGATCAGCACCAGCGTGTTGCGCGGCCCGCCCGGCCAGCGTTCCAGCAGCGTGACGCCGATGGCCATGTCCAGCTCCCGCGCCAGGCTGCGGAACACCTGCACGAACGCCCCGTCGGCCGGGATGGCCTCCTGCATCCAGACTTCGGCCGGGCTGTCGTACAGGCGGTAGCCGTTGCTCCACATTTCGGGGAACAGCGCAATATCCGCCCCGCGGCTTTTCGCCTGGCGGCAGGCCGTTCGGCCTTTGTCCAGATTTTCCTGCAGGGTATCGCCCGGGGCGATCTGCAAAAGGGCGATTTTCAGCTCGTTATTCATCCGGCATTTCCTCCTGCAGCTGTTTATAAAGGCTCTCATATGTATAAAGCGTGTTGAGCACCTGAACGAGCTCTTTTTTGCTCAAGCGCGGCGGCAGCCCCAGACGCCGCAGGAAGGCGCGGCGTTTTTCCGCGCTGTGCGCCCCGCCGGACAGCCCCCATTCGTAGAGGTCTGTGTAGGTGATGGGCCGCCGCGGCGCATCGGTTTGCGCCTGCGCCCGCGCCCCGGCCAGCGCAGTGTCCAGCGCCTGCAGGATCAGTTCGTCCGGCACGCCTTCCACCCCCAGCAGGCCCTCTTTCCCCGGCTGGACCTTGCGCCGTTCTTTGCCTGGCAGCGCCGGGATGAACGCCTGATATGCATATTGCGCCCCGACAAGGCCGGTGACAAAATGGCGTATTTTGAACCCGGCCGCGTCGGAATCGGTAAGGATCACCAGCCCGCAGGCGCGCGCCGTGCGTTTGAGCAGGTCCTGCATGGCGCGGTCTTTGAACACGGCAAAGCCGTCTGTCGTCAGGATAATCCCTTCCACAAGGTTGGCGAGCCGGGCGGCGTCGTACTTTCCCTCCACAAGCAGCGCCTGCTGCAGCCGCCGCTTCATGCGCTTTTCCCGGCCGTCTGCAGGCCCAGCTCGCAAACGGCTTTCTGCAGCAGCAGGTCGGCCGGCAGGCGGCTGCCTTTCAGGTCCAGGTCCAGGGCCTGCAGCACCTGCAGGCTGCGCTCGATGCGGCGGCGGTCATACCGCGCCGCCGCCTGCTCCGCATTGCCGAGACGGTAGTTCCATTTGCCGCTGTAGCCGAAATCTTTGGCAAGGTCCGCCAGCGGGCGGCGGCTCTTTTTGGCCAGGAAAGCGCGATATACATCCAGATAATTGGCAATCAGCGCGCCGGTGATGAGGATCGGGTCGTTCTGCAGCGCCAGCAGCGTGTTGAGCTTTTCGAGCGCTTGACGCGTGCGGCCTGCCGCCACGAGCTTGACCATATCGAAGGTATCGGCTTCCAGCGTGACAGTCCCCAGCTGTTCAATCATCTGCGGTGTGATCGTTGCATAGTCTGCGAGCGCCGCGAGTTTATCAATCTCACTGCGCAGCAAAAACTGGTCTTCGCCGCAGCGGTCGAGCAGCATGGCCTCGGCCCCGGGGGCAAACCCGGCGCCGCATTCCTCCGCCCATTCGCGGGCCATCGTTTGCAGCGCCGCGCGGTTCGGTTTGGCGATCTGCGCGCAGTAGCCCAGCTTTTCGCAGGCCGCAATCAGCTTTTGCTCCCGCTTGCCGGGGCGCAGTTTTCCATACTTTTCTTCCATGACGCTGGTCAGGATAAAGACAGCGTTCTCCGTGTCGGCCAGCGTATCACAGAACTCCTGCAGGTCTTTGTCGGAATAGGCGGACGGGCGCACCAGCGGCATCAGCACAAGGCGCTTGCCGCCAAAAAACGAAATGGTCCCGGCCGCCAGCACGATCTCCTCCACACTCGGCGTCGGGCCTTCGAGCACCGTCGTCTCGGGGTCCTGTGCAGCCAGAGCCTTCTCCGCCTTGGCTGCCGCCGCGCGCACGAGCGCTTCGTCCCCGGCGTAAAAATAATATACCGCACACCCGGCTTTGAGCCGCTTTTTCAGTTCGTTTTCACTGTAAAGCAATTTGCCTTGCCTCCTCAAAAATTACGCTGCGCTCGGGCCGCAGTACGGCCACCGGCTCCTCGCCGCTGTACAGGGGCCCCTGCACCTGCCAGTCCGCCATGCGGGCGGCCGATGCATTGGTCAGTATCGCCGCGGGCTGCACACAGTCGGGCAGGCTTGCGCCTGCGCAGAAAAGGTCCACCGCAACCGGCGCGGGCGTTTGGGCACGCCCGGCGGTAAAGGCGATATGGTAGCCGTCCGCGTCCAGCACAGCCAGGTTGCCGCCGCTGTCATGCCAGGCATCTACCGCCCAGCCGCCCGGCAGCGTCCGGCTGGCCGCCCCGCTTGGCAGCTCCTCCAGCCCCCAACAGGCAAGCCCGGGCGGGAAGTCGATTTGCGTCGGGTCCTGGCGCAGGTCTACCAGCCCCAGCAGCTCCGGCGCGCCGTTTTCGGACAGATAGCGCTCGACCGCATTCCAGTTGGCGGCCCCGCCGCGGAAAAAGACCAGCGCCCGGCCGTTTTGGCTCACGACCGCACAGGCGTTGCCGGAGGTCCCTGTCAATGCCACGCGGATGACATCCCGCTGCATCTGAACGCCCAGACCCACCCCCACGGCCAGGCAGAGCGCGGCGGCGGGCAGGTAGCACAGCATACGCCTGCGCCGCCAGAACAGCACGCCCAGCGCTATAAGAACCGCCAGGACCAGGAGCGTATAACGCCGGGGCAGATAGATGTGGGCGGCGGGGAGCGCCGCACACCAACCGATGAGCGCGTACATCCATTTGAGCCAGACCGCCAGCAGCAGGCTGGCCATGCGCATGCAGGGCAACAGGAACGGCGCGGCGCTGAACAGCAGCACCAGCAGCCCCAGCACAAGCGCCGCCGTAAGCATCCAGACGACAAGCAGGTTGCTTAGCACCGAGACGCCGCTGGCCGCAAGGCCATGGGCCAGCAGCGAGGGCAGCGTCGCACAGGTCGCGAGCGCCGCGGTCTCAACCGTTTCCAGCACACGCAGTGCCCGGGCCGCCAGCTTTTCATACCAGGCAAGGCGGCGCTGTTCGCCGTTTTCGTCATAGGGGTCCGGCAGCCAGTGCCGCCGCTGCCACCCGCCCAGCGCCGCGCCCAGCTGCACGCCCAGCACCCCGCAGAACGAGAGCTGGCAACCGATATCGCAGGGCGCATACCCGTTGGACAAACCGATGCACAGCGCGGCGATGCCGAGCGAAGTGAGCAGATCCGGCGGCTGGCACAGCGCATACCCCAGCAGCGTGACAAGATAAATGACCCCTGCGCGCACGACCGAGACCGGGAAGCCGGTCAACGCCATGTAAAACAGCAGCACCAGCGCCTGGAACAGCAGATACGGGCGGTTGAACCGCAACGACGCGGCCAGCGGCCCCAGCAGGAACAGGCCGTACAAAAGCGAGAAATGCAAACCGGAGATCGAGAGCAGATGCGACACACCGGCCAGGCGGAAGGTTTCCTCCGCCGTTTCGGTCAGCTGGGACTTATCCCCCAGCAGCATGGCGGCTTCGAGCCCGCCCAGCTCCCGCGGCAGGTAGAGGCGCAGCCGGCGGGACAGCGCCATGCGCAGCGCATACAGCCAGAAACGCGGCGCACGGCTGGCGGCCTGCGCCTTGTACTCCCCTTCGTACTCGGCCGCCAGGAAGGTACCGTCGGCATAGCGGCCCAGGCGGTAGGCGTCCGGCGGCAGCTCCGCAAGCGTGAAACAGGCCGTAAAGCGCTCGCCAGCCTCCGCCCCGGGAAAGCTTGTACAATAAACGCGCAGGTCGACCGGTTTTCCGTCGATCTGCGTCAGGCGCAGCGTGCCGCGCAGCATGCCCTCCTGAAAGGACGCTTCGGCGTCCGTTTCCACAACGGCCAGAGCGCTTACCTCGCGCCCGGCCAGCGTCCGCTGCGGCGCGGCGATGAGCAGCTCATACCCTGCGAACCATGCCCCGCCCAAAACAAGCCCCAGCACCACCGGCAGGCAGGCCGGAAGGCTGCGGCGGCGGACAAACCATACCGCTGTGCCAAGGAGCAAAAAAGCCGCCGCCAGCGGCAAAACTGACAGCGGCAGATACGCCCCAGCCAGTTCAGCCACCGCGAATGCGAGACCAAAACCAGCCAGCTTCCGTTTCATGTTTAGTGGATGAACAGCGGCAGCGGCGCCAGGAAGGTGATGTCGGTGCGCTTGGCAGCGTCGCCTTCGGCCAGGGCTGCGCAGCAGCCGACCACGGTGCCCGTGCTCTGCGCCGCCAGCGTTTCCAGCGCGTGCAGGCTGCCGCCGGTGGAGATGACGTCGTCAACGATCAGGATGCGCTTGCCGTTCATATATTCGATGTCCTTGCGGTCCATCACCAGCACCTGCTTGCCCGCAGTCGTGATGGATTCGTCCTCGATCGTGACAGGGTCCTGCATATACAGCTTGGCGCCCTTGCGCGCCGGAAGCCACTGCTTGCCGCTCTGGCGGGACATTTCATAGGCCAGCGGGATGCCCTTGGCCTCCGCCGTCAGGATAACGTCAAATTCGGGGCATTTTTTCAGCAGATCCCGCGCGCAGGCGATGGTCAGCTCAACATCGCTGAACATGATAAAGGCCGCGATGTCCATATGATCGTTCACTTTGCAGATCGGCAGCTCGCGGGTCAGACCCGCGACATGCAGGGTATAGGTCTTTGCCATGGTATTCTCCCTCTTTTTATACAGTTGCAGGCGTTTGCTTTTCGCCTCAGCCCGGGGGCCAGGCCAGACTGCGCCCGGCCAGCACATGGAAGTGCAGGTGCGGCACGCTCTGGCCGCCGTCCTGCCCAACATTGGTAACGACACGGTAGCCGTTTTCGTCTACGCCGAGGTCCTTGCACAGCCTAGCGATGACCGCAAACACATGGCCAAGCAGCGCCGCGTCCGTCTCGCCCAGTGCGGCCGCCGAAGCGATATGCCGCTTGGGGATAACGAGGAAATGGACCGGGGCCTGCGGGTCGATGTCATAAAAAGCCAGCAGGGTATCATCCTCATACAGCTTGTTCGAGGGAATCTCCCCCGCGGCGATCTTGCAGAACAGACAATCCGACATGGGAACGCCTCCTTTATCTGGACTCAAGTATATTATAGCAGGCTCAGCCGTTTTTTTCCAGCTCGGATTTGACGATCTGCACCGCGCCCTGCAGCGCCGCGTCGACCTTGGCGGCATCCTTGATGCCCGCCATCGCAAAATCCGGCTTGCCGCCGCCGTTGCCGCCGGCAATGGCCGCGATCTGCTTGACAAGCGCGCCCGCCTTGAGGCCCCTGGCTAGCGCTTCCTTGCCGACGCCGACAGCCAGCGTGATCTTTTCGCCGTTTGTGCCGATCAGCGCGCCGACCGCATTGGGGGCTTTGTCGCGGATCGTGTCCATCATACTGCGCAGCGCGTCAGGCGCAACGCCGTCCAGGCGCATCGTGACAACGCGCACGCCGTCCACTTCGGCGGCCTTTGCCAGCATGCCGTCGACCTGGCCGACCGCGAGCTTCGCTTCGGCCGCTTCCAGCTGCTTACCGGTCTCTTTGAGCTCGGCCGCCATCGCTTCGGCGCGGGCGGGCACATCCTTGAGGTTGTTGGCCTTGAGGGCCGCCGCGGTGCGGGTCAGTTCTTCGATCCGCTCGTCGAGCAGCGCCAGCACACCGAAGGCGGTGGTGGCCTCCACGCGGCGGATACCGGCGGCCACGCTGCTCTCGGACAGAATCTTGAAGCAGCCGATCTGCGCCGTATTTTTGACATGGGTGCCGCCGCAGAACTCAACGCTCCAGCCGCCCGCGTCGACGACACGGACCACATCGCCGTACTTTTCGCCGAACAGCGCCATCGCGCCCATCTTCTTGGCTTCCTCGATCGGCAGGTTGTTGACCGCGACCGGGATGGATTCGTAGATCTTCTCGTTGACACGGCGCTCCACTTCGGCCAGCTCCTGCGGCGTGACCGCGCTGAAGTGGGTAAAGTCGAAGCGGGTGATGTGATCGTCCTGATAGCTGCCCGCCTGGTGGACATGGTCGCCCAGCACCTCGCGCAGAGCTTTCTGCATCAGGTGGGTCGCCGTATGGTTGCGGCAGATCGCCATGCGGCGCGCGCCGTCCACACTGGCCGTGACCGTATCACCGGCACGCAGCGTGCCTTCCAGCAGCGTGCAGGTGTGCACAAAGTAGCCTTTGGGCGTCTTTTTGACGGCCTCGACCCGGAGCTTGGCGTCCTTTGCCGTCAGGCTGCCGGTGTCGGTCACCTGGCCGCCCATCTCGGCATAGAACGGCGTATGATCGAGCACGACCAGCACGCCCTCGCGGCCCTCGCTGTCGTCGGCGGCAATGGCGTCGAGGATCTCCTCCCCGTCCGCGATCGCCACAACGGACGCTTCCTCCGAAAGCGTCTCATAGCCGTCAAACTCTGTCGGCGCAGCGTCCAGCTCGCCGAACAGATCGGCCGACCAGCCGGAGATATCCTTGGCCAGACGCTCGGCACGGGCGCGCTCGCGCTGTTTGGTCATCTCGGCATGGAACGCCTCTTCGTCCACTTCGACCCCGGCCTCGGCGGCGATCTCTTTGGTCAAGTCGAGCGGAAAACCGAAGGTATCGTTGAGCTTGAACACCTCGGCGCCGGAAAGGATCTTCTTTTCCGCGCCCTTGAGGTCCTCGATCATGCCGTTGAGGATGTTGAGGCCCGCGTCGATCGTGCGGGAGAAACGTTCTTCTTCGGTGCCGACGACCTTCTTGATGTAGGCTTCGTGCTCGCGCAGTTCGGGGTAGCCCGCCTCGCTGGAGGCGATGACCGTATCGACCAGTTCGGACAGGAACGGGCGGCCGATGCCGAGCATGCGGCCATGGCGGGCCGCACGGCGCAGCAGGCGGCGCAGCACATAGCCGCGGCCTTCGTTGGAAGGCAGGATGCCGTCCGACACCATGAAGACGGTGGAACGGATGTGGTCGGTGATGACGCGGATCGAGATATCATCCTTCTCGTTCGCGCCGTAGGTCTTGCCCGAGATGCGCTCGACATGGTGCAGCACGGCGGCGACGGTGTCGACCTCGAACAGGTTGCCGACATCCTGCATCACGCAGGCCAGACGCTCCAGCCCCATGCCGGTGTCGATATTCGGCCTGGGCAGGCGCTCGTAATGCCCGTTGCCGTCAGAGTCATACTGGCTGAACACCAGGTTCCAGATCTCCATATAACGGTCGCAGTCGCAGCCGACCTTGCAGTCCGGCTTGCCGCAGCCATGTTCGGGGCCGCGGTCATAGTAAATTTCCGAGCAGGGACCGCAGGGGCCGGAACCGTGTTCCCAGAAGTTGTCTTCCTTGCCGAAGCGGACCATGTGATCGGCCGGGATGCCGACTTTCTTGGTCCAGATATCATAGGCTTCATCATCGTCAAGGTAGACGGAGATAAACAGCTTTTCGGCCGGGATCTCAAGGTCTTTGGTCAGGAATTCCCACGCCCAGGGGATGACCTCCTCCTTGAAATAATCCTGGAAGCTGAAGTTGCCCAGCATTTCAAAGAAGGTGCCGTGGCGGGCCGTGATGCCCACGCGCTCGATATCCGGCGTGCGGATGCACTTCTGGCAGGTGGTCACACGGTGGCGGGGCGGTTCTTCCTGGCCAAGGAACCACTTTTTCATCGGCGCCATGCCGCTGTTGATCAGCAGCAGGCTGGGGTCGTCCTTGGGCACAAGCGGGAAGCTGCCCAGGCGCAGGTGGTCTTTGGTTTCAAAAAAGTGCAGGTATTTTTCGCGCAGTTCATTCAGTCCGGTCCATTGCATGTTTCCTGTTCCTCTCATTTCCGTTCTATGTGTACAAAGCGAGCGTCCGGGCGCCAAAACAAAACAGCCCCCGCCCCATCAAGGGACGAAAGCTGTGACTTCCGTGGTACCACCCAAGTTGCGGGGCACGGCCCCGCCGCTTTTGTGCGTTAACGCCGCTATACGCCCGGTTCTGCCGGGAGCTCGGGGGTGGCGCTTTGCCGTGGCTGCGGCAGGGACCTTTCAGCCGTGGGTCCCCTCTCTTGTGGCCGCGCTGCGGGCATTGGCCCCGTCATCGCTTTCTTTGTATCCTTTGATAGTATACGCCTGCCCGGCCGCCTTGTCAACCGGTTTCCGGCGTTGCGATGGCGGTTTCAGGCGTAAAATTTTCGCTGAACGCGCACAGCGCGTCGGCGACGCGGGCAAAGATAGCGGCGCTGGAAATTTCCGGTTCGAGAATCGCGTCCTGCAGCACCGTAACGGTAAACTGCGGGCTGTCCTGCGGCCAGAACCCGCTGAACCAGTAGTTGAGCAGCTCCTGCCCTTCCGCCGTGAACTGCCCGGTCTGCGCCGTGCCGGTCTTGCCGCCTGCGCCCCCTGCCTGGGGCCGGGCCTGGCGGCCGATGCCGTCCTGCACAACGCTGCCAAGCATGCTGCGCAGCACCCGCGCCAGATCTGCGCTGCAGACCTGTGTACTGTCCGGTGTCTCATACGCCTCCAGCAGCTTTCCGTCCGTCTCGTCCACAACGCCTTCGACCAGCTGCGGCGGCCGGTAAACGCCCCCGCCCGCAACTGTGTTCATCATGGCTGTGATCTGCAGCGGCGTCACCGTAAGCGCCCCCTGCCCGAACGAAAGCATGGCCAGCTGGCCGTTTTGTTCCCCGGCCAGCGCCTGCGCCGCGGGCAGTTCCCCGGCTGCGCTTTTCATACCGGGGGCAAAGGCGGCCGGTGTGCCAAACCCCAGGTCCGCGGCGGCATCCAGGATGCGCTGCCCGCCCAGAATGCGCCCCAGCTCGATAAAATAGCAGTTGCAGCTTTGTTCCAGCGCCCCGCGCAGGTTGACAAGGCCGTGGGCGCGGCCCTCCGCGCAGCGGAATTCCTGGTCCCCCACCGTCACGCTCCCCGCGCAGTCATGCGTGAACCAGTCGAGCCCCGCGCGGTAAGCTGCCAGCGCCAACACCACCTTGAAGACTGACCCGGCGCTGTAAGCCGCCAGCGGCCGGTCGATCAGTGAAGTATCATTGGCGGCGATGCTGCTGGCCGGGTCGCGCGGGTCAAAGCCCGGGCGGCTGACGCTGGCCAGTATCTTGCCGGTCGCGGTCTCCATCACAACGATACAGCCGCGCGGCAGGTCTTGGTCTGCAATCGCCTCGCAGGCGCGCTGCAGGTCGGCATCCAGCGTGAGGCGTACCCCGCGCGCCGTGCCGGGGTCCTGCGTCTGCAGGGCCGGTTCGGTGCCGGTCAGCAGCGAGCCCTGTGCCGTCGTCATGCAGGCGACCGCCAGGCGGTCCCCGGAAGCGGACAAAACATCCTCGTAAGCCAGTTCCAAACCGGACACCCCGACGCCGTCTGCGTTGAGATAGCCCAGCAGATGCTCGGCAAAGGGCAGCGGCAGCGTACGCTGCGCCCCTTTGTAGGTATAGATGCCGTCCGCCGCCAGGTCGCGGTCCACTTCGATCAGAAACGGCGTCACACTGTTGCGGCGCTCATACAGCTCGGCCTGTGCAGCAAACGGAACATACGGGAACAACGTCGCATAGCTGGCGTCCCCGGGGATGCACAGCGCGTACCAGCGCGGGACCGTGCCGGTCAGCGGCCGGCCGCTGCGGTCGTAAAAGTCCCCGCGCCGCTGCGGCAGCTCGGTCAGGCTGGCGCTCTGGCCGCCCGCGCTGGCCGCATAGGCCGTGTCGGTACCGATCCAGTAGACACGGCACAAAACGACCGCCGCCAGCACCGCACAGGCGCAGCACAAAGCCGCCAGCCGCCGCAGACTCATGGCGCGCATCCCCTTTCCGGTTTTGATCTTCCCGGAAAGTATGGGCGGGTAAGCGGCGGCTTATACGGCGCTCAGCTCTTTCTGCGGCGCCAGAGCCAGGCGAGCAGAAGCACCACAAAGATGCCAGGAAGAAACCCCAGCGCATCCACCGCCACATCCCCGGCCAGCATGGCGCGGCCCGGCACAAAGTACTGGTGCAGTTCATCTGCCGCCGCCCAGCCCGCGCACAGCAGCGCCGCCAGCGCCCCCTGCCGCCAGGCGCGCCGCTGCGGCCGCCACAGCCGTACCGTGACCGCCATACTGGCGCCAAGTGCAAAATAGATATAGACATGCGCCCATTTGCGCACATTGGCATAGGCGTTGGCGCTGAACCAGGCCGGGATCAGCAACCCGGCCGTCCCGCTCTGCTGCATCTGCTGCGCCACCTGCTCGCTCAAAGCGCCGGACTGCTCGCCCGGCTGGGCGGAGAGGAAAAAGATCAGCGCCATGATACCGAGCGTCACCGCCAACGCGCCCCATTTTTTCATTGCCATACGTTCCCTTCTTCGTGTTTTCCCTGCATATTTCTTTCCAGCATACCAGTTCCGCACCCGTTTGGCAAGAAAAAAGCCCTGAGGCGGGCAAGCCGTCTCAGGGCAAACTGTTTTATCTGCCGGTTTTGTTTGCGGCCGGGGGCATCAATACATGCCGCCCATGTCGCCGCCCGCGGGGGCAGCCGGGGCCGGGGGCTCGGGCAGGTCAGCCACAAGGCTCTCGGTGGTCAGGACCATGGAAGCCACGCTGGCCGCGTTCTCCAGCGCAGAGCGCGTGACCTTGGTCGGGTCAACGATGCCCGCTTCGATCATGTCGTCGACATAGGTCTCCTTCTGGGCATCATAGCCATAGTTGGCTTTGCCGGCCTGCAGCACTTCGTTGATGATAACACTGCCTTCAAGGCCCGCATTGGCCGCGATCTGGCGCAGCGGCGCTTCCAGCGCCTTGCGGACGATCTGCGCGCCGGTGCGCTCGTCGCCTTCCAGCTCGGACACGAGCTTGTCGACAGCCGGGATCGCGTTCAGCGTCGCCGTGCCGCCGCCCGCAACGATGCCTTCCTCCACAGCGGCCTTGGTCGCGTTGAGGGCGTCTTCAATGCGCAGCTTCTTGTCCTTCATCTCCACTTCGGTGGAAGCGCCGACCTTGATGACAGCCACGCCGCCGGCCAGCTTGGCCAGGCGCTCCTGCAGCTTTTCACGGTCGAAGTCCGAAGTAGCGGTAGAGATCTGGCTGCGGATCTGGGCCACACGGTCGGCAATGGCCTGCTTATCGCCGTTGCCGCCGACAATGGTGGTCAGTTCCTTGGTCACCTTGACCTGGCGGGCGCTGCCCAGCAGGTCCATGGTGGCGTCCTTCAGCTCATAGCCGAGGTCGCTGCTGATGACGGTGCCGCCGGTCAGGATGGCGATATCGGTCAGCATCTCCTTGCGGCGGTCGCCGAAGCCGGGCGCCTTGACGGCGACGACATTGAGGCCGCCGCGCAGGCGGTTGATGATGAGGTTGGACAGCGCGTCGCCCTCGACATCCTCGGCGATGATCAGCAGCTTGCGGCCGGACTGGATGATCTGCTCAAGCAGCGGGACCATATCCTGGAAAGCGCTGATCTTCTTGTCGGTGATCAGGACGCTGCAGTCCTCGTAAACGGTCTCCATCTTCTCGGTATCGGTGACCATATACGGGGTGACGTAGCCGCGGTCGAACTGCATGCCTTCGACGACCTCGGTGTAGGTCTCGGCGGTGGTCTTGTTCTCCTCGATGGTGATAACGCCGTCGGCGGAGACCTTCTCCATCGCATCGGCGATCAGCTGGCCGATCTCGGCGTCGCCGGCAGAGACGGTGCCGACACGGGCGATGTCCTTGGTGCCGTTGACCTTCTGGCTGTGCGCCTTGACGGCCTCGACCGCAACGTTGACGGCCTTCTGGATGCCGCGCTTGATGTCCATCGGGTTGGCGCCGGCGGTCACGTTCTTCATGCCTTCGTTGACCATGGCCTGGGCCAGGACGGTGGCGGTGGTGGTGCCGTCGCCCGCGGCGTCGTTGGTCTTGGTCGCAACTTCGCGCACGAGCTGCGCGCCCATATTTTCAAAAGCGTCCTTGAGCTCGATCTCCTTGGCGATGGTCACGCCGTCGTTGGTGATGAGCGGGCTGCCGAACTTCTTGCCCAGAACGACGTTGCGGCCCTTGGGGCCCAGCGTGATCTTGACGGTGTTCGCCAGCTGGTCAATACCGGCGCAGAGCGCCTCGCGGGCTTCCACGCCCTGCTTGATCTGTTTAGCCATAATACGATCTCTCCTTATCTGAATGCTGTGTGAATCTCAATACTATGCAAAAACGCTCACTCGACGATGGCCAGGATATCGCTCTGGCGGACGATCGTGCATTCCTCGCCGTCGACCTTGACCTCCGTACCGGCGTACTTGCTGGTCAGAACCTTGTCGCCGACCTTGACGATCATCTCCACTTCCTTGCCGTCCACATTGCCGCCAGGGCCGACAGCCAGAACTTCCGCGACCTGCGGCTTTTCCTTGGCGGTGCCGGTCAGGATCAGGCCGCCCTTGGTGGTTTCTTCTTCCTCAACCAGTTTGATGACAACACGGTCAGCCAGAGGTTTGATTCTCATAGTGAATATCCTCCCTATCGTTAAATGATTTTTGAAAACTTTGTGGTTTAGCACTCGCTTCTCTTGAGTGCTAAACATATTTTAGCACGCCCGTATTAAAAATCAAGCCCCCTGTGCCCAAAAAGTGTAATATTTCTGTGAACGCCGCCCGTTTTATCGTATGTACGCATTTTTATTTTTTGTCGCATTTTTGTGTACCGGGCTAAAGCAAGGTGCGCCCCCGCCGCCTGCGCTGCCGGTTCGCGTTAGCAGTCCCCCGCTTTGCCAAAAAAAGCGGCCGCACCGGGCAGTTTGCCCTGGTACGGCCGCCAACCTCACGGCAGAGCCGGTGTTTCGGTCTTATAGCGCTGGCGGGCCGCACCGTATTCGATGTGCGGTTTGCCGCCGCGGACCGTGTCCCTGTCGATCGTCACGCGGACGATGGTGGGGTCCGAAGGGATGTCGTACATGATCGGGATGAGCAGTTCCTCCACAACGCTGCGCAAACCGCGCGCGCCGCTCTTGCGCTCGATGGTGCGCTGGGCGACCTCGTGCAGCGCGTCGTCGGTGAAGACGAGCTCCGCGTTGTCCAGGCTGAACAGTTCCTTGTACTGGCGCACGATGCTGTTCTTCGGCTCGGTCAGCACGCGGATGAGCGCGGCTTCATCAAGCGGGTCCAGCACCGTCACGACCGGCAGACGGCCGATCAGCTCCGGGATCAAGCCGAACTTGACAAGATCGTCCGGTTCGACCTGGCGCAGCAGCTTCTGGCGGGTCTCATCCTTGTCGAGGCTGGCGCGCAGCTGGCTGCCGAAGCCCAGGGTGGAAGTGTCGGTGCGCTTCTGGATATACTTTTCCAGCCCGTCGAACGCACCGCCGCAGATGAAGAGGATGTTCTTGGTGTTGATCTGGATAAACTCCTGCTGCGGGTGCTTGCGGCCGCCCTGCGGCGGCACGTTGCTGACCGTTCCTTCCAGGATCTTGAGCAGCGCCTGCTGTACGCCTTCGCCGCCGACATCGCGCGTGATCGAAGGGTTCTCGCTTTTGCGGGTGATCTTGTCGATCTCGTCGATATAGATGATGCCGACTTCCGCTTTGGGGATGTCATAATCCGCCGCCTGGATCAGCTTGAGCAGGATGTTCTCAACGTCCTCGCCGACATAGCCGGCCTCGGTCAGCGTGGTGGCGTCGGCGATGGCAAACGGCACGCCCAGCATTTTGGCCAGCGTCTGGGCCAGCAGCGTCTTGCCGGTGCCGGAAGGGCCGAGCATCAGCACGTTGGACTTCTGCAGCTCGACCTCGCTCTCGCGGCCGGACAAAATGCGCTTGTAGTGGTTGTACACCGAAACCGCCAGCACCTTCTTGGCTTCGTCCTGGCCGATCACATACTGGTCCAGCCCCGCCTTGATCTCGGCCGGGGTGAGGATGTGGATGTCCTCGAGCGGGTCGATGGTATGGCGCGGCCGCGCCGTGGCGCGGCGCTGGGCCGTAGCGCGCGGCGGGGGCGGCGTTTCTCCGTCCTTGTACAGGGCGTTATAGCACATCTCGATGCAGTCCTTGCAGATATTGACCCCCGGACCGACGATCAGCTGATCGACCTGTTTTTGCGAACGCCCGCAGAAATTGCAGATCAGTTCGCGTTCCTTTCCGTCCTTACCTGGCATGGTGTTCCCCCGTGGTCAGTGTTTTGTGATGATCTCGTCGATGAGACCATACGCCTTGGCCTGTTCGGCCGTCATATAGTTGTCGCGCTCGGTGTCCCGCTCGATCGTTTCCAGCGGCTGGCCGGTGTATTCGCTGAGCAGGCGGCTGAGCTTGGAGCGCACATAGACCAGGTGATCCGAGTGGATCTTGATATCGGTCGTCTGGCCGGACAGGCCGCCCCCGCCGATCAGCGGCTGGTGAATCAGGATCTCCGAGTTGGGCAGCGCATAGCGCTTGCCCTTGGCGCCGCTGGCCAGCAAAAACGCGCCCATCGAAGCCGCCATGCCGACACAGATGGTCGAGACATCGCACTTGATGTACTGCATCGTGTCATGGATGGCCATACCGTCGGTGATGGAACCGCCCGGGCTGTTGATATAAAAGCTGATATCCTTTTCCGGGTCCTGGCCTTCCAGGTACAGAAGCTGCGCCACGACCACGCTGGCCGAAGCGGCGTTGACTTCCTCGCTCAAAACGATGATGCGGTCATTGAGCAGGCGCGAAAAGATATCGTAGCTGCGCTCGCCGCGCGCGGTCTGTTCAACAACGTAAGGTACCAAACTCATGCAAGTTCCCTCCCGAATGATACTATGGGTTAGCTGCGCCGGGCGGCAAAACGGCCGCTTCGATAAACCGACCGATACGGCGGCAGCTGCACCGTATCGGTCGCGTTACCGGGGCCTGTCGGGATATGCCCCGTCTGTTTTTATTCCGCGTCCGCCTTGGCGTCCGCTTCCTGCGCCACCGTCTCGGTGGTGACGTTGGCCTTTTCCTTGATAAAGTCGATGGCCTTGTTGACCGCCAGGTCCGCCTTGACGGCTTCTTCGTTGACGACCGAACGGACCTTGTCGGCTTCCATCTGGTAGGCGTCGGCGATGCGCTTGACTTCGGTCTCGAACTCTTCATCGCTGGCGGTGATGCCCTCCTTGGCGACGATGGCTTCCATCGCCAGGCGCATCTTGACCTGCTTTTCCGCCTGCTCCGCAAACTGGGCCTTGAACTGATCCATGTTCATGCCCATGTACTGCAGGTACTGTTCGAGCTTGAGGCCCTGCTGGGCGATGCGGTACTGGAAGTCCTGCACGAGCTCTTCGACGCGCTCGTCATACATGGCCTGCGGGATCTCGGCGGTCATGCCGTTCACGACCTGTTCGATCAGGTCGTTTTCGACCTGCTGGTCGGCCTGCTTCGCGTTGTTGTCCTCCATGCCCTTGCGGATGGAATTCTTCAGCTCTTCGAGGGTGTCGTACTCGCTGACGTCCATGGCAAAGTCATCATCCAGGGCGGGCAGCTCCTTGTACTTGACTTCATGCAGCTTGACCTTGAAGGTAGCGTCCTTGCCGGCCAGCTCGCTGGCGTGGTATTCCTCGGGGAATTTAACGTTGACGTCGAACTCGTCGCCCGCCTTATGGCCGACGATCTGCTCCTCAAAGCCGGGGATGAAGGAGCCGCTGCCCAGCGTCAGAGAGTAGTGCTCCGCCTTGCCGCCCTCGAACGCGGTGCCGTCGACAAAGCCCTCAAAGTCGATGTCGGCAATGTCGCCGTTCTCGGCCGCGCCGTCACGGGTCAGCATACGGGCGTTGCGGTCCTGCATGCGCTTGAGCTCGGCTTCGACCTGGGCGTCGTCCACAGTCTTGACCTTTTTGGTCACGTTTAAACCGGCATAATCGCCGAGCGTGACTTCGGGCTTGACAGCGACCTTGACCTTGAGCACGGCGCCTTCGGCTTCGGACATCGAGACGACTTCGGGCTCCGGACGGCCGACGATTTCGATCTTGGCTTCCTTGACGGCGGCCTCATAGTTCTCGGGGAACAGGTCGTTGATGGCGTCGTAGTGGAAGATGTCGGCGCCGTACATCTTTTCGATCATATGGCGCGGCGCTTTGCCTTTGCGGAAACCGGGGATGGCATACTTTTTGCCTTCGCGCTTGAAAGCGGCCGCGACCGCATTTTTGAAGGTATCAGCGTCGATCGAAAACTGGATTTCGACCATGCTCTTTTCGAGCTTTTCACAAGAGATCAGGTTCATTTGAAGTCCTCCAAACAAAGAAATACAAGATATTATAGCATGTACGGCGCAAGAATACCAGTGTCTTTACAGAAATTTTTGCCAAAAGACGCTGATTTGCCGCCTACATCTCCAATTTGTACGGGCAGAACGCCAGTCCGTCGGCCGAGATGAGCTTGTACTGAACGCCGCCGCGCTCGCCCTGCACCGCGTAGCGGATCGCCTTGCCGTGCAGATGGCCGTAATAACAGCGCCGTACGCCGTAGGCTTTGAGCAGGCCGGTCAGTTCCGCGGCATCCGTATTGCCGAACACGGGCGGATAATGCAGAAACGCGATGATCTGCGCCGCATCTTTGCCGGCCTCCAACGACATTTTCAGCCGCCCGGCTTCCCGCGCCATGATTTTGGCGCTCTGGGCGGCCGCATCGTCAAACGGCCAGCCGCGTGTGCCGCACAGCGCCGTATTCCCCACGCGGCAGCAGTTGTTATGCAGGATGTGCAGGCTGTCGAAGCCTTCGGCGGCAAGGTAGCTCTCCATCTTGCGGGCCGTCGTCCACCAGTAGTCGTGGTTGCCTTTCAGCATCCATTTCCGGCCGGGCAGCGACTGCAAAAAAGCAAAGTCGGCGCGGGTATCCTCAAGCTTCATGGCCCAGGAGGTATCCCCCGCCAGCACGACCGTGTCCTCCGGCGCGATCAGGGCGCGCCAGTTGCGTTCCAGCTTTGGCAGGTAGCCCTCCCAGCCGGGGAACACGTCCATCGGTTTGTCAGCGCCCAGAGATAGGTGCAGGTCTCCGATCACAAATATCGCCATGGCCGCCCCTTGCTCAGCGCAGCGCCGCCGCGCGGATGGCGGCAGGGTCCAGGCTTTCCCGGAAGCGCACAGGCAGCTGCTGCAGGCAGCGCAGGCTTTCCGGCGCCGGGCTGCCGGTGGCTGCAGTCAGCGCTTCCATTGCGGCAAAATCGCTGTCCGGCACACCCGCGCCGAGAGCGGCGAGAACATCCCGCGGGAACTTGAACGGGCTGGCGGTGGAGAGCACCGTCACCGGCGCCGTGCCGCGCTGTTCTTCCGCCACGCAGAAGGCCACCGCCGTATGCGGGTCGCACAGGTAGCGGTCTTCCTCCCAGCGGCGGCGGATCATGGCGGCCGCCTGCGCGTCGTCTGCCCAGCCGCAGCCAAAGCTTTCCTGCAGGCGGGCCAGCGTTTCGGCGTCAACGGTATAGCAGCCTTTTTCGGCCAGCTCCGCCATCCAGCCGGCCACCCGGGCGGCGTCCCCGGTCAGGTGGTAGAGCAGGCGTTCGAGGTTGCTCGAGATCAAAATGTCCATCGACGGCGAGGCCGTCTTGTAAAACTCGCGGCGTTTGTCGTAGGTCCCGGTGCGGATGAAATCGGCCAGGACGTTGTTTTTGTTGGACGCGCAGATCAGTTTACCCACCGGCAGGCCCATGCGCTTGGCATAATAGCCCGCGAGGATGTCGCCGAAATTACCGGTCGGCACGCAGAAATCGACCGGCTGGCCCCAGGCGACCGCGCCGGACTCCACAAGGCGGAAGTAGGCGTAGAAATAGTAGACGATCTGCGGCGCGAGACGCCCCCAGTTGATGGAATTGGCGCTTGAGAGGCAGATGCCGCGCCCGGCCAGTTCGGCGGCGGCTTCTGCGTCGCCAAACACGCGCTTGACGCCGCTCTGGGCGTCGTCAAAGTTGCCGTTGACCGCATAGACCGCAACGTTATCGCCCGCCTGCGTCACCATCTGCAGGCGCTGGATCTCGCTGGTGCCGTCGTTCGGGTAAAACACGGCGATCTCAATGCCGTCCAGCCCGGCATACCCGGCCAGCGCCGCCTTGCCGGTATCGCCGGAAGTCGCCACCAGGATGCGCGTCTTTTCGGTGCGGCCCAGGTTGCGCTTTGCCTGCACAAGCAGTTTCGGCATCAGCTGCAGGGCATAGTCTTTGAACGCGCAGGTCGGGCCATGCCACAGCTCCAGCGCGTGCAGCCCGGGCGCCACCGGGACCACCCGCCCGGCCTTGCCCGCAAAGGGCGCGGTATAGGTGCTTTGCGCCGCATCTTGCAGGAATGCCGGGTCATAATCGGTCAGATACAGCGCCAGGACCTCTGCGGCCAGCTGCGGGTAGTCGAGCCCGCGCCAGGCTTCGAGGTCGGCCCGGGGGAATTCCTGCGGGACATACAGCCCCCCGTCCGGCGCGAGACCGCGCACGATGGCCTCGGAGGCAGAGACGGCCGCGTTATGGCCGCGTGTGCTTTGATACTGCATAGCGTTCCCCTTTCCCTGGAGCGGACGGTCCGGCCGCCCGGCCCCCCTATGTTTCACATTGAAATGCGTCCCGGATACAGTGTACCTGCCAGCCGCCCGCCGACGGCTGGACTTCGACCACGTCAAAGCGGACCGGCGCATCGGCATACGGGCTGCGCTGCAGGTAAAACTGCGCCGCAGCGATCAGATGCCGCTGCTTGCGCACGCCGACCGATTCGGCCGGGCGCGCCTTGGCCGCCGAGGTGCGGGTCTTGACTTCGGCAAAAACGATGCCGCCGTCCTTGTATAAGATCAGATCCAGCTCCCCAAAGCGGGTGCGGTAGTTGTGGTTGAGCAGCAGATAGCCGCGCTGGGCGTAATACTTGGCGGCGATGGCCTCGCCTTTGCGCCCGAGCGCTTTTTTCTGTTCGTCGCCCGTCATGGTCAATACCCCTGCTTTTTCAAAAAGCTGCGGCGGTAAAACGGCTGGATGCCGTATTGAGCGATCAGCTCATAGTGCCGCGCTGTGGGGTAGCCCTTGTGGCGGGCCAGCTCGTATTGCGGGAACTGGCGGTCCAGTTCCTCCATGTAGCGGTCACGGCTGACCTTGGCCAGAATCGACGCCGCCGCAATGGACGCGCTTTGCGCATCGCCTTTGACCACCGCCTGCGTCGGCATGGGCAGATCCGGCGGGCAGCGGTTGCCGTCGATGAGCGCCCAGGCAGGTTTCGGGTCCAACGCGGCCACGGCGCGCGCCATACCGGCCATCGTCGCCCACAGGATGTTCTTTTCGTCGATCTCCTGCGGGCTGACAAACTCGACATGGTACGCCAGCGCCCGCTGTATGATCTGCCCGAACAGTTCTTCCCGCTTTTTCTCTGAAAGTTTTTTGGAATCGGTCACGCCGGGGATCGGGTCCTGCGGGTCGAGGATCACGGCCGCGCAGCAGACCGGACCGCACAGCGGGCCGCGCCCGGCTTCGTCCACGCCGCACACAACGCCGTGCAAAGCGCGCGCGGCGGCGTCAAACGCATACAGCGGCGCGCTGTCAATCGTCCTGCGCGGCATCTTCGGCCTCCTGTTCTGCGGCGAGGCGCGGCGGGCGCTCGAGCGAGATGCGCCCCCACTTGCTGGCGCGGAATTCGCCTACCACCGTCTTGGCGGCGCGCTCCGAGTCGACCTCGCCGCCCGAGATGAGCATGCCGCGCTTTGCCCCGATCGCAAGCAGCAGGTCATACGGCGGCAGCTCCAGCGCCTCGGCGGGCAGCTTGTAGCGCTCGAGCAGGCGCTGCGGGTAGATGCCGCGCACGCTGGAAAGCAGCCCGCAGGCCAGCTCCTCAATGTCCAGGATATCGTCGCGGATCGAGCCGATGAAAGCCAGGTTCGCGGCGGTCTCCAGTGTGTCGAATTTTTTCCACAAAACGCCGGGCATATCCATCAGGTCGTAGTTGCCGACCGTGATCCACTGCTTGCCGCGGGTCACGCCGGGTTTGTTGGCGGCTTTGGCGCGCGCTTCGCCCGCAAACGAGTTGATGAACGTCGACTTGCCGACATTGGGGATGCCGACGACCATCACATGGATACGCGCGCCGACCATACCGCGGGCGCGGCGGCGTTCGGTCAGGGCGGCAAGCTCTTTTTCGATCGGCCCTTTGATGGCGTTGGCTCTGCCCTTCTGGCGCGAATCCATCGGCAGGCAGCCGGCCCCGGCGCTGCGGAAGTAAGCCAGCCACTGCTGCGTGATCTCGGGGTCCGCCAAATCGGCCTTGTTCAGCACATACAGGTGCGGTTTGCCGGCCGTGATGCGCTCGATCTCCGGGTTCAGGCTGGAAAGCGGGATGCGCGCGTCAAGGATCTGCAGCACGCAGTCGATATGGCGGATCTCCTGCTCCATCAGGCGCAGGGTCTTGGCCATGTGGCCCGGGAACCAGTGGATCTGGCGCTGGTTGATGATCGTTTCGCTCATGTTGCCTCCTGTCTGGCTTTTATTGCCGCAGCAGGCGGCCCAGCACGTCGCGTTCATCCACAAAGCCGACGCGGTCGTCGCGGCTGTCGGTGGAATGGTTGCGGTTATCCCCCATCACAAAAAGGCAGCCTTCCGGCACCGTGACCGGGAACGTCACGCTCTCCTGCAAATAGGTCGGTTCCGCCGTATAGGGTTCCTCCAGCGCTTCGCCGTTGAGGTAGACGATCCCGTTTTGAAAATCAATGTCGATCGTATCGCCTTCAATGCCGATCACCCGCTTGACCAGCGGGTCGCCGTAAGCCGTATACGCATCAATCACGACGATGTCCCCGCGCTGCGGCGTATACGGGTAACTCGTGATCATCAGCCTCTGGCCGTCCTGCAGCGTCGGCAGCATGGATTCGCCGTCCACGCGGATCATGCGCACGCCAAAGGTGAAGATCAGCGCGACCGCCACCACAGCCAGCACGATCGCCTCGAGCCATTCCAGGTTGTCCTTGTTGCGCCGGAACTTTTTGTTGAAGCGGTCGCGGCATGCCACCGTCTCCATCCGTTATCCCTGCCTTTCTATACGCAAAAAGGGAGAACGCCAACCGTCCTCCCCCTTCGCGGCCAAATGGCCGGATGTTGCGAATTTTCTCAGATGCGCGCTTTGACCTTGGCGGCCTTACCGGTGCGGCCACGCAGATAGAACAGCTTGGCACGGCGGACCTTACCGCGGCGAACCACTTCCACCTTTTCCACAAACGGGCTGTTGATGGGGAACACACGCTCCACACCGACGCCATAGGAAGTGCGGCGAACGGTGAAGGTCTCGGCGATGCCGCCGTGCTTCTTCGCGATCACAGTGCCCTCAAAAGCCTGGATACGCTCCTTGTCGCCTTCCTTGATGCGGACAGACACGCGGACAGTGTCGCCGATCTCGAACTGAGGGCGGTTCTCTTTGATCATGCCCTCGGTGATCTTCTTCATTGCGTCCATTGATCAATTCCTCCATTTTTTCGACGTTCATGCCTCAAAAAACAGCGGGCAGAGGACCGCCTGTATAATGCTTTTGCCATTACCCGCCGGTGGCCCGGCGTACTAACGCTCGAATATCATACCATACAAAGTGCCGCTTTGCAAGCACTTTTTTCCGCTTTTGCAAAAAATTCGTACCGAATTGTGCCGAAGCGGCAGGCTTTAACGCCGTTCCCGCTTCATCACGGCATTCTCAGCCGCTCCACTACGGTGTGTTTCTCCGCGGTCCGGCTGGTGAGGAGCGGGATGCCCGCCCCCAGCAGCGCAAACAGCGGAACGATCAGCAGGAAGGGCGTTAAGTCCAGCCGGTAGGTAAAGAACCAGAACAGCCCCTCCACCGCCCGGAAGGCCACCGGCCCAAGCAGCAGCGTCAGCAGCAGCGCCAGCCCTGCCGCCCCGAGAGCGTACAGCAGGCCCTCCCACACCAGCATGGCGCGCATCTGCCTGCCGGTCATACCAACGGCCTGGAGTACCGCCAGTTCCCTCTGGCGGGCAATGATGCCGGTGAGGATGGCGTTAAAAAAGTTCAGCACGCCGACCAGCCCCACGATGAAGCTGAGCGCCCCGCCCAACAGCAGGAACATGGACCGCATACTTTCAAACTCCCCGGCATAAGTGGCTTTGCTCTCGTAGTCGAGCTCCGGGTTTATGTTCTCGGTATAGTCCGCCAGAAACGCCTCCATGTCCGCGTTCGCCGCCTCGGTGGTGTCGAAGGCGTAGTACATCACATCCGACGTGCCGGAGTCCTGGACAAAAGTCCGGTCATTCAAAATGAATCCATCGCTGCCATAGTAGCGGTAGCTGAGGGCGGAGGGCACCGTCACCAGGGCGGCCACGGTGTAGTCCACGTCCCGGTACTTCACCGGCCGCTCCACCCAGTTGGCCCCGTCCGGGATGTCCTCGTACACGGCCCAGACCTCGCCGTTGTCGGGGTCGTAGAATTCGGATTGTTCCACATACCGCACCGTCACGGTATCCCCCAGCCAGGCCCAGTGGGAGTTCATGTCGGCGTTTCCGTATTCGTCCTCGGCGTACACCGCGGCGATGGCCCGGCTGCCCGGCTCATAGAGGGCGGACAGGTCGCCCTCCAGCACGGTCAGGTGGTCCAGGGCGAAAGCGCTCATGCCGGAGAGCTGCACCGAGTCGGCCAGCAGGCCCGCCTCGTTTTTATCGGTCAGGCGGATCAGATTGTCCATCGCCTCCGGGGTGTAGAAGCGCTGCTTGTTCGCCCGGAACCAGTCCTCGGTGACATATTCCAGCGCCGGGGCGGTCATGCCGTACACCACGCCGCTTTCCGTCACGCCGCCCCGGGCGTTGATGGCTTCGATGGCAGACCGGGGCAAAGCCTGCTCCGCACTGAACAGGGTGCTGGTCTGGAACTTGCCTGCGTTGGCCACGATAAAGTCGCTGGCCGTGAAGTTGGACACATACTTGTCCATATCAAAACCGCCGGCAAAGTTCACCGTCACGGTCAGCAGCACCACCGCCAGAGACAGCGAAAGCACCGTCACCACGGTCTTGCCCTTGCTGCGGCCCAGGTTGGCCCAGGCCATGGTAAAGGGGCTGACCCGCCGGGCCTTCCGCCCTCTGGCGCGGGTCTTCCCGCTGCCGCCCTCGGCGTAGCGCACGGCCTCCACCGGGGAGACTTTGGCCGCCATCCTGCCCGGTTTGCGGCAGGAAACGAGTACTGTGAACAGGGCAAACAGCGCCGCGATGAGGAAAATCCAGGGGCTGGCGGAGGTGACCGCCTCCACCCCGTTGAGCCGGCTCACAACGACCGGCGTCAGCCGCCCGCCGATCAGCCAGCCGAGGGCAAGGCCCGCGGGGATGCCGGCGGCGGAAAGGGCCAGCGCCTGCAAACGGATGATGCGCCGCAGCTGCCGGGGCGTGGTGCCGATGGTTTTGAGCAGCCCGTAAAAGCGAATGTCCCCGGCCACGGAGATTTGAAATACATTATAGATGATGAGGTAGCCGGTGAAGATGATGAGCAGAGCCATGGCGGCGATGGCGACGACCACCGTCGGGTCGGCAATGTCGGAGATCCTGGCGCCGGTGTAGCCCCAGTTGACGCCGATGTCGATGTAGTTTTCCCCGGCGGTTTCGCTCTGGTAGCCGTGGTTGGCCAGGATCTGATTCAGGTCCTGTTCAATGTGCCGGTCCCCGCTTTTCAGCATTACGTCCAGGTTCCAGAAGCCGGTCATGGTATCCTCGGGGGCGTTGGGGTCTACGCCCACCTCGGCGAGGACGGCGTCCACCCGGCTCTCGGGGACCAGGATGTGGTTGGCTACGATGGCTTCGTCGTACTCCCACCAGCCGCAGAGGGTGAAGCTCTGGGTGGTCTCGTGCCCGTCTACATCGAAGGTAAGGGTGAATTTTGCGCCGATCTCCGGCTCGATACCCAGCAGCTCCAGCACGCGGGTGTCGGTGGCGGCCTGGTCGGTGCCTTCCTCCGGCAGGGTGCCTTCGATGGGGTCGCAGTACATCCAGTGGGCTTCGTTGGCGTCGGCATAGCTCACTTCCACATGGGACTTATTGAAAGGCGCGGCCGCAGGCATGCCCAGAAAGCGCCGCTCGCCCCACTGGGCGATGAGAGGGTCGCTGCGCAGCGCTTCGGCCTGCGCCTCTGTGATGTATTTGAAGCCGCCGTGGGAGAAACCGCCCGCCTGGCGGAAGTTGGACTGCTGGAAGCCCTCGTTGATGGAGAGGGCGATGGTAAACAGCGAGGTGAACAGCACCGCCGTCAGGGCGATGGCCGCAATGGCGACAAGGTTCCGGGCCCGATTGCTCAAAAGGCTCTTCCAGGCCAGATGGCGGATACATTTTCGATTGGATACTTTCATGCCCCCCACCCCCTTACCGCGTCACGATCCGGCCATCCTCAATGCGGACGATACGGTCGGAGAGCTGGGCGATCTCCTCGTTGTGGGTGATCATCACCATGGTCTGGGCAAATTTTCGTCCCGTCACTTTCATCAGGGACAGCACGTCCTGGCTGGTGCAACTGTCGAGGTTACCGGTGGGTTCATCGGCCAGGAGGATAGCGGGTTTCGCAGCCAGGGCCCGGGCGATAGCCACCCGCTGCTGCTGGCCGCCGGAGAGCTGGCCGGGCAGGCTGTCCAGCTTTTTCTCCAGCCCCAGGGCCGTCACCACCTGCCCCACATAATTTTCATCCACCCTGCCGCCGTCCAGCTGGATGGGCAGGACAATATTTTCCCGCACGGTAAGAACCGGCACCAGGTTAAAACTCTGGAACACAAAGCCGATCTTGCGGCGGCGGAAGATGGTCAGGGCTTCGTCCTTCAAAGAGAAGATGTCCTTGCCGTCTACGGTAACGGCGCCGCTGGTGGGCCGGTCCAGACCGCCCAGCATATGAAGCAGGGTGGACTTGCCGGAGCCGGAGGTCCCCACGATCGCCACAAATTCCCCGTCCGCCACCGTGAGATTTACCCCGTCCAGGGCTTTCACCAGCGTGTCTCCTTTGCCGTAATACTTCTTCAGGTCTCTTGCTTCCAGAATATTCACCATGTATCCCTCCAGAAAAAAATCTGTATTGCCATTTGACAATACAGACTTTACCACAACATTCTTTCCTGTATCTTTCTCAAATCTAACAGAGTTGAAAGATTTTCCAGGTTCATATCCTGTTCAGCTCCCGCGGCAGATACAGCGAAAACGTGCTCCCGTTTCCGGGCGTGGAGGATACTTTGATGTAACCGCCCTGCAGGGTCAGGATCTGCCGGGCCAGGTAAAGCCCGAGTCCCAGTCCCTCGGCGGTGCGTGTCCCTGCGCCGCGATAAAAGCGGTTGAAGATTTCCCCCTGCTCGGCTTCCGGGATACCGGGGCCGGAATCTGCCACGTCTACCCGGCAAAAGCCGTCCAGCATTTGGGCGCAGAGCGTTACGGTTCCGCCGGCAGGCGTGTATTTTACCGCATTGTTCACCACATTGCCAAGGGCTTCGCTTGTCCAGCGGGGGTCAAAGGCCGCTGCGCCGTCAAAGGGGCGTACCCGCAGCGCGATCCCCTTTTCCTGCGCCGCCTGTTCTTCCTGCTGCGCGACATCTTCCAACAATACCCCCACCGAATGCAGGGACGGAACCGGAACCACGATCCCCGTTTCCAACCGGGAAGCCTTCACCAGCGCCTTGATGAGAAAAGACAACTTTTCCCCCTGCGCCATGACTGCGCGGGCCTGTTCCCGCTGCCGCGGCGGCAGGTCGCTTTCCAGTAAAAGCGAAGCGTACAAAAGCAAATTGGAGATGGGCGTGCGGGTCTGGTGGGAGATATCGGCAACAAGCGCCTTTACAGCGGCCTGCTCCCCCTCCAGCGTTTTTTGCGCATGCGCGGAACCGCGGAGAAAACGGGCCAGTTTTCCCTCCAGGGCGGAGAGCTCCGTCTCGTCAAAGCGCTCCTCGGCAAAGCCTCCGGCAATGGCGCGGTCCAGCATGTCGCCAAGCCGCCGGAGGGTGCGCCGCCGCTGGAACCACTGCCACAGGCCAAAGGCCGCGCCCACAACCGCCAGAGCCAGCAGTGGCCAGCAGAGCCCGGTCATTGCTCCACCTCCCAGGTGTAGCCCACCCCGTACACGGTCTTAATCGGGGCGCTCCCCAATTTGGCGCGCAGGCGCCGCACGGCCACCGACAAAGCGTTTTCGTCCACGAACGCGCCGCCGTCCCACACCTTTTCCAGCAGCAGCTCTCTGGGCAGGGTACGGCCGCGGTTCTCCACCAACAGGCGCAGCAGCCGCTGTTCTGTTTTGGAAAGGTCAATGAGGGTTCCGCCTTTTGAAAACTCCAGCCGTGCAAAATCAAAAAGGAAGCCGTTCAGTTCGATCCGGTCCTGGTTGACGGGTACGGAGCGGCGCAGCTGGGCGTTCACCCTTGCCCGGAGCACGGCCAGGGAGAAAGGCTTTATGATATAATCGTCCGCACCGGCTTCCAGGCCGGTGACTTCATCCAGTTCCAGGTCGTTGGCTGTCAGCAAAATGGCGGGCGTAACGTCGCCATTCTGCCGCCGTGCCCGCAGCAGTTCCAGCCCGCTGCCGTCCGGCAGGTTTATATCAAAGATCAGCAAGTCAAAGGCCGCGCCGCGCAAACGCTCGGTCGCCTGGAGACATGTGCCGCAATGTGTGACGGTACGCCCCGGCGCTTCAAGCGCCATACAGATACCGCGCCCCAGCGCCGCATCATCTTCCAAAAGTAAAATCCGGCTCACTTCCGTGCCCTCCTTTCTTTGTTATCCGTCATCAAACGGTATGACAGCGTTTTCAGGCCCCCCGCGCCGTTTTGCGTGTCGCGGGTTCCCCGCACACACACCCGGCCATATTTTTCATTATATTTCATTTGCAGGAAGGACACAAGACAGGAAGCTGTTCGGACGCACAAAAGAAAACCGCGGCCTGCGCCGGTAAAACGATGGTCCCCCGGCAACCGCGCCCTTCTACCGCTGCTTGAAAACAAAAACGGGTGTTCTCACAGCGTTACAAATGCTGCAAGAACACCCGCCACAGTGCGGATAACAGGACTCGAACCTGCACGTCGGGGACACTGGACCCTAAAACCAGCGCGTCTGCCAATTCCGCCATATCCGCATTTGGGCCGGGCGCAAAGGCCCGGCGGCCTGTTCAGTGTAACAAGTTATACCGGGTTTGTCAATCTTCGCTTTCGCCCGCCGGGGCTTCGGCCTCCTCCGCGTTCGGCTGTGTTTGTGCAGCCTCATCTTCCTCCGCATCCGACAAACCGGGCAGGCTTTGGGGCACAACGCCGTTCTCGTCCGTTTCCACCGGGTCGGCATAAGCCAGATAGCGGTAGGGCGTCGGCACCTGGATGCCCTGCGGGTAACAGGTGTACAGGATGCAGCTCGGCTCCTCTGCGCCCCAGCGGCATTTATCGACCTCGGTCTCGCCGATGACCTCGAACCCGGTGATCTCATAGACGAAGTCGCCGTAGATTGTATCGAGGTGGATCAGCGCGCCCTCCTCGGCATCAAACAGCTTATTGAAGTAGGTGTCGGTATGCGCGCCCACAAAGACGGTGCCGTTTTCGCCGGGCATCACACAGCCGTTATCCGCGCTGCAGCCTGCGCCTGCGCGGAAGATCGCGTTGGTATCGCCCCAGTAGAGTTCGCAGTCGACCTCGGTGCCTTCGACCCGCACCGTACCGATGCAATCGCCGTATTCGATGCCCTCTTTGGCCTCGGCGGCAGCCTGTATGGCCTCCTCCCGGCGCTGTTCGGCCTCGGCTTCCGCCGCCAGGCGGGCCTGTTCGGCAGCCTCGGCGGCAGCCTGGGCCGCAGCCGCTTCCTCCGCTTCCCGGCGGGCCTGCTCCTCGGCAGCCTGCGCGGCCTGTTCGGCGGCCAGGCGGGCCTGCTCCGCTTTGCGGTCTGCGCGCAGCTTGAACAGCAGCGCCGCCGCACCGCAGCAAACCAAAAGCGCCGCCAGGCAGACCGCCAGGCGCTTATAGGCGCGCCGGCGGGTCATTTTCATGTTTTGCACGCTTCGCTCTCCCCTTTTTGGCTTTGCAGGTAGGCGGCCGGACCGCTTTCGTACAAATCGCCGCCGTGGGCGTCCAGCAGCACGGTCAGCGGCATATCCTGCACAACAAGGCGGCGCACGGCTTCACAGCCGAGGTCCGGCCAGGCAATGACCTTGCAGCTCTGCACGCTGGCGGCCATCAGCGCCCCGGCGCCGCCCAGCGCCGCCAGATAGACCGCGCCGTTGCGCACGACCGCTGTTTTGACCGCCTCGCTGCGCTTGCCTTTGCCGATCATACAGGCAAGCCCGAGATCGAGCAGGCGCGGGGTGAAGGAATCCATCCGCCCGGCCGTTGTCGGCCCGGCTGCGCCGATCACACAGCCGGGGCGCTCCGGCGTGGGGCCGACATAGTAGATGGCCGCGCCCCGCAGATCAAACGGCAGCGGCTTTCCTGCATCCAGCAGTTCGGCCATGCGGGCGTGGGCGGCGTCCCGCGCCGTAAACACGACGCCGGACAAAAGCACCGTGTCCCCTGCGCGCAGCGGCGCCAGGTCCGCTTTGCAAAGCGGTGTTGTAAGGCGGTATTGCATCATTAGCCCCCCTGCCGCGCGCGGCGGTGCTGTTCCTTGACTTCCTGATGGTGGCGGTTGACCATCTGTTCGAGCTGGGCGTCGCCGATGTCCCCCGCCCCGGAACGGCCGATCTTCCCCAGCGGGATATCCACCGGGCTGCGTTTTTTCTGCGCCGAAACGCCGACGCCTTCCAGAGAAATGTCGATACCGGGATCTTTAGCAGGCATAGCTGGTTTACTTCCTTTTCCTGTTCGTTTTTTGTGTTCACAGCGTCACGGTGGCCCGGCGGGTCACATGGCAGCTGACGTTGACCGCCACCGGCAGGCAGGCCACATGCGTGGGCGCCTGCTCGATGGATACGCCAAGGCAGGTCGTGGCCCCGCCAAAGCCCTGCGGGCCGATGCCCATGGCATTGACGGCCTGCAGCAGTTCGCGTTCGAGCGCCGCATAATACGGGTCCGGGTTGGGGGCGTCCAGCGGCCGCAGCAGCGCGTGTTTGGCCAGCGCCGCGCATTTGTCAAAGCTGCCGCCGATGCCGACGCCAAGCACAATGGGCGGGCAGGGGTTGGACCCGGCCAGCCGCACGGTCTCCAGTACAAAATCCTTGACGCCCTGCACGCCGTCAGCCGGTTTGAGCATGGCAAGGCGGCTCATGTTCTCGCTGCCTGCGCCTTTCGGCGCGACGGTGATGCGGCAGGCATCCCCCGGCACAAGCGTAACAGTCAAAAAAGCCGGGGTGTTGTCGTCTGTGTTTTTGCGCTGCAGCGGGTCGCCGGTAATGCTTTTGCGCAGGTAGCCCTCGGCATAGCCGCGGCGCACGCCTTCGTCGACCGCCGCCTGCAGGTCGCCGTTTATATGCACGTCCTGCCCCAGTTCAATAAAGACGCAGGCCATGCCGGTGTCCTGGCAGATGGGCAGCTCATTTTGGGCGGCGGCGTCCAGGTTTTGCGCCAGCAGCCCCAGCGTCTCCTGCGCCAGTGGCCAGGGTTCGGCTGCACGCGCGGCATCCATGGCCGCTTTCACATCGGGCGGCAGCGTGCGGTTGGCCTGCAGGCAGAGCTGCCGGACCGCGTCGGTGACGGCGGCGGCGTCCAGTTCGCGGATCTTCATACCCGGGCCACGCCGCTTTCCCGCGCCGCTTTCGCGACCGCGCCGGCCACCGCATCCGCCACGCGCGGATCGAAGGCTTTGGGCAGGATGTTTTCTTCGCTCAGCTCCGCGTCCGGGATGAGCGCGGCCAGCGCATGCGCGGCCGCCAGCTTCATCTCGTCGTTGATATCGCGGGCGCGCACCGAAAGCGCGCCTTTGAAGATGCCCGGGAACGCCAGCACATTGTTGACCTGGTTGGGGAAATCGCTGCGGCCGGTGCCGACAACGCGCACCCCGGCCGCCTTGGCGGCGTCGGGCATGATCTCGGGGTTGGGGTTCGCCATCGCAAAAACGATCGCATCCGGGGCCATGCTGGCCGCCATCTCGGGCGTGAGCGCCCCGGCGACCGAAGTGCCGATGAACAGGTCCGCCCCGCGGATCGCCTCGGCCAAACCGCCGGAGACACGGCGGGGGTTGGTCCGCTCGGCCAGGGCCGCTTTATGGCCTTCCAGCCCGGCGCTGCGCCCCGGCACAAGAATGCCGTGTTCGTCGACCGCAATGATATCCTGCACACCGGCGGTCTGCAGCATACGAATGATGGCCGTACCGGCCGCGCCGGGGCCGTTCTGCACAGCGCGGATGCTGCGGATGTCCTTGCCCACCACCTTCAGCGCGTTGAGCACACCGGCCAGCACGATGATGGCTGTGCCGTGCTGGTCGTCGTGGAAAACCGGGATGTCCAGGTCGCGCTCCAGTTCTTCCTCAATGGCAAAGCATTCGGGGCTGCGGATGTCCTCCAGGTTGATGCCGCCGAAGGTCGGTGCGATGGCCTTGACGGCCGCCACGACCTCCTCCTTTGTGCCGGCGTTCAGGCAGATCGGGAAAGCATCGACGCCGCCAAATTCCTTAAACAGCGCGCATTTGCCTTCCATGACCGGCAGCCCGGCCTCGGGGCCGATGTTGCCCAGGCCCAGCACCGCGGTGCCGTTGGTCACGACCGCCACCGTGCGCCCTTTGAGCGTGTATTTGTAGACATCTTCCGGGTTTTTGGCGATATGGCGGCAGGGCTCCGCCACGCCGGGGGTGTAGGCGGTGGAGAGCGCGTCCCTGTCCTTTACCGGGACAAGGCTCTGCACCGTCAGCTTTCCGCGGTTCTTTTCGTGCATGGCCAAAGCGGCGGCGTTGTAATCCATAAAGGCACATCCTTTCGTTTGCTCGCTTTATTCCGGCGAGAGGTTTTCATCGGTCTCCAGGCGCAGTTTGGCGGCGCCGTAGTTTGATTCCATGCGGATCACACAGAAATGGTCGGGCCATTTCTTCTTGAGCGCTTCGCGCAGCGCAGCCGCCAGGCGCGCGGCGCGCTGGTCTTTGCCGGAGAGGTAGTCCGGCGGGACCGCGCAGTCGAACACAACGTTCGTATGGCTGGGCCCCGGAACGATGCGCAGATCATGCACGGCGGCTTCCGGTTCAAGGCGGGCCGTTTCTTCTTCCAGAAAAGCGCGCAGCTCGTTGACGTGAGCGTCGTCTGTCACGACCGGATCGTAGTGGATGGTGGCGATCAGCCCTTCCTCCCGCATGAGGTCTTTCTCGATCTTGTCGATCGTATCGTGGCTTTGCAGCACGTCCGCCCCGGCCGGCATCTCGACATGGAAACTGACCAGCCGGTTGCCCGGGCCATAGTCGTGCAGCATCATATCATGGATGCCCAGTACGCCCGGGTAGGAAAGCACCTTGCGTTCAATACGCTCAATCAGCGCCGGGTCGGGCGCTGCGCCAAGGATCGGGTCCAGCGTATCCCGCACAAGGCCGATGCCGCTGTAAAGGATAAACAGGGCCACCGCCACACCGGCCAGCCCGTCCAGCCGGTCGATGCCGCTGAGTTTGGCCGCGATGGAGGCCGCCAGCACGGCCGCTGTCGAGATCACGTCGTTGCGGGCGTCGGCCGCAGTGGCGCGCAGCGTCTCGGAGTCGATCAAAACGCCGATCCTGTGGTTGAACAGGCTCATCCACAGCTTGACGGTGATGGACGCGACCAGCACCCCGGCCGACAGCCAGCCGAAGCTGACCGGCGTCGGCTGCAGCACCTTGAGCGCGCTTTCTTTGAGCAGCTCGATGCCGATGACCAGGATCATGACCGAGACTGCCAGACCTGCCAGATATTCGTACCGCGCATGGCCGAAAGGATGTTTTTCATCCGCCGGGCGCGCGCCGAGCCGGAACCCGGCCAGGCTGACGATGTTGGAACTGGCGTCGGATAAATTGTTCATGGCGTCTGCCGTGATGGCCACGCTGCCAAACAGCGTGCCGACAAGGAACTTGCCCGCAAACAGCAGCACATTGCAGACGATCCCCGTTATACAGGCAAGATCGGCGTAGGCGCTGCGCACGCTGGCGCTGCCTGTATTTGCGCTGTCTTTGACAAACAGGCGGATCAGCCACTGGGTCACGCAGGACCCCCTCCTTCTCAAAAAGCAGCGGACCATGGTTCGTGGTCCGCTGCCGGAAATATTACTGCAAAAATACCGCTCAATCGCGCACGATGCAGGCGTCCCGCTCCGGGCCGACCGAAATGTACTTGATGCGGCAGCCGACGGCGCGCTCCAGATACTCCACATACGCGCGGGTCTGGGCCGGGAGGTCCTCATACTTACGCACGCCGCTGATGTCGCAGTGCCAGCCCTCCATCTGCTTGATAACAGGCTGGGCGTCGTCCAACGTCTTGCCGGTCGGGAAGCGGTCGGTCACGGTGCCGTCCGCCAGGCGGTAAGCCTCCACGACCGGCACAGTTTCCATATAGTCGAGCACGTCGAGCAGCGTCAGCGCCAGCTCATCGCAGCCCTGGCACTGTACGCCGTAGCGGCTGGCGACGACGTCAAACGGACCGACGCGGCGCGGGCGGCCGGTCGCGGCGCCATATTCATGGCCATGTTCGCGCAGCACGTCCTTCTCCGGTTCGGTCATGGCCAATTCGGCGGTAAACGGGCCTTCGCCCACGCAGGAGGAATACGCCTTCATGATGCCGATGGAAAGGTCCAGCTTGCGGCCGGGGATACCGGCGCCGATCGGCGCATAGGCGCTGATCGTGTTGGAGCTGGAAGTATAGGGGTAGATGCCATAGTCGATATCACGCAGCGCGCCGAGCTGGGCCTCGAACATGATCTTCTTGCCCGCGTCGTCGGCTTTGGCGAGGTAATCGCCCACATCGCAGATATAGTCCTTGAACAGCGCGGAAAAATGCTCGCACCAGGCCCACATTTCCTCAACGCTGACCGGCTTCTGGTCATAAATATTCACCATCGTCAGGTTTTTGGACTCGACGATCGTCTCAAGGCGCTTGCGCACACCGGCGTCCATATGGACAAGGTCGCCCATGCGCAGCGTCTTCTTCATGAACTTGTCGCCGTAGGTATAGGCGATGCCGCGCTTGGTGGAGCCAAACTGCGCGCCTGTCTTGGAAAGGCGCGCTTCCTCCAGACCATCCTGCTCAACATGGAACGGCATGGTGATGGTGGCTCGGTCGGAAATTTTCAGGTTTGCGGGGCTGATCTCGACGCCCTTTTCGCGCAGCGCGGCGATCTCGGTTTCCAGATGTTCCGGGTCGATGACCATTCCGCCGCCCATGACGCAGACGACCTCCGGGCGCAGAATACCGGAAGGGATCAGGTTCAGGATAAACTTGCCGCGCTCGTTCTTGACCGTGTGGCCGGCGTTGTCGCCGCCCTGGTAGCGCGCGACGATGTCGTAGTCCTGGCTCAGCAGGTCGACCATGCGGCCCTTGCCTTCGTCGCCCCAGTTAATACCGGTGATTGCAGTAAGCATTTTACAAACCTCACTTTGGTTTATTGTACAGCCTTTTCCGCCCGGCCGCCGCCGTTTTCCGGCTGGCGGCCGATTTGTTGAAGCCGGGATACGCCGCCGTGTATGATTATACCAGACGCCGCGTAAAAATGCAATGCAAAGCGCGCGGCTGCGAACGGTTTTTCCCGCCCCGCCGGGGCGGGCTCACTTCTTTTTCAGCAGCGGGTGGCGGCTGCCGTCCGGCTCAATAACCGTCGTGTGTGCGAGCTGGTCCTGCAGCGAAGCGCGGACATCGGCAAGGTACTGCTGCCGCAGCGTGTGCTGCTCCGCCTTTTCCGCCGGGGTCAGTCCTTCCGTTTTTGCCTTGCGGGCCAGTTCGTTGATGCGCGCGATCTGTTCTTTTTTCATAGATTCCCTGGTTCCTTCCCTTGGGTGTATCTGTTTGCCGTTTACCTCCCCAGTATAGCACCTTTTTGCGCATTTTGAAATGTACGGCTGTACATTTTATGAAAATGATGTATAATAAGCAGGTATTCCAATGAACAAAGGATAGGAGCGACCCATGAAACGTATCAATGCACTTCGCATCACCGCCGGTCTGCTGGCCGGGACCCTGGCCCTTGGTGTGGCTGGCTGCGGCGCCACCGCGGAAAGCGGCGCCACCGCCGAAACGGCTGAACAGCCGCAGGCTGCCGCCTCCGGCGAGTCTGCCGCGCAGGAAGACCCTTACGCTTACCTGAGCGATTTCGACTACAGCTCGATCTTTGACGAGAACGGCTATGTGGCCGGTGTGAAGGCCACCGATTATGTCACCATTCCGCAGGACTTTGCCCCCACCCTCTCGGACGCCGCCAACACCGTCGCCGAAGAGGACATCCAGAGCTATATCAACGAAAACATCCTGGTCTCTTATGCCGAGACGACACAGGTGACCGACCGCGCGGCGGCAGACGGCGACACGGTGAATATCGACTTCGCCGGTTCCATCGACGGCGTTGCCTTTGACGGCGGCACAGCGGAAAGCTACAGCATCACGCTGGGCAGCGGGCGCTTTATCGACAACTTTGAGGAACAGATCGTCGGCCATATGCCCGGCGAGAGTTTCGATGTGGTCGTCACCTTCCCGGAGGACTATCAGTCTGCCGAGCTGGCCGGGAAGGAAGCCGTTTTTGCCACAACGCTCAACTATGTGGAGCAGACCACGCTGCCTGAGCTGACCGACGCCTGGGTGCAGGAGCATCTCAACCAGGCGCTGGGGCTGACCAGCGTGGCCGGTGTGAACGATTATGTCCACGGTCTGCTGCTGTACGACCAGCAGGCCAATGAGATCTACAACGAGCTGACCAGCCAGCTGACCGTGGCTGACGAAGCGCCTGCCGAGCTTGTGAAATACTTTGAAGATTACTACCTGCTCACGCCGTATCTGTACAGCCAGATGAACGGCGTTACGCTGGACGAGTTCATCACAAGCGGCGGTTTTGCCGACACGGCCGCTTACCTGGAAAGCATTGCGGGGTACATTGACGGCGCGGTGCAGCAGGCGCTGATCATGCAGGCGCTGGCCGAGACCTACGGCATCGTCTGCGATACCGACACCATGAACGCCGAGATCATGGACCAGTACGGCACCGACGACCCGACCACCTACACCGAACAGTACGGCGAAACCTACCTGAAAATGAGCATCCTCAACTCGCTGGTCATGGAGCACCTGATCGAGATGGCCAACGCCTGAACCGCATAACCGCGATACCCGCGCCTTTTGCGAAAGCGCCCCGTAGCTTTTCCTGCTGCCGGGCGCTTTTTCTGTTTGTGCGCGCCGTAATTCCGCCCGCATTGCGCGCTTGCTTTTCTTTGTTGGCACATGGTTGGCGCAGGGTCCAAAGCGCAAAATATGTGCGCTGCGCCTTTTCTTGCCAACATTCCGCCCCGGCCCCGAAAACGGCCGCTCCACTATGGACATTCCCGGGCAATGTTGCTATACTACCCTCGAAAAAAGCGGCCGCCGCGGCGGCCGGGGAGGTCGTTCTGCTTTGTCCCAACCGGTAACGCGCATCGACATGACCCAAGGGGCCATCCTTTCCACAACCATTCGTTTTGCCCTGCCCATCTGTGCGGGCAATGTGCTGCAGCAGCTGTACAGCACGGTGTATACCCTTGTCATCGGCAACTTTTGTGATTCCACCGCGCTGGCCGCCGTGGCAACCAGCTCACAGCCGCTGTAAATTTTGCTCTGCGTTTTTCTTGGGATCGGCTCCGGCGTCTCCATCCTGGTTTCGCAGGCGGCCGGGCAAAGCGACACCGCCCGCCAGCAAGCGCTGGCCCGCACAGCGGTCTGGTTTCTTTATACCACGGCCATTCCTTTGACCGTGATCGGCCTGCTGGCCGGTCCGCTGCTGCTGCGCCTGATGCAGGTGCCGGAAGATGCCTGGCCCGGCGCTGTGCTGTATCTGCGGATCACAACGCTGGGGTGCCTTGGCAACATGGGGTACAACCTCAACGCCGGGCTGCTGCGCGGCCTTGGCAACAGCCAAGCCACGCTGTGGATGCTGGTCATCAGCTGTTTTGTGAACATCGTCGGCGATCTTGTTCTCGTCGGCGTATTCGGCCTGGGCGTCGGCGGCGCAGCCGCCGCCACCGCCGCCGCCATGATGCTGGCCTGGGCTTTCAGCATCGTTTATCTTTTGCGGCATGCGCCGGAGTTGGCGTTCCCGGTCCTGCCCAAAGGCTATGACCGCGCCACATTGCGGGAGATCCTGCACGTCGGCCTGCCGTTGGGGCTCAACAACGCCCTGTACTCGTTCGGCCACCTGATGCTGCAAACGCTGTACAACACGCAGGGTTCGGTATTCGTCGCCGGGTGTTCGGTTGCCAGCAAGATCAGTTCGCTGGCCAATGTGGCGATCACATCGTTTTCCAGTGCCGCCTCCGTCTTTTCGGGGCAGAATTTCGGCGCCGGCCTCACCGACCGCCTGCGGCGGGGCGCGCTGCGCATCCCGCTTGCCTGCGGCGCTTTCACGCTGGCGGCCGGGCTTTTGTTGACCCTGTTCCGCCTTCCGGTGCTCACCCTGTTTACGCGCGACGAGGCCGTCCTGGCCGTCGCCGCGCGCTATGTGGTCGTGGTTCTGCCGTTTACCTGGTGTTATGCGGTCTTCAACGGCATCATAAATTATGTCAACGGCCTGGGCGAGATCCGTTACCCGACCGTCGTCAACCTGCTGATCCTGTGGGCTGTGGGCTGTGCGCATCTCTTCCGCCTGGCTGCTGGCCGCTGTCGGGCTTGGCGATTACTGCATGGCGGGCATGTCGCTGAGCTTTGTCGCCGGAATGGCCGCCATGCTCCCCTTCTACCGCACCCACCGCTGGGCCGAGCTGTGCAGCCGGTGCAGCGCCAATGCAAAAACAGGCTGACTTTATGCGCAGTTCGCCACATTAGGGGCGCTTCATCTGGCGGCAGCGTTCAGCCCTCCGGCCCGCAAAGCCCGGACCGCATTGCACGCCGCCTCGGTGCCCACTTCATTATAGGCCTGCTGGTAATAATGAAAATCGTCCTTCATCAAGCCGCGCGCCTTCATACCGGCAAATGCGCCGGATACCAGGTGAACATGCGCCAGCTTGCGGCAAAGTTCCTGCTGCGCCTGCCGGATCGGGGCATAATCAATGTTCGGATTGCTGCCATTGTAGCAGCCGATCTGAATCAGGAGGCAGTCCTCTACCCCTGCGCGCTGCAAAGCGGAAAACATCTGTTCAAAGCGCTTTTGATACACAGCGCGCGGCGTCCCTGCGTCTCCATCTGATTCCCCCTGGCACCAGAGGACCAGGCAGCGGCGGACCGTCCAGCCCCTCCCGGCCAGATAGCCGCGCGCAGCCAGCAGGCGTTCGATCGCGTCGGTCAGATAACGGCCGCCGGGCAGCCACTCCTCTATGCGGCTGCCGCCCTTGGATGCCGAAACGCCCACGACCGGCACACCGGTCTGCGCAAACCATGTATTGACAAAGGCCGTTGCCAGGGAACCGGTTTTCATCCGCAAATCATCGATGCCCCCCGGGCGGTCTTCCTGCAGGCCAAACGGTTCGCGCAAAACATGCAGGTTCTCCGGGTCGGATACGGCACGGTATTCATACCCGGCCCCCCGGGTCAGGCGCGGCGCCGGCTGCGGGTGTGCCGCATCGGCAATGCCGCGCCCGGCCATATTGGACTGCCCCATAAATATGATCAGATCCACCGTGTTTTCCATGTATCATATCGTCCATTCATACGTTAAAATAGGTCGCTTTTTAACCCCCGGCTGCCGGGGATTTTTCAGCCGCCCCATTCAACTATAGTCAAATCCGTTGTTTTTTGCAAGCGCCCATTGAGCTCAAATTTTTAACGCCCGTTGCAGCCGCTTATCTGTTTTTCTTCCGGCACCACGCCATTACGGCAAACGGCAGGCAAACCGCGCCAACCAGAAGCGGGACTGCCAGCAACGGCCCGGGCGACCAGAGCCGTAAACCGAACCAATGATACAGGTTCTGCCGGAAAATGTCTTCCGCCCCGCCCACAAAGGGAAGCAACTGCAGATATTGCTGCACCGGCCAGGGCAGATACTGGTTGAGGATCTGCGGCCCCCAGGTTATCAGCAATGCGGCGACCAGTGCTGCCGTGCTCCCGGGCAAAAGCGCGGACATCAGCAAAGCAGCCCCGGCAAAGCCCAGCACAGAGCAGAACAGGTACGCCAGTTCATAACATTCCGCCTGGAGCATATTCATCGGTGCAGTGGTCAACATCTTGATCAACTGGATGGGCAGATTCCAGCCCTCAAATCCCAGCCAGATCGCCTGAACCGCCACCATAACCGCCGCAAACACCGCAAAGATTTCCACCGCAAAGGCAAGTCCCGACAGAAGTTTTGCCCCGGCCAGCCCAGCTTTTCCATGCAGGGATGTCACCTGCAGCGTATCCATGCCCCGCCGCCTTTCCCCGGCTAACACAGATGTCAGGGCCAGAGCCAGAACCACGGGCAAGACCATCTGCCCAAAGCCCCCGATTCCGTTGCCCAAAATGGCAGACCAGCCTGCAGCCCAGCCGTATGCCATGGGCTTGTCCACCCGGTTGTCCATGTCCAGAAAGAACTGCCGGTCCGCCGGGTCTTGAAACTGGTTTTCCAGGTAATATTCGAGTTTTTCCTCCCGACGCTCATACAGACCGGTCAAGCGGGCAGGGTCCGCATAGTAGATGGTAAGCGTAGGATAGGGCTGGGTCTGGTCCTCCACCTCCGGCCACAAAAACGATACCAACGTCCCCTGCAAAAAGCCAAAATCCGCCAAAGCGCCGTCAAATTCCGGGTTCTCTGCCAGGATTTGCTGATAGGTGCGCACCATATCCTGTGCTGTCTCATCGGTGAGCGTTTGCCACCGGCCGGCATATTGCCGGCTCTTGCGGATGTTCGTATATCCGTCGATCTTGTGGCTTCCGTCCGCCCGCATCGTGCCAAAACTCACGCACTGCATGGTCCACACCTGCAGCCCCAGCATCAGCAGCATCATACCGCACACTGCCAGCCGTGTCAGCCCGGAGCGCCACAGCTTCTTATGTTCCTGCCAGAACAGGCTCATGGATTGTCGCCTCCTTCCTCCTCCGGGAAGTACAACAGATACAGGTCTTCCAACGTAGGGGTACAGGGCCTTGCCGCCGGGGCAGGCTTTGCATCCGCCAGAATTCGCAGCGTCACGCTGTCACCCTCATAGCGCAGATTGGCCACCGTCACCCGCGCCTGCCAGGCCTCGGCCTCCCGGGATGGCACGGTCAGCTCCCAAACATGACCTTTTGCCTGCTGCAGCAGTTCTGAAACGGTGCCCTGGGTTTGAAACCGCCCGTCTTTCATCAGGAATACTTTGTGCGCGATTGCCTCCAGGTCAGAAACAATGTGGGTGGAAAGAAGCACTATTTTTTGCTGTGCATACCCTTCCAGAATGTTGCGAAAGTGGACCCGCTCTTTGGGGTCCAAACCTGCGGTCGGCTCGTCCAGGATCAAAATATCCGGGTCATTGAGCAATGCCTGGGCGATGCCCAACCGGCGGCGCATCCCGCCGGAAAAAGCCCGGAGCTTTTTGTTGGCAACCTCCTGCAGCCGAACCATAGACAGCAGCTCCTGAATCTTCGGCACAGCCTGGGAGCGGGTCATCCCTTTCAGCACAGCCATATACAGAAGGAAATCACGGGCGCTGTACTGCGGATACCCCACAAATTCCTGCGGCAGATAGCCCAGTTTATCCCGGTATGCCGCGCCCAGCGCGTCAATGGGGATTCCATCCAGACGTACCTGCCCGGCAGTAGGTTTCAAAACGCCGCAGATCATCCGCAGCAGGGTTGTTTTTCCCGCCCCATTGGCGCCCAGCAGACCATAAATACCGGGTTCCAACACAGCGGTGATGCCTGCCACCGCTGTGTTTCCTCCAAAATCCTTGCACAGATTGTCAAGCAGCAACTCCACCGATGATGCCCTCCCTTCTTTGTTGCAGCAGAGAAACCAGTTCTCTGACAAAAAATCCGCCGAATACCAGGAATGCAAGCATCCAGCCGCCCAACGCAGACGTCTCATACAGTTGCGGCGCCGCAAGATGAACAACCAGAAGCCCCGCCGCTTTGGCAGAGCACACCACTATACAGATCATTCCGTTGCTCCGCGGACAGCGCCGAAGCACTGTCAACGAAGTCAGCGCGCAAAACAGAAACGGAACCAGCAGATAAAAAAACAGCGGCAGCAAAGCTTTTCCCGTCTGTGACGTTCCCAGCGCCAGCGCCGCCGTCAAAAACACAAGGTCCGCAGCGGCGGCCAGAATCAGCTTGGCAAGCGCCAGCTCTGCACGGGATACACAGGTGGATGCTTCCAGTTCATCCATGTCAAAGCGCTGGCCGGCAAACAGGACCGGCAGACACACCCCCACCAAAAGCGGCCCCAGCAGCGGCAGCCAGGACACAAGGTCCTTTTGTCCGGCCGTCGCCAGAAAAAACAGCAAAGACGCCGCCCCCTGGGCCGCCCACATGGGCGCCCCGGTAAAGCGCCACACCTGTGAGAGGAAGGTCCAGAATCCGGTACGGTGCCGTACCGGGTTTTCTTGTAAGAGTGCGGCACACTTTTGTTTGGTCTCTACCATGCGGGACGGTTGCGGCCCCCGGCACAGCAGGCGATGCAGCGCAGAAGAATTCACAGTTTTCCCTCCCTTAAAGCTTTCAGTGCGATCCGTACGCGGCTCTGCACGGTGCGCAGCGGCTGCCCCGTCACAGCAGCGATTTCGCGGTATTTCAGTCCCTCTCCATAACGGAGCCATACGGCTTCCCGCTGCTCCGGGGGCAGGCTTGCCAACGGCCGCTCTGCCATATCACGGTTTTCAATAGTTTCAAAAGGCGCCGCTGTGCCTGTCATGTCCTCCAGCAACGGTTCCATTTTTCTTTGCCTGGCGGCATCCACACACAGGCAATAGGCGATGCGATACAGATACGCGCGGAATTGCCCTTTTTCCCGGTAGCTTCCTATGGTGCGAAACAGGTGCAAAAAGACTTCCTGGGTCAGATCCTCCGCAGTCTGTATACATGCGGTGTGGCGCGCACAGTAGCGCAGAATTGCCGCATAATACCGCTCAATCAGGGTATCTCCCGCCGCGCGGTCGCCTGCCTGAATGCGGCGTATCAACTGCGCGTCCCGCATACGCATCCCCCCTGTCCTTGTAAAATGTGCTTCACTTATGATAACGAGCGTGCCCCGCAAAATGATTAGGGTGCATCCGAAAAACTCCTCCGTACCGCCTAACTTTACTGTATCACTGGCCAAACAGAAAAAGAGCCTTGCGGCAGAAAGAGTACTCTGCCGCAAGGCTCTTTTGTCATTGTATCGCGGTATCGCGCTAAATAAAAAACAAACTCGAACCTGTGCCCAAAGAGCACAACGTTCGAGTTTGTCTAATTTGGTGACCCGTACGGGAATCGAACCCATGTTAACGGCGTGAGAGGCCGCTGTCTTAACCGCTTGACCAACGGGCCATATAAAAGAGAAGCCGGCATCTACCTATTTTCACAGGTCGTTTCCAACCAACTATCTTCGGCACAAGTGAGCTTAACTTCTGTGTTCGGAATGGGAACAGGT
>OLNN01000252.1_pt1 | contig 61356 bp, 68 predicted proteins | sample 1672141 | NCBI WGS metagenome assembly OLNN01 (sample SAMEA3136652, study PRJEB25190) | human gut metagenome | biome: human gut; feature: human-associated habitat; material: faeces | place: Austria | collected 2013
TGTTTTTTATAAATAAAAGTGCGATGATCCCAATGTATATGCCGCAAAGATAATATTATTCGGTGAATCAGCCAACTATTTAACTATCTTAAATACTGATAATCCGCAGCGCTGTCAGATGATTGCCGGTGAGCGGGATATTTTGAGGGTCGGGCTTTTTTCGCTACTTTTGCAGCCGAAAACACAAATTAATAATGAAAGTACTAAAATTCGGAGGTACTTCGGTCGGGACGATAGCGTCGCTGACCAATGTCAAAGCTATCGTCGAGGGATGCCGCGGCGAACAGGCGATTGTAGTTGTTTCGGCATTGGGAGGCCTGACCGACAAACTTATAGCCACATCCCGGCTTGCCGCGTCGGGCCAGACGGCAGAATGGCGCGAAAGCCATTCGTCGATGGTCGGACGCCACCGCGAGATTATCGCGGCGATGATACCCGACAACCGTCGCAGCGCCGTCGAAAATGAAGTCGGCGCCCTTCTCGAGAGCCTTGCAGAGGAATTTTCAGATATCGAAAAGCGCGGCAAAGTCGACACCGAAGCCTCTGACCGCGTTGTTTCATTCGGCGAAAGGATGTCGAGCGTTATCGTGACGAATATGCTCGACGATGCCGTGCGCTTCGACTCGCTTGATTTCATAAAGACAATAACGCGCTATGGGCGCCATGCGCTCGACAACGACGCGTCGCAGCCTCTCATACATGCCGCTTTCGACAACTGGGACGGCGCAGTAGCCGTTGTTCCGGGCTTCATAGCCCGCGAGAGCACCGACGGCCACATAACCAACCTCGGGCGAGGCGGCAGCGACTACACGGCCGCAATTCTGGCAGCAGCCCTCGGAGCGCGCGTGCTCGAGATATGGACCGACGTCGACGGCTTCATGACGGCCGACCCGCGAGTGATTCCCACGGCCGAGGTTGTCGGCAGCATGTCGTTTGTCGAAGCCATGGATCTCTGCAACTTCGGCGCAAAGGTCATTTATCCGCCGACAATCTACCCCGTGTTCCACAAGAACATACCTATCTACATCAAGAACACCTTCAACGCCGAAGCCCCCGGCACACGTGTGGCCGAACGCACGGGCCGGGCCGACGAAGAGGGAGGCTTCAAAGGGGTTTCGTCGACAAAGGGGCAGTGCATGATTATTCTCGAAGGCAATCTGCTTCAGACGGTCGACTCTCTGGAAAACAGAATGCTGAACGCCCCGGGGCGCGAAGGTATCGACGTTTTCCCGGTGAATCTCTACCCCTACAGCGCCACAACCGTAGCCCTCTCTGTGAAAGAAGACGCAGCCGACAGGGCTGTAAAGACAATCCGTGACGAATTTTCGGAAGAAATCGAAGAGGGGGGCATAAGGGAAATCAAAGTCATGCCGGGCATGGCTCTGGTAGCTGTCGTAGGCCGCGACCTCATGAAAGACATATCGCTGAGAAGCCGGATATTCGAACTTCTCAGCGACAATGGAATGACAATCGAGGCTTTCTCGCGCGAGGCGAGCGACACAAACCTCTCGTTTCTTATTTCAGGCGACAGCCTTCAGCCGGCTATGCGGATCATCCACGACACTATGCTTGCCGAATGCCCGTCGCGTCCGATCGCGGCGCCCGAGCGATCCGTGCCTGAGGAATAACCGGTTTTACTTTTCGAGCGAATCAACCCAGGCGGCAATACTGTCGGGCGAGGTGCCGTTGAGCAGACGTCCGCCGATGAATTTCACTGCCGGATACTCTTTTGCGAGCGCAGTGTCGCAGGGCTCGATGGGACTTCCGCCTGAAGTGGCGAAGGTGGCCACGCGCTTTCCGCTGAGATCGTAAGTATCGAGAAAGGTCTCTATAATCCTCGGAGCCACATACCACCATATAGGATAGCCTACGAAAACGAGGTCGTAGTCGGCCGGATTGAAGTCGATAGGCTTGATGGCCGGACGCGCCGACGAATCGCGCATCTCGACCGACGAGCGCGACAGCTTGTCGTGCCAGTCGAGATCTGCGTCGGTATAGGCCTCTGTCGGCTGAATCTCGAAGAGCCTGGCACCGGCGGCGCGGGCCACTTCCTCAGCTGCGGCTCGGGTTGTTCCCGTTGCCGAGAAATAAACTACTGCTGTTCGTGTTGAATCTGATTTCTGTTTCATTTCAGAAGATGCCGATTTGCTGTTTGAGCTGCACGCTACGGCGCAAAGCCCCACAACAGCGATGAGTGTCAGAAAAATCTTACGCATGGATTATTTTGAGAGTTTGTCGTATTCTTCGTCGGTGACAGGCTCGAGCCATTCTGTCGAGGTATTCTCGCCCGGCACGCCGAAAGCGAGATGGGCAAACCATGAATCAGCCTGAGCACCATGCCAGTGTTTCGCATTGGCGGGAATATTGATTACGGTTCCGGGCAGAATCTCGACTGGAGCTTTCCCTTCTTCCTGATACCAGCCCCGGCCTGCGACGCCGATAAGCATCTGGCCGCCCGCTTTCGAGGCGCGGTGGAGAAGATAGCCGGGTTCGCAGGCTCCGTCACCGGGATAGCAGACCATAACGATTCCGTTGAACAGTTTGTCGAAACAGCTGCGCGTCAGCGCCTTCGGAGTTCCACCGTCGAGATATTCGACCCTGTCAGCGCCGACTCCGGTGACAACAATATAGCGCCCCCCTACTCCCGCGAAAAACGGAAGAGGCATATCCTCGGGCAGCGCATGGTCTTTCAGCTCATAGGCCTCGCTATCAATGCCGTAGCTCTTCAACAGCTTGCTCAGTCCAAAGAGCGAACGGAACGGCATTGCGCGGAATTCACTGTTAGTGAACCTGATGGTATGGTTCACCCCCAGAGCCGACAGAATATCGCAGGCAGAAGTCGGAATCTCTTTCATACGCAGGCTGCAATATTACATCTGCGCACGGATCTTCGACAGCAGAGCCTGTCCGTCGATCTCGCCGCTGTGGCGCCACACTTCCTTGCCATCGCTGTAGAGGATGAACGTCGGAATTGTCGACACCCCCTGACTGTCGGCAAGCGAATTGTTCTCGTCGATATCAAACTGATAGACATCGGCCTGTCCTTCGAGAAGCTCTTTGATTTCGGTCACGACAGGCATCATGTGCTGGCAGTGGGGGCACCATGAAGCGTAAAATTCAACCAGAACGGTTTTGCTCGAATTGATAAGTTCAGAATAATTCATAAAGCAGGAAATAGTAAAGATTAAAACTACAGAATAAACCCGCGCCGACCCCCATTGGTTCAGTCGGCATGACTATCACGCGAAAACAAAACGACGATTGCAGCGCTCCGACATCACGAAAATCATTCTCTGAAATCCTCACCACGAAAAACCCGGGGGCGCACATCCGCCTCCGGGTTCTTTATGTAGTTGTCTGAATAAGATCAGTTGTAGAGGAAGCGCTTGATCGAGCGCTTGGGGGTCTTCTCGAACTCGGTCGGGCGCAGCTGAATCTTGTCGATACGCTCGTAGGGGGCGACTTTCTTGTTGAGCTCCTTGCGGATAGCCTCCATGACTGCCGGCAGCTGCTCGGTGGTTATTCCGTCGCGGTCGACGACCTCATAGTCGGGATAGACGAGAGCCACGAGGCTGCGCCCGCGCTCAACGACGAGGCTCTCGGCTACATACTGCATGTTGTTGAGCTTGGCCTCGATCTCTTCGGGATAAATATTCTGGCCGGTGGCGGTCAGGATCATCGTCTTGTAGCGTCCTTTGATAAAGAGCGTTCCGTCGGGCGTGCGGGTTCCCATATCGCCCGTGTGAAGCCAACCGTCGGGATCGAGAACAGCCTGAGTGGCCTCGGGATTCTTATAGTAGCCCTTCATGACGTTCTGCCCTTTGACACATATCTCACCAGGAACGTTGACGGGGTCGGAGCTGTCGATTCGCGAGTGCATGATTCCCGGGAGCGTGCGCCCGCTTGAGCCACAGATAAACTCGCGCCAGTAGGTGTAACTGATCAGCGGCCCGCATTCTGTCATTCCGTAGCCGACAGTGAAGGGGAAATTGATCTTATGGAGGAACTGCTCGACCTCGGCGTTGAGCGGCGCTCCGCCGACGATGACCTGCGAGAACTCGCCGCCGAAGGCCTTGACGAGCTTGGCGCGTATCTTGTTGTAGACGATCCTGTCCATCAGAGGCACAGCCATCATCCGCTTTATCGACTTGCGTTCGAGCATCGGAGCGATCTGCTTCTTATAGATCTTCTCGAGAATGAGCGGGACACACAATATAAGGTTCGGCCTGACTTCGCTGAATGCTTTGACAAGCAGAATCGGTGTAGGCATCTTGTCGAGAAGTGTAACGTGGGAACCGGCGCCGAGCGGAGTCAGCATATCGAAAGCGGCCCCGTAGGCATGGGCCAGCGGCAGGAACGCCAGACAGCGCGAACCGCTGAAATGGAGGCGCGACCGAACGCCGTAATACGTGTTTCCAGCCAGATTGTCGAGCGTCAGCATGACGCCTTTCGAGAAGCCGGTGGTGCCGGACGTATAATTTATCTCGGCAACAGTCTGAGGATCGATCAAAGGATATTTGACATTCTCGCGTCGGAAGCCTTCGGGATAGACTTTGGCGAAGGCCGCGGGAAGGGCCTCGATTGCCTTTCGGGCACGCCCGCGGTTGGAGGGATGCTCGCCGAGCAGCGAGCGGTCGTCGAGCGACAAGGCCGCCTTAAGCCCCGGCATACGGTCGAAATTCATGTGCTCCCACACGCTTCCCGACACAAACAGCAGAACCGATCCGCTGTGGTTGATGATATGCATCGCATCTTCGGGATTGAACTCCGCCAGAACGGGAACCACGATTGCGCCGTAGGTCAGCGTGGCCATATAGCTGACTACCCACGAGACTGTGTTCTTGCCCATGACGGCGATTTTGTCGCCGCGCTTGACGCCAAAGAGGCGGAACATAAGATGGGCCTGAGCTATGCGGCGCGACAGATCGGCGTAGGTCATCGTTGTACCGCGCCCGTATTGCGACAGGGCCGGCAGATCCCAATTCTCGCGAAAAGAAGCCTGAAAGAGTTGCAGAAGGTTTTCGTTATCCATAAAATTTGTTGATAAAACAGCTCTATCGAGCTTCATAGCTACAAAGTTCGATAAAAATGCTTTATAATACAACAATTTAGTTCGACAAGACGCCCTGCGTTTAACCTTTTATAACAATTGCACGATTTTTTGGCAACTGTGCAGCCATTTTTTAGGGAAAGCGCGCTTGAAAACCCGGCGAAATTAGCTAAATTTGCATCGTCACCAATCCGACTAAATTATGTTGCAAGGAACAGGCGTGGCTCTGGTCACCCCATTCAAGTCAGCTGAAAGCCGCGACGTCGATTACGACGCCCTGGCGAAGATCATCGACAACCTGACAGCTGTCCCCGTCGACTTCATCGTCGCCTTCGGGTCGACAGCCGAAACACCCACCCTCAGCCCCGACGAAACCTCCCGTCTCGCCGACTTCATTGCCCGGAAAGTCGACGGCCGGGTAAAACTCGTCTACGGGCTCGGCGGCAACAATACCGCCGATGTAGCCCGGCGCCTCGCAGCCCTCGATCCCGACGGCCCCTTCAGCGCCGTGCTCTCCGTGGCGCCTTTCTACAACCGCCCGACCCAGGCCGGCCTCTACGCCCATTTCCATGCTTTGGCAGACGCCAGTCCTCTTCCGATAGTGCTCTATAACGTTCCTTCGCGCACCGGCGTCAACATCGCCGCCGAGACAACCCTGCGCCTTGCCGCCGACTGCCGGCTCATCGTCGGAATCAAAGAAGCATCGGGCAACCTGAACCAGATATGCGAGATTCTACGCGGCCGCCCCGAAGGATTCAGTGTTCTGTCGGGCGACGACGCCCTTACCCTCGCGCTCATAGCCATGGGAGCCGACGGCGTCATCAGCGTCATCGCGAACGCTTTTCCGCGCCAGTTCAGCCTGATGGTCAGCGCCGCTTTAAACGGCGATATTGCCCGCGCCCGCGCCCTTGACGCAGCCCTGCGCCCATTCTACGCCCCGCTGAGCGCCGACGGTAACCCTGCCGGAATCAAGACATTGCTCAATCTGCTCGGTCTCGCCTCGCCGGCTGTCAGGCTGCCGCTCGTCGAGGCTACCAAAGCTACCCGCGACTGTTTTGCAAAAGTAATTGAAAAAACCATTTGGCCATAACAGAAAAAAAGCTTACCTTTGCACCGTTGTCGGGTTCGGTAGCTCAGCTGGATAGAGCAACAGCCTTCTAAGCTGTGGGTCCCGGGTTCGAATCCCGGCCGAATCACATACTTACTGATCCATTAGCTCAGCTGGTTTAGAGCGCTTCCTTGACAGGGAAGAGGTCACTGGTTCGAATCCAGTATGGATCACCAAAAAAAATGTAACGACCGCCCCAAATTGGGTGGTCATTTTTATGTATGGCCTTTGAAAAAAAGGGCTCCAACCGCTGACCCCGTCATTTTTAGAACAAAATTTGTCATACCCATGTAGGGTCGCGGCATGCCGCGGCCCTGTGTCATAACCCTGTGTCATAACCCTGTGTCATAAATATGATAAATTGGTATTTATATTCAGGATCTGCGGATTATGATAATGACGTATCTTTTGACTTCATATAAGGCACCAATACTGTCATGCTACCGTCGTCAAGATACCATCTTTTTTCTTTCTTCATCCATTTTTCTCCTTTTGATTTTCATAATCCAACAGGGCCGCGGCATGCCGCGACCCTACAACACAATTATTTTTGGGCGAAAAATCTATCTTTGGCCCAGGTTTCGACATTTTTGTCGATATATTCCGCTATAAGATTGTATTCGCGCTGATTGCGGATTATATGGTCATGGAAATTCAGCTGCCAGCCAAATTCAATATTCCGGGAACGGACATATCTTGTCACAGCGGATTTCACCCCTCCGATCACTCTCGACAATAAGGCGTTGAAATGATTACGGCCGTCAAAATTGTCGCCGTCGTCGGGATGTCGGGGAGGCCGCAGACAACCGGTATTTTCCGTCAGGGCCGCTACAATTGATATAATGGCATGGAAATGGTTGGGCATCACTATGAAACACCGGATGACAGCGTAGGGGGTAATGCTCACTTATTTCTTCGATGGCCCGGCACAGATATTTTCCTGTTACAGTATATGCTATTTCACCGTTGCTAATGCATCCGAAATAATGAGCTCGGCTGCGTGTGCAGACTGTAACGAAATATGTGCCGTCACAGTAGTTATGCCAATGCGCCCGCGGATATTTCCGATACATTCGGGGTGGTCAGCCTTGGAGCGTGTCGAAGAGGGCGATCAGGCGCTGGAGTTCGGCGTCGTCGGCGAAGCGGAAGGTTATCTTTCCGCGTCCTTTTTTGTCGAGCGAGAAGTCGACGGGGGTCTCGAATCGCTTCGAGAGATGTTCGCGCAGAATGTCGAGATCGGTCGAAGGCTCCGGCTTCTCACTGCGCGATCTGGCGGGAACACCTCCCTGCTCCCAGCTTTTCGCGAGGCGCTCGACGTCGCGCACCGACAGCCCTTTTTCAAGAATCATGTTGTAGAGCTTGAGCTGGAGGCGCGGATTGCTTAGTGTCAGCAGCGCGCGGGCGTGCCCCATGTCGACGCGGCGGTCGCGCAGCCCGACCTGCACTTCGGCGGGGAGCCGCAACAGGCGAAGGAAGTTGGCGATCGTGGCGCGCTTCTTGCCGATGCGTTCGCTCAGGCGTTCCTGTGTCAGGCCATACTGGTCGAGAAGTTTCTTGAATGTCAAGGCTATCTCAATGGCGTTGAGGTCTTCGCGCTGGATATTCTCGATAAGGGCCATTTCGGTCAGCTCGGCGTCGTTGGCCGTGCGGATATAAGCCGGCACTGTCGTGAGCCCGGCGCGGAGGGCGGCGCGATAGCGGCGTTCACCGGCGATTATCTGATAATCGTCGGGCCCGACTTTCCTGAGCGACAGCGGCTGGATTATTCCGAGTTCGCGTATCGAGGCCGCGAGGTCGTCGAGCGACTCTTCGTCGAATGTCCGGCGCGGCTGGTCGGGATTGGGTTTTATGCGCGAAATCTCTATCTCGTTGATCGCGCTCGAGCCGCGTGCGGGCACGTCGTCCATCGAAATCAGCGAGTCGAGTCCTCGGCCCAGTGCATTGCGTTGTGACATATCTCTATCGTCGTAGTGTTGGTTTATTTGCGGTGGTTGCGGGCGATCAGCTCCTTGGCCAGAGCCACATGGCTCGTAGCGCCGCGGCTGTCGGGGGCATAGAGCAGAGCCGGCAGTCCGTGGCTCGGAGCCTCGCTCAGGCGGATATTGCGCGGAATGACTGTGTCAAAGACCATATTGGCGAAATGGCTCTTAAGCTCTTCGTAGATCTGGTTGGCCAGACGCAGACGTGCGTCATACATCGTAAGCAGGAAACCTTCGATCTCGAGCTTCGGGTTGAGCTTGGTCTTGATTATCCTGATAGTGTTGAGCAGCTTGGTGATTCCTTCGAGGGCGAAATATTCGGCCTGAACGGGAATCATAACCGAGTCGGCTGCCGTCAGCGCGTTGACGGTTATGACGCCGAGCGACGGCGAGCAGTCGATCAGGATATAGTCATACTTATCGCGTATGCCCTGCAGAGCGTGAAGGAGGGTTTTATCGCGGTCTTTCTTGCCGACAAGCTCTATCTCGGCGCCGGCAAGGTCGATCCGCGACCCGACGAGGTCGAGCCCTTCGACACAGGTCTTGACCTGACTTCCGTCCATGGGATAGTCGTCGACAAGACATTCATAGATCGACGACGACATCTGGCGAGGGTCTATCCCGTAGCCCGACGTAGCGTTTGCCTGAGGATCGGCGTCGATTATCAGCACCTTCTTCCCTTCGGCGGCAAGCGATGCGCCGAGGTTGATGGTGGTAGTGGTTTTTCCTACGCCGCCTTTCTGGTTGGCTATTGCAATAACTTTACCCATAATCTTTATTGATTTGACAGGTGTGGAATAAGCTCTGTTAGAGTATTCAAGGGCAAAATAACCATATTTTCGCCAATCTACAGCAAAGATTATCAACAAAAAGCGTTAAAATGTTAATAACCCGCCGTTTTTGTTAATAACCTCAGAAGGGGCGACGAGGTTTCAGGGCCTGAAAATCCTTGATATAGAGCGGTGTCGAATAGGCAGTGTCGATGAAATCGCGTCGATGCCATGCCTGTTCGGCCAGAGCTATCATGCCCGAGGCGAGCGGCGCCACATCGGACATAAACTGAGCGTTGGGGCTGTCGATCACCCCCGAGGCTTTTCCGGCGCCGTTGCCGACTATGACCGCGCGTCCGCTCTCAAGCAGTCCGGCGAAACTACCGCTGTCGAGAATCATAGCCTGCGGCTCGGCCACAACGTTAAGAGCCGTGTCGTAGACAGCGGTATAGACCTCCATGCGGCGTGCGTCGATCATAGGTATGAAAAATTCCTGACCGTCGTATTCGGCCGAGAACATGGCCTCTACAGCCAGCAGCTTCAGCGTCGGAATCCCGATAAGCGGAATTCCGAGAGAGTAAGCGAGCCCCTTGGCCTCGCTGAGACCTATACGCAGCCCGGTGTAGCTTCCGGGGCCGAGCGACACGGCCACAGCCGACAGCTTCATCTCATGCTCGCGGGCATGATCGAGACAGTCTTTGACAAAAAGGCTAAGCAAAGCCGCATGGTTGCGGCCGCCGAAGTCTTCGCGATGACACAGAACGGCGCCGTCGTCGGTCAGTGCGGCCGAGCAGGTGTCGGTAGAGGTTTCTATATTGAGGATTGTTGCCATGAGATGGGAAATGTTATCTGGTCAGAGAGTCGATACGGCGTTTCGACAGACCGTCGAGCAACTGCTGGATACGGTCACGGATTCCGCGCAGGCGCGCCACAGCCAACGCCCGGCGCTCGGTCTCACCGCCGCGGGCGGCGAGCTGATCGCGCACAGCCGAAATACGCATCCCCTTGTCGCGCACCATAAAGCTGATGATGCGGAGCAGTTCGATGTCGTCGGGAGTGTAGAAACGCGTGCCGCCATCGTTGCGGCGCGGGCGAAGCTGCGGAAATTCCTGTTCCCAGTAGCGCAACGTCGATTGTGCGAGGCCAAGCATCTCGGCCACGTCGCGAATCTTGTAGAACTTTTTGTCGAGCTTATCGCCTTTTTCCATATCTACGGCAAAATTAGCAAATTCTGACGATATGACAATCGGCAAAAGCTTAGTAGGAACAGGCTGCGCGGGGTTTTTCGTCATTTTTTGTAATTTTGTGGGGCGCTTTACGTTTTATAATCAGAATGTATCGATTTCTACTGGTTTTGATCTTCGGCGCGGCGGCCTGCCTGGCAAAGGGGCAGGTCAACGTCGACCAGGTTATCCGCATCGGGCAGAACACGATGTGGCTCGAAGACTATGTGCTGTCGATACAGTATTTCAATCAGGCCATCGCGGCCAAGCCCTATCTGGCCCAGCCCTACTTTCTCAGAGCCGTCGCCAAGCTCAATCTCGACGACCTTCGCGGCGCCGAGGCCGACGCCACAAAAGCTCTCGACCGCAATCCCTATCTGACCGACGCCTGGGAGGTGCGCGGTGTCGCCCGGCAGAACCTCGGGCTCAACGCCGAGGCCGTCGCCGACTACGACCATGCTCTCGAAAACAACCCCTATTCGCGGGCGCTCCTTTACAACAAGGCCATGGCACAGACCGAGCTGAAGGAATATCAGGCGGCCGACTCGACTTTCGGGCGACTGCTGCGCTATCATCCCAACTTCGAAGGGGGATATATCGGGCGGGCACGCCTGAGCCTCGCAGCCACCGACACCGCCGCTGCCCTGAAAGACCTCGCACGCGCTCTCGAACTGAATCCGCAGAATGTCAACGCACGCCTTATCCGCGCCGACATAGCCCTGAATTCCACTAAAGACTATCAGGCGGCTCTGGCCGACATGGATCAGGCCATACGCCTGCAGCCAAACGAAGCCGGCTTCTATGTCAACCGTGCCTACGTGCGCTATCGGCTCGACGACTACCGGGGAGCCATGGACGACTTCGACCGTGCCATCGACCTCGATCCGCTCAACCGCGCCGCTCTGTTCAACCGCTCGATGCTCTGCGCCGAAGTGCGCGACTTCAACCGTGCCATCGACGACCTCAGCCGTGTTCTCGATCTCGACAACGACGACTACCGCGCCCTCTATAACCGCGCCCTCATCTACCGCGAGCTTGGCGACACCCGCAACGCGCTGGCCGACCTCGACCGCCTCATAAGCCGATTCCCCGACTTCGCCGCCGCCTATTTCCTTCGCTACGACGTCAAACGATCGGCCGGAATGCGCAATGCCCAGCCCGACTTCGACAAGTCGGTGGCGCTGGCCAAGACGCGCCTCCACATGAGTCAGGACAAATTTGTCGAGGCCACCGAGCGCTCCGACGATCCCGGCTCAGAGACTCAGGAGCAGGTCGAGGCCCGCTTCAAACAGCTTCTGACTGTCAGCGACAACGCCCGTCCCGAAGAAATCTACGACAACAAGAATATCAAGGGGCGCGTTCAGGACCGCAACATCAATATCGAGCTTGAGCCGATGTTCACCGTCAGCTACTACACAGCTCCGACCGAGCTCCGCCCCGGCAGCGAATATATAAAGGAGGTGGCCGACCTTAACGACCTGCGCGCGCTTCGTTTTCAGGCTCAGGTAACAAACCGCCCCCCCTCGTCGACCGACAGCGACATCTTCGACATCCACTACGGCAGCATCTCCGACTACACGGCATGGCTTGCCACCCACACCCCTCGGGCAATCGACTATTTCGGCCGCGCGATGGACTACTTCACCCTGCGCGACTATGAACACGCCATCGCCGACCTGAGCCGAGCCATAGAGATGACCCCCGATTTCACCCTCGCCTACCTCATGCGCGGAATAGCCCGGTTCAGCCTTCCCCCGTCCGACTCGCCCGCCGGCACCCCCGCAGGACTGGGAGTGCGCGCCGCCATCGACGACTTCGACTCGGCGATAGCGCTGTCGCCGCAGATGGCCGTAGCCTATTATAACAAAGGAGTGGCCCTCGCATCGCTCGCCGACTATTCGGCTGCCATCGACGCTTTCGACCGCGCCATAGCCCTCAAGCCCGACATGGGTGAGGCCTACTACAACCGGGGATGGGTAGAACTTCGGATCGGACGCCGCAGCGAAGGGCTTGCCGACCTGAGCAAAGCCGGAGAGCTGGGCGTCGTAGCCAGCTACAACCTGCTGAAGCGCATGTCGCGCTGACTCCCCAAATAATCGCCCTGACGTAGGGACGTGCCTTCGGCACGTCTCACATGCAATTGGCGATCAAGGCGTTACAGCGCGGACGCGATGAATCGCGTCCCTACGCCCGGACGATTTCAGATATCGATTTTGCCCAGCCACGCATCATTATCTTTCCGTGCCAAAAAAACTAAAAAACAAAAAATGTGTTGTGAAACATATTTTTGAAATGGCGTTCTTTCACGAAAAATGCGTATTTTGCCGTCGATTCTTAGCGTCAGCCTTCAGTTGGCCGCTTATTATTATCATGAAACTTACTAAAAGCTAATAACATGAAGATTTACAAAACTAACGAGATTAAAAACATTGCCCTGCTCGGTAGCAAGGGCTCGGGAAAAACCACACTCGCTGAGTCGATGCTCTTCGAGTGTGGAGTTATAAAACGTCGCGGCACCATCGACCAGAAAAACACTGTCAGCGACTACTTCCCTGTTGAGAAGGAGTATGGCTACTCGGTTTTCTCGACAGTTTTTTATGCCGAATTCCTCAACAAAAAGCTTAACGTCATCGACTGCCCGGGAGCCGACGACTTCGTCGGAAGCGCCGTCACGGCCCTCAATATGACCGACACCGGCCTTATCGTTGTCAACGCCCAGTATGGCGTCGAGGTAGGCACCCAGAACATCTTCCGCACCGCCACCGGCCTCAACAAGCCCATCATCTTCGCCCTCAACCAGCTCGACGGCGAAAAGGCCGACTACGACAACGTCATGGAGCAGATGCGCGAGCACTTCGGCAGCCATATCGTGGCAATCCAGTATCCTATTGCCTGCGGTGAAGGCTTCAACGCCATGATCGACGTGCTTCTGATGAAAAAATATTCGTGGGGTCCCGAAGGTGGCGTGCCCAAGATCGAAGAGATTCCGGCCGACCAGATGGAGCGCGCCAAAGAGCTCCACGCCGCCCTCGTCGAGGCTGCCGCCGAAAACGACGAGACGCTCATGGAGAAATTCTTCGACCAGGGAACCCTGACCGAAGACGAGATGCGCGAAGGAATCCGCAAAGGTCTCGTGGCCCGCTCGATCTATCCCGTCTTCTGCGTCAGCGCCGCCAAGGATATGGGCGTGCGCCGCATGATGGAATTCCTCGGCAACGTCGTTCCCTTCGTTGAGGAAATGCCCGCTCCCGTCGACACCGCCGGCAACGAGGTGAAGCCCGACAGCAACGGCCCCGTTTCAATCTTCATGTTCAAGACAACCGTCGAACCCCACATCGGTGAGGTTTCATATTTCAAAGTAATGTCGGGAACGCTCAAGGCCGGCATGGATCTCGACAACGTCAGCCGCGGCTCGAAAGAGCGCCTCGCCCAGATTTTCTGCGTGTGCGGCCAGATCCGCAATCAGGTCGACGAGCTCTGCGCAGGCGACATAGGCGCCACCGTGAAACTCAAGGATGTCCGCACCGGAAACACCCTCGACGAGAAAGGCTGCGAGATCGCTTTCGACTTCATCAAATATCCCGCTCCGAAATATATCCGCGCCATCCGCCCCGTCACCGAGAGCGACGCAGAGAAGCTCAACGTTATCCTGACCCGCATGCACGAGGAAGACCCGACATGGATCATCGAGCAGAGCCGCGAGCTCAAACAGACCCTTCTCAAAGGTCAGGGCGAGTTCCACCTCCGCACTCTCAAATGGCGCGTCGAGAACAACGACAAGCTCCCCATTGTCTTCGAAGAGCAGCGAATCCCCTACCGCGAGACCATCACCAAGGCATCGCGCGCCGACTACCGCCACAAGAAACAGTCGGGCGGCAGCGGACAGTTCGGCGAGGTTCATCTCATCATCGAGCCTTATACCGAAGGCATGCCCGAACCCGACACCTACAAGTTCGGCAATCAGGAATATAAGATGAGCGTCCGCGACAAGCAGGAGATTCCTCTCGACTGGGGCGGCAAACTCGTCATCTACAACTGCATCGTCGGCGGCGCCATCGACGCCCGCTTCATCCCCGCCATCGTCAAGGGCCTCATGGACCGCATGGAGCAGGGCCCGCTGACAGGCTCGTACGCCCGCGACGTGCGCGTCTGCATCTACGACGGCAAAATGCACCCGGTTGACTCGAACGAAATCTCGTTCCGTCTGGCCGCCCGCAACGCCTTCGGCGAAGCTTTCCGCAACGCCAACCCGAAAGTGCTCGAACCGATCTACGACGTCGAGGTGCTCGTTCCGGCCGACGTCATGGGCGATGTCATGAGCGACCTTCAGGGACGCCGTGCCATCATCATGGGCATGGACAGCGACAGCGGCTTCCAGAAAATCAAAGCCCGTGTGCCTCTGGCCGAAATGGCAAGCTATTCGACAACCCTCAGCTCTATCACCGGCGGACGTTCGTCGTTCACACTGACCTTCGCCGGCTACGAGCTCGTTCCGGGCGACGTTCAGGAGAAACTTCTCAAAGCCTACGCTGAAAAGCAGGCTGAAGAATAAAACTGTTTCATATAATACAAATTTATGGGGAGGAGCTGCTGCCGGTGAGGCAGCGGCTCCTTTTTCCTCCGCAATGCGGACAATTCACGTTCTGAAATTTGCCTCAGTTCAAGCCTTTTGTTATCTTTGCGGCTGAAATACCGAATTTTTGCCATGAAAAAACATCTGCCCTTTATTGCTTTAGTTTTATCGGGCGCAGCCGCTGTTGCCGCGCCCCCTGCCGACCTGTCGAAATATGTCGATCCGTTTATCGGAACGGCTGACCACGGCCACGTGTTCCTCGGCGCCAACGTTCCCTTCGGATTCATTCAGGCCGGCCCCTCACAGAGGGTGCAGGGCTGGGACTGGTGTTCGGGCTACCACTACAGCGACTCCATTATCGTCGGCTTCAGTCAGACCCATCTCAGCGGCACGGGCTGCGGCGACCTCGGCGACGTCACGCTCTTCCCCACCCTCGACCCCGAGAGCCACACCTCGACATTCAGCCACGACCGCGAGCGATGCACTCCCGGCTACTACTCGGTCGTCCTCGACAAGTCGGGCACACTCGCCGAGATGACAGCCACCGAGCGCACGGCCTCACACCGCTACACCTTCGCACCGGCCGACACAGCATATCTCATTCTCGACCTCGAATACGGCATCGGATGGGACCGTCCCGCCGATACCCGCATAATCCTCGAGAGCGACTCGACAATCAGCGGCTGGCGCCACTCGCGCGGATGGGCCGACAATCAGAAGATTTTCTTCACCGCATCATTCTCGAAACCGATTCTCAGCTGCCGGGTCGACACCGTAGGCCCGTCGGAGATCGGGCTGCTCGCCTTCAAAGGCTCGGAGAAAGCGCCTGTCACGGTTGAGGTCAGACTGGCGCTCTCAGCCGTCAGCGTCGACAACGCCCGCCTCAATATGGCAGCCGAAAACCCGCGCTTCGACTTCGACGGAACCGCCCGCCGAGCCCGCGAGCAATGGAATAGCCAGCTTTCTAAAATTGACATCGCCACACCCGACGACGCCGCCCGACGCAAGTTCTACACAGCTCTCTACCATACGATGACGGCCCCCTCGGTCTACGACGACGTCAACGGCGACTATCGCGGCGCCGACGGCGAAGTCGGCAACACCGGCGGCAAATGGCGCAACTACACGACTTTCTCGCTCTGGGACACCTACCGCGCCGCCCATCCGCTGATGACGCTCATCCACCCCGACCGCCAGAACGACATCGCCGCCACGATGGTCGACATCGCCGACCGTCAGGGAAATCTGCCCGTATGGCACCTCCATGGCTGCGAAACCAACTGCATGGTCGGCAATCCGGGCGTTATCGTTCTCGGCGACCTCGTTCTCAAAGGTCTTGTCGCCGACACCATCCACGCCTACGACGCCATGAAAAAGTCAGTGCTCGTCGACGACCGTTCGCTCGACGCCATTAAGAAATACGGTTACATTCCCTTCGATGCTCCGGGCAAACACGACGAGAGCGTGGCCAAGAATATGGAATATGCCATCGCCGACGATGCCGTGGCCCGCGTGGCCCGTCGCCAGAACCGCGCCGACGACGCCAGCCTCTTCAGCCGCCGCGGCCAGGCCTACCGTATATTCTTCGACCCCGAGACTCAGTTCATGCGCGCCCGCGACGTCAACGGCAAGCTCCGCGAAGGCCCCTTCAATCCGTTCGAGACCACCCACCACGCCGACGACTACTGCGAAGGAAACGCCTGGCAGTATATATGGCTCGCTCCCCACGATCCGAAAGGACTCATCGAACTCTTCGGTTCTAAAAAGGCGTTCATGAACAAACTCGACTCGCTCTTCGTTGTCGAAGGCTCGCTCGGCGAGGCGGCTCCCCCAGACGTGACCGGCCTCATCGGCCAATATGCCCACGGCAACGAGCCGAGCCATCATATCATCTATCTCTACAACTACGCCGGGCGCCCCGACAAAGCCGCTCCGCTGCTGCGCCGCGTCATGAACGAATATTACACCGACTCGCCCGCCGGACTCTGCGGCAACGAGGATGTCGGCCAGATGTCGGCATGGTTCGTGCTATCAGCCATGGGAATCTATCAGGTAGAACCGGCCGGAGGCCCCTTCGCTATCGGCTCTCCGCTCTTCGACAGCGCCGTTATCGACCTCGGCAACGGCCGCAAATTCACCATCATAGCCGACAACAACTCCGCCGAGAACATCTACGTTAAAGGTGCCACCCTCAACGGCCGCAAGCTCTCTACTCCCTTCATCACCTACGACGACATCGTCGCCGGCGGCACTCTCCGCCTCTCGATGTCGCCGAACCCCTGACCCGGCACGGCTCTTATAAGTTCTATAATTTTTTATAAAACTTATAAGAGCACCGGCTTGTCGGAGATTTTTTGTAACTTTGTCGGGTATTTTTTTAACCAAAAATCTATCAGGATATGGGAGGCTTCTTCGGAGCTGCATCTAAAAATCCGTGTATCAACGACATTTTCTACGGCACGGACTACAACTCGCATCTCGGCACCAAACGTGCCGGCATAGTAACTTTCGACCTCCAGGCAGGATTCACACGCTCGATTCACAACATCGAGCGTAATTATTTTCGCGCCAAGTTCGAAGACGAACTCGACTCTTTTGTCGGAAACTCTGGAGTAGGCGTCATCAGCGACACCGACCCCCAGCCTATCGTTGTCAACTCCCATCTGGGTCGCTATGCCGTAGTGACAGTGGCGAAGATCAACAATATCCGCGAGATCGCCGACGAGCTTCTCGAAAAACGCATGCACTTCAGCGAGCGGTCGGCCAACACCGTCAACCCGACCGAGGTTGTCGCGCTCCTTATAAATATGGGCGACAGCTTTGTCGACGGCATCAACCTCGTCTACAGCAAAATCAAAGGCTCGTGTTCGATGTTGATTCTGACCGAAAACGGCATCCTCGCCGCACGCGACTATCTGGGACGCACGCCTATTGTAATAGGCCGGAAAGAAGGCGCCTACGCCGCCACCTCGGAGACAACAGCGTTCCCCAATCTCGGCTATGAACGGCTCCGCGACATCGGGCCCGGAGAAATTGTCGAGATCACAGCCGACGGTGTCACTCAGCTCCAGAAGCCGGCCCGTCGCGAACAGATATGCTCGTTCCTCTGGGTTTACTACGGGTTCCCCGCCAGCGACTACAACGACATCAATGCCGAACTTGTGCGCGAGACAGCCGGAAAGACCATGGGAGAGAAAGACGACACTGAAACCGACTGCGTCTGCGGCATTCCTGACTCAGGCGTCGGTTTCGCCCTCGGCTACAGCGAAGGTCGTGGTATTCCCTATCACCGCGCCGTGCTGAAATACACGCCGACATGGCCGCGAAGCTTCACACCGGGCAACCAGTCGCGCCGCGCCCTCGTGGCGAAGATGAAGCTCATACCGAACAGGGCCCTCCTGAAAGACCAGCGCGTCGTTTTCTGCGACGACTCGATAGTGCGCGGCACTCAGCTCTGCGATAACGTGTCGACCTTCTATGAGGGAGGATGCAAGGAAGTCCACGCCCGAATTTCGTGTCCGCCCCTTGTCTACGGCTGCAAATATATCGGCTTCACCTCGTCGAAAAGCGACCTCGAGCTTATAACACGCCGTATCATCAAGGATTTCGAAGGCTGTGAGACGCCCGACAATCTCGACCGCTACGCTACGACCGGCACACCCGAATATCAGCGCATGGTCGACGAGATTGCGCGCCGCCTCGGCCTGACAACACTTAAATTCAGCACCCTCGAAGACCTCATAGCAAGCATCGGACTGCCGAAAGAGAGAATATGCACCTACTGCTTCGACGGATGCGGTAGCTGCCCCGCCGCGGCATTCGCCTCTGACAATTCCGACAGGAAATAACAGAAATAATTTGCCATTCCGGCCGGAAGATACTTGCCTTACAGGGCCTGTATCTTCCGGCCGGCAATTTTTTTGTTGCAGATTTTAGAAAAATTTATTACTTTTGCGATGCAAAAAAGCAAAAGGTCGCGCATTTACTGACCCTAACAATCCTTTCAGGTGTTATAAAGATGTCTGCTTGAGCGCAGGCAACCGCGAACGCCAATATATTACAATCACAACTTTTTTGACAGACGGATCGGTTCGGAGCTTTTGTCTGATACCAAATCCCGATAAAACGGCAATATCCCGGCCCTGTTCCGCCACATGCGCAATCCCGACGCTTTTCTGCGATTCTGAAACCATTGTTTCCATTAACCATAGACTAACCTGCAACTGTTCAGTTCACGACAAGCAACTAAATATGCGCCTGAGAACCGTCCGACGCTGTTTTCAGGGCATGCGAGCCACAGAAGCGTGGCGCTTGGCGTGAATAAAGATTGAAAAGAATGGATATGAAATACGACATCCAGACCCTCGAGGCAATGAGCGACGACCAGCTGCGCTCAATCGCCAACGAAATGGGGCTGAAGAAAACTGAAAAAGAGAGCGGCATCGACCTCGTCTACCGCATTATCGACGAAGCCGCACAGGCATCGGCAAAAGAGACTGTCGAGAAGAACCGCCGCCCCGACAATGAAGCCCAGCCGAAAAAACGCGGGCGCAAGCCAAAGGCTCAGGCCGCCACGCCGGAACCGCAGGCAACGCCGGCCGACGGCGACCCTGAAGCCGCCCGACAGCCGAAAAAACGCGGCCGTAAGCCGAAAGCGCCTCAGGCTGAAGCTGAAGAATCTGTTCCGGCAGAAATACCCACAATCGACACTCCGGCAGATGCGCCCGAAGAACCGGCCGCGCAGGCCGCCCAGCCGAAAAAGCGCGGCCGCAAGCCGAAGAATGCCCTCCCCGAGCAACCCGCACTTTTTGCTGCCGACGACTCAGAGAATGCTCCCATGACGGCTCCTATACCCGATCCCTCCAGAGAACTTATGGCCTCCGAATCTTCAACCCCCGAAGAGAAACAGCAGGAGTCCGAAGAGGCCGGCGGAGCGCCCCAGCAGCCTCAGCCCCAGCCCCGGCGCGACTTCCGCCCGTCGGCCAACAACGGAACGTTCGGCTCGTTTTTCCCGCGCAGCGAAGGCCGCCGGTTTGTTCCGCGCTCGCAGCGCGAGCGTGAAGAGGCTGCCCAGCGCGCCGCTGTGGCAGCCGCCAACACCCCGATCGTCATCAACGAACCGGGAGCTGAGCCCCAGCAGCCCCAGGGCAAGAAGAAAAAGAACAAAAACAACAATAACAATCCTCAGCAACAGCCCCAGCAGCCCCAGCCCTACAATTTCGAAGGTTTCCTGCGCACCTCGGGCGTGCTTGAGATTACCAACGACAACAACGGCTTCCTGCGCTCGAGCGACTACAACTATCTTGCCTCGCCCGACGACATATTCATCTCGCAACAGGAGATCAAGCGCCACGCCCTCAAGGCCGGCGATGTTGTCGAAGTTACGATACGTCCGCCCAAATCGAGCGAAAAATACTTCCGCATAACCGACGTCCTCGAAGTCAACGGACGCTCGCCCGAGTTCGTGCGCGACCGCGTCGCTTTCGAGCACCTTACCCCGCTCTTCCCCGACGAGAAATTCGACCTCACGTCGGGCCGCGCCGGCAACCTCTCGACGCGCGTGGTCGACATGTTCTCGCCGATTGGAAAAGGACAGCGCGCCCTGATAGTGGCTCCCCCGAAGACAGGTAAAACGATACTGCTAAAGGATATAGCCAACGCCATAGCCGAGAACCATCCCGAGACCTACATAATGATTCTGCTCATCGACGAGCGTCCCGAAGAGGTCACCGACATGAGCCGCAGCGTCAACGCCGAAGTGATCGCCTCGACATTCGACGAACCAGCCGACCGCCACGTGAAGATCGCCGGCATAGTCCTCGAGAAGGCGAAACGCCTCGTCGAATGCGGCCACGACGTTGTAATCCTGCTCGACTCGATAACACGCCTTGCCCGCGCCTACAACACTGCCCAGCCCGCATCGGGCAAGATTCTCAGCGGCGGTGTCGACGCCAACGCACTCCAGAAACCGAAACGCTTCTTCGGCGCCGCCCGAAACATCGAAGGGGGCGGCTCGCTGACGATCATCGCCACAGCCTTGACCGAGACCTCGTCGAAGATGGACGAAGTTATCTTCGAGGAATTCAAAGGCACCGGCAACATGGAGCTGCAGCTCGACCGCAAACTCAGCAACAAGCGAATCTTCCCCGCCGTCGACATCATGGCGTCGTCGACACGCCGCGATGACCTTCTGCTGCGCCCCGAGACGCTCAACCGAATGTGGATTCTGCGCCGCTTCCTCAGCGACCGCAATCCCATCGAGGCAATGGAATTCATCAAAGACCGCATGGAGCGCACCTCCGACAACGACGAGCTGCTGCGCACAATGGGCGACTGACCTCGCCCCTTCCACCCACACCGCAGCGCGAGCTCCTGCCCGCGCTGCGTTTGTTTTATCCCGTCCAATAGTTTTTACGTTGAGTTCACCGCGAGGTTTTGCGGTGTAATGGTTGGGAAATCAGAAATTTGTATTATCTTTGTTGCCGACAGCAGGGCGATGCGTTCAGGCTGTCGGCCCCTTTTTACACACCAAACTCTACATCATGAAAAAGAACGACATCATTTGCAGGATTGCCGCTATAGTCGTGATGCTGTCATGCATGACCGCCTTACCACCAAGCGCAGACGCGCAGTTTCTGAAGAAACTGTCGCAGGGACTGGAGAAGGTAAACAAAACTCTTCAGAAAGTCGAAGACGCCACCAAGAACAATAAGAAACAGTCCGACAAGAAGCCATCTTCCCAACCCGTTCAAACTTCCCAGAGCTCCCAAAATGCTCAAACCGTCCAAAAATCCCAACCCGCTCCGACAAAGAAGAAAGAGCGCCGCATAGCCACCGCCCACCTCACGCCTCAGACAAAATTCATCAACGGCTTCGAGAACCTCAACAATCTGCCGCCGGTCAGCGAGGGCATCTTCTATCTGATGCGCACCAACTCCGGGCTGTCGACCTACACGAGGTATTACGGCTTCTGGACTATCGACGGTCGGCTGCTCTTCCCCTATCAGTATGAACAGATGCCGGGCGACGCCAGCATCAGGCCACGTTTCAACTCTGGCGCCTGCGTAATGAAAGAGGCCAAGGCGAAGGTAAAAAACGCCCCTATAATCCTCTATGCCGACGGCACAACCAAACCGCTGTCGCACGACTGGACCCACGTCACCCAGTTCTGCGAGGGAGTGGCGCAGGTGTGCGAGCAGATCAGCACCGGTGGCCAGCGATATTTCCATATCAACACGAAGGGTCAGAAAATATGGCCTCACCTCGACGAGACCATAACGACTCAGGACATGCTGAAAACGCGCAAAGTCGGCGGCGTCCACATCCGTTCGCTGCGCGAAGGGCGCCGTGCCTTCTTCGACCGCACTACCAGGACATGGGGTTTCCTCGACGCCAATGGCAAGATTGTCATCAAACCCGTCTATGCCGAAGTGCGTGACTTCGCGAGCGGATATGCCCTCGTCGAACTGAAAGAGAAAGGGACTTACGAAAGCAAGAAGCTGTTTATCGACAAGTCGGGCAACGTCGTGACTTCTGTGATTAACGGCGACGCCCACTATCTGAAAGAGAACGCCATCTCCGACGTCAGCGACGGAATATTCTCGACAACCCGCAACAATGCGCTGAACAATTTCGAGACAATCTATTACGAAATCACCTCGGGAAAAGAACTGCGCCGCTACAAGTGGGGCGGCTCGGCCTTCCACGAAGGATATGCCTTCGTCAGATTCGGCGAGATGGACGAAACAGTCTATGTCATCGACACATCGTTCAATATCGTCGGCCGCATCAACGCCAAGTGCGACCAGCTCGTGCTCGACAATGTCAGTTTCAGGAACTTCCCCTGGTATACGTTCGACAACAAGGCAGTCAACTATGAGGGCACAGTCGAACTGGCTCTGCCGAAAAAGTGGGATCTCAACGACAAGCTCGGCGAATTCTCGGCCGACGGCTTCGCACCGGCCGAATCGACCTTCGCCAGCCACGACGGCAGCGGCAAGTCGTTCGAATACAGCGGATATATCGACACCGACGGTGCCTACCGCATAGTCTTCTCGAGCGACAACGGTGCCAATGGCCCCTTCGACAGAGAGCGGCCCGGCCCCGAACCGATAAAGCCGCCGAAAGAGCCCGAGGACTCGACCGGCGGAGGCTACATCAAGGATCCCATCCCGCCGCAGCCCGGCCAGCCGCGCGACGGCCGCCTGTGGCTCAGCTATGCCGACACCATTCCCGAAGGCCCCATAGGGCCCGGACGCGAAGCGCTGAAATATCGCGTCAACGTCGTGGCCTACCCGGCGAAAGGGGGCAAGGTGTATGGCTCGGGCGAATACTCGCTGGGCGACACCATCCGCGTCACCGGCACCCCCGCCGAGGGCTACCACATCTCTGAAATAGTCAGCGACCGCATGTGCAGCTCAACCGAGACGTTCAACAAGTTCGTCGTGCTCGGCGATATGACCATCACCTGCTACTTCGTAAAAGACGATGTTGTCGGCGATGTCCCCTCCACCGCCATGATCGGCCACATGCCTACCCAGCCTCAGTTCTGCCGCGCCTATGTCGAGCTCGGCAATGTCGACGGCAACAAATTCACCGAAGGCTCGCGTGGCGTAGCCGCCATCTTTGTCACCGACGACAACCGCAGCGAGATCGACGCCTCCGACAAACAGGCCACAACGTCGTGCCGCGCCAAAGCATTCTTTGTGCCGATGAACATTCTGGGCATCATGGACGACAATGGCCGCAAATATCTGCGCTTCGACGGCGGAATAATAAAATACACCCTGTCGGTCAGCGACGACACCGCACTCGGATTCCTCAGCAACCCGCTGCTTAAGCTGATGCTGGCTTTCGACGGCCGCGACCGCGGCGAACTCGAGCCGGGAGCATACCGCATAGAAATCGTGGAGGGCTCACCCGAAGATGGAGAGATGACCCTCGGCGAACTCCAGCGACTGTCGGCCCGCTACGGATGGATCAACTCCGACGACGAATCGTTCACCAAGCGTCTGCCCGCATTCTTCGGCCCGAAATATTCGAAAGGACTATCATCCGACTTCTTCGCCGGCACCCGTCTATCGACCACTAAGCCGACAGCAATCCAGTGGGAACCGAGCGAAGACTTCTTCGCCGACCGCTCGCTGCTCGAACAGCTTGCCGCCTCGCTCGGCGAACTCTACCGCAAGGCAGTGAAAGGCACACGCCTCGAAGACTACGACATGCAACAGTTCTCAACAGACCTCGACAACCACGTCTTCAAAGCGAAATAGCGCCCCCGAACGGCGCGGGCACGTAGGGTCGCGGCATGCCGCGGCCCTACATCATATATCGCCTCGGCGCTGATTTTCGCCGATTTTTGGCAAGGTTGAACTTTTTTGCTAATTTTGCAACGATGTTATAAAACTATGCCCTCGGGCATAATAATTTCGATTGTCTATGATAAAAAGTGCTCTCGAAAAAATGGTCAGCGAAGACATGAGCGGTATCTGGCAGGTTCTCCAGCCTGAAGAGAAACGCTTAATTGTCGATAATTTTACGGTACACAATTTTAAGAAAAACCAGATCATCTACAGCGAGGGCGACACCCCCGAACATCTCTGGTGTCTTTTCAAGGGGAAAGTAAAAAAGTATAAAGACGGAGTTGGCGGACGTGTCCAGATTCTGCGCCTGATCAGGCCGGTGCAGTATTTCGGCTACCGTGCTTATTTCGCCGATGAAAAATATGTTTCGACCTCAGCGACAATGGAGCCGTCGGTTGTCGGTTCACTGCCGTTGCCGCTGGTCAACGACATGATCCAGAAAAACAATCAGCTGGCAATGTTCTTCATCCGCGACCTCGCCTGCAATCTCGGCACGAGCGACTCGCGTATCGTCAGCCTCACTCAGAAGCATATCCGCGGACGTCTGGCCGAAGCTCTCACGGTTCTCATCGACAGCTACGGCTACGAGGAAGACGGGGTCACGATCCGCGTCTATATGGCGCGTGAAGACCTCGCCAATCTGTCGAACATGACAACCAGCAACGCCATACGCACTCTCAGCTGCTTCGTTGCAGAACACATCGTCATCGTTGACGGGCGCTGCATAAAAATCATCAACGAGCCCGCTCTGCGCAAGATTTCACGTTTCGGATAACGCGCTCTGCAATCCGGGCCGTGGCATAGCTGACCGCCGCCACAATTATAATAGGAAAGAATATCCTGTAGGTTCCGCTCATCTCAGCCACGAGAAAGGCTGCCATAAGCGGAGCTCTGACAGCCCCGGCCATAACTCCGGCCATGCCGACAAACGCCATCTCGACAGCAGGCAGCCTCACTCCGAACAATGCGTCGGACACCTGAGCGAAAAAGAACCCGGCCACACAGCCGGCAAACAGTGTCGGAGCAAAATCTCCGCCCACACCGCCGCCTCTGGTTGCCGACGCTTTGGCAATTCCTTTGAGCACAAGAACCGCTCCGGCAAGAAGAATTAACGACGGAGGCGTTGCCATATCCGAAAAAACGCTGTTGACGCCAAGCACTCCATAGTCGCCGCTCATCAGCCTTCCCATTGCCGAATAACCCTCGCCGTAGAGCATCGGCACCATACTGACACAGACTCCGAGCATAAGCCCCGACACGACAGCCCTCCCCCACCATGTTCTGACTCGGGCAATAAGGCCGGCGGCAATATTGCCCGTCGTGTTATAATAGACAGAATAGAGTCCGCAGAAAAGCCCGAGCAGCAAAACAGCCGGCAGCAGACCGAGACTGAAGTCCGAAAATGAGCCCACAGGAAAATCGATTCTGAAACCTTCGAGCGATGCCGACGTCATTGCCGACGTCACACATCCCAGAGCAAGTGCCATCACGGCCCAGGTTGTCATCGGCATAGCCATTATCTCGAGCGTGAAAAGCATGCCGCCGAGCGGAGCCTGAAAGATACCGGCGATACCGGCGCCGGCACCGATACCTATAAGCAGGCGCACATCAGACTTCCGCGCGCCGGCGAAACGCCCGAGATTGCTTCCGATTGCCCCACCGGTGAATGCGATAGGCCCCTCGGCACCTGCCGATCCTCCGAATCCGAGAGTAATAGAGCTGGCCATGAAGGCCGCTATCATATCGCGTTTTTTCAGATAATATTTTCGCTCCCGCAGATCGCGCATGATTATTCGGGAACAACCGTCTTCAACATAGTCGCGCACCACATAACGCTGAAAGACTGCCGACAGAATTATGCCACAGAGAGCAAGGAGAACAAACCAAAGGCTGAAACCGTCAGGGTGGATAATTCCAATTACAGACTTCGAGACAAATACAATCATTTTCTTCAGCAGATAGGCTGTCACCCCGGTGACCAACCCGGTAACCGCCGCAGCCACCATAAGAAAAGTGCGCGGCGCTATATGGCGGCAACGCCCGACTATGGCATCGCGCACCATATGAACCACAGAGTCGGGCTGATAGTGTCTCATGCCCGGAAAACGCCTGCTGCTTCTGTTTTGTTCGGGTTGGCCGGCTACATGACGAGGCCTCTTCTCAGGGAGACGAGGCCTCGAATATATATCAAAATGAATGTTAGAATAGTGTCGTAAAGATCAGGCCATAGCGGGCTCAAGGCTCGCTTCGGCGGGAACCTCTTCGGGAGCGTCGGCAGATTGGCGGGCAGCGGCGCGAGTGCCGTCGGGGTCGTAGATGCTGATAGGCAGTTCGCCTGTCAGAGCGCAGGCGGCGTTGAAGGCCAGCGAGAACATCTCGTCTTCGCCCGGACGAACAACAACCGGGCCGATAAATCCTGCCCACTCGACGATGCGGTCAACACAGTATTTGCTGTGGGCGATTCCGCCGGTAATGATGATAGCGTCGACTTTGCCGCGGAGGGCTACCGAACGGGCGCCGATTTCGCGGGCAGTGCCGTAGAGCATGCCTTCGAGCACACCCTTATAAGGCTCTTCGCCGGCGAGAGCTTTCTGCTCGATAAGGCGCGTGTCGTTGGTGCCGAGATAGGCGGCAAGACCGCCACGGCCGTTTATCATCTTCTTTATCTCGCGCAGAGTGTATTTGCCGCTGAAGCAGAGTTCGGCAAACTGGTCGGCAGGCAGTGTGCCGGCGCGTTCGGGAGAATACGGGCCGTCGCCGTTGAGGGCATTGTTGACATCGACAACCTTGCCCATGCGATGGGCAGCCACCGAGATACCGCCTCCCATGTGGACTACGATGAGATTCAGTTCGTCGTAGCGGCGGCCGATCTCGCGCGCATAAAGACGGGCAACAGCCTTGCCGTTGAGTGCATGAAAAACGCTGCGGCGTTCGAGCATGGGCAGCCCCGACAGGCGTGCCTCAGGCATGAACTCGTCGACAACTTCAGGGTCGGCGATAAACGAACGGCATCCGGCCTCTTTTGCCAGAATATCGGCCAGCAACGCGCCCAGATTGCAGACGTGTTCCATCTCGGCATGGATGAGATCGTGGATGATATACTCGTCGACCTCATAGACGCCGCCGGGAGTAGGACGCAGAAGACCGCCACGGCCTATGACGGCGTCGAACTCACTGATGTCGAGTCCTGCTTCCTCGATAGCGCGGTGCATGGCGCGGTTACGGTAGTCGAGCTGCTCGTTGGGATGGTTGAAGCCTGCAAGCTCGTCGGCCGGATGATGGACTGTGGTGTTCCAGATCATTGCCTGACCGTCGCTGACGGAGAACTTTGTCGACGTCGAGCCGGGATTAATTACAAATATCTTCATTTCAATCGGTTATTCTAAAAAGTGGGATTCAAAGCTCATAATGTCCGGCAACACAGGCCAGCGCGAGCGAGAAATATTTGTTGTCGGCCGAGTCGGCGCGCGAGGGGGTGACGACAGGCGCCGTAGTGCCTATCAGAAGGGCTGCGATACGGGCGCCACCGAAAAGAGCGAGAGTCTTATAGAAAGCATTCGCGGCTTCGAGGTCGGGCATGATGACGACATCGGCATCTCCGGCAGCCGGGGCCTTGATTCCCTTGATCTGGCCGGAATGAGGATCGAGAGCTGTCTTTATATCCATCGGGCCACCCATTTCGACTTCGCCGTAAGAACCGGCGGCAGCGCGGGCTATAAGCTCGACATAGTCGAGGGTACACTGGAATTTCTTGTTGACTTTCTCGGTGAAATGAACCAGCGCAACCTTCGGGCAGGTGTGGCCCATACGCCGCGCCATATCGACATTGTGGCGCACCATGGCGTCGAACTGATCGAGATTCGGAACCGGAATAACCGCGCTGTCGCTATAGATCAGCAACTTGTCGTAGCCGGGAATGTCGGCAACGGCTACGTGGCTCATGACACGTCCGTGGGGCAGCAGGCCATGCTCTTTGTCGAGCACGGCGCGCAAAAGATTATCGGTATTGATCGAGCCCTTGAAAACGACTTCGGCGCGACGCTCGTTTATAAGCTTAACCGACATGGCAGCGGCTGAATCGAAATCGTCGGTATCGACAACCTCTATGCGATCGCCGTATTGCTGCTTCCATTCTTTCTGAATTTCAGGACGAACAGAATCGTTGACAAGAATAAAATCGGCCACGCCCTCGCGAAGACAGCGGTCGATAACCTCGATTGTCGGTTCGTCGTGGGGGCAGACAGCGACAACGCGCTTGCGGCGCGGCTGTTCTTTGAATCGTTTGGCGAGGCCTTCAAAATCTTTAATTGGCTCCATTTCTATCAAATTTAAGGCATTCGGCGGGAGACGGAGCTCCCGGTGTTTTCATTGGTCAGGAGCAAAGGTATAGACCTCTTCCGAGAAAAGCAAGAAAATGGCTGAAAAAATTACACACAAAATCAAAATATGTGCATTTTTCAGAAAAAAGCGCCGGAGGAATTTCGTCGTCGCGAAAAAAAGCGTACCTTTGCGTCACCAATGCGGTAGTAGCTCAGTTGGTAGAGCATCAGCTTCCCAAGCTGAGGGTCGCGGGTTCGAACCCCGTCTACCGCTCTCAATCCGGGTCCTTCGCCCGGATTTTTTAATTATAACCGGAGTTTCCGATCGGATTCCGAAGCACTTCGATTTAGGGGGGCAGATCGCCCCGATTCCACAACTGAGGCGCTCGGTTTAGAATGATTACGACGGGGATTGTTTATCGTAAGGAAAAATTTCGTAAATTAGTAGCGATAACAACCGATATAGGTTGAACCTAATCTAAATACAATGAAACTCTTGTTTATAATTTTAGCGATGATGTTGGTTGCTATAGCCTTATCGCCCTTATTCTTCCCGTCGGTATCTTTGATACTCCTTCACCTGCTGACTGTCATCGTAGTCACGATTGGCGTCGTCGCATATTACATTAAACATCCGTCGGCTATGGAGCCTCAGCGACGCAAACGCCGTCGCATTAACGATGAATATTGGACGGGGCTACCATGGATGGGTGGTGTAAAGAAAAAAAGGAAAAACTTCTGGGAAGACTGATACTTAATGCTTTGGCCTAAGGGTTATGGCGAAGGTCGTGAGCCCGGTGTCGGGCGACGTCGAAAGGCTATAACGGAAGCCGTGTGCCCGAAGAATGTCGGCTACAAGCATCAGGCCGAGTCCGCGGTCGGGACGTTTGGTCGAGAAAAAAGGTGTGAACAGTTTTGCGCTGACTTCGTCGGCTATGCCGGGGCCGTTATCGGTGACGGTCAGCGTCAGCGGGTCAGACCTAAGGGCGATTTCAATGGCGCCGTCGGGACGCCCCGCTATACTTTCAACAGCGTTCTTGACAATATTGACAACTACGCGCTCCATCAGCACGGGGTCGAAACAGGCAGTAGCGTCGGCCAAAGCGCTGTCGATTTCCAGAGAGACGTTCGCCGGTGTCATGGCCGTCAGAGCCGGACACAGCCCCGTCAGCCACCGATTCACATCGACAGTCTCGCAATCGGGAGGCGGCAGCTTGACAATCTCGGCATAACCGCGGACAAAACTGACGAGGTTGACACAACTCGCCGTGCAGCTGTCGATAGCCCGGGCTGCAAGCGAGTCGTCGCTATGCATGGCGCCGAGGCTCTCGAGAATCGAAATTACGCTGCCGAGACTGTTGTTGACCTCATGGCCTATAGTGCGCACAATTATATTGAACATCTGCTTTTCAGCAGCCGTGATCTCTTCGGTGATACGTTCAACAATGACAAACCTCCGGCGGAAGCCCGAGTCCATAAACCACAGCTTGGAAATGCGCACGATCGACGCTCCCGGCAGCCGCATCACCTGTGAATCTCCATCAGTTACCGATTCAATGGCGTTGGCCAGCTCGGGCGACGACATCCTCTCCCACGCGCTGTTTGTCCGGACAACAGCGCCATTGAAATCGCAGACTGCGATTCCCAGCGGAGAGGCCTCAACAACAAGACTCAGAAACCTGTTCTGTTCGAGATTTTTCAGTCGCTCGGCTTTCATAGAAGCCATCAGTGTGTTATAAAGCTCCACGATATTGTCGGCATCGGGCTGGCCTGTCAGACGAAGGCGGCTGCTGAAATCCTGTTCGCGCAGAAGATTCAGGCCGTTGCGGACAGCTTTCATAGGTATCGCCACCGAACGGTAAAGCAACAGCACGAGAACAACCATCAGCCCGCACAGCCCGGCAGTCCACAACTTACCGACATCGCAGAAAGCCACGACTGCGGTTGTCGCCGCCACTGCGACCAGAAGCATCATGTAACAGATTCGGAACCTCATAACTTGAATTTTTCGATACGGCGGTAAAGCGACTGGCGCGTGATGCCGAGCTGCTTGGATGCTTCCGACAGATTGCCGCCGCAGCGCCGCAGAGTCTCCCTGATAGTGTCCGCCTCGATTTCTTCGAGAGTCTTGTCGTTGCCAGCCCGGGCCTTCTGCTCAGAGCTTCTGGCAAGCGCCTTTTTAATTTTGGCGATGACATCGGCGTTGCTCCATGGCTTGGTCACAAAATCGGCCGCTCCGTAGTTCATCGTCTCTACAGCCAGAGGTATCGTTCCCCATGCCGTAATCATTATAACCGGCACGTCGGGCTGAAGAATGCGTATCTTGCGGAGCACCTCGACCCCCTGACGCCCGGTTGTCGACAACGTCAGGTTCATGTCGAGGATAACCAGTTCGACCCGACCGGAGCGCACCGCATCCAGAGCGTCGGCCTCATTGCCGACAGCCAGCGTTTCAAAACCGGCGCGTTCAAGCGCCAGCGACAGGGCCATGCGCACCGCATTATCATCATCTACTATCAGAATCATAGTGCAAACTTAATTGTATTTCCGCTCAATCGCATCACATTCTGCATATTTTTTCGATATCGGCATTGATGTCACACAGATTTCCGTAGTCATAAAGCGTCAGCGAACGTATTCTGTACCAATAGCTCCAGAACTTATAAAGCTCGTTGATATAGTTGCGCTTGCTTTCATCTTTCTTCGACTGCGAGTCATTGAGATCGAGGGTTGAGATCTTGCCGATCAGAAAAGTCTCGAAATTGGTGTCATATCGCTGTCGGGCAATCTCGTCGGCGCGCGAGGCTATCGACAGTTGCTGCTGCTGGTTGCCGAACCGCTCCACAAGTATAAACAGCTGCTGGTTGAAATCGAGCGACTCCTGACGCAGCCGGCTTTCCGTGACGCGACGGTTGCTCTCGGCCACTTTCACCTTTCCGCGCCGCTTGCCCCAGTCGACAAGCGGAATCGAGAAGCCGACCTCTATCATCTGATTTCCGCGCTGGCGCGTATAGGCGTCGGAAATATTGCGGGCTGTCCCCGTGAAGCCGACCTGGGCATAGAGTTTTATCTCGCGCATATCGCCTTTGGCTTTGGCGACCTCGTAGTCGGCCTCAAGCTGGCGGCGGGCAATATTCTTCGCAAACTTATTGTTGGCAAGAGCTCTGTCGAGAGCATCGCTGTAGGATATGCTGACAGCCGGAATGCTGTCGGGGACAACAGGTTCGATCTCGACATCTTCTCCGAGGTCAAGAAACGACCTCAGGGTGAACATATCGCTCTTGAGGGTGCTGCTGCAGTCGGTCACCTCCGACTGGGCCTCGAGCAGATTCAGTTCCATCTGCCGCAGATCGTTCTCGCTGATCTGCCCCATCCGGCGTTTTTCCACAGCGACAGCATAGAGCTTACGGGCATTCTCGAGATTCTGCCCGGCTATCGCAAGATTCTCACGGCTCATGACGAGCGTGAAGAAATAGTTTACCGTGGTCAGTGCCACATCTTCCGTGGCGCTCAGAAATGCCGCCTTCGCCTCGGAGAATCTCACAGGCTCGATTCGGTTGTCCCACTTGAAGGTATTGACCCCGAAAACCGGCTGCTCGAGAGTAAGCGCTACCGGCACGGTCAGAAAGCGGTTCGAGCCGCCGTCGTCGAACTGCCGCATAAAATCGAGCGAGCTGCTGAGGCTGATCTTACCGCCCGTGAAGGGAATATTCTGGTTTACCGACAGTCCGGCCTGCACGCTGAGGTTGTGGTTGCGCACATAGCTGTATTCTCCCTCGCCGTTCATGTATGGAGTGTAGTGGTCGTTATACGAAGGGAGCGTTCCCGACATCGAAATCTCGGGCAGACGTTCGGCCCGGTAGCTGCGCCACTGCCAGTAGGCGGTTCTGAGCTCGTCGAGAGCGACGGCCGCATCGACACTCTGCACACGTGCCATGGCGATGGCGTCGTCGAGTGTCAGCGTCTGCACGCGTGCTGCTCCGCTCACGGGGAACAGCAACGCGGGCAACGCAATATATAGTATGAAAAGCTTGTTCATCGACATTACATATCTTTAAGTGCCTCGGCCGGATCGACTCGGGTGGCGCGCCGCGCGGGAGCATATATGCCGGCGACAATCAGCAGGCCCAGCGACAATATTGCCAGAATCTCCCCGATAATCAGTTGACTGTCCGGCAGCACTATAGGCATTTCAATAACTTCGAGCAGCGACGATTTCATCATCCATATTGAAACAGGCAGAGTGATAAGCACCGCCACAGCGAGCAAAATCAGGCCTTCAGCGAAAAAGCGCGCATAAATATCGGAATTGCGGGCGCCATGAACCTTGCGGACGGCGATTTCCGAAACCCGCTGCTGCGTCCTGAACCAGAATGTTCCGAGAAAGCCAAGGAAAATAACCGACATAATGAAAAGCGCGCAAATCACGATATTCCGGATAGCCTGAGTTATAGTTATCTGTATCGAATCGCGAATATCTTCGAGCGATTTCAGATCGGTCAGATAAACATTTCCCGACTGCATCCCTCCGTTGCCGAGTGATTCGATAAACTTGCGCCCCATTCCCGGCTTCACGCGAAAAACCAGCGTAGAGACATCTTCAGGCCTGATCGGGAAATAACCGCTTCCGGCGAAGGTCGGTTCATAATCGGTGCGGCGCAGGTCGGCGGCGACCGCCCCGACGCGGTAGTATGTCAGCGTGTCGCTCGACAGCACTACATTCCTGCCCATGAATTCTCTGGCCGTGGGAGCCTCTTCACCCCAGGGGTATTCAGTCTCGGATATTATTATCTCCCCTTTTTTCAGTATTTCGGCCAGCCTCTCAGGCGTCTCGCCACCGTCGCCGCCAAGGCGGAAAAGCAGCATTAATTCGGGCGACATAAAGCGCTTGTTCACATAATAGCGGCGTTCCTTGCCATCTTTCCGAATATACATCAGATTATCGCCCATGAAATTGTAGTTATATGGCAATGACGTATAATTGGCCTCAGCTACTATTTCGACGTAAGGGTTCGAACGCAGCCCTGAAAGCATGACATCGAGGTCGGAGCGGACCGACCGGACGCTGTCGTAAGGCACGTACCCCTCGCAATTCTCATCGAGTACTCTTATGTCAGTGACATAGATGTCGCCGAGATCGACAGGAAGGGAATTTTTGTGGATATAATATAGAGAGCTGAGCAAGGTAAATATCCATTGCATGACAATCAGCACAATTACCAGCTCTACAACGAGCCAGATATTGCTGCGCCATTCGTTAAGCATCTGTTTGAATAATTTCCGTTTCATGGCTGTTTGTTACTTAGCGTTGATAGCCTCCACCGGATTGAGACGCGACGCCTGCCACGCCGGAACGGAAGCGCTTATAAGATTGAGAATGAAGCACACGCCGACAGCTATCGCGACCGTTCCCCAGTTTATAACCGAGTCGAGAGCCGGAGTAAGTCCGCTGCCGTAGGTGTCGATATTTTCGTAGAGGCCGCTGTAGGTCATGGCGAATACGATGCCTGCTGTAACCCCGACGAATCCTCCGGCCAGCGTTACCAGAAAATTCTCCCACAGAATGTCGGTGACGACGCGACGCCGGGTGCATCCGAAAGCACGGCGCACTCCGATTTCGCTTATGCGTTTATGCATACGGCTGTGAAGCAGACTGCTCAGATTCAGAGCCGGCACAACCAGCAGAATCGCATAGAGAATATAATACATCGTCTGCGACGAATTGTCGGGAGTCATATTACTGCCTCCAAGGCCCGAGGCTATCGTGGCCTGATCGTAAGGCGAGCCGTGATTAACAGACTTGAACCCCTGCGGCTTCAGCTCGGTGTCGAGTACAGCATAGCGCGCGGTGACCTGATCGCGTATGCTGCTGAAACTTACCCCGTCCTTAACCACAAGGGCTGCCGCCGTATTTCCGAAGTAAACGTCATCGTTCGACGCCGAGGCGGCGGCCCCGGTAGCTATGAACACATCGCCGCAGGCCGTTGTCGCCAGAAACGAATTGTCTTTGACTACGCCCGAAACAGTGTACTTCCGGTGATTGAGCAGCAGAGGCTTTCCGGCGCAGTCGGTCGTGCCGAAAGCGCGTCGCGCCGTGCGCTCGCTGATGACAATCAGCGGCAGTCCGGCATTGACTTCGTCGGCCGTGAAATAACGGCCGGAAACCAAAGGATGGTCGAACACCTTGAAAAATCCGGCATCGACACCGCGGCAATATGCCTGAAAGTTTTTCTCGACCTGTCCCCCGACGGTTTTAGTGGTGAGATCGGGTTGCATGAACGCTTCGCTCTCGACTCCGTCAAGACCTCCGTAGATCTGACGCGCCAGCGCATAGCTCATTCCCCCCGATGTCTCTCTCCCCGAACCGTCGATGCTCTTATAGTGGAAAAATTCTCCCACAAGAAGGCGGTCACGACAGCTTTCCGGCGCAAAAGGTATAGTCTGAAGGCGCTGCAATATCGCCACAACCATGAACAGGAACACCGACATGACCGTAGCTATGAACGAGACGCCGCTTATCAGAGGCTGGCGCCTCATGTCGTTTATTATCTGACGTATTCTCTGTTTCATGACTTATCCGATTATTCTGCCGTCGAAGAACCTGACGATACGGTCGGTCTCCTGGGCCTGCATTTCGTTGTGGGTCACCATGATTATCGTCGTGCCGTCCTCCTTGTTCAGAAGATGGAGAAGTCTCATGACCTCGGCTCCCATCTTGCTGTCGAGATTGCCGGTGGGTTCGTCGGCCAATATTATCTGCGGACGCCCGACTATGGCGCGGGCAATCGCGACACGCTGACACTGTCCTCCCGACAGCTGTGCGGGAGTATGGTGAAGGCGGTGGGTCATCTCAAGGCGCTGCGCGACCTGCTCAACGCGCCGACGCCGTTCCGAAGCCCCTACCCCTTTGCGATAGGTCAGCGGAAGCTCTATATTGGCAGCAACGTCGAGAGTCGGTATCAGATGAAAGCTTTGGAACACAAAGCCGAGATTGGCGTTGCGGAAATGCGACAGACCGGTGTCGGTCAGTGCGCCGCACTCCTGACCGAGAATAGACACTGTGCCTTTGGTCGGCTTATCGAGCAGTCCGATAATATTCAGCAGCGTCGACTTGCCGCAGCCGCTCGGGCCCATGATACTGACAAACTCACCGGCTTCAACCTCGAGGTTGACATTCTCCAGCGCGGTAGTCTCGATTTCTTTGGTGCGGTAGACTTTTTCGATACCGCGTAATGTGATTATTGCCATTTTATTTTCAGTTCGTCTTTGGTTTTATAATGTTCCATATCGCTCACAACCAGTCGGTCGCCCGGCTTCAGCCCTTCAGTTATCTCAACATAATCGCTGTTGCAGTCTCCGGCATGGACAGTGCGCCTTCTGAGACGGTCGTCACCATCGAAAACGAACACTTTATACTCGCCCGCACCGTGATAGAACGACCCGTTGGGCACACGAACCACACTGCTCTTATATCCGAAGCTCACCCGCAGTTCGGCTCTTGAACCCGACCGAAGGTTGCGGTCGCGCGGATTGTCGAGCCTGACAACAAACGACACGACTCCCTGACGCGCCTGCGGAGTTATATTGGCGACAGTGCCATCGAGACGCGCACCATTGATACGCACGCTGACACGGTCGCCTACCCCTATGCGGTCGCTGCTCCCCTCGGGGATTTCACCGAGAATTTTAAAACTCGAAAGATCCGAGACTACGGCAACCTTCTCGCCGGCCGCTACCCGCTTGCCCGGATCGGTCACTATAAACGTCAGCACACCGTCGAGCGGAGCCGGAATACCTCCCTGTCGCAAAGTCTTAGACATCAATGCAATGTCGCGATCAGAAGAGCTGACGCCGAGGCGCCTGCCCTGCTCCGAGGCGGCCGCACGCTGACGCTCGTTGCGCAGTCGAGTGCGCAGTTGCTCAAGCTCGAGCACGCCGGCTTTATACGACGTTTCGGCCTGACGGACACGGTCGCCAGTGCCGCTGCCTATGCTGTCGAGACGCCGTTCGTTTTCCACCTCGATACGCAGACGGTTCACATTCATCTCGCTCACCTTAATCTGCATCTCGAGATCGCTGATAGCCGTCATGTTGGACAGCTGAAGCTGCCGCAGCTCCTGCTGCTGCATGGTGTGGGCATCCTGAATCTTGCCCAGCTCGGTCAGTTCCTGCTCAAGGTCGAGCTGAAGCAGCGCCGTGCCGGCCTTTACCGTATCACCTGACTCGGCATAAACCTTCAGCACTCGGGAATCAACCGGCGACGTAATTATCTCTTCATAGGCCGGAACAACCCGGCCTGTTGCTGCCACTGTAATCTCGAGAGGGCCGCTGTCGGCGGTTCCGACCGTAATATCTCGGCCGTCAACCGTCGGTGCAATGCCCGCCATCATTCCGGCGACCGCAACCGTCGCCACAATCGCAATGCCGCCCCAGAGCAGCAGACGCCGCCGGCGGAATCGCCTGATCTCATTTTTATCGATAACCTTGTCCATATTTTTGTAATCTTTCCGACACAAATCTACGACAGCAGCAACCCGAATTCCAACTCCACTTGTATATCAGCGACTTCAACCAAAATCCCTGTCCATTTCCGTACAACCGACCCCAAAAACGGATATGAATACGAACATCCGCGCAAATTTTAATGTTACAAAAATGACTAATATTAAATTTTTCGCCGGTAATATTTGCAGCAATAAGTAAAATACCGTAACTTTGTATATTCACAACTGAAGCTATGATACGTTCAATACCAAACCCTCCGATGGATCAAGAGGATGTCGCTCGTTTCCGTAGGAATCTGGAGAAACATCTCCGGAGGGATTTCAGCGAGGATGAACGACATCGCATTGAAGAGCTTAAGGCTCGGACAGAGGCAATAACCAAACGCATAACAGCAAATTGCGGTGGGAAAAACCCTATTCTCGGATACTGACATTAAAATAAGACTTATGACTGACGCAGACCATGAAAAAATGTCTGCGTTTTCATGTGGAGTCAAGGAACTTGATGACTTCTTCAGATATGAAGTCAGGGAGTGTGTGGAGCGCAAATATCTATCGGCATATTGCGCCTATACAGAATCAGACGGGATAGTGGCTGCGTTCACGTTGATGAATGATGCCATTATGATTCCTTCAGAAAATGAAAAAGAGGATTTCTTTGACGACTTGCGATTGGAGGAAGATTCTGCTGCTGTAGATTTTTTCAAAAGACAGTCATCATACCCGGCGATAAATATCGGTCATTTAGGAACATCAGTTGAATTCCAGGGCAAAGGTATCGGAATGACGATTATCGAGTTCGTCGCGGGAACATTCTCTCAATACAAACAGGCCGGTTGCCAGTTCATTACTGTGGACGCTCTAAATAACGAAAGAACTATAAGGTTTTATCTGAACAATCTATTCATTTTCCAGACAAACAGAGATTTTTGTTCACAGACGCGTCGTATGTATAGGATTTTACAATGATGAAGATTTACGCCTGTATGCGACAAGCGACTTCTCGACCTTTTCGAGACGCGTCTCGGCCGAGCACATAAGCCAGCGCAAAACTTCGTCCATCTCCTGAAGCTTGTCCTCAGCTTGAGCCTGCGCAGTTATCTCTTTCAGGTAGTCGCTCGCTCCGGGATCATTGGTGACCTCCATCTGTTTCCATTTTTCTATTCGGTCTCTCATTTCGATTTCAGCAATGCTGGATCATGAATCTTTAGCTGTATCATTTTTATCGCTCATACGCTTTTGTTTGCTTTCAAGGCGTTTTATACTTTCTGAAGTCGGCAAATCTTCCGGCATTGTGCCACCGAGTTCTTTAATTGTTTGCCTGACCTTCTGCCCTACTTCAAAATGCGCACGGTTGGCATTAGTCTTCCCTTTAATCTTATCCCTGCGCAATTTGTCCTCAGTCTGGGTCGCTCTGAAAAGATTGGCCGCAAGCTCTGTACTCCCCATATGATCAAGTATTCGTTGATTTACTTTAAGTCCTTTCTTTTTATGAATATCATCCTGATCAAGGCCTCCATACAGACCTTTATAACCAGCATTTTGGAATACGCCGTAGTCTTTGTTTGTAGTGACGCCGGCCTCTTTGGCAGCACTTGCAAGTCGTGAATTGTGTTTCTTCATTTCGCCTCGAAGAATAAGCCTCTTTTCCTCTTCTTCTGTAAATGGAGCATCAAGCAGTTTCTCGGCTCTGCGAGTTTGAATCGCGAAGTACGTTTGTGCCTGAGCCACAATTGTTTTGGATGAATCGGCGTTCTGCACGGTCAGATAACATGCAAAACGAGTCATTTTAACAGTATCTACCTGTCTTTCAGCGTTTGAACCTATGGGAACCATTTCGTTGTAAACAACAAAATGGTCTGATGGTTTTAACCCGCTGTTTGAGACTGCCGCCCAGGCCTTTCTCATAACCTCGAGAAAATATTTGTAATTCGAATAGGTCAGAACTCGCGCGAGCTCTCGCGACGACCACCATTCCGTCCCGTTTTCGTCGATTTTTTTTATACTTTCAAAGGTTTCTTTGGCCTTCTTGGTGAGTCTTGTCGCCATTCTTTTTCTAAACAACCATCCCCGGCCTTCAGCTACAATGAGTGGTGCTTGGCAGCTTACGACCAGGAACGATGTTAAATCTGAAATATCGCAAGCACCATCAAACGATAACGCAAAAATAACACCTATATATGATTTATGCAAACAAATCCGCCGACCTGCAACAGGAGCAAGAGGGGCGCCGGGCGAACAGCAAAACAGGTCGCAATCGATAGATTGCGACCTGTTTCAACGCTTTTCTTAGTCGGGGTGACAAGATTTTTTAGTGGGGAAAATCACCCGTAGCTCTGTTATAATTACCTGCTTTCGCCGTGCGTTATTTGTCGCTGCTGTCCCGATTTTGTCCCGATTTCTGAGAGCCGACCATTCCCAATAAAATTTTAATCGTTCGTTCTTTTTCGGCAATCATCCTCTCTTTCTCTGCGAGGATCGCACGCAGGCTGTCGTCTCCGCCGATAGCCACCGAAGCATTGCCGAGTAACGTCCGGGCCGAAATGTCGGAGAATTGCTTACTCAATGCTTCAGGCACATCAAATATCACGGTTGGATTAAGCCCGGCTGCTATGAAAAGTTTCTCCAACAGAGCCGCATCAATTGACGCCTTCCCGAATAATGACGAGAGGTAGTTTTGCGTAATACCCGCAGCAGCAGCTATTTCTTTCTTTACAAGCCGATTATTCTCAATGTGATTTTTGAGAATTTGTCCCACATGTTTCATTTCTACAATTGTTAAATATGATTAATTGATTAGTGATATACTTCTCAAATAGATTAAATGTTAATCTTTTTTTTGTTTCTTTGCTGTCGCAAATTTACTCATTCAATTCTTTAACAGCAAAGAAATGGACAAAAATCAGATCCTCGACAAATACCTGAGCTCATTATCTGAGTCCGAACGCATCGCAAAGTCCCGTGACATAAGGGAAAAACTTGGCATCTCGCGTTTTGTGCTCAGTAACTGGCGTTCTGGCAGGACGAAGATTCATCCGATATTTTTCGACAAAATAAGCGAAATTATTGGGATCGATTTAAAGAAACAGTTCGGAAATTGATTAAATTACTATGTTTGTCGTATTAACTAATTCGGAATTTTTCACTTATAACAATGAGGTATGGGTTCGCCTGTCCGACGGAACAATGAAGGCACTCAAGGACTCTGACCGCGATGTTATCGCGGCAATTCTCGATTGTGTATCTACTTTTTATCCGAAAGCCTACGCAGCTCTGTCGAAAGAATACGAGGGCTGTGTCCCGAATCAATCATATTATCGCTACAGAATGGCTGTGCGCTTCATACGCTGCAACTTTGCCGAGATCGACGATGTCCCGGACATTGACAAAGATATGCACTGCAATTTCGAATATGTCAATTGCCCTCTTCGCGGCGAGTGCCGGAATGATCATGTTATCTGCTGCCCAGAGTTCGACCACCATCTGAGTCGCGCGGAACTCCGGGTTATGGCGCTCGTCTATGAGGGTATGACGGAAGATGAAATCGGAGAGCAGCTGAAGCTCTCGCCGCGCACGGTTCACACTCACATCTACAATGCAAAATCACGCCTCGGCCTTCACTCAAAAGCCGAATTCATCAAATATGCAGCCAAAAACAAACTCTTCTCATGAAATACAGCCAATATGATGTCGACAAAGTCAGATCCGAGTCAGACATCAGAATGATTATACCGGGTGCGATTGAATCCCGCACCACACAGGATATTACCTGCCCGTTCTGTGGAGCCGAAAAAAAATTCCGTATCAGCCGCAAGAAAGGCTATAACAACGCTCGCTGCTTCAAGTGTGGCGACGGATTCTCCGGCCCGATGGAAGCATATGCCCATTATAACGGCCTCGACATGAAGAAAGATTTTCTACAGATCCTCGAGGGCACGGCGCGCCAGTGTGGCGTTATCATCATTCCCGAAGAATCGCGCCGCAGCAAACGTATCTCGGAGCTGAAATCAGAACTACGCAAATCTTTCTGCGAACAGCAGCTCGAAGGTTCGGGTCTCACTCTCGAAGATATCGTTGCCAATGTCGTTGAAAATGGTCAGGAAATGCTCGTTCCTCCGTTCCAACCGGGGACAATGGCCGGGTTCCTTCCCGACCTCAAAGGCGCCGATATGCTGATCTCCTACTTCGACCTCTACGGGCGCCCGGTACGATATACCCCGAAAGGACAGAAAACGCTACGCAATTATATCCGTGTCAGATACGCAAATCCGGATTTACATGTAGGGCCTGATGGCTCGGCTATGAAGTATAAAACTCCGGCCGGCGCCCCTACTCAGGTCTATATCCCCGAAAAGGTCAGAAAGCTATTTAAGAGCAAAGCACATATCGAGGTGCTCTTCCTTCAGGAGGGAGAGAAGAAAGCCGAAAAGGCGTGCAAGCACGGCATGATGTCTCTCGGACTTCAGGGCATTATGAATATCGGAAGTCAGGAGCAGGGGCTTATTCAGGCTATTCAGGATGTTGTTACAGCGTGCTCTGTGCGCCACGTCTGCCTAATAATGGATAGCGACTGGAACGACCTCTCGCGCAATATTACGACCGGCGACCGCGCCGACAAACGCCCCGTCAGCTTCGCCGCCGCTGTCATCAAGTTCAAGCAGTATATCGAGACGTTCCACAATCTCAGAATCAACGTCGATACCTGGTGGGGGCATGTCAACGAGAACGAGCACGGTGACAAAGGTGTTGACGATCTTCTCGTCGGCTCGCTCAAAGGCCGCGAGGATGAACTTATGGAGGACATCGATCACACGATGCACACCCACGACGGCCGCGGGAAATGGCTCGACATCCATAAGATCACAACCATCTCCGACTCGAAAATACGCGACTTCTGGAAGCTCAATGACTGGCCTGCATTTTTCGAGCTTCACAAGGAGCGGCTAAAAGAAATCCCTACATTCAAGCTCGGCGGCGTCCGCTACAAAGTTGAAGACGACAAGCTCGTGCCGATAAGCCGCTACGCATCTGATCTCGATATTTATTCGATTGAAAAAGACAGCAAAGAAAACGACCGCGTCTGCCTTAACTACACCGAAACATATCGGTTCCTCGCCGCATCGGGGTTCTTCCGTCTTAGAAACGGCGCAGAGGCGGCGTCGGGATTTCAGTATATCAGGATCGACGGTGGCATCATTGACGAGGTGCTCCCATATGTGCTTCGCGACTTTATCCTCGAGTATATAATGACCAACGTTAAAAACCCGATGGTGCATGAATATTTCAACAGCAAGCTCGACGTGTTGCTGCCCGATAAAAAGCTTGAGCGCCTGAGCATGATTTCCGACGATTTCAGCCATTTCGAGCCGGCGATCCAGCGCTCTTACTACAACAATGGCCAGGTCGAGATAACATCAAAGTCTATAACGCCGTTCCTCCCTATCGCCAACGTATGGCGAAACCGCATTATTCCACGCAATTTTCGCCGCGTCGAAGTTATCAAGGCTATCACCAAAACCGCCGACGGCTATACCTTCGAGCGCACACCTGAAGGCGAGCAATGTGAATTCCTTCAATACCTCATCAACGCCTCTAACAATTTCTGCACACCGGAGTCGCCGCGCGATCCCACCGACGCCGAGAACGCCGAATGGATTCAACACATCGTCAATAAGATTACCGCTATAGGGTTCCTGCTCTCCGACTGGAAATATCCGTCTGACCGTCAGGCTGTCGTCGTTCAGGATCACCGTATCTCAGAAGTCGGCCAGGCATGGGGCGGAGCCGGCAAATCGGTTCTCGGCACTGCTCTGGGGAAAGTCGTCTCGCAGTTCTTTATCAACGGTCAGGATTTCGACCCATCCGATACGTTTATGCTCTCAGGCGTCACTAAGGCAACGCGAAATATCTTCATCGACGACGTCAAGCCGAATTTCGGATTCAAGAAGATATTCAACTGGATAACAGGCCCTATGCCTGTCAACCCGAAAGGCAAAGAGCGTTACACTATCCCCAACGAGGAATCCCCGAAAATCCTACTCACCACCAACCACGCTATCAAAGACGCCAACGAGGGCTCAATAAAGCGCCGAATCGCCTATGTCGAATTCTCTTCATGGTATAATCAGGATCACGCCCTTATCGATGATTTCCATCATATGTTTTTCGACGACTGGGATGATTATCAGTGGACGCTCTTTGACAACTTCATGGCCGAGTGTGTCATGTATTATCTACGCTCATTCGAGGAAGTCTGGCACCGCGAGGGCCGCGGCGTAGTGCCGCCGCCGATGAAAAATATCGAGCTGCGCACACTCCGTCAGTCTATGTCGGAGGTGCTTCTTCAGTGGGCCGAGGAATATTTCGACCCCACAGGCGAAAACCTCAACAAGAGGATCAACCGCCGCGAAATCTTCAACCTCTTTCTCGAATATGCCGGCGGAATGCAGGGTCACGGCGTCACCCGCACAAACATAAAACAGAAGATTATCGCCTACTGCAAATATAAAGGTTACGACTTCAACATCACTAAACAGCTCGACACTAAAGACGGCTCACAGATATTCTACTCCGATTGGAAGCCACAGCACCCCGACGAATCATTTATCGGCGCAGAAGACAAGTCAGGAGGCGTTGAATATTTCACCGTCTATTCCTCTGATGCGAAAAAACAGGATTTACCTTTCTAACCATATACCGAAATGATAGCAATTAACACCGTTTTTGCCGCCGTCCACCTCGTCACCGGCATCTGTCGCGGAAAAATCGTCTCACGCAAGCGTCCGTGGCCGCTTATGGAAGCCCGGATGCTCTTTATCCTCGCCATGTCACGCTCAGGCGCCTCAGATGACAGAATAGCCGCAGCTCTCAAAAGAAACCGGTCAACTATAACCAAGTCCCGCAATTCTGCCGAAAGTTATCTCGGCCACTCAGTCACTTTCAGCGAAAAACTATCAAAAATTGAATCTTGCTATGGCGAATAAATATGATTCTTTAAAAATCGACTGCCTCGAAGATGTCGCCCCGGTAAACGCCTCTTCGAGCTGGACTATCACCGACAGCCGTACCGAGACAATAACGATTACCGGCGCTATTCTCCCCGACGGATATTTCGTCTATGGCTATGCCGTCTACTGGGCTGACGGCCGCACTTCGGCAAGCCTCCCGTCGGCCGAACGTGGCAAATTCCGCACACAGCGCGAGGCAAGCCTACATGCACTGGGATTTCTCTCGCAGTTCCTCCCGTACTTCACCCCGGAATCCCGCAATGACATCCTCCATGCTGAGCGAAGCCTCGCACAGGATCATCTTTTCTAACAACACGATATCATGAACCCGGACAAACTCATCGCACGGTATTTCTACCGCAACTGCACGGTCTCGTTCTACGAGCCGTCAGATATGGTAATATCCAAAAAGCTCTCTTTCATGTCGCGCTACGATATTATCTATCCGGCAGTGCTCCACTTCGACGAAGACTTCCCCTCGCGCTTCTTCGACCACTACCGCCAAACGAGCGAAATTCCCTCACCTCAGGCTCTGCTCGACATCTCAACATCCATCAACCTAAATACTCTCTAACATGGCTTTCAATCCTCTCTATCTAAGCGACACAGCAGAAAATGTATGCGCCCGCCGCTACTATCTCAACGGAATCGCTAAAATAACTCACGAATCAGTCAGCATTGTAGCCCCACAAAGCTCCGACTGGCAATCGAATGTAGTTGCAAGGAATTTCAAACGCATCGAAAATTGAGTTCAGTTGCGGTTACAGTAACCGCAACTGGAACCGACGGAAAGAGCTACGAGATGCTCGCCCTCCCGCTCCAATATGTTTACGGCTGACTGCTCTCAATCGACCTTTCCATGGTCGCAGAATCCGCGCTGCCAACGGTGGGAAAATATCAGGATGAGTGCTACGACGTCCTCTACCATCATTTCACCGCATCGATGCAGCGCACCATCGAAACCAACAACGCCGAGATAGAGCTGCTCCGGCAGATCAATTCAGCCATATCGGAAGAAAAGGAGGCCAAAGTCCGGCGCCGCAAAGCCGAGGAAGCTCTCGAGCGGCTGCGCTCTGAACGTCTGAATCCGCAACCCTCTCTATTCTAACAACCAAATATATCCACACCAATGAAACAGCAAACAATCTCTATCATCAACGGCGTCGAAATTTCCGCCGTCACCGACGAAAGCCACAACGTCTTCGTTCCCGTCAAACCTATCTGTCAGGCCATCGGCATCGACCACCCGGCACAAGTTCAAAGAATAAAACGCCATCGAAAATTGAGTTCAGTTGTGGTTACTATAACCACAACTGGAGCCGACGGCAAGAGCTACGAGATGCTCGCCCTGCCGCTCCAGTATGTCTACGGTTGGATATTCTCGATCGATCTTTCCATGGTCGCGGAATCGGCACTGCCAACAGTGGAAAAATATCAGGATGAATGTTACGAAGTTCTCTACCGTCATTTCGCCGGATCGCTGCGCCGCCGCGTCGAAGAAAACGAGGCCGAGATCGCCGCCCTCAAAGCCGTCAACGACGCCATCCTACAGGTCAAAGAGGCGAAAACCGCCCAGCGTAAAGCCGAAGAGCATCTTGAGGCTATCCGGAAAAACAGCCTTAATCCGCAACCCTCCCTATTCTAACAGCCAAATAAATCCACCCCAATGAAACAGAATCTCATTACAAACATCAACGGCGTCGACATCATCACCGTCGACCATCAGGGCGAGACTTACGTGCCCATCAAACCTATCTGCAACGCTATCGGCATCGACCACGACTCGCAGCGAAACAAGCTCAACGCCGACGAGTTTTTCAATTCAACTACGGCGATAATCGCCGTAGTTGGCGCCGACAACAAGGAGCGGGAAATGTTCTGTATCCGGCTCCGCGATGTCTACGGCTGGCTCGCTACCATCAACCCCGGTAAGGTAGCCCCGGCCGCCCGCGAAGCCGTCACACGATACCGCCGCGAATGTTACGACGTCCTCTATCATCACTTCACGGCCTCAATGCAACGCACAATCGAAACCAACAACGCCGAGATCGAACTGCTCCATCAGATCAATTCGGCCATATCGGAAGAAAAGGAAGCCAAAGGCCGGCGCCGCAAAGCCGAGGAAGCTCTCGAGCGGCTCCGATCAGAGCGCCTCAACCCTCAGCCCGCTCTATTCTAACAATCCAATAACCCTACACCAATGAAACAACAGCTCATCTCCATCGTCAACGGCGTCGAAATCTCCGCCGTCTCCGACGAAAGCGGCAGCATCTTCGTCCCTGTCAAACCTATCTGCGACGCTATCGGCGTAGCATATCAAACCCAGCATCTCAAGCTCCAGGACCATGAAATTCTTGCCCCAACTATCACCCTCAGGGTGATGGTTGCCGCTGATGGAAAGAAGCGAGAAATGGTGTGTCTGCCACTCGAATTCGTTTATGGGTGGATTTTCACAATCAACACTAAGAACGTTTCCGAGAGCGCTCATGACAAAGTTCTGCGCTATCAGCTCGAATGTTACAAAGCCCTCTATCATCATTTCACGGCCTCAATGCAACACACAATCGAAACCAACAATGCCGAGATCGAGCTACTCCGTCAAATCAATTCGGCCATGTCACGGGAAAAGGAGGCCAAGGCCGAGCGCCGCAAAGCTGAAGAAGCCCTCGGAAAACTCCGCGCCGAACGTCTCAACCCGCAACCGGCACTGTTCTGACCGGCGCCCGAAAAAATACGAATTTTCATAATCTTTTTACCCGCAAAATTTGTTTAATATGAAAATTCGTACTATCTTTGTGGTGTCAAATTAAACAACCGCTCACAATGAAAAAACGAAAAGAAAAAATCGAACTGACAGAAAAGGAGGAAGAACTTATAAGAGCCATCCGGAACTATCGACAGAGCTACCCTAACGGATTCCCCCACCTGCTCTATTACATTCAGCAAATCGTTGACGAACTGACCGATCTTCCCTGACAACCCCGCCCTCCCTCTCGCCGAGGGGGAGGGCATAAAGATAAAACAATATGGAAGCTGTTATTCAGACAAAAACACTCATCTCGGACGTGAAAGCCAAAATGTCCGACATACTCGTGGCCGTTTCATGGCGCGAAATTGCGCGAACTTATTTCGGCAAGTCGAGTTCGTGGCTTTACCATAAGCTCGACGGCATCGACGGCAACGGCCGCCCCGGCGGCTTTACCCCCGACGAAGCCGAACAGCTTAAAGGAGCCCTCTGCGATCTGGCCGACCGCATCCGCCGGGCCGCCGACTCTATCTGACTCAGCCTTGTTTAATTTGACACCGTCCGCCAAGGCCGGACACGCACCCCTGCCCGTCCCGGCGGGGGTGTTTTTTGGCCATTTTTTTTCCCGAAAATTTTGCTGCGTGAATATTTCGTCGTATATTTGCAACGCTATACGCACGGACGTTAGTCGTCTCCGCCGGGCGCGGTTAATGCTCGACATCATATAGCGGGCTTTTTTTATGCCCGGACATACCAGCCATACGCGGCTGTCACCGACCCATTGAAGCGCTCTTAGGAGTTGACTACTGTGTGTATAGCAACGGTGACAGCCGTTTTTATATTAACGCTATACACACGGTAGTATGAACCAAACAATCCAACTCAGCCGGGACGCACGCCAAAGCGCTGCTCCCGAAGTCATCAACCTCGTCAGGCGCGGAGCCGCCCTACTATTCAGCGAGAAAGCCTGTGCGGTCATCCTCGCAGTGTTAACCCTATCGGCCGTAGCAATCGACATCGCCGTCGCCGACACCCTCCGCGCACAGCGCCTCGTCGGCCTCTGCGCACTGGCCGCAATGCCATGGATAGGCGCCATGCTCGCCCGCTTCAGCCGCGACGAAGAGAAAGGAGGCGCCTTATGAAAGCTCTCCGCCAAGCCTGCATGATGCTCGCCCAGTCGCGCTACAACGCCACCGTCCGCTCCCTCAACAAAGAGGTCTACGCCGCTCAGGCCGAGCGCCGCCGCCGCTGCAACCGCGTCGACTCCGATTTGTGGAACCAGCTCGACGAAATGGCGGCGGCCTCCCACCGACTCCGGGCCGAACTTCAGGCCGAAATCGACGCCCTGTATTGCGAAAAATGCCGTCTCGAACCGGATTCTCCCGAGTGGCGGCAGCTCGAGATACGCGACAGAGAGCTGCGCCGGAAGATCTCCCTCACCAAAGCCGACACCGCCGAACAGCGCATAGCCATGCGCAAAAAAGCCCAGCAGGCCCTCGACGACATCGCCCAGTGGTATGACGCCACCATCGACGACACCAACAGCTGCAAAGAAGCCGCATACGAGACCTTCCGCGAAGACGTGGCCGCGATTGCCGCCGCCGGTTCGCGCGAGCAGCTCACCGACTACTACCACGCGCTCGGCGGCATCGATATGCCCGCCGACGAACATAACGGCGAAAACGAATCAGCAGAGAAAGGAGGTGAATCATGGACGATCTGAGACAATTGACCGCCGGACAGAAAGCCGTTGTCGACGCCTACCTCGCCAACTACCGCCCGGCTGAAGACTTCAACCCCGACACTGACGTTCTCGTCGACACGCAGCAGCTGATTTACGAAACGGGAGGAATGTGTAACTTCGACGAGAATATGCTCTGCGACTATCTCGCCGAAAAGGGCTACCGCGCCCACTTCGAGGCCGACGACGCCGTCTACGGCTGGATCCTCCGCGAGCGTGAGTAAAACATCACGTACGGAAATACTGTTAAAAAGGGCCGCCCCGATTCACATCGAGGCGGCTCTTCAACAGTTCGGGAATAGTTTAATCCTATCGTAGAGGAATTACAATGAAGCAGAAATGAGTCTTACTATGGCTGAAATGCTACTGGCAAATACTGTAAAAGCGCTTTCCTCACGGAGAAGCATTGCATGTAGGAGTCTTTAACCGCACAAAGGTAACACTTTTGACACACTTAACAAAACTATTTTTCAGACGTTTATGAAACTGACCTCGCCGCACCCATTCTCCCCGCGCCCCTGGAAATAAGATATAAGGCGGTCGTGCTTTCGAACATTCGTCCGGGCGCACGATTTTTACATACATCCGGGGAGGGGGCGCGGGGGCGCGCACGCTTTTTTTCTTCTTTCTTATCGGGTATGTTGTTAATTTTCAAATAATTATGTTCCACGTGAAACAATCCTATATATTTATTTTTTTCTTGTGGGTAACAAGTATAAAAAAAAAGTACATTCGTACGGTAGTAGCGTTTACAATTGTAAATCAGCGATTTAAGGGCGTACGATTTGCGCACGATTCCGCACGATTGCACTAATGTTCAAATTTTAAAGGTGCCAAAAGCCGTCCGCACGATTCCGCACGATTGAAAGTACGGCGCAAACAATTGAAAATCAGCATAGTTAAAATACCCCGTACGAATGCACGATTATTTCCCGGTTGTTGGTTCAGACTTCAGCTATATATGAAGAATAAAATTTCTCATATCGATTAAGCATTTAATCAATCTCGGATTTTTTATTTACCTTTGCAAATATCTTAGCCAGCGAAACTTATGCCATTATGTCACAATATTGCATCTATCTCAAAGTCCCGGATTATCTTGATCAATGGCTGCGTCACGACTTCTGGAATCCCGCGATGGCCCGGGTCGAGTTCGAGCGCGGCAGCAACGTTCACGCAATAATGTCGACTTTCCTCAGCAAGCGCCCGGCCGACTATGTCGAGCCCGACACTACAGGCCTGCTCCCCGTCGCGGTTCCGACATTTAAGGGCATGAACCCCGACCAGCACAACTACCTCTTCGCCGAGGGCCGGAAGGCCGTAGTCTCAGCCATCAAAAGAAACTTCAGGAGAGTTCTCGACAAAGAGCTCTCTGCCTTCTTCCGCCACGACATCTCGATCACCGATATCATTGCTGCCTTCATGGCTAAGCACGGAATCGCCGACGATCCCAGAAACGCCGAAACAATCCGGCAGATGTATAAGCGCGAGCGCGACAAAAGCATCAAGCCGACAAGCGTTAAATAAAGTTAAATCTCATTGACTAACTCCCTGTTATTTTACCAATTACACCAAAACGCACATCTCATAATATCTCTCCGGAATGAACTGTAACACCCTGCCGGGTATCGTCAGGATCGAGGCGGTCAACTGCGCCGACATCCAGCCCGAAGTCATGATGGCCTCGATATGCGGAGGCATCGTCGCCCTGTCTCTCGACTCCCGAAACGTGAAGTTTTACGGCACCCCCCTGCTCAAATGGTCAGGAGAAATCGAAAACGGCGCTCGTGTAGAGAAGTCTACACTTGAATTCAACACCACCGACAAGCTCCCGGAAGGAGCCCGCATCGCTTTCGTCGTCACTACAGCCTCCGGCCGTCAGTGCCTCATCGGCGCCCGTGAGCCCAACTATCCAGTCATCGAATACTCCGAAACCACCGGCGCCCCCGACGGCGATGCTGCCATCCGCTCATATAAAATCACACATACAGCCCTGAAATCCGTGCTTCCCTGCGTTTTATAGTCTTTTAGGCCATCCCTGCCGCCCGCTACTTTTGAGGCGTAATCCAAAAACGATCCGGATTTATGCCAAAAAAATACGATCTCTACCTCAAAGGCTCCGTCGGAGGCTGGGACTTCAACAGCGACATGGTCAACTGGGTACTTGATAAGCACAAGGACTCAGAGGTCAACGTCCTTATCGACAGTCTCGGAGGCTACACCTCTGACGGCGTTTCCATCTCATCGCTCTTCAAAATCCACGGCAACGTCCATGTCCACTTCGTCGGCTATAACGCCTCGGCCGCCACTATCGCCGCCATGGGCGCCAAGCGCATCACTATCGACGAAGACGCCGCCTTCCTCGTCCACAAATGTATGTATCCCGTTCTCGAGTGGGACTACATGAACGCAGACGAGCTCGACGCCCACATCAAGTCGCTCGAGAAAACAAAAAAAGACGCCGAGACACTCGACAGCTGCGTCGCCGGTATGTATGCTCGCCGCTGCAAGAAATCCAAAGATGAGCTGCTCGCCCTGATGAAAGAAGGCGGATGGCTCACACCCGAACAGGCCCTCGAATGGGGATTCGTCGACGAAATCACAAGTTACCCCGGTGAAGCGAAACCGCAGCTCAGCGCCGCCACCATCAGCTCGCTCTCTGCCGCCGGGATTCCACTGCCTCCCAACGTCCGCCGCAAAAAAGGATCGGTGCTCGACCGATTCATCGCATTTATGCAATCACCTTTCAACTCATCGTCTGACAATCCGTCGACAGAATCCGGCAAGACCGACGTCGACGAAAATCCGGACAATACAACCGACAATAACTCTACCGTTATGCCCAAACTCACATCTCTCTGCTCACTCCTGGGAGTGACTCTCGCCATCACCGACAACAAGGTTCAGCTCTCCGAAGACCAGGCCTCGAAGCTCGACAGCTCCGTTGCCGACTTCCAGAAGAAAATCACCGACCTCGAGAAGTCCGTCGCCGACAAAGACGCCGAAATCAAAGCACTCAAAGATGCTGCCGCCGAGAAAGACGCCACCATCGCCGACCTCAGGAAAACCCCTGCCGCATCGACTTCCGAAGTCCACGACAACGACAAGGATTCCGACCCCTACGCACCCGTTTCGCAGGCCGACGCCATGGCCGCCTCGAAGGCCTTCCTCGAATCTTCTCTCTAATCTCCTAATCCCTCTCTCCCTAAAATGGCAAAAATCAAAATCGACAGCGCGGTTCTCGAGGATTATCAGAAGACCGCCGTCAAATGGATGCCGACTCTGCTCGACCTCCCCATCCGTCAGGCCAACGATGTCCTCAAATTCATGACGGGTATCACAGGCCTCCGCGGTAAAATGAAGCTCGGCGAAATCAATGCCGACTCACAGTTTGCGCCCTTCAAGAAAACCCGCAAAGGCGACGCCGCCGTCAACATCTCCTACCGCGAGATCGAAACTTTCCTCGGCAATGTCGTCGAAGAGTTCTCACCCGTCGACTACGCCTATCTCACTATGGGCTACACCGACGCCACCCTCGGCGAGAAGATCAAAAACGCTTCGACTACAGCCCTGGTGCTCTTCCACCTCGCCAAAGCTCGCGGCCAGCATATCGCACAGGCCATCCTCACAGGCGTGCGCAACGCCGAAGGCGATACCACGCTCGACCTTTGCGACGGTCTGGTGACTATCGCCAAGAAGGAGATCACCGCCGGCAATATCGCCGAATCGAAGGGCAACCTCATCAAGCTCTCCGACGAGCTCTCGATGGTCAACGCCTGCGATCTGCTCAAAGAAGAGGTTGTGTTCAAACTCAACCCCTACCTCCGTGCGCTTCCCAGTGTGCTGCTCTGTGCCCCCGAACTGGTCGACATGTATAACGAATCTTATCAGTCGACCCACGCCAACCTCAACTACAACAACGCATATAACCAGCCTTTCATCGAAGGCTCGAACAATCTGCTCACTCTCGTCGGCGTCCCCGAAATGGCCGGTCAGAAGCACCTCATCCTCACCCAGAAAACTAACATGTACTGGGCCACCGACAACAAGAGCGACGAATCGTTCGTCGACATCATGCGCAAAGACCACTACACCCTGTCGTCGGCCGCCAACATGTTCCTCGGCGCTCAGTTCCGCACAATCGACCCCCGCCGACTCACCATCGTTCAGCTCGCCGAGAAGAAAACCACACCCGCCACTCCCGGCTCGGGTGGCACCGGCGCCCCCGACGGCGATTCTCATCAGGGTAGCTAACCATTAATCCGCTTTTATTATGGCCAATCCCACATCATCCCCCACAAAATGCACGTCGGTACTGAAAGGTCTGCCCTGGTGTCAGGGCAAGACCGTTCTGCCCGGCATACGCCGCCGCGCCTATATCGCCGCTGCCGACGACATCGCCGCATGGCCCGACTTCGAGCGTGACGCCGCCGGGCGTCCGACCTCGGCAATCCGCAAAGGCAACTTCACCCTCGTCGAAGGCGCGAAGTTCCTCGTCATCGACCACCTCGCCGACAAGGCTGAGCCCAAGTCGGAGGCGCAGGGCGAATTCCCCTCGCAGACGTTCAACAATCAGCTGACGCTCGTGCACCCCGAAGTCGGCCCCGACGCCACCGCTGCCATTACGCCGTTCCTCAACACTGAGGTCGTCGTGATAATCGAAGACATGTACGGCCGTTTCCGAATCTTCGGATCCAAGAACTGGCCCGCAAAGATCGCCCCCTCGCAGGAGCTCGGCCAGGGCGCCACCGGCAACTCGGCAACAACGCTCGCCGTCACCGCCGCCGATGAGGTCTCGATGCCTTTCTACGAGGGTGAGATCCCTACCGAAGATGGCACCATCAACGAAGCTTCCGGCAGCTGACCCCTCTGTAGCCCCTCCCGATAGTCTGCTCGACGCCGTAGCCCCGATCCTTGCTGATGAAAGGCCCCTCGGCTTCGGGCCGGCTTTCGGAGAAGCTGCCGCCCCGCGCGACATCTTCGCCGTAGAGCCGCGCAAACCCTGGGACAAGTCCTCGGAGGCGCGCTGCGCTTTCCGCTCCCATCCACGCCTCACTCACCGCGCCGGTGTCTGGTTTCTCTCGCTATGGCAGAAGTCGCTCATGGGGCGAACGCTCTCCGATATAAAGTCCGACCCGGCCGAAATACCGCACTTCGCGGTGGCTGTGTCGGACTTTCTCTCTGATATGCTCGGCTCGTGCCTCGCCTCGGCAAACTGGGCGCTGTGCACCACCCCCAAGCGGCGTCATAAAGAGCACAATTTCGCCAGTCTTATTTCCACGGCTATCCACAAGCGCATCCAACTGCCTTTTTATGAGGACGTTGCTATTTGCAGGTCGCGTCAGCGCGTCAACGCCGTTTTCGCTCTCAACATCCTGCCGGAAGAGCCTAACATCATCGTCTTCGACGATTCCGTCACCACCGGCTCGACACTCCGGGCAATGAAAAACCTTCTCTCTCAGTATAACAAAAACCTGCTCTTCGTAGCAGGTATAAACAACAGCCTATGATAAAGCTCGAACTTACCGACGATATAAAAAAATGGCTCGACACCCCGGCCGATCAGCGCGACAACGCCGCCGGCGCCATGCTGTTGCTGCGCGTCACCCGCAACCGAATCCTCTACGACAACATCATGCGCAGCCCCGTCGCCAAAGCCCCACTACTGGAGTATCAGCTGCAAAAGATCCTGAAGAAGCGCCTCGCCGACATCACTCACGAACAGGTAGGCGAGATGATGGTCAAAGTCAACGCTATCGCCGACCGTATGGGCTTCACGCCCAAAGCGCAGCGCTCAGAGTTCCAGAAAGGTAAGCGCGCCGACCATGACGAACTGCCACCTGAAGTGCAGCAGCTCTATGTCGACAATGCCGAAATTCGCCGCCGTATGCGCGATACGCATACAAAGCTGCGACTGATATCGCCGCTCAATTCCACCTGCCCCGACAACGACCGTTTCCCGCTGGCTCAGGCCCTCATAGAATACGACACCAGATATCGCCACAACTGGAACGTCTACGATCACTATGTCAAAGGCACGCCCGTAGAAGCTACCGTCCTCACCGTCGACCCGCGCACCGAGCAGCGCAACCATGTCAAGACAATCAACCTCCTGCTCGGCAAATACGTCAAAAATCCCAACGACGACACCGCGAAGCGAATCAAAGAAATATACGCAAAAATCGCCAGCCCCTCCGACACTCTGCAAGCCAAGATGGAGGCCGCCGCACTTCTGTAGCTATGCCATCCCCCGTCGATTCCTTGCTCAGCCCGCTCAGCTCCACACCCTGTCAGGCATGGCTCAGCGACCGTCTTCAGGTCGCCGACATCCTCCGCTGGATTCTCGGCCAGACGGGCCCCGCCCGACTGCAAATGTCGTCGTTCTCTATCTCCGAAGAATTCCTCCGCCGCCTCTTCTTCATCCGCAAGGAAAAGCTCATTCTGTCGCTCGACATCGTCCTCGACTTCAAGGCTACCAACAAGACACTACTACTTTGGCCCTTCATCACACAGACTGTCGAGAACTGCTACCTCGCCGCCAACCATTCGAAGCTACTTCTCGTCAGAAACGATTCCTGGAACGTCGCCGTCGTCATGTCGCAGAATCTCACTCGAGGCAACCGCTACGAGTCCGGATTCATATCTACCTCCCCGTCGCTTTTCGACAGCCTCAAAGCCAGTCTCGACAATGTCATAACCCGCCAGTCCGTCCCATTCCATGAAATATTCGCCCGAACAATTAGAGAAAATTGAGCAGTTCGCCCAGCTCTATACGAAGCCGTCGGAGATTGCCGTCTATCTCGACATCTCCGAATCGGAGTTCAAAACCGACATTTCTATCGACGGCCACCCCGCCCGAAAGGCCTACATCCGCGGCAAGCTCGCTCAGAAGCTCGCCATTCGAAAGCAGATGGCCACTCTCGCCCGTGTCGGCTCCCCGGCCGCTATCGAAATGTCTGAGAAAGCACTGCTCGACATGGAAGACGACGAGCTCTGAACAAGCAATGAAAAATTCCTAATTCCTAATTTCTCATTTCTAATTGAATATCAGTCCTCTCGAAGCCTGTAAGCGCGATATGCTCTCGTCCAACGAAGAGCTTCTCGCCAAATACCCGCCCGCTCTGGCCGCGCGGGTCATACGTCTGCGCGAGATCTACAACTACTGGCTCGCCAACCCATCGATGAAAGACCGCCAGCTCCGCGACTATATCACTTCGCGCTATGGCATCTCTCAGTCGTCGGCCTATTCCGACATCTCTGTCGTTCACGAGCTCGTGCCCCTGATTTCGAAAAAATCGCGCGAGTTCCACCGCGCACGCACCAACGAAATGCTCCTTGAGACATACAACATGGCCAAAGCACGAAAGGACACTAAGGTAATGGCTGATGCCGCCAAAGCCTACGGAAAGGCTAACAATCTCGAACGCGAGGAAGAGCAGCAGCTCCCCTACGACGAAATCGCTATTCAGCCCTACGTCGCCACTACCGACGTCCGCGTTCTCGGCATCAAGCCCATCCCCGACCTCTACAACCATATCGCGAAGGTTGCAAAGCGCCTCTCGGCCGATTTCCCCGACATCATGGACATCGATTTCGAAGAAGCCGACCTCGAAGAGGATCGCATTTTCCCGGAGAAAGCCCCCGACTTAACACCCGCTGTCGATGATTCAGGTCAACCCGAATGCTAAACCGGTCTACTTCAACCGCCCGCAGCTGCTCGCGCAGCTCGTCGCAGCCCGCACCACCGTTATTGTCGCCGGACGCCGAACTGGGAAAACCGACTCTATCGCCGCGCCATATGCCCTGAAGATGATGCAGAGAATGCCCGGCTCTACGGGCGGCATAGTCGTGCCTACATTCAAACACGGCCTCACAAACACCCTCCCCGGACTCTTCGGCGCCTGGGGGCGCTGGGGCTATAAGAAAGGGCTCCACTACGTCGTCGGCCGCCGCCCGCCGAAGGCTTTCAAGCCACCTATCACAGAGCCCCACGACTGGGAACAGGTCATATCGTTCTACAATGGATCCGTCGCGGTGCTGCTCTCGCAAGACCGCCCCGGCGCCGCAAACTCGCTCACGCTCTCATGGCTGCTCGTCGACGAGGCTAAGTTCATCGACCCCGTCAAGCTCACCAACGAAACACTCCCCGCCAACGGCGGCATCAAGTCGCATTTCGGCCGCCACTCGTTCAACCACGCTATGATGATCCTCTCCGACATGCCGCAGAGCAAAAAGGGCTCGTGGTTCCTTGAATATGAGAAAAAGATGGATCCCGAAGTCATCGCAGCTATTGAGGCCGGGGTCTATGAAATCTGGCGTATCAAACAGCGTATCCTCGAAATGAGGCAGCGCGGCATCGAGCCCCCGGCATATCTGCGCAACCACCTCCGCCGCCTCGATACTAACATCAACCGGCTGCGCTCCGTCGCCACCTACTACCGCGAATATTCGTCGGTAGAGAATATCGAGCTCCTGGGCGAACAATATCTTTACGATATGAAGCGCGACCTAACGCCTCTGACGTTCCAGACGTCTATCATGTGCCGCAAGATAGGTATCGCCCGCGACGGCTTCTATTCCTCCATGAAGGAGGGCCACAAATACAACGCCTCGGATTTCGAATATCTCGACTCTCTCGGCTTCGACATCCAGCCCGAAGCCCTCGACTGCCGCGCCGACCGCGACCTTGACCGTTATGCCCCTATCTGCGTCGGCATGGACTACAACGCCAACATCAACTGGATCGTCGCCGGACAGCCCGACGAACGCCGCGGCCGCCTCAACGTCCTCAAATCGTTCTATGTCAAATACGAGCGTAAGCTGCCCGCCCTGATTGCCGACTTCTGCCGCTACTACACCCACCACCGCGAGAAAACCGTCGTCTTCTACTACGACACTACCGCCCTCGGCAGCAACTATGCCGTCAACGATGTCGATTTCCGATATACCATTATCGGCGAGTTCGAGCGCTACGGATGGCGCGTAGTCCCCGTCCCCCTCGGAAATCCCATGCGCCACGACGAGAAATATAACCTCATCAACCGCGGGTTCGCCGGACTCAACCGCCTCACCCCATATTTCAACCGCCAGAACAACGACGACCTCATCCTCGCCATCCAGTCGGCCGGTGTGGAGCACGGCCGTCTCGGGTTCCGCAAGAACAAAGCCGGCGAAAAGCTTCCCGAGACAGGCGACGACCCGCTCGAACGTCGCACCGACGGCACCGACGCTTTCGACACCCTGTATATCGGCTGCGAGCGGCGTCCGCATACCGGCGCCGCCATGGTCGACACCGGAGGCGTCATGTGAGTCCGCCTGTTGTCTTTTACCGCCACCTCTCCACCGGCTATTTTTGTATCAGTAAAATCGATCTTCAATGGCCAAGATATGTCTCAGTCAGCTCTCTTTTTCAAGCGCCGCATAACGATCCAGTCGGCTCTGGCCTTCCTGCTGGTCATCTTCGGCATGGTCGTCGTTATGCTCGCTCTATATATGCCGCCCATGGGCGAGATCCACCCGTCGGTCATCACCGTCTTCGGTATGCTGCTCGTCGCCGCCGGCGCCTTTATCGGCATCGACCTCAATGTCCAGCTGAAGTCGTTCCTCGAAGCTGTCCACAAAGAATCTCACCGGCCCGAAACACCGCAGAGCAATGAAGCCGTCTGAACTGCGCCTCGCTTTCATCATAGCTGCCGCACTGCTCATCTGCGCTTGCAGCTCCACCCGAAAGGCCGTCGAAGAAACGTCGGCCTCCCACTCTGCCGACTCTCTGTCCATCAATGCGGCTGCGTCGGCCTCGTCGGTGTCGTCAACCTCGTTCTCTTCTCTTCTCAATACATCACGTCAGCTCAACCTCGCCGACATCCGAATCGAGTTCTTCCCTCCCGACTCGTCGCGCCCCGACGGCTCCCCAGCCGTCAGATCGCTCTCTATAGGCAGCGCCGCCGAAGATTCCCGTTCGTCGGCATCACAGTCGGCCACAGCCGACAGCGCAGCCACCGTGGCACAGGCCCTCGACTTCCGCGCCGATTCTTCTTCGGCAGCGGAGTCGACGGCGGTGTCTGATTCTGTCTCCCACCCTTATTCGCTCCCCTCGCGTTTAATACTTCTTGCCTGTCTCATCCTCGGAGGCTTCGTGGGCTACAGAATCGCCGGCCGAAAATAATTACCCGTTCCCTCATCCTCCTTCTCTCCCGCCCCCGGCCGCCGCTGCTTTCATCCACAGCGGCGGCCTTTTTTATTTGCGCGCAGTTGCGGTTATAGCAACCGCAACTGCGGTGCTGAGCACCGCGGTTGACGCCAGACACTCACTTCTGCCGACGCCTAAAATTCTTAAATCGATTAAATATTTCAGATATAGATTAATTATTCCCGAAATTGTGTATATTTGCAACGTAAAATTTAACCATTAACGAACTCAATATGGATAAACAAACAATCTCTATCATCAACGGTGTAGAAATTTCCGCCGTTTCCGACGAAAACCACAACATCTTCGTCCCAGTCAAACCCATCTGCGATGCTATCGGCGTTGACTATCCGGATCAATTTAATAAGCTCCGGGCACATGAAATTCTCTCTTCAACTATTGTGCTCAGCACAATGGTTGCCGCCGATGGAAAGAAGCGAGAAATGGTATGTCTGCCCCTGGAATACGTCTACGGATGGATCTTCACGATCAACCCCCGCAATGTTGCCGAATCGACCCGCGAAAAGGTTCTGCAATACCAGCGCGAGTGTTACGACGTCCTCTATCGACATTTCGCCGGATCTCTCCGCCGCCGTGTCGAAGAAAATGAAGCCGAGATCGCAGCCCTCAAAGCTGTCAACGAAGCTATCTCTCTGGAAAAGGAAGCGAAGGCTGCGCGCCGCAAGGCCGAAGAGCGCCTCGAAGCCATCCGGAAATCCCGTCTCGATCCTTGTCCATGTTTGGATCTGTGATATGGTTAAATTTACACCCCGCCCCCGCCTCGCTGCGGGGGCATTTCGTATCGCATAATTTGCTATATTTGTGGCATGGAAAACAACAACGACATTTCCGAAGATCTTAAAAATCTCGCCGAGAAAAATCCCTGCATCAAGTTCGTTATCGACAATTACGGGCTGCTCTGCCGCGCCCACCGCGGCAAGACAGTCCTCGTGCTCGAACATGAATATGATTTTCTCTCGGTGCCCGCCTACGTCTCACGAACTTTCGACTCTATGATTGAAGCAGTTCAACTCATGAACGCTCTCAGAATGTCGAACGTTCCTTACGCTCTCAAAGAATGTAACGGCGGCGAAATTACCGATAATTTATTCTTTTCTCCGGCATGTCGAACCCGCAGCTGAATTTCTCCGCCACTACTAAATTGGGCCAGATCCGCAGCGGCGTACGCGTCATAAAGCCCCACATAGAAGGCTCTGCCCTGAAATTGAGGCAAGTCCACGTTTGGGCGCTCTGGGACACCGGCGCTGTTACTTCCGGCATATCCCGCCGCGCGGCCGAAGCTCTCGGGCTGGAGGTCACGCAGCTCACTATCATGTCTACCGCGGCCGGCGATGTCAGCGCCGTTAAAGATGTTGTGCTGCTCGACCTATGCTTCGACAACACCATTATCCCCGTCATGGCGGCCATCGTCGATAAAATTCCCGGCACCGACAACGATTTCCTTATAGGCATGGATGTTATCAGCTACGGCGATTTCTCCCTCCGCACCGACCACACCCGCAGCGAATACATCGTCTCTTTCAAGCCCTATCCCGGAGCATTCAAGACTATCGAAGATGCTCTCAACCTGCCAAATCCTATAACGCTGAAATGAGCATAACAGCGCCCGCCTTTTTTATTTACTGACATCCTCATCTGAATAAAGCGGTTACCATCCCCCTACCATTTTGTTGCCGACAACGAAATGGTCTTACAATAAAGCCCCGGCGCCTTTCAGCGTCGGGGCGGTCGTCGTGGGCCTGTCGTCAAACAAAAAGAGCCATCGACTATATTGCGTTATACACGGCGCGGAAATGCGGCCGGCTGAAGCCCGATCTCGTTTAACGCCTGTGGGCGGCTATCGACCTCTCAACATTGTCGAGCCGCGCCGCGGCGGAACGCATATGCCAGCGCACAGCCTCGCCCATCTCCTGGATCTTCCCCTCGGCCTGAGCCTCGGCGGTTATCTCTTTCAGATAGTCGTCGGCTCCGGGATCGCCGGCGGCCTCCATCTGCTTCCATTTTTCTATTCGGCCTCTCATATCGGTCTTATATTAACATTGGAAATCGTCATTCATTGGCTGCTGCGTCTATCTCGTCGGCGTACTTCATCAAGCGCCGCGCAATGTCGCGGAAGGCTTCGGCAAGCTGATGATACTCCGCTTCGGTGAAACTCGCACGTTTGTTGCACACCTCACACCCGTTCAATTTCTGCGATAACCAACCCTGCGTGCGCTGAAAATACTGTTCGGCCAATTGAGTCTTGTTGATAAGCCCGTTAAGTTCAAGGAATGCAACCCATGTCGCACCCATCTTTTCAGTTATCAGTCGCGCCCTGCGAAACGCCGGATCACACATCTGCTCAAAAGTAATTTTATTCTTATCCATGATAATTTTTTTAAATTTGCCCCCGGCTCTACTACCGGGGGCTGGTTTTACACTTCTTTTTCGATAACATCGAGGATTTCATAAATCAGTCCTCTGATACGGTTTGCCAAAGGTTGGTTTTTCGGAGTTTCAATTAATTCCAGTAAGTTGAGTATTCGAAAAATCAACCTTTTCACTTCTCTCATTTCATATTCACCTCCTTTCTGTTTAATGGGTTATCTTACACTACAAAGGTAATAATAATTTCATTAATACCAAAATTTCTCACGAAAAATTTGCTGCGTGAATATTTCGTCGTATATTTGCAACGCAATACACACGGACGTTAGTCGTCTCCGCTGAGCGCGGTTAATGCTCGACATCATATAGCGGGCTTTTTTTATGCCCGGACATACCA